>Ga0209117_1000488_pt1 | contig 16448 bp, 17 predicted proteins | sample BlaSpr_A8_OM2_M2_FD_187978 | JGI IMG/M metagenome (GOLD analysis project Ga0209117, IMG submission 187978) | Forest soil microbial communities from Thunder Bay, Ontario, Canada - Black Spruce, Ontario site 2_A8_OM2_M2 (SPAdes) (version 2) | ecosystem: Environmental > Terrestrial > Soil > Boreal...
CATGAACTCCTTGTCCTTGATCTCGACGTTGAAGTCCTTGACCACCGTCAGGTCCGCCGTGTACCGCTTCACAACATGGTCGTAGGTGACTGATGCCATCTCTTATCTCTTGCCTACCTCTCGCCCTTCACGGTGCGACCTGAACTTTGAGCCCGGTTCCGGCCAGGAACGTGTCGATCGCGCTGGAGTACTCGTCGAGCTTGAACCGATTGGTGATCATGGCCTCGCTGTCGATGACGCCCTTCGCGAGCAATGTGAGCGCTCGCTCAAAGCTGTGGAGGACTGCCATCGAGCCGATGATCTTGATCTCGTCGTTGTAGACCTTGAAGGGCGAGAAGGTGGCGGTCGCGTCGGCATTCGCCACGCCAAACATCAGGAACGTTCCACCTCGAGCGACCCTTCGCAGTCCATCTTCGATGGCGGGCACCACGCCGGTTGCATCTATGACCACGTCCCATCCCTGCGGCCTGTCGAGCTCGTCGGCCGAGACGGCTATTCGGTCCGCGGCCAATCTCTTCGCCAGTGCGTGGCGCTTGGGATTTCGCTCGACCATGTCGAGCTGGCTGGCGCCGGAATCCTTCGCAAGCTGGGCCAGCAGGAGACCCATGGTGCCGGCCCCATAGATGAGGTAGTTGTCCGCCACCTTGAGATCGACCTGGTCGAGTCCATGGACGGCGCAGGACAGAGGCTCGACGAGGGCTCCCCAGTGGCGGGGCATATCGGAGGGCAAACGAAATGCGTTCGCCGACGGGACAACGACGAATTCGGCAGAGGCTCCGTTGGCCGAGCCGACACCAATCGCGTTCCAGTTCTCGCAGAGGTTGAAGCGGCCGGCCCGACACTGCCGGCATCTGCCGCAAAACAGCGAGGGATCGACCGCGACAAAGTCACCTACCTTCACGTTGCCTACATCATTGGCGACCGCCACCACCTCGCCGCAGAACTCGTGGCCGGGGACAATGGGGTAGCGCGTCGGGGCGAACTCGCCGTGGAGGACGTGGATGTCCGTGCCGCAAATGCCGCAGGCCTCGACCTTGATGACCGCCTCGCCGGCGCCTGGCGTCGGATCCTCGATCCGGCTCACCGCCATGCTGTTCGGCTTTTCGATCACAACGGCTTTCACTTGACAGCACCCATCGTAAGACCGCGAATCAGCTGCTTCTGTGCGATCCAGCCCGCCAGCAGAACGGGGAGGCTGGCGAGCGTAGCGGCAGCTGCAAGCTTTGCGTAGAAGAGGCCGCGGCCGCTGATGAAGCCGACCAGGAAGATCGGCGCCGTGGCCGCGGCTGAAGAGGTGAAGTTGACAGCGTAGAAGAACTCGTTCCAGCTGAAGATCAGGCAGATCAGGGAAGTAGCAGCGATTCCAGGTGCGATCAGCGGCACCACGATGCGCAGGATCTCAGTTCGAAATGACGCGCCGTCTACACGAGCGGCCTCGAACAAATCGTGAGGGATCTCGAGCAGGAACGAGCGCAGGAGCCAGACAGCGAGCGGCAGGTTGATCGTGGTGTAGATGAGAACCAGGGCAATGATGTTGTCAAGGAGGTGCAGGTCGCGAGCGAGAAGATACAGCGGCACCAGGCTGGCGGCGAAGGGCAGGAATCGAGTCGAGATGAAGAAGAAGAGCACGTCTTGCGTCCGCTTGACCGGCCTGATGGCCAGGGCGTAAGCGGCCGGCACCCCGAGTACCAAGACCAAGAACGTGGAGCCGATGCTGGCGATTGCCGAGTTGATGAAAAACGGCGGGAAGTCGCCTGACAGGACCTCCTGGAATTCCGCCAAGGTGGGTACGAAAAGGATGGTCGGCGGGGAGCTGGCAGCCTGCGGCTCCGTCTTGAAAGCTTCCAGCCACATCCATAGGACGGGAAAGAAGAAGACGAACACCACCAACCAACCAACCACCGACCACACGACCTTCGAAGTCGGGAACCCGCCACGGGCCATGACCTTGGCGCTCATCGCCTGGCCTCCACCTGAAAGATGGAGAAAAGGGTGCGCAGCCCAAGAGTCGCGACGATGGTGGTCATGATGACGGCGACCACTCCAATCGCTGACGCCTGTCCGATGTTGAAACCTTGAAAGGCAACGAAATAGAGCAAGAAAGGAATGTTGGTCGTGTCTTGCCCAGGGCCGCCATAGGTCAGCATGTAAATCGAGTCAAAGGTCTGCACAACGAAGAGCGAGCCAAGGAGTGCTCCCAATTCCACGAACGGCCGGACCAGGGGCAGGGTGATGCGACGAAAAGCCTGAAAGGGGGTCGCGCCGTCCACGCGCGCTGCCTCCAGGACCTCGGGGTTCTGGGACTGCAGGCCGGCGAGGATGATCAGCATCATGAACGGCGTCCAACGCCAGACCTCCACGGCCACGACCGTTGCCATCGGAAACCTGTTGACCCAGTCCACTCGGCCAAGACCAAATGGGGTCAACAGATTAGGCAAGAGACCGAACAACGGGTTGAGCAGCGTGTCCTTCCAGATCAGGGCGCCGGCCGTAGGCATGATGAGAAATGGCGCGATCATCAGCGTTCGCATCAGACCCTTTCCTAACACCTCGGAGTTCAGCAGCGTGGCGACCGCCATGCCGAGGACGACCGAGATGGCAATGACAGAGAACGTCAGAACGACGGTGTTCAGCACCGCGGTCCGGATGCCCTCGTCGGTCAGGAGCCTCGCATAGTTGTCGAGCCCGGAGAAACGAAAACTGCCCTCTTTGAGCAGGTTCCACGAAAAAAAGCTGTAGTAGACCGTCAGCGCGAACGGGATCTGGGTCACGAGGACGACGTAGACAAAAGCTGGAAGGAGAGGCAGTCGCCGCAGCCAGGCTTCCCGCCTGGAAATGGAGGCGGCGGTTCCCCGCGCGCCTCCACTCCCGACGACCGAACGGAGGAGAGAGCTGCCGGTATTCACTTGGGACGATCTCGATTCGAGATCAATGTCTTATTTCTGATAGATCTTGCCGACCGCTGCTGCTAGAGCCTGCGCTTTTTGCAGTGCTTGATCGACTGTTTGACTGCCGGCGATCACCTTGGCGAATTCCTGAGAGACCTGGTCTCCGAGCTGTTGGAATTCGTCAATGTCGACGTACTGGACGCCGATGTAGGGGACCGGGTCGACGGTGGGGTGGTTTACATCCGCGTGCGCGATTGAATCAAGCGTGACTTGCGCGAAACCGGCCGAGGCTGCCTTGTACTCGGGAATCGCATAGGTCGAGGTGCGAGTTCCCGGCGCCACGCGCGCCCATCCCAATTTGGTCCCAACCAGCTTCATGTATTCCTTGGAGGTGGCCCAGGACATGAAGGTCCAAGCCGCGTCCTTCTTGCTGCTGCTGGAAGGCATGCCGAGCGACCACGCCCACAACCAACCCGACCAGTCCTTGACCTTGGTGGGAGCGTAGGCGTAGCCCGAGTTCTTCGCAGCGTCCCCGGTGAAGAAGCTCGCCGCCACTGTGGCGTCGTACCACATCGCGACCTTGCCGGCGTTGTAGGCGTTGAGGCATTCGGTGAATCCGGCGTTTCCGGCTGCAGGCTCGCCTGCGTCCTTGAGCAGGCTCGTATAGAAGGTCACCGCGGACTTCCACTGCGGCGAGTTCAGCTGGGCATTCCAGCTCGGGTCGAACCAGCGTCCGCCGAATGTGTTGACGACCGTCGTCAATGGAGCGAGCTGCTCGCCCCAGCCGGGGAGGCCGCGCAAGCAGATTCCGCTAATGGCCGGAGTGTTGACTGCCCGGGCCACCGCGGCCACCTGGTCCCAGGTCGGGTGGTCGGGCATCGTCTGCCCTTTGGCCGCGAGAAGGTCCTTGCGGTACATGAGCATCGAGGACTCGCCGTAGAAGGGCACCGCGTAGAGATTGTTGTTGTAGCTGAGGGCCGACTTGATTCCAGGGATCAGGTCATTGGCGTCATACGCTGAATCCTTCGCGATGTACGGGGCCAGATTCTCAATCCATCCCTTCTTGGCCCACAGGGGCACCTCATAAGTGCCGATCGTGAACAGGTCATAACGGCCGCTCTTCGCCGCCACGTCCTGGGTCACCTGCTGCCGAACCTGGTCCTCCGGCAGGGTCACGATGTTGACCTTGATGTTCGGGTGCGCGCTCTGGAAGTCGGGAACGAGCTTCTTGAGGTCGGTCATCGCGTCGTTCTGGACCGACGCGACAGTGAGGGTCGTCGTCGCCCCGCCACTGTTCGCTCCGGCACAGGCCGTGCCCACCACAGCGATGAGCAATCCGAGGACGCCTGCGATGACGTGCCTGGGGGTCGCGCGGCCTCGGTTGGGTGATCGAATGTCTCCGTTGGTCATCAGCACACTCCCCTCTGATAGCTGGGCCGAGCGTAGGCCCCATGGACTCTGACAACGTTGTCAGAAGACAACGCCGTCAGGTATATCACAGATCGGTTTAGACTGCAACAGGAGAATTTTGAGCTTGTCTTCGGCTGAAGGCGGATCTGGCGTAAGGCGACCTACGTTGTCAGAAGCACCTCCAGCGAACCAAGGACGGCCCACGATGAGGGAGGTCGCTGCGCTGGCGGGGGTCAGCATCAAGACGGTTTCCCGGGTCGTCAATGGCGAACCCAACGTGCGGCCCGGCCTGGTCGACCGGGTCATGGCCGCGGTCGAGCGTCTCAACTACCAACACAACTTCACGGCGAGCAGCCTTCGTCGATCCGACGGGAGGAGCGCAACCATTGGGGTGGTCCTGGAGGATCTCGCCAACCCCTTCTCTGCCGCGCTACATAGATCGATCGAGGATGTTGCCGTGGCACGTGGAGTCCTGGTTCTGGCAGGCAGCTCCGACGAGGACGAGGACCGTGAGCACCGGCTCGTTTCGGCTTTCGCTTCCAGGCGGGTTGACGGCCTCATCATCCAGCCTTCGAGCCGCGATCACAGCTACTTGCTCCACGAGCGCAGGGCGGGCACCGCGATCGTGTTTGTGGACCGACCGCCGGCTTTCCTCGACGCCGATACGGTCCTGACAGACAACGCTGCCGGGGTCCGGCGCGGCATCCGCCACCTGGTCATGCAGGGCCACCGTCGCATCGGGTACCTCGGCGACCTGCACACCATCGTTACTGCCGCGGAGCGGCATCGAGGCTATCTCGAAGAGCTTGCCGAACAAGGGATCGAGGTCGATGAGCGACTGGTGCGACTCGACTTGCGAGGTATCGAAAAGGCCGAGGCGGCCACCATGGAGCTGTTGGCCAACCCGCAGCCGCCGACAGCAATCTTTGCGGGGCAGAACTTGATCACGATCGGCACATTCCGTGTGCTCCGTCGCCTGGAACTTCACAGACGCGTTGCTTTGATCGGCTTCGACGACATCCTGCTGGCCGATCTCCTGGAACCTGGAATCACCGTCATCGCCCAGGATCCGGCGGGCATCGGACGGACTGCAGCGGAGGTTCTCTTCCGCCGACTCGACGGTGATCGGTCGCCATCGGAGCACCACGTGGTGCTGACGCGCATGATCACCCGTGGCTCTGGCGAGATCGCCCCGTGATCGTTGTCTGTGGGGAAGCCTTGATGGACACTATCGATGCCGGCGACGGCACGCGCCGTGCGATGCCGGGTGGCGGACCGTTCAACACCGCACGGGCCCTGGCCCGCCTCGAAGTTCCCACCGCATTTCTCGGGCGCCTTTCCGAAGACGTCTTCGGACTCCAGCTCAAGGACTTGCTCGTCGCCGACGGAGTCAATCTCGAGCTCGCCAGTTTCGGTCCCGAATCGACCACGATCGCCGTGGTCGAACTGGACGGCCAGGGCCTCGCCCAATACAAGTTCTTCGTCGAGGGAACTTCTGCGCCAAATCTCACCATGGATATGGTTCCGAGAGAGTTCGCCCCTGAGGTGAACGCCCTTCATGTCGGAACGTTGGGACTTGTACTTGAACCAATAGCGTCGACGCTCTTTGAACTGGTCGCTCGCGAGCGCGGCAAGCGCCTGGTGATGCTTGACCCCAACGTCCGGGTTGGGCTGGCCGACGATGATGACTACCGCGAGCGCCTCCTCTCGGTCGTTGCGCAGAGCACGATCGTCAAAGCCAGCCAGGACGACCTGGCTTGGCTTTGCCCAGGGCTCGATTACGAACAGGCAGCGGATCAGATTCTTGGCCAAGGCGTGAAGCTGGTCGTCGTCACGCTCGGCGCCCGCGGTGCGTACGGCGCCCACGAGGGCTATCGGATAAGCGTCAGCGCGCCGCCCGTCGAGATCGTCGACACCATCGGAGCAGGCGATGCGTTCGGAGCCGCGCTACTCGCATGGCTGCACGATCACGACGCCATCCGGCCAGACCTGAGGCTCGACGAAGAGCAGCTGAAGGCCGCCCTCGACTACGCGTGCCTTGCAGCCGCTTTGACCTGCGCACGCGCCGGCGCCGATCCACCGCGGAAGTCGGAGATGATGGTTCCGAACAACTGACGTGGTAATCGGCCTCGACATCGGAACATCCGGCGCCCGAGCGGTAGCCCTGAACGAATCGGGGGAGGTCGTCGCGGAGGCGGCTCACGAGTATCCCCTCCTCAGTCCGCGGCCGGGATGGACGGAACAGAACCCGGAAGACTGGTGGCTGGCGTCACGCAAAGTGCTGTCCGAGGTCGCCGCCAGCACCAAGGGAAATGTCGACGGCATAGGACTGACCGGCCAGATGCACGGGTCTGTGTTCCTGGACGCCAACGACCAGGTCATCCGCCCCGCGCTGCTCTGGAACGACCAGCGCACAGCGGCGCAGTGCATCGAGATCACGGATCGAGTTGGGCGGGAAAGGCTCCTTGCCATCGCGGGCAACCCAGCCCTCACTGGATTCCAGGCACCCAAATTGTTGTGGCTAAGGGAGGCTGAGCCCGCGAACTACAAACGGATCGCCCACGTGCTCCTGCCAAAGGACTTCATACGTCTGCGTCTTGCGGGCGAATACGCGACTGACGCATCAGATGCCTCGGGCACGTTGCTGCTCGATCTCAGGCAGCGCAGCTGGTCGGCGGAGATTCTCGACGCGCTCGAGCTGCCTGGCAAATGGTTCCCAACGGTGTACGAGGGCCCCGACGAGACAGGACGCCTCCGGGCCGATGTTGCGGCCGACCTCGGCCTCCCAGCTGGAATTCCGATCGCCGCGGGTGGGGGCGACAACGCCGCTGCGGCTGTGGGCTCGGGCATCGTTGAGGCCGGACTCGCCAGCTCGTCAATCGGAACGAGCGGGGTGATCTTCACCCACACCCCGCAGTTCACGCCCGACCCGTCCGGTCGCCTTCACGCTTTCTGTCATGCGGTGCCGGGCGCATACCACCTCATGGGCGTCACTCTGTCAGCGGGCGGGTCCCTCCAGTGGTGGCGGCACGTGCTGGGAGACCATGAGTACGACGCTCTGATCGAGCTGGCCGAATCTGCTCCCATCGGATCGGAGGGATTGGTCTTCCTTCCTTATCTCAGCGGGGAGCGCACTCCCCACATGGACGCTTCAGCTCGCGGCGCATTCTTTGGCCTGACAACACGGCACGGCCTGAACCACTTGACGCGGGCGGTGATGGAAGGTGTCACCTACAGCCTTGCGGACTGCTTGCAGGTGATGATCGAGCTCGGTGTCGAGGTACGCCAGGTGCGCGCGCTCGGAGGCGGCGCACGCAGCCACCTTTGGCGGCAAATTCAGGCTGACGTGTTTGGACTACCCGTGCACCGGACCTCAGTGGATGAAGGTCCCGCCTATGGCGCAGCGCTGCTTGCTGGTGTGACGGCCGGCCACTTCAAGAGCGTCAGCGACGCCGTTTCGGTGGTCCGACTTCGACCCGAGGTTGCAGAACCGAATCCTGAAAGCGCTCAGCTCTACAGCCGCTATCTACGGATCTATCGAGATCTCTATCCAGCAACGGCTGAGGCGATGGCGCGGCTGTCCGATCTAGCGGCCGAGCCGAGCTGAACGTCGTGGCGGCCCAGTCGGGGCGCCGAGGCGGATTGGCCCGCAAACGCAAGATCTGACCGAGTTTGCGGATAGAGCAGATGGTGATGATCGAACGATTCGGCATGCATGCACGCAGGGAGCGATGGTTTCGCGGCGCCGCCGTTGTAGTTGCTGTCGGAGGCAGGGTCGTCAACCCAGCTGGGAGCCGTACGTCCATAACAGTTGTGATCGCTGAGTGACACACAAGAGCCAGAGCGGGCAGATCTGGGTGATCTTTGCGGTCGGTCTGGTGGCACTCATCGGCATGGCGGGGATCGTCATCGACGGCGGCCGGGCCTATGCGGATCAGCGGTCGCTCGAGGCCGCCGCTGAAGCGGGCGCACATGCCGGAGCTTTCCTGATGTCGCAGAAATGGAACGGAGAGGCCGGCAACTATGGTTCCTTGACGGATGCCGAGGTGCGGGCGACCGCCCAGGCGTTCGCCCAGTACAACGGATGGAGCTCCGCCAACGGCGACACCTTTTTCCTGGACTATGTGAAGCCCGACCGGACCACCCACGTGGCGTCTCTGGACAACACTGTCCGGGGCGTGTTGGTCCAGCTGGGCAAACCCCAGACGGCCACCTTTACGAGGGTGCTTGGCTTTCAGCTCTTCTCGGTCTTCGCACGCGCCAGTGCAATGTTCGGGGCCGCGCTTGTCGCCGGCGCCGTGCCACTCGCGATAGATGACACCTGCATTGCCGCCTACAACGTGAATGTCGGCGCCCAGCCGGCCAACGGCGGGGCCGGATTCGGAACTTGCAACCTCGGGAGCATCGTGCCGCCGGGCTGCGTATACAACGACATCGTTTGTTACAAGAACGCGATGGCTAAAGGCATGAATCCGCCAAGCCAGCTGGGACCTGCATATCCGGTCAATACGTTCGACTACACCACTCTGGCTCCGGAGACCGCAGCCGCTCTGCAGGCCCGCATCGACCAGCGACCAGGTGAGACGTGTACCACCTTCAAGGCGCCCAGCCCGCGCGTGGTCTGGATGCCGGTCGTGCCGGGCGGATTCGGCGGCGGGACTCTCACCTTCGTCCGCTACCGCGCCTTTTTCTTGACCTCGATCAGTCCCCCGTTGGGCTTCACCGGCTGTTTCGTCCACGCCACGATCAGCGGTGGCGACTTCGACCCCAACGCTGTTGGCACGGCCTATGGGGGCCTGATGGTGATGAAGCTCATTCGCTCGACCGGAGCGGTGGTGCCAGTCTCGATCACCGTGACAAGCATCACCAATCCAGTCGTTCGAGGCGTGTTGAACGGGGCCAAGCTCGTCGTCCACACCAACCAACCGGGCGCGACATGCACCGTGCTCGTCTTCGACCTCCCGCCGGTGCCCGCAAAGCCGAGCACCGCTGGTGGGCTGGGGCCGCAGATCACCGATGCGGCCGGGGACACAACGTGGACCTGGACTGTGGAACCAACGGCCATCGTTGGTCCTGCGCAAGTCCAGGTGTCCTGCACCTACCGAGGCCTACTGGGCTACGCGTTCACCAGCACCGTGATTGTCTAGTCCCGCTCGGCGCATCGTCAGGAGCGCGGCACCAGTTTGATAGTCGTGGATCGCGCCTCAGGAGTGAGCACGCTATTGAGGATGCTTCCGGCGTATCGGCGGTATTTGGCGCGATAGACAGCATCGACTTCGTCGTCGATCTCGTGGTCGGCGTCGACAAATTTGATGTCTTGCTGAGCGTCACCGGCCCGTATCCGACCCTCGTGCCTCTCCTGGGCACCACGGAACCAGTGACCGCTGCGCCCCCTGACCGATCGGACGTATAGGTCGTCGACGTGACGGACCACCCACACCGTCACGGGCTTTCGCAGCTTGCCGTCGGGCCGGACTGACGCGATCTCCACTTCTTCAGCTGCTCCGATCTTGTCGAGCTGGTCGCTGGTCCACTGCGTCATCGGCCGGTTGCCTCAATAGAGCGCGGTCCGTTGAAGACGGCTGCGCGCACGGCTATGCGCCCTCCGTCGACGGTGCCGCCGCATACTCGGCGTCGCTGACATGGTCGCCCCACGTCGCATTGGTCCCTTCGTTGTCGACGTCGAGCATCGCGATGTGCGTCATGAAGCGCGTCGGCGCAGCACCATGCCAGTGGTCCTCGCCCGGCTCGAAGAACACACGGTCGCCCGGGCGGATTACCTCGATCGGACCACCGCGACATTGGGCGAGGCCGACGCCTTCGGAGACGAAAATGGTCTGGCCGTTTGGGTGCGTGTGCCAGGCAGTGCGGGCGCCGGGTGTGAAGTGGACGCTGCTCGCGCTCAAGCGCGACGGACCGACCGGCGTCGCAACCGCGTCCACGTAAACGGCCCCAGTGAACCACTCGCTCGGCCCTGCCATGGTCTTGATACTGTTCCGAGTGATCTGCATGTCGATATCCCCCATCTCTTTCAACTTGTGGCGGCCGCCGACCACCCGCAGGCTGGAGGCTCCTCAGCAGCCGATCAACCGACCTGGATCGGTCGGCATGCCACCGACTTCGAGTTGAAAGTGAAGATGTGCGCCGATCGATAAACCCGTGCTGCCGACGTAGCCGACCTTCTCGCCCTGCTGAACTTCCTGCCCAACAGCAACCGTCACCTGCTGCATGTGGGCGTAGATCTCGACCAGGCCGAATCTGTCGGTGACCTCAACCCGGATCCCGTAGTAGTCCGCGGGACCTGCTGCGGTCACTCTTCCGCCGGCAGCCGCGACGATCGGCGTGTTGTAACCGGCCAGTAAATCGAGCCCTGTGTGGAAATGCAGATAACCGCCGAAAGACGGTTCGATCGCGAATGACGTCGGTCCAAACCGCTGGATGATCTGAGCGCCGGGAATTGGACACAGGAATTGACCCGGGTTGACCGGGTCGGCCGGCACACCTGTCTTCAGGTTTGGGCCTTGGGCGGGATCGACGGGAATCACAAGCACCAAGCCGGGGGTGAACTGCGGGCCGCGAATTCCATTGAAGCCAAGCACAGTGCTGACTTCCACGCCATAGGCGGCTGCGAGGTCCTCAGGCGAGTCCCCCTTTCTGACAACGACTACGACGCCAGGCACCGGAGGCAGCTTGATAGGCCGTCCCACCACGAGCGGTAGGCGCAGGCCCGGATTCGACCAGACGACGTCCCTCCACGGGAGGTTGAACTGCTGGCCGATGCTTTCCAGTGTGTCTCCCTGCGTGACGATGTGAACGATTGGAGCGCGGCTTACGAGAGGCTTCGTCGGTATGGGAAGCGGTTGGATGATGACGCTGTCGCGGCCCAGCGAAATGTTGCCGACCGAACCTTCCGCGGCGGCGGTCGCGGTGACTGCCGCCGCGTGGAACGAAAAGAAGTTTCGGTCGATAACGGTGTAGCTGGATACCGCTAGCGCTATCGCGAGCACCACGGCATGCGACAAATAGCGATTGATGCGCAATGTCTACCCCCAGATTCCTTCGCGCGTGCCCCGGACGCGGAAGACCGGGGTCACCCTAACAAACTTGTTGCAATAGTGTCAACGCTCGCTACCGCCAAATCTGGCGGGGATGGGTTGGAATCGAACTCACCCGGGACGCTTCAACAGCGCCCCGCAAACGGTTTTGAGGGCCGCGAAGCTGGGTCCGTAAGGGTCCATCAACGTCCGCGAGAGCTCGACAGATCGATCGCAGATTCCATCAGCGTCCATCATCGTCCTCAGTTGTTCGGTATGTTGGCTGTCAGGGAAGCTCGCCAAACCTGGGGACGGTTAATCCCGAGGTTCAGAATTTCGACTGCCTGCGCGACCATCACGATTTGCAAGTTCGGCTGATGGGCGACAAAGAGGCCTTCGGCTGATTCTTGACAACTCCCGCGCATGAGGGGGTTAAGCGCGACGGGGCAGGAGGTACACGGCGGTGGGCAAAGTCGCGCAAAGCGTTGCGAAAAACGGCCGTCTCGATAACCATTGTCCCACTGCCGAGGTGGGCTTGCCACAAGCCCTCGCCACCGTGCGAGACTGCGCTTTCGACAGCCCAGTCTGCGTGTGAGAAGAAGGAGGTGCGGCCTCGCCAAACGACCGCCGTCCCCTACCCGACTACTACTTCGTACTCGGCGTCCCGCCTGACGCCACGGAGACAGAGATGCACGCCGCCTGGCGGCGGCAGCTCAAGTACTGGCATCCTGACCGCGGCAACCATCCGGACGCGCTCGAGCACGCGAAGTTGATCAACCTGGCGCACGAAGTTCTGACCGACGGCACCAAGCGCGCGGCATACGACCGACAGCGGGCAGCAGTTGGCTGGCGCCCGTCCGCGTCCGCCCCGTCATATAGCCGCCCGGTCCAATGGACGACGGTAAGCCGCGAGGGCCCGCCGCGCGCGCCAAAGGGATTCGACCGGCATGGTTTCGTCGCACGCTTGGAGGAGATGATGAACCGCGGCCGGCTGATGATTGAGAAGCGCAAGGACCTCGCGTCGGCGTCGAAATGGGAGGCGCAGACTCAGGCCTTGCTGCGAGATGAGCTCGGCGACCATGCGTACACAAGGAGCTTCGAAGTGGCCCTGAGCCAGCCCCGCCCCGGAGGCCTGGTGGCGGCGTATGGGGTGCTGTGGGCCGCGTATGAGGATGCGCTGAAGGGCGATCTGAAGCCGGTGGTGAAGGAAAGGCGCCCGTCCTGATCTGAGCACCCTACCTTGGCGCCGGGGCCCTGTAGCTCAGCCCTTTTACCCGGGGCACGATCTGCGAGCGCCATCGGGACCTGCCGGAGTTCTTGGCGGGCCCCTTCTGGTATGACGCCCAAACTGACTCGCGCGTCGCAGGTCACTTGGTTTTTTTGCTGGGGTTGCGACGAAATGGTCTGCCCGCGCGTCTTAATTAGTGCAATGAAAAGCCGAATTCGCTTCTTGCTCGTCTATTCGTTGATTCCTGTGGCCGTCGCCTGCAGCAGCACTGCGAAGCCGGTCGAAAGCACACCGACGGCTCCGCCGAGCACCGCTGCATCCAACCCAGGCATCACAGAGGCGGAGGTGCTCGCGGTGGCTGCGCAGGTCTACCCGAAGCAGAACGGCTCCTATGGCGTCTGCGGCGTAGACGGAAACCCGGAGTCGTGCCCCTACAGCGACCGCCTTAAGGCGCGGCTAAAGGAGACCAAGCAGAATCTCTTGCGCAGCGCCCAGAACCCTACATTGACGTATGCCGCGTCAGCCGAGCTGCTGGATCCCAACACAGCGATCGCGCACGTGGTGCTCTTTGGGGGCAGGATGAACTTCGACCTGTGGATTACACGGCAGGCCGACCGGCTCGTGGTAGATGACCAGATCTGCTCGGGCCGAAAGGAAACCAGCATCTACGCAACCCCAGTCGTAGCTTGCTCGTCTTAAATCGCGCGGCCGTTCTTGGGAAACGTTCTGGTTCAGCCATTCAGCGCGTATTCGATGGCGTGTTCACGAGTCATTGCATGGCCCTCCGCCCAGCAGGCTGCAGAACGCCTTTGGCCCAATTCCCGACGACTCGTGTCGAGCCACCGTTCAACCATTGCCCTCGTTAGCCGGAGGGTAACGGCGCCAGCTGACGCAGCGAGCGACGCGGACGCGCCGGCAAGGCGCAGGGCTCGAACCGGATGCGACTGTGCCGACGCCAGCGCCCCCAAGTAGATGAGCATCGAAGCGGCTGGGATGGAGAGGTCGAGATCCCGAGCGATGGCCAGGGCTCGTTCCAGATATGACCGAGCTGCGGCGAAGTCCCCACTCTCTATGGCGTTCAGGCCTAGATAACCGAGATTCCAGGTCATTGTCCGAAGCTCACCAAACTCCTCGTAATGCGAAAGGCTCTGCTCCAGGAACGTCCGCGCCGCGGCATGATTTCCTTTCTTCATGGCCAAGCGCCCGAGGTGCCTGAAGATGTGCGCAATCAACGTCGCGTCATCTACTTCTTTTGCAATTGCAAGGGAGCGGTCGAAACACTCCTGCGCCGTTTCCAAATCCCCCTGCCAATCTGCCAATTCCCCGACCCACCGCAGGGCCTGGCCAATTCCGTGGCGGTCATCCAGGTCGCGGTAAATCTCAAGGCCCTCACTCCAGCGCGATGAGGCGCTAGATAAATCGTCGCGCCAGAAAGAGATCTGTCCGCCCATTCCTAGGGCCTGCGCCCTGAGTTCATCGCGAACTGGGTAACCGGCAAGCGCTCTCTTGAGCCAACCTTCGCCTTCCTGAATCAGGCCGTGGCCGTACCAGAAGTCAGTCAGCGCCTTGCTCATCCGCACGTTTGCGCGCGGCTCATGGCCGCTGCTCCACTCGAGCGCCGACCGCAGGTTGCCGAGGTCGTGAGCGAGCAGCTGGTGCCAGGCTCGCTGCTCGGGGCCTTGAAGATGAGGAACCGCCTCTTCGGCAATCGAGACGAAATACTCACAGTGGCGGCCCTTGATACGCTCCGATTCATCGCTCTCTACCAGTCGTTCGCTTCCGTACTGATTCAAGGTGTCGAGCAGTCGAAAGCGGATCCGTCCCAACGCCCCGTCGGCTGCGATCACGAGCGACCTATCTACCAGGCCGCCCAGCAATCCAGTGATCGACTCTAATTCCAGGTCATCGCCGGAGCAGGCGTGTTCAACTGCCTCGAGGCTGAAGGTGCCCGTAAACACGGACAACCGCCGGAAGAGCTTTCGCTCGGGGTCGCTCAAAAGGTCGTAGCTCCAGTCGATGGCAGACTGCAGGGTCCGATGCCGCGCTGGTCCGGCGCGATTGCCGCCAGTCAGGAGCCCGAATCGATCTTGCAGTCGATTCAAGATCTGGTCCGGGGTCATCAAACCGGTGCGCGCGGCGGCGAGCTCGATCGCCAGCGGGATCCCATCCAGTCGGCGACAGAGCTGCGCAATTGCGGGAGCGCTCTCCGCAGTCATCTCAAAGTCCGGCGCCGCCAGCCTCGCACGATCGAGAAAGAGGCCGACCGCCTCGCACTGCGCAAGTTCATGCAAATCGATTCGAGCAACCTGCTCAGGGACCGCCAGCGGTGTCACTCGCCACACCGTCTCGCCACTTATGCGCAAAGCCTCCCGGCTCGTGGCAAGAAACGTGATCGCGGGACAGGACCGCAGAATGGCATCCACAAGAGCGGCGCAATCTTCGATTACGTGCTCGCAGTTATCGACCAGCAATAAGAGCCGCCGACCGCGTAGATGCTCTACCACTGTCTGAGCCATTGGTTGACGGGGCAGCTCATGAACCCCCAGCGCCGAGCCAAAAACCCTTGGGACGAGACGGCCCTCATTGATGGGAGTCAGATCCACTAGCCACGCGCCATCTACATAGGCATCTCGCGTCCGGGTTGCCACTTCGAGGGCCAAGCGAGTCTTGCCCGCGCCGCCGACCGCGGTCAGGGTCACCAGGCGCTTCGTCGCGAGCAGCCGCTCGATCTCAGCCAGCTCCTTCCCGCGACCCACAAATGTCGTCAGCTGGAGGGGGAGGTTGTGCCGGGGCCGTTCAGAGGAGACTGCCTGCGAACCGACTGCCTGGTCGTGCGCCACCCAGGCAGCCACCTGCGCGCGAGAGTTGAAGCCCAGCTTGTTGAAGATCTGTTTCAGGTGCCATTCCGCCGTGCGACGGGTGATGAACAGCTTTTCCGCTATCTCACGATCGGTCAGCCCCTCCCTCACAAGGTGGGCCACCTGCAACTCGCGGGGCGTGAGTCCCAGCTCGAGCTTCCTGTTCATGCTCCAAACCCGAGGCCAGTCTAGACGCCCAACAACCAGTAGCTGACCCCGTAGCTCTCCGGGTGAACCCGCCTCCGAACGGGCCTACGGTGCCGAGCGACGCAGGCCAAATTACAACCAGGACGAAACACATGGAACTCCGACAGAACATGCGCCACGCAGCGACTCGGCCGATGGCACTCGTCGTCGCGGTACCGATTGCACTGATGCTGGCACTCATCGGCTGGTATATGCGCCCGATCAGCACAGTCAACCACTCCACCGGTGTCCGGGCGCCGATCGTGACCAGCGTTGAGTCCCCTCGAAGTGGCGGCCCGGGCGGCCAGATTGGAGATGCGCCCCAGCCGGATCAGACGACTCGAGTTGGCGGACCGGGCGGACAGTTCGGAGACGCTCTGTAAAACGCTTGACAGCCTACCCAGGGCAGTCTGTGACAAGCCAGGACACTGTGTGGCACGCACGCGTCAGACCGCCGATTAACCGGAGACGCGTCCTGACATCTCTTGACACTTCCTGCCAAGCACGGTCAATCACCTCCTAATCCCCTGCTTCAGTCTCTGCCGAGCCGCCTGCGAGAACTGCACGATGCCCGACTCCCGTCCAGCTAGGAGCGTTGGGGTGCGCTGATGTTCGCTGCTGTGGCTGTCATCTTGGCTGTGATTGCGGCCAAACTGGCGGGGATGGATGGGAATCGAACCCACCCAGGACGCCTCAGCAGCGCCCCGCAAACGGTTTTGAAGACCGCGGGGCTGACGCGTGCGTCCGCGGTCGGCTGCGTACTTGCCTGTCGCCTTGGCTGTCGAGTCGGCGAGCACCTGAAGTGCGCCGCGCCTCGTGAAACGGCAAACTGGCGCCGTGCGGC
>Ga0209117_1000489_pt1 | contig 16443 bp, 16 predicted proteins | sample BlaSpr_A8_OM2_M2_FD_187978 | JGI IMG/M metagenome (GOLD analysis project Ga0209117, IMG submission 187978) | Forest soil microbial communities from Thunder Bay, Ontario, Canada - Black Spruce, Ontario site 2_A8_OM2_M2 (SPAdes) (version 2) | ecosystem: Environmental > Terrestrial > Soil > Boreal...
GGTGGTGGTCGTGAGCGGTGCCGGCGGCAAGGCGTTCATTTTCGGCGCGGACATTTCCGAATTCGCGGAGAAACGTTCGTCACGCGAGAACATATTGGAATACGACAGGATTGCCGGACGGGCGAACGCCGCCATCATCGACTTTCCCAAACCGACGATCGCGATGATCCAAGGCTATTGCATCGGCGGCGGCCTGGGCCTCGCGCTGTGCTGCGATCTTCGCCTGGCCGCGGAAAATGCCAGCTTCGCGGTCCCCGCCGCCAAACTTGGCCTCGGTTATGCCTTTGACGGAATCAAGCGTCTCGTCGACGTCGTCGGTCCGTCGTTTGCAAAAGAGATCTTCTATACGGCGCGACAGTTCGACTCGACAGAAGCCTTGCAAATGGGGCTGGTAAATCGGGTTGTCCCGACCCCCAACATCGAAACTTATGTGCGCGACTATGCGGGGACGATCGGCGGCAATGCGCCCCTGACGATAAATTCCGTCAAGCTCTGCGTCAATGAAGCCACCCGGGATCCCGACGAGCGAGATCTTGCCGCGGCACAAGTCGCGGTCGACGCGTGTTTCGCGTCGACCGATTACGTCGAAGGACGAACCGCGTTTGTCGAGAAACGCAAACCTGCTTTTCTCGGTCGCTGACGCTCGACCGGCAAAGAGACCGCGTCATGCACTGCGCATTTGAGTTTTTTCGCGTTGGATCGGATTTGCAAATAGCGAGTGTCGTTTAAGACGCCGCTGAATTGAGACTCCTGTGGTTACCGCGAAGTCGGTCGCTCAGCGAGGGCGAAAAGCTCGCCGCCAATCCTGTCGCGCCAGGGACGCTCGCTACACGCCAATCGGACGGTCGCGACCGGCCCAGAATGGGCAAACAGGACAGGCCTCGCCTTCCGGATAGTCGATCCCCTCCTCATGCGGGCACCCCAGCATTTCCTTGGTCATCGCTACCGAGCGCACCTCATGACCTCGAAGAAACAATGCAATTTCCTCGAATATTGCCGCATCGTTCCGGACATCGCCGCTCTCGGCGAACCACCTCCGCAACGCTACCGGTTCGGTGTCCGGCGCAACGATGACGGCGACAGCCACCTTGCTGGCTTGCTGGTCGTCCGGTCCGTAGAAGGCGATGGTACCGACCGGATAGCCGCGAAAGCCCAGTTTGCTCTTTTTGTCTAGCCACTTTCGTGGCTGCCAGCCCAGCTTCATCGAGATCTCTCCCGTCCGCCCCGACCAACGACCGGATCTTGCCGCTACCGGATAATGCATCTGCTGTCGCTCATCAACCATCACCTGCTGCCAGCAGCTTCATGAAGTTCCGCTTCGCCTTGTGACGACTCCTCAGATCATCGAGATAGGCGGCGTGTTGTGCGGTCTCGCCAAGACCCTCCCGAATGAGTCGCATGCGTCCGACAATGCGGCAGGCGCATTGATAATTGCTTTGGCCGCCAAGACCGACCATTCGTTCAACACGATGGGCATAGGCCTTCAACGCTTCGGCGGGATGGCTATGTTCGCTCGCTTCGGCAAGTTGCTGGAGCAGTTGTTCGTTGCAGCCATGTCCGTTGACAACCGTCCACGCATCCGTCAGCAGTCCTTCCGCCATCGCCAATCGAACGAGAAGCTCAGTCGGTGATGACCATCGCATCCCCGACTGACCCGTCGGTTTTCCGACCTGGGCCCGCAGCCATGCGAGGGCCCTGTCGCGAACGGCATCAGCCAACATCCGGTCGGTGCCAGCCGCGGATTTGAGCCGCTCGTATATCTCGATGCTCGGACGTCGCTCGAACGTACGCCAAAGCAGTTTGTCGGCATCCTCCTCGCGCCCGATCCGCCTGTAAAGATCGGACGCAAAAAAGATCAGGCGCTCATCGGGGTTGTCCTCGAATTGCCACAGCCCCTCCTCGGCCCATTTCAGTGCCTCCGGCTCGCGAGCATGGTCGAAGCACAGTTTTGCAATGCCGAGATAGTCGTACGCGGTCGACAGGTCCTTGGCTCGGATGGCGATGACGCCATCGACATCCCCATCCCGTTCGGCAAAACTTTCGAGAATGGCTCCGAGCACATGTCGCGCACTGAACTCATCGTCCTGCACTTGTCGCCGGGTCGCTCGCAGCGGCCTTATTTCCTGCCATGCTTTGCTCGCAAGCCTGCGGTACTCAGCGAGCCCAACGTCTCCCAGGATATCCTCGTATGCCTCGCTCGCCCCATGAAAAAACTCCCATTCCGAATCGACCTCGCGCGTGAACAAGGCCCGCGCAAGTGCGATCGGATCGGGCTTTGCCTGGCGGCAAGCCGCGAGATGGATTTCGCAGGCTTCGGCGTACATGTCTCCGCCTCCGCCGTCAGAGTCGTCTATATTCCTGAGCGCTTCATCCATCCGCGCGAAGAAATGATCGAGCAGCTGCAGGACCAATGCTGCTCGGCCGCTCTCAATCAGACCCGCTATCCGGTCGAGCACACTCTCGATTCCCTGCACCCAGTCACGCATCTTGCGATATTCGACAAAACCGTGGGTGCGGGTGGCCTCGGTGATAGCCTTCTTGAATTGCGCAAACAGCGTGTCGTCGTCGGCCGCGGCCACAGCAGCAGAAAGCTCCAGCTCCTTCAGCAACGAGGGATCGCGCTCGGCAAGGCCGACGACCATCTCGACGAGCCCCTCGACGCCCCTGGCGCGGAGATGCTCGCGGATTTTGGCGAAGCGACTGGAAGCTTCCTCCAGCGCCCCTGAACCGAGGCTGTTTGCGGCGAGCGCGGTTGCCACCAGATGCTTGCAAAATCCCCACTCGGAAAAGGCCCGGCAGGAGCATTCCCCGGAGAATTTCTTCCCCGTCCCGACCAGTTCGCAACGGTAGACCTCCGAGCCGACGACTCTCGCCAGGACGCGAGCCATGTCAAACGTAACGATCTCGACGTGCCCGTCTTCATGATAAGCGATACCGCGCGCGAAGGATTTCTCGCCGGCAACGTCCCGCAATGCGGCGACGTCGAATCTATGCAATCCAGCGGCTGTCTCGATCGTGTTCGCGGGACGATTCGGCTTTCTCGTCATCGGCGTGGACTTTGAGAACTTCAGACATGTCATTCAAAGAGGATGAAGGCGCCCATCCTGTTCGAGGAATCGAAGGGCGTCCAGCAGCGAAACCGAGGGATGGAGACGCCACCATTGGCCCGTATGTCGGTGCCACATCACATCAAAGCGATCGGGTGCAAGGTAGTCCAGGCGGGCGAACGCATGTTCGAACTCAGGCTCGATGGCGTCAGGGTCGTCCAAGCGGGAACGTTCAATGAACCGATAGCGACCGCCAAGCCACTTTCCATAGATGTCGATGGGGCCGTTGAATTTCGTGGCTCGAATTGATGGAAGAAAGCGCGGCTTCAGGAACTCGATCACGAATTTGTCGCAGGCTGCGACAATGGCCGCTTTTTCATCTTCGGACGGTTGCGCGCGAATCCGCCGCGGCGCCCACGCCCAATTCTTCTTGCGCATGCTGCTGTCCATCGGATCGTCAAAAGGCTGCGAAGACATCCTCGATTTCAGGCCCCAAGAGGCTAGCTTCCTCTAAATTATAGGAAGAAGGGCGGCGACAGAATGTCGTCCTGCTGGCTATCCTGGAAACTTTGGCCGATTCGTAATGACCGCGCCAGAAAAGCGAGGAATGTTGGCTTCCAGTTCCTCTCTCGCTTGGGTGGCGGACGGAGAGGAACTGAGGCCGAACCTTCTGCGCGGTGGCCAGCGTACTCCAGCGAGTTCTGGCGGACGTGGTCTGGCAAAGGCGCGGCCAAGGCCGCCCATAAGCGAACCTATGACGCCCGAGCCCGCCGGTGGGCGGCCTGCACAATCCGTTTTCGGAGTAGCGTCAGAGGCGTAACGCGGGTCAGACCGCAGCAGCCCGTTGCGGTTTGGCGCCGCCGAGCCACTGACGACGCCAACGATGGCAGTGCCGTCCTGCCGGCCCTCAAACAAAGGGGCCGCCAGAACCGTCCAAGCCGCGCGGGCCCCTAATGCTTATACAGCATCCTTTGCCGCCTTGACGGGACGGGCCCTTACGATTTTCCGGGCCGGCTTGGCCTTGAACATCATCGGCTCCCCGTTGAACGGATTGGTGCCCTGGCGCGCCTTGGTTGCCGGCTTCTTGATAACAACGAACTTTGCAAATCCAGGAACGAGAAAGACGCCTGTCTTCTTGAGTTCCTTATAGCCGACGGTGGCGAGCGTCTCCAACACGCCCTTTACGTCCTTCTTCCCCATTTCATTCTCAGCAGCGATCTTCTCGATCAGCTGCGACTTCGTCATTTGGGCTGCCATCTTGTGTCCTTCTCGTTGATTCGGTGGAACTGACAATATTTGGAAAAACCCCTGAAACCTAGGTCGGCGACGATCTGCACAGCTTTTGTTCAGCCATTGGCGGGTCCGCGTTATGTTCGCTCTGCCCCTCTATATCAGGCCTTGGCAGGTCCGTTTCGTGCCAACGCCAGCCTAATGCACTGCAACAAACGGCGTTGCGATTCGACCGCCTCGGCGGACTTCCGTTCGCCTGCAAGTTTGACCGCCTATTGCCTTGGAGGGACTCAGGCGTTCTGATCGATCCATCTGAGTCGGTCGGGGAGCCCTGACATGCGAACGCTGAGCCTCTGCTTGGGGCCCGCGATGTTGCTGACCGCCTGCTCGAATGAGCCGGAATACACTGACCAACAGCGCGCCTGCATCGCCAAGTATTACACGATCTACGAAGCGAAGCGGTTTGATCAATGCTTCAAAGTGTGCACTGCCTGCATGAGAGGCAACACCGTGACGTGTACAACCTCGTGCAAGCTGAGGGGCGCGATCTGACAGCCAGTGTCAGTATTCGATCGATGGATCGTTCACCGTTCTCGATCCAATTCCGACCCTCGACGACTGAGCTCTTCGCGGTGCTCGGGCGCCGCAATGGCGATCATTCGCCGGGCACGTTCCCTAAGCGTGCATCCGCGAAGTTCGGCGATGCCCCATTCGGTAACAACGGCATCGACGTCCGCACGCGGAGTCGTGACGGTTTCCACGCGAGCAACGATCCGGCTGCCGCCCTTCGGGGCGGTCGAAGGCAACGCAATGATGGCCCGCCCGCCGCGCGACGCATTGGCTCCGCGCACAAAATCAAGCTGCCCACCGATGGCGCCGATAGCGACGCCATTCAGCGTCTCGGCGTTGACGCTGCCGTCGAGGCCAACTTCGAGCGCGGAATTGATCGCGACGAGTTTGTTGACCCCCGACAGAACGGCCTGATCGTGCGTGTATGACGCCGGCCGCACCGAAACCGCCTTGTTTTGATGGGCGAAACGATAGAGCCGCTGCGTCCCGATCAACTGGTTGGTGACGGTGATTCCGGCGTCGATGCCTTTGCCTGCATTGGTGACGGCACCGCATTCGATCAGATCGACCACGGCGTCGTTGATGAGACCTGAGTGAATGCCGAGGTCGCGCAGATGCGAGAGGGAGGCCAGGATTGCGTCCGGAATCTTGCCGACACCGAATTGCAGGGTGCTTCCGTCTGAGATAATGCCCGCAGCGTGCCTGGCAACGCGGCGCGAGACGTCGTCAAGGCCCGTCGGGGGCAATTCGAGCGGCGGCCGCGTCGCGGCAATGCGCAGATGCGGCACAATATCGGCCGGCCACTCAGCGCCAAAGGTCCAGGGCGCGTCCGGATTGATTTCCGCGATCACGACACGCGCACGGCGCGCGGCGTCGATCACATAGTCGTTCGACAGGCTCGCGCTCAACCGGCCGTCATCGGCCTCCGCCAGTTGCACCAGAACCACGTCGGCGCGATGTCGTCCCACGGCGAAGTCGGCGCAGAACTTGCTGTAGTTGCTGGGGATCACGTCAAGCTGCTGCGTCCTGGCGAGCGCCCGCGCATTTCCGATCACGCCATAGCTGGTGAAAGCCATCCCAAAGACGCGCTCCGGCGCAAACGTGTCCGAGAAGACCGGACCGACCACCATGGTAAACGGCGAGCGGCTCTTCTGTGCGACCAACGCCTCGGTCAGTGTGCGCGGCTCGGCGGTCGCCTGCCCACATACCACAACATCGCCGACACAAATGATGCCCGCAAAATCGAGCGACGTCGCCTTGGCAGTGTCACTCATCGCTCGTTACGCCAGATATCCGTCGAACAGCCCGCGTTGCGAGATCAATAGGATTTCGGCAGGCCAAGCACCTTCTCGGCGATAAAGCTCAGTGCCAGTTGCGGGCTGATCGGCGCAATGCGGGGGATCAGCACTTCGCGCAGATACCGCTCAACGTGGAATTCCTTGGCGTAACCGAAGCCGCCATGCGTCATCACCGCCTGTTCGCACGCCTGGAAGCCCGCTTCGCCGGCAAGGTACTTGGCGGCATTGGCGGCCGCCCCGCAGGGCAAGCCATGGTCGTACTGCCACGCGGCCGACATGACCATCAGCCAGGCCGCCTCGAGCTCGGTCCAGTTCTTGGCCAGCGGATGCTGGATCGCCTGGTTCTTTCCGATCGGGCGATTGAAGACGATTCGCGACTTCGCATATTCGGTGGCGCGCGACAGCGCGAGCTTGCCCAAGCCGACCGCCTCCGCGGCGATCAGGATGCGTTCCGGATTCATGCCCTCCAGAATGTATTCGAACCCGCGCCCTTCCTCTCCGATGCGATCCTCCATCGGAATCTCGAAATCCTCAAAGAACAGTTCGTTCGAATCGACGCTCTTGCGTCCCATCTTCTCGATCTCATGGACCTTGATCCGCTTGCGGTCGAAATCGGTATAAAACAGGCTAAGGCCGTGCGTCGGCTTCCGCACTTCCTCCAGCGGTGTCGTGCGCGCCAGCAGCAGGATCTTGTGTGCCACCTGCGCGGTCGAAATCCAGACCTTCTGACCGTTGACCACGTAGCGATCGTTCCTCGCCTCGGCGCGTGTCTTCAATTGCGTCGTATTGAGGCCGGTGTTCGGCTCGGTGACGGCGAAGCAGGCTTTCTCGCGTCCTTCGACCATCGGTGGCAACATCCGTTGGCGCTGTGCCTCGGTGCCGAAAACGACAACCGGATTGAGACCGAAGACATTGATGTGCACCGCGGACGCGCCCGACATGCCTGCGCCGGACTCCGCGATCGTGCGCATCATGATCGCCGCTTCGGTAATGCCGAGGCCGGAGCCGCCATAGGCTTCCGGCACGCAGATGCCGAGCCAGCCGGCATCGGCGAACGCCTTGTGGAAGTCGTGCGGAAAGCCGCCTTCGCGATCCTTCTTCAGCCAGTAGGCGTCATCGAAGTCGCTGCAAATTCTAGCGATCGCATCGCGAATAGCTTCCTGATTGTCGGTGAGCGCGAAGTCCATGTGCCGGTCCTGCGTGTTTGTGTCATTGATCTTCAGTTGTTGCGGTCATAACGGTTGAATGGTCGAAGACAGCAGCCGACAGACGCCTTGCCGATCGAAGCGTCGCCTCCGCATCACGCCGATGCGTGCGTCACCGCGCCCTTTTCGCCATAAGGCGGCGTGTAGATCACCGCCCCGAGCGCGCGCAGGGTGAGGTCTTGCGCGCCGCCGGTGGTGCGCAGCTTCAACCCCTGAAGGTCATTGATGCTTTCGACCTTCTGCTTGGTGGTGAAGACCTGATAGGGCGGCAGCACGACTTGCATCAGTAACTTGATCTTGTTTGGCGCATATTCCTGCTTGGCAAGAATGCCCTGGCGCGCGCTCTTCCAGTAGGCGAGCGTTCCCTCGCAGCTGGTATGGAAGGCTTCCGGCAGCTGCGCCACTTCCGAGAGCGGCATCTTGTCTGACGCATAGGACGGAGCGATGTAGCCAATGTCGATGACGCCGGACTGGGTCAGTCTCAACATGTCGGCCGCCTTGCCGATCTGCTGGTTCGGATAATAACTGAACGTGACGGCACCGTTGGTGCGCTTCGTCACGTCATCCATCCAGGGCTTCAACATCAGGCGGACGAGATAATGTCCTGCGGGAAACGAATCCGCTACTTTCAGCTCCAGCGCCTGCGAAGGAGTCGACACAATCGCTATAGCGATCGAAGCGACAACGGTACCTATCATCCCCGGCGTTTTTTTCATTTTTGCTCCCTGACGTATTCGTCGTATCCCGACAATTTTCAAATGCGAGCGACCGACCTTCAGGCGCGCTCGCGGCAGTCCTTGTGCGATTGTCCGGAGGACATGCGCGCATAGATCCGCATTTCGCTTTTCCGATGCGGCTCTCCGCATCGGAAAACGTCGATTGCTTCGCCAGCGAGGCCGAAAAAGCAGTCGGCGATGCTCACAGAAATCACTGAGATTGATCGACAGCCGATCCGAGACGCACCAACATCGTGCTCTCGCCCACAACTTGGCGCGCCGCTGTCGCTTTTAGTTCCTCCCACTATTGTGTACTACAAGTACATGCATATGAATTAAGATCTCAATATGCAGATTAAGCCAGAAAGACCGCTGCTCCACGCGGGCCATTTGGGATTGACACGGCACACCTGTGAATTTTAAGTACACAAATACGAACTTGCCGGGGAAGACAACCCTTCGAGGAATTGCCATGGGTCCACTTGGTGGTCTTACTATTCTCGATCTGACCACGGTCCTGATGGGACCTTATGCCACCCAGATCCTCGCGGACATGGGCGCCAACGTCATCAAGGTGGAAAGCCCCGACGGCGATATCGTCCGGCAGATCGGGCCGGGCCGGACACCGGGCATGGGCGGAATGTTCCTCAACGCCAACCGCGGCAAACGCAGCATCGTCATCGACCTCAAGCATCCGGATGGACGAGACGCCTTGCTGCGCCTCGCCGGGAAAGCGGATGCGATTGTTTATAATGTCCGCCCGCAGGCCATGGCGCGCCTCGGCCTCGACTATGAAACTCTCGCCGCCGTCAATCCCGGCATCGTATATGTCGGCGTGTTCGGCTATGGCCAGGCCGGACCCTATGCGTCGAAGCCGGCCTATGACGATCTCATCCAGGGAGCATCCACGATTCCGACCCTGATCGCATCTGCCGGCGACGGCACCCCACGATACGTGCCGATTACGCTTGCGGACCGGGTGGTCGGACTGATGGCCGTCAATGCCATCCTCGGCGGCCTGATGCATCAACAGCGGACGGGTGTCGGGCAACGCATTGACGTACCAATGTTCGAATCGATGACGGACTTTGTCCTGATCGATCACCTCGGTGGATTGACTTACGATCCGCCGCTGGATCACGGCGGCTATGCGCGCCTGCTGTCACCTTATCGGCGTCCTTATCAGACCAGCGATGGCCATATCTGCGTGCTGATCTACAACGACAAGCAGTGGCGCAGTTTCTTCGAGGCCATCGGTCAGCCGGAATTCCTCGAACAGCCGCGATTCGCCAACCATGCGGCGCGGCACAAGCATATCAACGAGATTTACGAAGAGGTCGGACGCATCTTCCTCGGCCGCACCACGGCCGAATGGCGCGAATTGCTGGAGCGTGCGGATATTCCGGTCATGCCGATGCATACGCTGGAAACGATTCTCGACGATCCGCACCTTGCCGCCGTCGGCTTTTTCAAGATGGTCGAGCACCCCATCGAAGGGCGGATCAGACAAATGCAGGTGCCCTCGACCTGGAGCGCGACCCAGCCCGAAGCCGGCGGCCCGGCTCCCACGCTTGGTGAACATGGACGGGAAATCCTGAACGAAGCCGGATTCTCTGCCGATGAAATCGCGCAACTCGGAGAGTGCAAGGCCGTACATTTGGTGCTGCATCATGATACGGCCCCCGCAAAATAGCGTTCCAGCGCGTTGTGACAGCCGCCGCGTCATCATAACCTGAAAAGAGGATCACCATGGCCGGATTGTACTTCGAGGATTTCAAGGTCGGGCAGGAATTCAAACATCCGCTGACCAGAACCGTGACCGAAATGGACAATACGATGTTCAGCCTGCTGACGCTTAATCCGCAGCCGCTGCATATCGACGCCCATTTCGCAGCGTCGACCGAATTCGGCCAGCGTATTTTCAACAGCCTCTATACGCTGGGCATCATGATCGGCATGACCGTTTATGACACCACGCTGGGCACGACGGTCGCCAATCTCGGGATGACCGATGTCCGCTTTCCCAAGCCGGTGTTTCACGGCGACACGCTGCACGCCACAACCAAGGTGATCTCCCTGCGCGATTCAAAATCGCGGCCCAAGGCGGGCATCGTCGAATTCGAGCATCACGCGCTCAACCAGAATGACGAGATCGTCGGAAGCTGCCGCCGCATGGCGCTGATGCATAGAAAGCCCGCCTGATGCGCTCGATGCTGTTTGTTCCGGGCGACAGCCCGCGCAAGTTCGAAAAGGCCTCGCTGACCAAGGCCAGCGCCTTGATCCTCGATCTCGAGGATTCCGTTGTGCCTGACAGAAAGGACGAGGCGCGCGGGTTGACGCGAACCATGCTCGGCGGCCGCCGCGACGGCCCGGAACTCTATGTGCGGGTCAACGCGCTCGACACTGATATGACACTGCAAGATCTTGCTGCGGTCATGGGCGCTGCGCCGGACGGCATCGTGCTGCCGAAGTGCCGTTCCGGTGACGACGTCCGTCATCTCGCATTATGGCTTGACGCGTTCGAGGCGGCCGCAGGCTCAAAGCCGGGTTCGACCCAGATTGTCGTCGTTGCCACCGAAACCGCCGCATCCATTTTCGGGCTTGGCACCTACAAGGACAGCTCTCCAAGACTCGCCGGCCTGATGTGGGGCGCCGAGGACCTGGCCGCGTCCTTGGGCGCCACCGAAAACGGCAGCGCCGGTCAGTTTCACAGCCCCTACCGGCTTGCGCGCGACATGTGCCTCATCGGCGCTGCGGCTGCCGAGATCGCAGCGATCGACACCGTTTACACCGACATCGAAAATCTTGCCGGGCTCGAACTGGAAACGCGCATCGCGCGCCGGGATGGCTTTTCCGCAAAGGCCATCATTCATCCCAAGCATGTCGATATCGTCAATGCCGCTTTCGAGCCGACCGCGGCGGAACGCGCATGGGCAGAGAAAATAGTCGAAGCCTTCGCAAGCAATCCGAATCTCGGCACTCTGCGTGTCGACGGCAGGATGATTGACGAGCCGCATCTAAGAGCCGCTAAGAAGATACTTGGGATGACCGAGCGCACCGCCTAGGATCGGGACAGACAATGATTGTTCGACAGGCCGCGTATGTCTTGGACATATTTGAATACTTTGCGCAGGTCAGGAAGCCTGCCACGCTCGCGGAGGTAGCGGATCATTTCGGCTGGCCGCGCTCCAGCACGTTCAATCTGCTGACGACGCTTGCGGAGAAGGGGTATCTTTACGAGCCGCGCCCGCGCACCGGATATTATCCGACCCCGCGCTGGCTGGCGTTGGCAAAGACAATATCGGAGGTCGAGCCGCTGCCGGATTGGACGCATGCGCTCATCGCCGAACTATCGGCGGAGACGGGTGAGACCGCGGCTATCGTTGCGCCGGCAGGCACCATGGCGGTGTTCATCGATGTCGTGGAATCGAGCGCGTCGATCCGGTATTTTGCGCAGATTGGGCACCGCGTTCCGATACATGCCACGGCGAGCGGCCGGGCACTCCTGATTCAATATTCTCCGGAGGAGCGCAACTCGCTCTACCGCAAGATTGAATTCAAGCAGTACGGGCCGACTACCCCTATCAGCATTGACGCGGTGGAGGCCGGGCTTCGGCAATCCGTCGAACGCGGCTACTGCCAGAGCTTCGCCGATTTCAGCCGCGACCTTGCGGGTGTTGCGCGACCGCTCCCGATCGGAGACCGCCGTCTGTCCGTCGTCGTCGCCGGTCCTGAATTCCGCATGCGCTCGAAAATGGACGACGTCGCCGGCATCATGAACAAATCGATCAAGCGGCACTGCCCGAATCCGGAGCAGTTGATAACATCCTCGGAGTTCTTGCGCGGCGAGCATGCCTTGATCGGCTGATCGAGGTGGCGTGCAGGAATTGATATCATCCTCAAGCGAGGTCTGATCCAATGGCGGCTAGGTGCTGGCGCGCCATTGGTCTCGGCGCGGTTATGCCACGCCGATAACTTTCATCCGTTCGCCCGCGGCCCGGTTGCTAAGACGACCGATTCGATGGTGGCGGTGGGTGCAGTCTGCTGCGAACCAATCTCGCGCGTTTGGACCTGTTATTCCGCAAAAATGCAGCCAATTACGCCCGACGATGGCGGCGGCGCAGAAATCCTTCAACGATTGTGCGCACTTGGTGCTGTTAGCCAGTTTTGAGGCGCCGAAAATAACAGGCTCTGATCAGGTGCGTAACAGGTCAACAACAGGACCGTATCAGGCGCGGTTAAAGCGTGAGCGGCTTTCGCAAGTTCTTCCCGCGAAAACCCGCTGAATTTGTCGCCACGACGACGTTTAGGCGGAGGCCAAAAAAGAGAGCGAGCCGAAGCTCGCTCTCAAACTTGTCAGTGGATTTGGTAACCGGGTCCCAACATCATCTTCAAGCTGCGCAGACACTCAAGAAACTTATCAGTTACGTCTTCAGGGGAATCCCGCGCAATCTTTTCGCTCCTCCTAATCTGGGCCACCATCGCCAACTGTTCATCAACATATTCAGTGACGAACCGAGTGCGCATCTTATTCCACTCTACAGCTGCGCGTGTATCTCCTGATGCCGCATTATATGCCAGCTTTTGGTAAATGGCCTTTCGTACAGAAATCAGCTTACGCTTGCCATTTTCAGAAGTCGTAATGGTTGCGTTATCGACTTCGAAGAAGTCATCGCGCTGCACACAGTGCGCGATTCCAGGCTTAGGTATGTACTTAAGGGCCTTAGGACGCCCCTTCGGATTTCCACAGTCAGTGAATCGACCGTTCTTGTCGCGTGACATTGGAAAACTCCTCATCACGAAAGTGAATGGGAGCGGGGCCACAAATAAAATTGGCGCGACCCCGCAGGTTTCCGATTTCCGCACGTTGCAGAGATCAGGCCCGTCAGGCATCACGCCATCATCTACGCACTACATTCCGAACTGTCGCATCACGCTAGGGCTGCAAAAACCCCGTTCAGACTTCGTACGCGGCAGAGATGTCCTAGCACAAAGGTTCGCAGTAATCAAATCGCTCGAGCGTAGTTGTCCGCTTGTTGCAGCGGTTTCTTAACTTTTCGTAACAACGAGGACGACTGATTACTGCAGCGGATCCCCGCGACGGTCCGCGATTTCCGCGAACGTCTCGCCGGTGATAGCGAGTGTCGCAGCTTCACCCGTGAAGGTTTGCCAGCGGCGAATTGCGACGTCGACGTAGAGCGGATCGAGCTCAAGCGCCCGTGCCTTGCGTCGGCACTTGTGCGCGGCAATAATGGTCGTACCAGACCCGGAGAATGCATCGAGCACAACGTCCCCGCGGCGCGAGCAGTCCTTGATGGCATCGATTACGAGCGCGGTCGGCTTCACTGTGGGATGCATTTCGAGATCGGCGTCGCGGCCCGCCCGCCACGTATTGACGCCGGCGTAGTCCCAGACATTGGTTCGGTACCTTCCGTGCGTTCCAAGTTCCACGGTGTTCACGTGAGGACCGGTCCCCACCTTGTAGACGAAGACCAGCTCGTGCTTGGAGCGATAGAACGACCCCATGCCCCCGTTATTCTTGTTCCAGACGCAGAGATTCTTGAGCCCGGAATAGATGCCCTGAGCAGCCCCCATGACCTCGGCGAGATGCCGCCAGTCCATGCAGATGAAATGGACGGCGCCGTTGACGCTGACCTCCGCCATATTGGCGAAGACCGTCTTTAGAAACTGCTCAAATTCGGCCGGGCTCATTTCACCCGACGCCATCTTGAATTCCCGGTGCTTGACCGCGCCCAGCCCACCGACATGACCCTCGATCGGGACATTATAGGGAGGGTCGGTGAATACCAGCCTCGCGGCCTCGCCGTCCATCAGTTCGGCGTAGGAGGCCTTGTCGCACGCATCTGCGCAAACGAGCTTGTGATCACCGAGCAGCCAAAGGTCGCCAAGCCGGGAGACTGCTTCGGCCTGCTTTTCAGGGACAATGTCACTGCGATCGGCCTTCGTCGGCGCGGTTGCGCCATCGATCAGAAGATCGATTTCTGCGGTCTCAAAACCGGTGATCTCAAGGTCAAAGTTGAGGTCGAGCGCGGAGAGCTCTTTCATGTCGAGCTGAAGGATTTCGAGGTCCCAGTCCGAGTTTAAAGCGATCTTGTTGTCAGCGAGAGCAAATGCCCGCTTCTGCTCCTCCGTGAGATGCTCGATCCGCAGAACCGGTACGGTTTCCATGCCTAACTTTCGTGCGGCCTCGACCCTCCCGTGGCCGGCAATGACAACGTTGCCCCCGTCGATCAGAACCGGGACGTTGAAACCGAACTCATCGATGGACGCCGCGATCTGGTGCAGCTGCTTCTTGGAATGCAGCCGCGCATTACGCGGGTTGGGCTTCAGATCAGAAATCGGGAGAAATTCAACGTGCAAATTGGCCATAAACGCCTCCTGGAAGTCAGGGGATGGTTATGGCAGTATCTAACCGATACTTCAATATATACGTGAACCACTGTGCCCCGCGGGCACTATTGGATTCCATCATGGTAAATTAGCCGCGGATGGTGATCTCGATATCGTCAGGACTCACTCCGAACGTCACCGCCAACCCATTTTTCGCGTCGGCAATTGTCATTTTCTTTGCTCCCGAACTCTCGTTCGTCGTCCCAGCGCCTGCCGGCATTGGCTTGAATTTGAGCCCCCGCAAATCGATCTGGAGATCATCGAGTGTCGAGTAAGCGACGGGATTACGAACCCTTTCCTTCCAGACACCCGGCTTTTCAAGCACAGCGTAGTCAGCGATCTGGATCAAATAGCGCATCTGGTCGCGACCGTTCTCGCTGCCAGGGCGTTCGCGCAGTCCCGCAACACGTCCTATCAAAAACGCCGCGCGACCGGGAATGCCCTCCTTTCGATTGCTCCAGTTCGGTTTCCTGCAACAAACGATGTATTTGCAGCTGTCGGCTTTCTTTGCGCTTACCACCCAGTCGCCAGAGCCGCCCTGCCGCAGGATCGAATCCACCGTATCGACGGTAAAAACCACGATGGCGAGGTCGTCTTTTGCCATTTTGAGCGTTCTGCTTTGCCAAATTGAGCGATCAATCGAGAGGTGAAATCAGCTTTCCCCCACCGCGATGGGCTGCCATCAGATCCGCAGCAGCTTCGGATAAATGAGAATGTGGCCCACCATAGCCGAAGCAATTGCTGTCACTGCGTGCACCATCAACGAGCAGCACCAGCTTGTGCGCAAGCGATGAAGGTTCATCAAATTTCGCCTTGCGGCAAAGCTGAACAATTCTTTTTAACTCCCTGACCCTAACGGACCTAACTTGCGTCAAGAGGGGTGGAGAATCATACCGAAAAAGCTGCGCCGCTACGCGCGGCAGCTGGCTTACTTCATCAAAGGCGTCTCCGGTCCGAAGCCCGATTCCCTCGATCCAGGATCGCAACTGGGCTTCGGGCTCATCCGGATATTCGGCTTCGGTCTCTTTCCAGTGGACTTCGTGTTCGTTTATCAGTTCCTGAACGTAGACCTGGACAAGGCAGCCGTGGGATTCGTAATGCTTGATCGCCGTCGCCTCGTTGGATTCCGCCAGTTCGGCGATCTCGCGAAGCGGCACATAAATTCCATACATCATGAAAAGCCGGCGCGCAGCGAGCGCGATCCTCTCCTTCGCGGGCTTTGAGAGGTCGGCGTAATCCGGACCCGATGGCGTTTTCTTAAAAACAGGGGAGAAGCGCGCATCTTAATGTCTTTCAAATGAACTGAACATTGTATGATACTAAGTTATAAACGTTGGAATGGCAAGCGAAGGTCGCGAAGGTCCTGCTGACGCAGCGCCGAGGGGCGTATTGAAGGCTCTGCCTAGGGCCATCGATCCTTCGTGGGATCGTTAAAACCGCTGCTAAACGATCGTGCGGTCCATGCAAGCCATTGATTCCAATTGAGTTTTGTAAATGGGGATAACCGATCGAAGACGTTGGTCAATCGAAAATCGGAAATATGAAGGATTCCGACCCTGGCCAGGTACCGGCGAGGTGCATATCGCGCCCGCGGGCTTCCCTGGGCATCTAAAGGCGATAGGCGATTTTGACCTTCCGAGCATCATCGGAGTGGTCCTCGTAGTCATTTTGTTTTTGTGTTGAGACGGATCGACAGCAAGGTGCTGGCCGGTGTGGATCGACGATTCAGGTCTACATACCGCGATTTTCGACCGAAACAGAACGGTCGCTGTTGTTACATCCTCGGATCTAATCTCACCATGCTGACCGTCAGGTTCGTCGGCCCTGAGACTTCAGCTCCTTTACCATCGACATCAGCTCTAGCATGCGTTGTTCAACGTCATGCAGCTTTTGGGCAAAAACGAGATCGTGCCGCCTTGCCATCGACAGGACCGCGTTGAGCACTTCATCCGAATGCTGGATCAAT
>Ga0209117_1000490_pt1 | contig 16432 bp, 21 predicted proteins | sample BlaSpr_A8_OM2_M2_FD_187978 | JGI IMG/M metagenome (GOLD analysis project Ga0209117, IMG submission 187978) | Forest soil microbial communities from Thunder Bay, Ontario, Canada - Black Spruce, Ontario site 2_A8_OM2_M2 (SPAdes) (version 2) | ecosystem: Environmental > Terrestrial > Soil > Boreal...
AGCTTATGAACGAGTGGTGCAGAGATTCTAGATGGGGTGTGTCGTGACGGACCCGCCGCCAGCGGGTAGGAGGGAATGGAATCGAAAATGCACCATCACCTTCGGAAAGACTGAGAGAACGCTCACAGTCAATAAAGGTGACTCGTTGAAACGTTTCTTAAAGTACCGAAACACGGGCCGGGCCAACAAGAACTCTTCGAGATCAAGAACTTCTCAAAAGGAGGCGAGAACTATGAATCGCTTGAAACTTGTGATTGTAAGTTTCTGTGCAATTTTACTAGGTGTCTCGTCGGCAACAAATGCAAAGGCGGATGGATGGGACGAGAAAACGATCGTGACCTTCAACGAGCCGGTCGAGATTCCGGGGCAGGTCTTAACGGCCGGAACTTATGTGTTCAAGCTACTCAATTCGGTAACTGACCGGAATATCGTTCAGATCTTCAACAAGGATGAGAATCACGTCTATGCGACTATCTTGGCAATACCCGACTATTGCTTGAAGGTGACCGGCAAGCCAGTATTCAAGTTTGAAGAAAGGCCCTTAGGCTCGCCTGAAGCACTCAAAGCTTGGTTTTATCCAGGCGATGACTATGGCGAGGAATTGGTATATCCCAAGAACCGGGCTGTGGAGCCGGCCTATCAGACGAACCAGCCTGTCCCTTCCATGCCTTCGGTGATGGCGGCGAATACCACCACGCCAACGAAATCGGCAAACGAAGCGCCTGTGCTCGCTATGAAGAACGCACCTCTCAAGGCGCAGAAGTCCTCGGGAGAAGAAGTTGAGGTCGCCAAGGTGATTGAGCCGCCGCCTGTACAGACCGCGACGACGCGGACACGAGCAAAACCGCACAAGCACCTGCCAAAAACCGCCAGTGAGTTGCCGCTTGCAGGGCTAATCGGACTCATGTCAGTGGGTGCGGCGGTTGCTCTCAGAACTATTTCGAAGCGGATCGCGTGAGCGAAGCAATGGCGCCGTAGACCCCAAAGTCTAAAAGGCGCTAGTTTCGGGAGTCTGCCCAAAGGATGATCGCAGACCAAGGAGCTAGCGCCCCAACATCCCACGAAAGGGGCAGAAAAATGAAACAGCAGTCAACTGCAGCACAGCTGATGAAAGCAAATCCAACTCTACACTTCCCCCGGTCGGACGATCTTATTGATCGCATGGAGACGATCCATGCTCTAGTCGCAAAGCGCGCGTTCGAGATTTTCGATGACGCCGGACGCCCAACGGACCGCGAGCTCGAACATTGGCTCCGGGCGGAGTCGGAGCTGCTACACCCCGTGCATGTCACGGTTGCGGATTCCGGCAATGGCCTACTTACCCTTCGTGCCGAGGTGCCGGGCTTCAGTGCGCAAGAACTTGAAGTCGGCGTCGTGCCACGTCGCGTTGCCATCAGCGGGAAGCGAGAATCCCGAGATGAGTGCCGGACAGAAAGTGTCGTTTACGCCGAATGGTGCCCGGATCAAATCTTCCGAATATTAGATCTACCGGTTGATGTTGATCCGTCGGAAACAATGGCGACGCTCAACGACGGCGTACTCGAACTCGTGATGCCAAAGGCCCCTGCGCCCAAACTGAGCGATGTTGCGCTGGCGGCCGAGTGAATATACGGTAACCCGTTGCATCATCTTATTATAACCGGTGCTTGCTCATTCGGAGCTGGGCCGGATACATTGCGGCGCCGAAGGCAAATTTCCTCTCTTCCGCGCAAAATGGTGGTGCGAGATGAAGCGTCTAGGCCGAAGTCGAAAGCCTTCTCCAGTGCACGTGAAGACATGTTTCCGGTCTTGCGAGTATTGGCTCTTGGCGATCGGCCTGTCCGCGCTGGGCTACTGCGCAGCCGTCCTTCTGGAGGCAACTTTCTATCAAGCCTATCAGACCTGGTCTTTTGAGCAAGAACTGCACGGTAAGACACGGTTGCTCAGCGGCTTCGGGAACCCACACGAATCTCGAGCCGTGCGCGGAGCGAACTCCAACGCACCCGGAACTATAACACCTGAGTCGGCCGCCCCCTTTTTAGTTGGAAAACTCGAAATTCCCCGATTGGGTTTAGTCACAATGGTCTTCGAAGGCGTCGATGCCGGAACTCTACGACGGGCCGTAGGCCATATTCCCGACACGGCATTGCCCGGTGAACCAGGTAATGTGGCGATTGCCGGTCATCGCGATACGTTCTTTCGCCCGCTTCGAAATATTCACAAAGGGGACGAGATCGCGTTGACGACGATGCGCGGCCGCTATCGCTATCGCGTCGAATCGATCAATGTGGTCAGCCCGGACGACACCCAAGTGCTGGAACCCTCGAGTCGGCCTATCTTAACCCTGGTCACGTGTTATCCGTTCTACTTTGTTGGCGCGGCGCCTAAAAGATTGGTTGTTCGCGGGCAACTCGTCGATGGATGAAGGGCTTAGGCGGAGAGGAGCTGTGATGAAAATAAGCAGAAAGGCTCAAATCTGGACTTCGGTTGTGGTGCTTATGTGCGGGACGATTATTGGAGTCGCCGAGATTGCGAAAACCTCGCATGCCGGCGCGAAGGCGGAGGCTCCCATCCTGGCTCCGCCTATTAAGAATGCACCGACGGCATTAGCCTCCAGTTATTCGCCGGTCATCAAGAAAGTTCTGCCTGAAGTTGTGAACATCTCTTCCTCGCGGGTTGTTCGTCATCCCGATGAGGAAGCAAATCGGTTGTTTACCGATCCGCTTTTCCGGAGGTTCTTTTTTGGAGATAAGCAGCAGCGGTTCAGGCAGCCTCGGCATGAACCTGAGCAAAGCTTGGGCTCCGGCGTTATTGTTGGCACAAACGGTTACATCCTTACTAACAACCACGTTGTGGACGGGGCTACAGACATAAGAGTCTATCTCCGCGATAAGCGCGAATTCACGGCGCATGTTGTGGGCAAGGATGTCAAGACGGATGTCGCCGTGTTGAAAGTCGACGCGAATCATTTGCCCGCCATACCGCTGGGAGATTCGTCTAAGGTACAGATTGGCGACCTCGCATTCGCGATTGGTGATCCGTTCGGCGTTGGCCAAACGGTGACCATGGGAATTGTCAGTGCGACGGGCCGAGCTAACCTCGGGATTGAAGACTACGAAGATTTCATTCAGACCGACGCTGCCATTAACCCGGGCAACTCGGGCGGTGCGCTGATCGATTCCAGTGGGGAGCTGATTGGGATCAACACCGCGATTCTTTCTCACACTGGAGGAAACCAAGGCGTTGGCTTTGCCATTCCCGTCAACCTGGCCAAGCAAGTGATGGATCAGATTGTCGAGCATGGGCACGTGATTCGCGGCTTTTTGGGAGCGACGATCCAAGACGTGACACCGATCATGGCCAAGGCTTTGGGGTTGAATGATGCCGAGGGAGTGCTCGTCGGTGACGTCACTCCACGCGGACCGGCCGCGAACGCTGGTCTCAAAGCCGGCGATGTAATTATGAAGATGAATGGACAGTCCGTGGCGGATTCACCAGGCCTGCGACTGTATGTATCGCAGATGGAGCCGGGCACAACAGTGCTGCTGGCCGTGCGTCGTGGAAGCGGCACACTCGAGCTGAACGTGAAACTGGGTGAACTACCGTCGGATCACGAAAAGACGGCGGAGGACGGCTCTAAGCAACAAGTGCTACGCGGCTTGCAGGTGGAGGCGCTCACGCCAGCGATTCGTCGGCAACTCCATCTTTCGCAAGAGATCCACGGTGTTGTCATCGCTCAAGTGGACTCCAACGGCACAGCAGCAGCGGCAGGAGTCCGCGAAGGTGACACTGTGGAAGAAGTGAATCGTCATCCAGTGGCCAGCGTCAGTGACTTTGAGCAAGCGATGCGCAGCGCCAGCGGCCAGACTGTACTGCTTCGCGTTGTTCGCGATGGCACCGGCTTCTACGTTGCCATCGAGCCCCGATGATGGTAGTGAAAAATTGTACGATCTGCTCTTTTGTTTAGGTTGGCGGGCGGCCATCGCAAGGATGATCTCGATCGAATCCACAACGCGAGGGAAGTCTTTCAACAAATCATGCAGGCCCCGGATAAGGCCATTCCTCAGGAACTGTTGGCATCCGCGAAATGCATGGCCATCATTCCGGGGGAGAAAAAGGTTGCGTTCATTGTTGGCGGCAAGTACGGCAAGGGTCTTGCCACTTGCCACACGAGCCGCGGCTGGAGCGCGCCGGTGTTTCTGACGGTGAGCGGAGGCAGCATGGGCTTCCAAATCGGGGCTCTTCAACCGACGTTGTGATGATCTTTCGGACGAGCGAGGGTCTCGAAAGGCTGTTGAGTGACAAATTTAAGATCGGAGCCGCCGTGACCGCCGCGGCCGGTCCTGTGGGCAGGCACGCGACACCTTCAACGGATATCGAAATACATGCTGAGATCCTTACCTATTCTGCCCATTCTAACTCGTGCTTCATCAATTCATCGTGGAGTTGCTGGCACCGATTATTTGCGTTCCCTTAGGGGCGGTCCGGTTTTGCGATGAGATGCAGGTAATTCCGTGGCTTTGAAATAATCTCTAAGATCGTCTGAGTAACGCCAGTGGCATTCTTTCTGCCCATCTTTCTGCCAACAATAATAAAACTTGTTTTGAATCTCTTTTCCGCGAATCATCAATTTCTCGCCTTCGTCACGATTTGAGGCTGGCTTGCGCATTGCTGTTTTGTGTACAGGGCATACGGGCTTAGTTTTGTTCATGTCCGTCCTTCTAGTAACCGCTGGTGATCCATAATCACAGTGAAGCGAAATGATTATCGGGCCGGGTTAGGGTTACGGTTCCGACGACCTATCGATGGGCCAGGGTTTGAATGCGAAGACCCACAGAGCTATGAAGTTGGCCAATGGAAAGAAGAAAAGTAGGCACCACGCGGAATTGTGTCCGGTGCGTCTGAGTATCTTGCCGATGGGAATTATAAGGGCGAGGATGAACAGAACAACAAGCCAATGGAAAACGCTGAATTCACCCATCGTTCCTCCTCCACCGAACCCTACGAGAATACGTCTTAACGAAACACCTCTGCCGCTCAATCCAGGGTGCCCTGTTCAATCACTACATTCTCGCGCACGATCAGCCGATGGGCTGCCATCTCACGCAATTTAGGGAGTACACGATTCACATGCTCATCGGTATCAATGAACGTGAGAACAACAGGTAAGTCACCGCCAGCTTCAACGAGATGTGCTGTACGAACTTTGCTTCGACCAAGAAAACCAGCAACCGAATGAAGAACTACCGCTCCAGCGACATTTTCCTCGCGTAGATATTTCAGAATTTCCAAGTGCAAGGGACGGTGATGCCACGAATCGCCTTCGGTGAGATATATCGTTACTTGCACGGCCATATGGTCCGCCATTCTACAACCACCGTGCCAGAGCAGCCCCTGCCAGCACGAAGAGAAAGCAGAGTAGGTTGCTGGCGATAACGTTCAATCCCATCAGAATCCACTGGCCTTGCTCGCCTAAAGCGAACGTCTCAAACGCATAGCTGGAAAAGGTTGTGTAGGATCCGCAGAAGCCGATCGCGAACAGCAATCGCCAACGGGGATCAAGTAGCACCCGTTCACTCGTCCAAACGAGAAAGAACCCCAGCAACAGGCTGCCGGTGATGTTGATTATCAGCGTGCCGTAGGGAAAGCTGGAAGGAAAGACCCTCGCGATATAACCGCTGACAAAATAACGTGCGCTCGCACCAACAATTGCACCCAAGGCAATCCAGAGGTAAGCCACGATGGAGTTCTCCTAATTGGTTTCGTAGGAGTTATCATCCCTCTCGGGCGGTTAATGGCGAACTCCATCGCCGAAATTTAAGTCTAGCATGCTTACTACCGTCTGTTGAGGGAGTGCGGAACCGCGCCGTTCGGAAGAGGCGTCGAATGCCTAAAAAGGGAGGCGACAAAAAATAGCCCTTGACCCCGTACCCTAGTACTGGGTTTACAGTAAACTCAGAAGATGGATATGAAGATGAACTCGCTCACTATCGGTCGCCTAGCGAGACAGGCTGGAGTCAATCTACAAACCGTCCGTTACTACGAGCGCCGGGGGCTTCTGCAAAGACCACCACGGAGCGCGTCTGGTTATCGTCTCTTCCCGTTGGAAACCGGACGGCGGCTCAGGTTCATTCGCCGCGCTAAAGAACTCGGCTTCTCGCTCGCAGAGATTCGGGAACTGCTGTCGCTTCGCGTGTCACCAGCGGCAAAGAGCGCAGATATCCCAAAACGAGCAGAGGCGAAGATTGCTGATATAGAAGCAAAGATTAGAAGCCTGGATTCCATGAAGAAGACGCTGCAAAAATTAACAAGGGTCTGCAAAGGATGCGGTCCAATCGCCAAGTGTGCGATTCTCGAAAGTCTCGATAGAGAGGGCGCATGAGCGGCAACTGGAAGCAAGGACTCCTGGCACTACCAGGTGGCGGAGTCTCGATACTTCCCAAGCTGGCTTACCCCGCTTGCTGGCCAGCCTACGCCGGTTTGCTCTCTTCAGTTGGTCTGGGTTTTCTGATATCAACGATGTACCTACTACCTTTGACCGTGACGTTTCTGGTTCTTGCTCTAGGAGCGCTGGCGTTCAGAGCAAACAAGCGCCATGAGTACGGCCCTTTTCGGATTGGACTGTGCGGCGCGTCGGCTGTCCTGCTAGGTAAATTTGTGTGGGGGTCCAAGTACATCTTGTACGGTGCAGTCGGTCTATTGATCATCGCTTCGGCATGGAATACGTGGCCACGCCACAGTCACCAGGCAGCGATATGCCCCGACTGCGAACCAAGACAGGTCCGATGAACTCAATTCAGAGGAGCACATTTAGGAGAACATGATGACAAAAAATAAAATTGACGTCTTCAGCGCAGGTTGTTCAACTTGCAAGGAAACCATTGATCTCGTCAAGCGAATCGCTGGTTCTTCGCGTGAAGTAGTAGTTCACGACATGCAAAAGTCCGAAGTAGCATCCCAAGCGAAGCATTACGGCGTCCGGAGCGTGCCAGCCGTTGTGATTGACGGCAAGCTCGCGGGATGCTGTGCGGGTCGTGGACCGAATGAGCATGTGCTGCGCTCTGCTCTCGCTTAGGCTTCGATCAAAGCTTTCTTGTCCCATCCACTTTGTAACGCCGCTGGGATGTGAGCATGTATCTCTGCGATGCCCGGCGAAGCTGTACGTCCCATCGCCTGCATCGGAATTCCAAACCCGCGCATCTAAACTCTGAAAGGGAGTAGAATGCCAGCGTGAGGATGCGACGCACAATTGGCACCGTGATCGTGGCGCTTTTAGTCTTGATCTCGACACTCCCCGCGATGTGCAGTCAGTGTGAATTTACGATGGCTGGCCAGAATCGTAATGCGACTTACAAACAAAACATCGGAGCAGCAGCGCAAGCCTCACGTATGGCGATGCCCAGCAAACATTGTCAGCATATTGCCAATTCTCAATCGAGTCCGCCTCATCTCACGTCAACAGGCCCATGCCAAGATCGACCTTGCCAGCAGTTGGTGGATTCAGCGACCAAGTCGAATTCGTCGGAGTCCGCAAAACTTGCCCATAGCTTTAGAGTGGTTGTCGCCGCCGTGTCTGGCGATGATGGTCTTGTTGCCGAAGATTCGCATCACAGTCGTATCGAAAAGCTTCCACTCCATCGATCTGCGTATCAACCTCTCTCGGTAAGTCTTCGAATCTAGAACCCTCCTGAATCTCTCCTGCCCGCGATATCGGGCTCTTTGCGTCTACTTCCATTTCTATGCTGACGGACACGTTTCATGAGGTTTGCACTTATTCCCGACAGTTTCTTAGGAGGATTACCTATGAAGGTTTTTGCCACGATCACGCTATGTTTCTTGTTTTTTCCGGCTCTTGCCTTAGCTCAACAAACTAGCAGCGATGACAAGATGCAAGGAATGCAGATGGGCTCGCAATCTAAGGACCAGCAAACTCAAAATCAAAAGAAAGATGACATGCAGGGCATGCCCGGAATGGATCAGAAGCAGATGCCAGGCATGCAAATGGGCCAAAACAGCATGATGAATATGCATCCTGAAAACTTCGTTCAGGAGATTATTCATCACGGCACGTCAGGTACCAGTGCCGAGCCGAATTCCACTCCAACGCCGATGCTCATGACCATGAAGGGGCAGTGGACGCTAATGTTCCACGCCAACGTCTTTTTGACGGACATCCAACAATCGAGTCCTCGCGGAGCAGATAAGGTTTTCTCGACGAACTGGTTCATGGGAATGGCTCAGCGAGACGTGGGGCCAGGAGTTTTCACCGGGCGTGTAATGTTAAGCCTAGAACCAGCAACGGTGACAAAGCGACGATACTCGCTGCTCTTCCAGCAAGGCGAGACAGCTTTCGGAGTTCCAATCGTAGATGGCCAGCACCCACATGACTTCATAATGGAACTGGCTGCGCTGTACGATCTAAAGCTAGGCGAGAAGTCTTTACTCTCCTTCTATTTCGCTCCAATGGGCGACCCTGCTATGGGACCGACCGCCTACCCGCACCGTGCTTCTGCCGCCGAGAATCCCGTCGGCGCTCTTGGCCACCACCAGCAAGACTCTACGCACATTGCGGACGATGTCGTCACGGTCGGTTTGACTTATAGCATGGCGCGAATTGAGGCGTCCGGATTCCATGGTCGCGAACCAGATGAATTTCGCTGGGACATCGACCAAGGAAAGATCGACTCGTGGTCCACACGCTTGACCATTCAACCAGGGAAGAATTGGAGTGGGCAGTATTCCTACGCACGCATCATGAGTCCGGAAGCTCTTTTTCCGAATGAGAATCAAGAACGGATGACTGCCTCTATCATGTACAACCGTCCACTTCACGATGGGAATTGGGCCAGCACAATTCTGTGGGGCCGCACGCGCTCGCTCACAGACAACTCCCTGTTTAACAGTTATCTTCTGGAATCTACTGTGCGCTTCCACACGCGTAATTACGCCTGGACGCGAATCGAAAAAGCAGACCGCTCAAACGAACTGCTGATCGGCGAACATCCGCTGCCGCCAAACTTCCGAGAGGATCCGATCGGACGGGTCCAAGCCTACACATTCGGCTACGACCATGACTTCGATTTAATTCCGCGCGTGGCGTCTGCTGTAGGCGCTCAATTTACAACCTACGGCGTAGGAGATGTTTTTAAGCCACTATACGGTTCGCATCCGATTGGAGTCGCCTTCTTCGTGCGATTCCGTCCATTTTCTGGAAATGAGCGATGAGCGGCTGGAAAATCGGATTTCTCGTTCTTGTTGTTGCCGTCGCAGCGGTCGCATACGGAGCGTTCTTGATCCGACGTGGCTTCAGTGCGAGAGAAAAGCCATCCGCATTGGAGCAGGCGGTGGCTCGTGCAGCACGAAGTATGGCGACACCCAGTGGCGCCAAGAACCAAAAGAATCCGTTTTCTGCAAGCTCTGAGGCTTTGGACGAAGCTCGGAGACATTTTGCCGACCACTGTGCGATTTGTCATGCCAACGACGGAAGTGGACAGACGGGGATCGGTCAAAACCTTTATCCAAAGCCACCAGATATGCGCTTGACAAGAACGCAAGAACTCACGGACGGACAGATCTACTACATCATCCACAACGGTGTGCGCCTCACAGGAATGCCAGCCTGGGGAGAATCACATCATGACGATGACACTTGGAAGCTCGTACTTTTCATCCGGCATTTGCCCGACTTAACGCTGGAAGAAAAGAAGGACATGGAACGCTTCAATCCGATAAGCCCGATGGAGCGCATGGAAGAAGAGGAAGAAAAGGAGTTTTTGAGTGGCGGTAAGCAGTCCGGCAAATCTGCAAGACCACAGCATCACCACTAAGGAGGCCAAAAATGAGAGGTCGCATTTCAGGTCTGCTTTGCATCTCTCTGGCCACAGTCGCAGCCTTTGCGCATGGCGACGAACAGCACCTCATGGGCACGGTGACGACGATTTCGCAACACTCGATAACTGTCCATACCACCGCCAAGCCGCCAAAAGACGTAACCGTCTTGATTGTTGCCTCAACTCAATTCATGAAGAGCGGCGCGGCGGCTTCGTTGCAAGACCTCAAAGTTGCAGACCACGTGGTCGTCCACGCCAAACCGAATGCCGACAAGAAACTGGAGGCATCAAAGGTGGAGTTTGGAAAGCCAGCGACGGAGAAAATCAATCATTAGCGTTCGCCGACGAAAATGATAATTAATGCGACGACGGGTTTGCGCTCCCGGTGCGCAGACACTACGCCCTTATTGAGGAAGGTAGCAACTGAAACTCTTTACGAAATAATGCCAGGACAGTCTACGCGCATGTTTTCTGGAACGGAATGTCGATCGGAAGATAAGGCGGTCGGCCTGCTGGTCGGCTGCTGCTTCGGCTTGGCGTTGTGTAAGCCAATACGCCATACATATCAAGGATCGCAGCCGCGGGGTCTTCGCAGGTGTGGACCTCTCTGACACTGTCGTCGAGGCTGATACCAGTGGCGATACCGCTCTATACGGTGCTAACACGAATCGACAGCAAATCTTGGAAGGTAAACTGGCGGTTCCGAGGCCAGCGCAGTTCCTGGTGCGGAAGATCACAGAGTACGCACATCGCGCCTCTTAAGGAGCGAATTCAATTATCGCTAAAGTCCACTCACGTGCCAGAGCAAATACGCTGTCGGGAACATGCGGACAAGCAAGGGAGAAATTTCGATAGGAGAGGAGGAAATGCCCGAGACGAACGCTGTTGGCGCAGTTTACGAGAACCATAGCACCGCTGAGGAGGCGGTGAAGAAACTCCAGAAGTCCGTATTCGACACGGAAAAGCTGTCGATCGTCGGCGAAGTATGCATTTTCTTCTCGTTGCCGACGGTACCGCGGACGAAGTGGCCAGTGCCAAAGAAGTCCTACAAACTACACAGCGGGCTGAACTCTCAGTACATGCGGGGGAGCGGCCGGAACGAACTTCCGCGGGGTAAATGAAACGCTGCGGCAAAGCAGGACCGCCGAACTTGGGATGCAGTTGGGCACAGGTCGATGAACAACAGATGTGGTGTCTGGCTCGCTCGCCTGTGAAATTCGAGCAGGCTACAAGGCATAGCCGAATAGGCCGTAGAGAAGAATGGCCAAAACTATAAAAGTGACCGTGGCATAGACTCGATCGCGCTGCCGCCAGAAAGCAAGAAACGAAAATGCGACACGGGCAACAGGTGTTGCGATGAGCAACAGAAGGCCGAGTTGAATCACGGAGCGACTATTCAGATGGTAGGCGTTTCTTATCACCGGGAGCACACTACGCAACTCGGCAGGTTCCCCGTGAAAGGAGTGGTAATCGGCTGGCATATGCCAGTAATGGAGCAAATATAGCGTGCCGCCTATCAGGACGGTGAACCCCGCAACAAGAACACCGATCTTCAACAGTTCGCCCATGAGCATCTGAACTCTGTCGTCCGTCCAAGCGGCCAATTTCATCTATAGTTTCCCAGTCAAAGCGCCATAAATCATTTCGATTCCCAAGACCACGATCACGAGGCTGAATACTAGGCGCAGCCATTTCGTCTTGGCTTTGACCAACACATGAGTGCCGACCACTGAGCCGATTAATACCCCCAGGACTACGGGCATTGCCAATCCGGGGTCGATAAATCCCCGCCGTAAGTAAATTCCAGCGCTCGCTGCCGCAGTTACACCGATCATGAAATTACTAGTCGTGGTGGAGACTTTGAACGGGATTTTCATAACTTGATCCATGGCCAGCACCTTGAAGGCCCCAGAACCGATGCCCAGCAGCCCCGAGAGCGTGCCCGCGCCCAACATTAGCCCAAACCCAGCTGGAACCCGACGCACGTGATACATCGCACGTCCTTCCTCTGTGGGGTAACTCGAGTCCATCCTAAGCCGGCTAGCGAGGGGATCGGCATTGCCATCTGACGACTGATCGAGGTTTTCTCGGAGAGACAAGTACGCGGACAATATCAAAACGGCGCCAAATATGACCCCTATCAGTCCGGTCGATAGTCTTACTGCAAGGAACGCGCCTAGCATGGCACCAGCGGTCGTGGCGATTTCCAGGAACATTCCGATACGGATATTAGAAAATCCCTCCTTCACGTAGGCGGCTGCAGCTCCAGACGAGGTCGCAATGACGGATATGAGTGATGCGCCCATCGCATACCGAATGTCTATGCCAAACCCAAGAACCAGAAGCGGAACAATTACGACGCCGCCCCCGAGTCCGGTCAGCGCTCCGAGCAGACCGGCGAGCAACGAGCCAAGCCAGATAAGGCATACAAGTACAAGTGTCGTCATTTGTCTCCAAATTTCACCCTACTACAACGTCTACCCTTCAGAGCGCAAGAATGCCTGTGGTCCGCCAGAATTCGGTCTCAGCTTCTAACAAAAATGATTCTGCAATTCGCATCAAGCCTCGAATCTAGAAGTTGGAAACGGGTTCAGTGAGGATCACGAAGCAGCTCGCCGACTTGTTCGTTGAGCCGAATGGGTATTAAGCATCGTGTCGGCATTACCCCCGTACTGGTATTTAGATCAGCTTTATCCTTCCGCGTCAGGTGGTTAAGCCTTGATTGGCCTCAAGGCGGCAATCGACCATGCTGCCACCGGGAACTATCAAGTTGAGTTTGATATCCACGGCGAGAGCGAAGTGTTACAGCTTGCCACCAGTGTGCGGAAACTACTCGATCACATCCACCAGAAAGAGTAACCTAGTATTATCTTTTTTCCTGACTGAGCGTCGAGCATTCAGCTGGCTTGCTCTGGAGGCGGTTAAGTTCCAAGATTGAAATAGACCGTGACGCGCATCGCGACAGGTACAGGTTCTCCGTTGAGAAGTGTTGGCTGATACTTCCACTGCAGTACAGCGTCAAACGCGGCCGTGACCAGTAGGGGATTGCCTGACACCAGCTTCATCAGCGTAACGTTGCCATGCTCATCGATTACGCTGTCAAGCACCACTTGTCCCTGGATCCTGGCTTCTTTAGCCAAAGTTGGATAGATCGGCTGAACTTGTCGAATTACGCGCGGAACTTGAACCCTCCCGCCTGCACGGTACGGCCCACGATGCGCTACTGGTTTCGGTGGCGGGGGTAGCGGAACCGGATAACCAATCTCTCCTAAAATTCCTACCAGCACGCCACTCAACTGACCTCCAGGAATTCCTCCTGGAACTCCACCAGGCACGCCATTTGGAATCGGCTGGGGCGCAGTCTGCAGATCTTTCACTATTGCGATGTGCTTTGGAATCACGCGTGGCGCATAAAGTTTGTCTTGCGGTAGCAAGGTCTTCGGGCGGCGGATCGCATGATGAAGGCTCGGCGGCGCTGACGGCGGTGGGGGCGGCGCCACCAAGTAGGTTGTTTCCACCTGGTGCAAATCGACCGCATCGCTGAAATACAACTGAAGCAGAATCGCGACCGCAATAACCAGGCTGTGTGCCACCACTGAAACGAAGTTAATCGTCCCTTTCGGACGTTTCATTTGGTTATTCTCCAGCATGCCGGCCGCAAGATTTGCCGAAATACGCGGCTTCTTTGGCGGATTCTGGAGTCGGCTGACTTTTTCCTGACGCGGTCGCGTCTGGTGGTAGGTTTCCGATATTAGGGGCTGTGTTACTTTCATACGTATCTGATCCTCTTAATTATTAAGCGTATGCGGAAGTGCAGAATTAGGATGTCCTTGGACGTCCGGCAAGGCTGTTGTAGAGCCACGCAAAAAGAAGGCCCGCGACTGCTCCGTCCGCCAGTCCGTCGATCGTCCCAATCAGAACACTGCTGAAGGTGTGCGATGCGTGAAACCACGGATACACGGAACTCGTCAGTTGTAAAAAGTTAAGTCCATAGCCGGGCCACGCCAGGTTGATTAATCCAACCAGCAAAATCGCTCCACCCCCGAGCAATCCTCCAGTAATTGTGATCGCTTTAAGTGAAAGTCGCATGACTGTTCCTCCTTATGAAAAATCTCTTCGAAAATACATGCTGCGGCCCGGGACACGCCAGCAATGATCTCCCGCGCACGCTTGTTCTGCTGAGCCGGGCCGCCCATGATTTGGCTTCTTGGAGGTCGTTATCAATTGCCCGTCACCCCGGCGCCCAAGGATTTACTGGCGGTGGGCAACTTCTCCGCCTTTTCGACTTTTTTCAAGCTCGGCTCGGGTCGCTGCCACAGAATCCGTGCATTCGCGACATCGTTGGGATACGTCTCCGTCGATGGCTGGGCCTTCGGCTCGAGAATGATGTCGGCCCGACGGTTGTACGCCAGCCATGTAGTTTTCTTGTGTCGTGTCATCCATTTTTCTGGCTTCCGTGCATCTTGTGATTGGAGAGTTTCGACTTTCATCTCGTCCAGTTGCTGATCTTTGCCTTTCGCGCGGATCTGGATCTTGTCCTCCGGGATACCTCGTGATACGAGATAATCTTTCACGAGCACAGCTCGTCTCTCGCTGAGCGCCTTGTTGTATTTCCTGGAGCCGCGGACATCAGCATGTCCGACGATCATGAGACTAGCCTTCTGATCGTACTGTTGATAATCCTCGAAATGATTTGCCAGCTCTATGAGGGTCTTCTTCTCGATCGCGACCAGACCCACCTTCGGATGCTTTTTCGGTGGGTAAGCTGTCGGATAGAACATGCTTACGAGCGCAACTGGCGGTGGCGGTTCGATCGAACCCACAACATGCAACGTCGCTGTCTTCGTTGCGCCCCCTCCGCAAGCGTTCGCTGTGGTTAGCGTGTAGGTCACATACTCATTTACGGGGCCAGTGCTGTCTTGCTTCGGGTCGGCCATAACCGCTCGGCTGCCACTCATCGCCTCGCTGCCAAAAGGATCGATCCTTGCGGAGTTCGCATTGAATGCCGACCAATTCAACGTAGCCGAGTCTTGTTCGACAACCTTGTCGCCAATTTTGTGGTAGCGAACTTCCGGCTGGCTCAACCCAAGCGTCGCTGTGGGCTTGGTGTTGACGTCGACCGTCACCGTCTGCGTCGATTCTCCTCCGGGGCCTCTGGCTGTCAGCACGTATGTCATGTCACTCGTCAGCATAACTGTTCGGTCACCCCGGCCAGGAACTTGCCCCATGCCGGAAATGAATGTGTCCACGGCGTCTGTAGAATTCCATTTTAAGTTAGTAGACTGCCCGCAACTGAGATTGGTCGACTGAGCAGCCAATTGCGCGGTGACCGGCGCAATCGGAACAGTCGCGCTGGCGATTCCCGCATGGAATCGCGGCTGCGGTCCCATAGTCAGCCCTTCTTTCCATTCTTTGGTCTTGGTTTCACCGTTGCGGTTGAGATACACCGTAACCTGCTGGCCCGCGTTTGCCGTTACCGGCCCGGACCAGATGCTATTTCCTTCACGCATCACAGTGACCTGATAAGTCCCCGGCTTCACGAGAAGTCGCTGACGCCAAATCCAGTTCCAATCGAATTCGTCCACGTGGCCGACGAAATAGTCGGGTGTCTCCCCATTTAGCAAAACCGCAGCCCGGGGGTCTCCCTTGAATTCGATGTCCGCGAATGGTCCGGATACCTCTTCTCCCGACGACTGGAGCGCCACGTTGAGATCCGTTTTCTCGCGGGCTCCTATGTGAACCTGCTGGATTTTGGGCAGATATCCATAGTTGTATACGCCCACCTTGTGATCGCCGGCAGCCAAGTTGATTGTCTGGCTGCCATCGCGGATGGCCTTTCCGTCTACAAAGACGTAGGCCTGCTTGGGATCTACGTGAATCTTCAATTTCCCTGTTTCTTCTGAAGACTGCGCAAATACAGGAGCCATACACAAAAGGCTCGCGACTGATAACAAAAGGGTACTCTGAACGAAAGGTTTTATTCGCATCTTGGAAATTCTCCTTCCTGAACGACGATTCATGTTTGGACCATTAACCACGTATCGAGAAGCTACGCCGTCAGCACCCTGCGGCTAGTGAACCTGAAAGAAAGATAGTCCACAGGTGAAGAACGCGCCGGTGCGAACGGGAACTACCCCCCTGAAGACAGCGCAATATTCCACCGCGAGCAAGAACAGAATCGCAGTGCCCGGGACCAGTTCGGTCAACCCCGCGGGATTCCGCCGCCGCATCACTTCTTCGCAAACTAGAAATACCGCGCACCTTGCTAAGGAGAGCAACCCCAAGGCCACGCCCCGCGGAAGACACGCGAACGATAAGTGGCTTTATCTTGCGAAGATCCACATGGAGCACGAAGAAATGATCTGGAAAAGAGTGCGCCGAGTGTAAAGAAAGCGAACGCGAACTGTGAACAAAGCGAACGTCGAGTTAGGAGTTGGGATTTAGAACCCGGCGTGCGACCAGTACCGCTGTCGCGGGAGTTTTGGAAAGGTTCGAACTTCAGCCTTCTTCCAAACGCCTCACGTATGTTGAGCTTATGAACGAGTGGTGCAGAGATTCTAGATGGGGTGTGTCGTGACGGACCCGCCGCCAGCGGGTAGGAGGGAATGGAATCGAAAATGCAC
>Ga0209117_1000491_pt1 | contig 16338 bp, 10 predicted proteins | sample BlaSpr_A8_OM2_M2_FD_187978 | JGI IMG/M metagenome (GOLD analysis project Ga0209117, IMG submission 187978) | Forest soil microbial communities from Thunder Bay, Ontario, Canada - Black Spruce, Ontario site 2_A8_OM2_M2 (SPAdes) (version 2) | ecosystem: Environmental > Terrestrial > Soil > Boreal...
GGGTCAACCAAGTCAGGGAAGAGTTTGGGCAGATCCATAGGTAAGCAGGAAAAATTGCGGGAGGCGGAGAACATGCCCAACAATCCACCGGCCACTGAGCTGGTACCGCGACCGCGTAATGGCTCATGCGATGTTTGTACCAATCACGCGGTCAGGGTACTAGTGTCCCGCCGGCATGGACCGCGGATTGATCCCCAAATGCTTCAGTTTCGATTGCAGAGTTGTCCGCCTTAATCCCAAGCGCATGGCTGCGCCTCTCGGGCCGCCAATTTGTCCGTGACTCTCCCGCAAGGCGCGCAGAATATGCTCGCGTTCCGCCGCCTCCAGACTTTCATCGACGACTTCTTCTTCGGTCGTGGACAAGGGCTTCAGTTCACTTAAGGGCGCGACCAGCACCGAACCTTGGGTCAGAATCACCGAGCGCTCAATAAAATTCTCCAACTCCCGTACGTTCCCCGGCCACTCCCACCCCATCAGTGCGTCCATGGTTTCCTTGGGAATGCTCGTGATCGACTTGTTCATCCGCCGGGCAAATTCCTGCACAAAATGTTCCACCAGCAACCGGATGTCTTCCCGCCGTTCCCGTAACGGTGGCACGCGGATCGGAAACACGTTCAGCCGATAATACAAATCGCTCCGGAACTCGTTCTCTCGCACGGCATCCGCCAAATCGCGGTTCGTCGCCGCGATCAAACGAAAGTCCACTTTCAACGTTTGCGTTCCACCCAGCCGTTCGAACTCCTGATCCTGCAAAACCCGCAGCAGCTTCGGCTGCAACGCCAGCGAAATCTCCCCGATCTCGTCCAGAAACAGCGTGCCCTTGTCCGCCAGTTCGAGTCGTCCAATTTTCCTGCTCACCGCTCCGGTGAACGCGCCCTTCTCATGACCGAACAACTCGCTTTCCAGCAGCCCCGACGGAATCGCCGCGCAATTCAATTTGATGAAACTATTGCCGGTGCGCTGGCTTGACCAGTGGATCGCCCGCGCCACCAGTTCCTTTCCTGTTCCCGTTTCGCCCAGCAGCAGCACGGTGGCATCGCTGGCCGCCACTTTCCCCACCTGCTCCTTGACCGCTTGTAAGGCCTTGCTCTTCCCGATGATTTCTCCGAACCCCAGTTCGGTATCAATTTCCCGCTCCAGATAAAGCTTTTCTTCGGTGAGCTTTCGCTTGGCTTCGCGTAATGCTTCGCTCGCTTCCCGGAGCTCGGTGACGTCCGCGCTGGCGCCAGTGAGTCCAATCACCGCGCCCGCCGGGTCCAAAACCGGTTCGATCGTCGTATCGAAGTAGTGCTTCCTGCCGCCGTTAGTGATCTGCACCTCATGACGCGCTCCCACCCCGGTTTCCAGCACCCGCCGCCGGACTTCCGTGATGCGCCCACCCTCTTCAGGGCCGAAGAACTCGCACGGTGTTTTTCCCAGATGACCGCGCGCCAATCCTGGAACCTGCGGGTTATACATCCAGGTGTAGCGTAAATCCCGGTCCTGGTTGAACACTGCAATCGGAGAATGCTTCAGCGCCACTCGGAACCGTTCCTCGCTTTGCCGCAGCGCCTCCTCCGCCTGCCTCCGCTCGGTGATGTCCTGCACCAGACCCATTTGCCAGTGCTGCGTCTCTCCTTCGCCCCACATCGGCACTACCAGAAGCCTTACCCAGCGCACCGTTCCGTCCGGACGAAGATACCTTTTGTCCATCTCGTAATGGACCACCTTTGACTCCGCCAGTTGGCGGAGGTGTTCACGGCTCTCGCCAATGTCATCGGGATGGGTGATGACGTCCACGTCGACCCCCACCAGCTGTTCTTCGCTGCGCCCGGCAATTTCGCAAAACTTCGGATTGACTTGGAGAAATCGCCCGGTGTGCGAATCCACGAGTGAAATCCCCACCGGAGACCGCTCGTACACCGCCCGGAATCGCATTTCGCTCTCCCGCAACGCTTTCTCCGCCTGCTTCAGTTGCGTCAAGTCGATCGATGCCCCCACCACTCCCCGCACCTTGCCTTCCTCATCCAGCAGCGGAACCGCATTCACCACCGTTTCCCTCTCGGTACCATCCTCAAATACCATCGTCAGCGCGCGTCCATACACCGGCTCTCCCGTGGCCGCCGCTTGCTGCATCGGCAGTAATTCCGCCGGAATCTCCACCCCATCTTGCATCAGCCGGAATGTGGGCTGCTCCTCGGGCGGAGCGTTCTTCGAAAAGTTCGTGCCCGCCGGCACACGTATCTGTTCGTATGCCGCCCGGTTGCCTGTCATCCGCCGGCACTGGGCGTCGTGCGCGATAAAAACCGGTACCGGCATCGCCTCCAGCACTGTCTCCAACTCCTTCGTTCGGGCCCGTTCTTGCGCTTCAATCTCCCGTACCGCCGCCTCCGCCCGCCTTCGCTCCGTAATGTCGCGCGACACGATCACCACATACTCCCGGTCCAGTCGCACCTTTCGCATGTTCACTTCCACCGGAAACGTCGTTCCATCTTTCCGCCGGTGCACGCTTTCCTTGATTGCGAATCCCGACTCGCGCAACCGTTGCTCCGTTTCCTCGCGCGAACTTTTGTCCAAGTCCGGGACGATGTCAAATACCGTCATCGACAACAGTTCTTCCCGGCTGTACCCAAGTTCCTGGCACTCCCGGTCATTGACATCGAGAAAACGCAAGCTCTCCGGATCGACTACCTCAATGGCATCGTTCGATTGGTCCAGCAGCGTCCGGAACAGAGTCAGCTCCTGGATCATCCGCTCCCGCTCGCCCGCCGTCTTCAGCAGTTGTTCGTTGCTCGCGCGCAGCGCCTTTTCCGCCCGCACGCGTTCGGTGACGTCGTGCGCCATCCCCCGCACAATCGGCGACTCCACTCCTTCGGTGCGCAGCGTGTTGTGATACTCCCAGATCCGCTGCTCCCCCGATCGCGTCACCACCGCCATCAGGCCGCGAGACTCCCCCGTACGCTCGACCTCGCGCAGATAGGCATCGAACTGAGTGCGGAATTGCGGAGCAATAAAATCCCGCATCGGCATCCGCATCATTTCTTCTACGGTGTAACCCAGCAGACGCGCTGGGCCGGGATTGACCGACAGGAATCGGCCCTCAAGGTCGTGGACGCACAGCAGGTCTTGGCTGTGCTCAACCAGATCGCGATACCAGTCTTCGTTTTCTTCCAGGGCCCGCCGGATCGGGTCCCATGCGACTGGCGCTTCTTCCGGCAAATAGCGCTTTCGTTCCCCAGGGTGCGATGCCATGGCTCACCCGTAAGAGAGCCGCTTGGAATCGTATGAAATTTGTAGCTGGCCGGATAATTCCAGCGGCCGCCCCATTTTTAACCCACAGGCTGTTCGACAAGACTGATCGAAGATGCTCGGTTACTCGGTTATCCCCGAGAGCAAGTATCCTGCCAAAAGGCAATAGGTCTTATTTTCAGCTTGATACGAAAAAACGGACGGCTAAAATCGGGAATTTTCGGGAGGGTGTCAGGGAAATGTGCCGCCCTTATAACTTCCCCCGCACAAAAAGAAGACCCACCGCCCACTGAAAGTCTAGCAGAATATCGTTTTCGTTACACTGCCGATCAGTGCCACCTTCGGGAAACTCTGACTAAGTTGTTTCGCGGATAGCTTTGAAGGGCATAGCTTCAGCCATGGGTCGCCTCTTCTTAGCATCCCGTCCATCGCAGGGGATTCATCATAGGCGAATCCACCGTAATCATGAAACATGGGGCGCCCTCGTCTTGGTTGGTGCCACCTTCAAGCGACGGTACTCTACAATTCCCGATCCGAGATGTAGGCGACCCGCCCACTTCGACGATCCATAAGTAGCAGGCTTTTTCCACAGCCTCGGCTTTTGGTTTCGTCACATCTTTTCGGTACAATCGTCACATCTTTTCGGTACGATCGTCACAGCCAGCCGCAAGTGATCTTCGATACGATCTGCTCGTTTAATTGCCCCATCGCTTTGCGATGAACGACATCATGAAGGCGTATGACACGTTTGGAAACGCGGCAAACGAGGGCGCTCGCGAATAGCGCGCCTCGTTGAGGAGATAGGACTGGTGGATGAGATGAAGCCAGGCGACTTCAAACCTGTGAGCGACAAAATTCCTTTGTCACACATTTATGACAACCCGCGGGTGTCGAGGGAGGGCGTGCCAATGCTAATGCTAATGCCAGCAAACTCCAGGGCCGCTCGAGTTCTTCTGTTCTCGGTCCTATATCTTTTCTTTGTCGTCGGCTTTGCTCCAGGCCAAGCTCGCCAGCAGGTTGCCGACAATAGCAATCAATCCGCCAGCCCACCCGCGGCCGGCGCGCCTTCACACGACGCGTCCAAGTACGTGGGAGCGGAGACCTGCAAGACCTGTCACGAGGACGTTTATAACGCCTGGGAGAAAACGCCGCACTGGAAGACCACACTAAATAAGGAGCCCTCGCATCAAGGTTGCGAGGGCTGCCATGGGCCCGGAGCGGACCACGTGGCGGGAGGCGGCGACAAGACCAAGATCCTCACTTTCCCAGGGGCGAAGCCGGAAACCATCACCAAGCGTTGCCTGGCCTGCCACGAGTCGAATCCCGAGCAGCGTGAATTCATGCGTTCAACCCACAATGAGAACGGCGTCTCCTGCACCTCCTGTCACTCCGTGCACCACTCCACGCTGGAATATTTGCTGGTAAAGAAGCAGACGCCGCTGTGCTTTTCGTGCCACGTAGAACAGAGAGCCGATTTCCAGAAGCCGTTCCATCATCGCGTGGAAGAGGGGCTGATCAAGTGTGCCGATTGCCACAATCCGCACGGCGCGTTGCGAGATCGCCAGCTTCGATCGACCCCGGATCAGGATATGGTTTGCCTGAAGTGCCATAGCGACAAGCGTGGACCGTTCGTCTTCGAGCACGAACCGATCAAGGGTGAGGGATGCCAAGCTTGCCACACCGCACATGGCTCGCCCTATCCGCGCATGCTGCTGACCGCACGCGTGAACACGCTCTGCCTGCAGTGCCATACCGGCATTCCGCCTGGCCCGCACCCGCAGAACGCGTTCCGGCAGGATTGCATTCTGTGCCACATGAGTATCCACGGCTCAAATATAGACTCCAAGTTCTTCAAATAAAGGGGAGGAGAACATGACCATGGCCAATACAAATCACAACTCACTGCGGCCTCTCCTTCCGGGAGAAGAGCCACTAGACCGGAGCCGCTGCAGGAACAGGAAGCATGCAATCTTGGTTGCGCTCCTGATGCTGGCGGCACCGCAGTTCGCCCTGGCTCAGGACGATGCGGAAGCCCCCGGCCGTGTTTGGGGTGATTACACCGTGCAGCAGTCCGTCGAGTTCGGCGGCCGCGTTGCGGACGTCAACGGCAACCAGCAGTTGTATGGCACGCTGGTGAACCTGAAGAGCGGTCCGCGTCTTCTCGGGGAGGAGTTGTCGATGCGCTCGAACACCCACGTCGGCGGCCTGTTCGACAACTTGTACCTGAGCAGCTTCGGATTCGGTGGCGACCCGAACGACATCGGACGCCTGCGGATCGAGAAGAACAAGTGGTACAACTTCGTCGGCCTCTACCGGCGTGACGAGAATTTCTTCGACTTCAACCTGTTTGCGAATCCGTTGAATTTGAATCCAGGCATCGGCGCCGCCCTCAAAGCCAGCCCCGGTGCGTTTGTCCCGACGACCATGCCGTGGTACACGAATAGTCCTCACCTGCAGAACATCACCCGCCAGATGGGCGATTTCAACCTGACCCTGTTTCCCCAGTCGGCCATACGGGTCCGCCTGGGCTATGCGCGCAGCAACAACGCTGGCACGCTTGACACCACCCTCGAGGGCCCGATTCGCACCCTCATGACGGAGTACGACCAGTCGCGTTCCGACCGTTACCAGTTTGGTGTGGACATCAAGGTGATTGAGCGGACGACGATCAGTTTCGATCAGTTCTACGAACACGATAAGGTCGATCCTAACTTCCGGGATAACAATCTGTCATTCACGGACAGCGTGACGGGGGCGCCAGTCGATATTGGTATTCCGTTCCCGCCTTCTGGCTGTACCATCGTCCCTGGCGTCACCTTCCCTGGCAACAATGTCCTGGTTACAAACCCGAAGTGCAACATCGGAATGTTCAGCTTCTCTCGTTCCGGTCGGGTTCGCACTGGCATTCCGACCTCGCAGTTGTCGTTGCAGTCCAACTACTTCCGAAAGCTGGACATTACCGCCTCCGGTACCTATAGTTCCGGGTGGTCCGACTTCGGGAACTATCAGGAGTTTGCCAATAGTCGTAGTGGTGGTGGCGTCAGCCTGCTCACCGCTACGTCGCACACCGATCGCGTCTCGGGCAATGCGGATCTCGGCTTGACCTACCATTTCACCAAGGATTGGAGTGTTTCGGACAAGTTCCGCTGGCTGGACTGGCGCAACCCGGGCAACTCCAATCAACTGGGATTCACCTGTTCTGCCGCTGCCGCTCCCGGCTTGACTCTAGCCACCGCCGGCTGCACCACTCCTTCAAGTTCCGATTTGTTTACCACGGTGCTGGCGGAGAAGACGTATGCCAACACGCTGAAGGTGAACTGGGCTCCGAACCGTCGCCTTAGCGCTTACCTCGGCTACCGCTATGGGCGTCGTGAACTGACGGGTGCGCTCCAGGGTGACGCGCCGACCCTGAACAGCTATTACCTGGCCGACAACGGCGTAACCGCCCCATTGTCGACGAACAACGTTCTGCCTGCCAACTTGAACGTCACCCGGATCAACGAAGACACAGCTCTCGCCGGCGTTGTGTTCCGTCCGACGGATGCTTGGCGGGCAAATGCGGATGTGGAACTTCTGAGTGCGGACAACGGCTTCACCAACATTAGTCCGCGTCACCAGCAGCGGGTGCGGGCCAATACCAGCTATAAGGTAAACCGTTGGGCGAGCGTCAACGGCGGTGTGCATTTCATTGAGACGCGGAATGACTTTGCCGAGTCTGTCAATGCGTCTTTCAATCCGGCGAACCCCAACCTGTTCCCGACTACCGGGGCGAACACCGTCCCGCCTGCTTATGGACACAAGGATCACTGGCGTTACTACACGCTCGGAGCGAGCCTGCAGCCCGACCGGTGGGTCGGATTCGACTTTGGGTGGACCTACCTGGACCAGCTGATCAATTCGGACACCTGCGTGCCCTCGACCGGGCCGACCGTGCAAGCCACTCCGGCTACTTGTAACGGTTTCCAATCCCGCGGTCTGCCGCTGGTACTGAACTACCAGGAGAGAACCAACACCGGATTTGCCAGTCTCACCGTCCGGCCCATCCATCGCGTTGCACTGAGCGCCGGCTATGAAATCACCAGCACCGCCGGCCATAACAATTGGCTGCTTCCCGGTGGCAGCGACGGCAGCGGCCTCTTACTAGTGACGAGCGACATTTACGGTAACAGCCCACCTCTTGCCGGCAACCCAATTACTCCTTGCCCGGCGGCGTCCACAACAGTAACGGGCGTCGGCTGCGCTTTCGCTGGTCCATTCCCGGACGCACCGTTATCCCAGGCTTTGAACTGGCACAAGCCTACTGCCGGTTTTGCCATTGACGTTGCCAAGGGTGTTACGTTCAAGGGCAACTACTCCTACTACGACTACAACGAGAAAGAAACTGTGGGGCTACCACTTGTAAGCCTGCCCCGTAACCTCCACGCGAACATCGAAACGATCTCTTTGAAATACGCGTTCTAGTCTTTAAGCGGTAGCTGCTCGCATGGTAGGGGTGTATCTGAGGGGTGGTGCCGACATCAAGCCAATCGTCTTTGACAATGGCTCACCGGGCGGTACCTCACCTTGCTCACAACCAGACCGTAGGCGAGTTCGACGATCTTTTCAGAATCTGGGAGGAACGCTTCTACGATTTCAACGTGCGGACCGAACGCAAACGCATCGAGAAACTGCGCTGCATACATCGGAATCCGGTAGAGCGAGGGCTGGTGGAGTCTCCGGAACTCTGGCCCTGGAGCAGTTTTCGAGCTTACGCGTTCGGCGAAGTCGGCCCGGTGAAAGTGAAAGAGTGGCAAGGGCTCAAGATGAAGGTGCGACCTCCGGCGGCTCGAAACCCGAGCCTCCTTCTGTGTCGGCTGTCCGGCGGCCCAGGTCTCGAAAAGCGCGAGACGTGAGGCACCCCGTTTTCTTCCTTTTCTTCTCTTTTCCCTCTTTGAGTCACTCCTCATCCCCCCTGTTTTTTCAATAACTTAGCTCCATAAAATGCCCCAAATCCCCGCTTAACCCCGATTTTCTCCCCTTCATTGCCTTCTGCGTGCGTAAGGATCACCGTTTCAATAGGATCATCGTGACCCATTCCACGCATCGAAACTTCCAGGTTTCCTCGTGGAAAGCTCTATTTACATAGGTTCCTGTACGCGGGATCGCGGGGACAGTTCTAACTCCCGAGCTAAGGAAAGCGAGAGCAGAATGCACAAGCCGATTAAATATGTTGAGAAGGCCGTGACGGTTGCCGCCACGGGCGCATGGGCTGTTTTTGAACGCCTGAACCGCGTTGCTCCGAATGCGTCGCCGACTCCGAAGTGGTCTGACAAGCCCCTGCTCAAGTCCTGGGAAAAGTCGAAGCCGCCGCTCGGCTGGCCGCGCTCCACCGATTCGCTTTGTCCCAAGTGCGTGCCTGAAATACGTCAGCAGATTCTCGACGGCCATCTGCCGGTGGACGTTCTGATGAACGAAAAAGTCGGCGAGATCAAGGCCCAGATCATCGAACGTGACGGCAAAATCTGGATGGTCAAGGATTGTCCCAGGCACGGGCACTTCGAAGACTTGATGTCGATTGACACCGAATTCTCGCAACACCTCGAAGAAGTTTTCCCCGGCCGCGATATCAAGGCCCACAACGACGAGAAACTGCATCACCACGGCTCTTCCACCGTGAAGTATGGACGTGGATCGGTGCTCACCGTCGACCTTACCAATCGCTGCAATATGATGTGCGATCCCTGCTTCATGGACGCCAACCAGGTCGGCTACGTCCACGAACTTACCTGGGAAGAAATCAAGACCGTGCTCGACAACGCCATCACCATCAAGCCGCGTCGTCAGATGTCGGTCCAGTTCTCCGGTGGTGAGCCTACGCTCTCCCCGTACTTCCTCGACGCGGTTCGTTACGCCCGCAAAGTCGGATACAACAGCGTGCAAGCCGCAACCAACGGAATTGAATTCGCCAAGAGTTACGAATTCTGCCAGCAAGCGGTCGAGGCCGGCATGCGGTATGCGTACCTGCAGTTTGACGGGATCGGAAACGCCGCCAACAATCATCGCGCCGTCGGCAACCTCTTCGACGTAAAGCTGAAAGCGATCGACAACCTGCATCGCGCTGGCTGCGAAATCGTGCCCGTGGTCACCATCATCAACGGCATCAACAATGAGCAGGTCGGACGCATCATTCAGTTCGCGTTAGACAATCCAAAGAAGATCGGCTTCTTAAGCTTCCAGCCGGTGTCGTTCACCGGCCGCGACGAAGCCATCACCGACGAACGCCGCCAAGCGCAGCGTTACACACTCGCGCACTTAGCCCACGACGTAAAAAATCAAACCGGCTTCGGCGTCCCCGCCCGCGATTGGTACCCAATCAGTTTCATGAGCACTTTCTCCGACTGGGCCGACGTAATGCACGCCCAAGATCAAAACAACGACTGGGGCCAACTCTCCTGCGGTTGTCATCCGAATTGTGGGACGGGGATGGCGTTGATGATTGATAAGGAGACTAAGGAGGCGGTGCCGGTTACGGCGTTCCTGAAGGGCGATCAGCTGGCTAAGGATATTGCCAAGGTCAACGATGCGGCTCGCAGCAAGTTCTGGACCGTGTTCGGAATGGCGCTGTGCCTGATGAAGAACTACGATCCGTTCCAGTCGCCGACGCACTTCAAGCTGACGGACCTGCTCGAGAAGTTCGATAAGAACTTCAATGCTACGGGCAAGAACTATGGCAAGGTCGGTCCGGACCGGACGATTGACGATGTTATGAAGCGGCGTCAGGACCGGTGGAACTTCCTGTTCATCGCCGGGATGTGGTTCCAGGATCTGTTTAACTACGACTTCCGGCGCACCGAGCAATGCATCATTCCGTACGCGACGCAGGAAGGCGAGATCAGCTTCTGCGCCTACAACACGGGCGTGGGCTGGCGCAACATCATCGAGAAGATGCACATGACGTCGACGCTCACCAAGTGGTACGAAGAGCACGGACGTCACGAGATCTTCGCGGGCGGCAAGAAAGTCAACATGGAAGACAAGGAGCACGCGCTCTATCTGCGGGAAGAGATCGTCACCCACGAAGTGCAGCACGATCTCGACAAGCTGGGCATTGCGAAGACGGCGCGCGAAGAAAAGCTGCGAGCCCGCGGCAACAAGGCCAAGGACAACAAGATCAAGAACGACGCGGCCTACGATGCACGCATGGCGCAGCTCTATCGGGAAGTTGTCCTGAAAGAAAAGCCGGCAACGTCGAACGAAGGTGGATTCATTCCGCTGGGCGCGATCACTGCCGCGATCGCTCCGGCAAATGGAAACGGCGCCGCGAAGAGGAGGGAAGAAGTTGGCGAGCCGGTGGCGGGAGATTAGTTCTCAGTTCTCAGAGGCTGCTTGAAAAGAGCGGCCTTTTGTTTTGCGAGCGCAAGCCGGTGCGGCTTGCGGAAAAAATCCGATGTTGAAGCTGCGCTGGCGCTGAAGTTCAGCAGGCGGAGCCTACCAGACTCGTCCCCAAAAAACGGAATAGATCGCAGCTTTCCTGTCAGGTCTGGACGAATGTTATCGGTGTCATACACGAACCCCTTGAGCGAGATGTTGGACGTTCTATGCTCCTGGAGCCACCGCGGTATCGGCACGAGCTCTGGGTGGCGTCCTGCAACGACGGTTAGGCGCTCCTCTAACGCTTGCGCGACACTAATCACCTCCTCCGTATCCTCATGTGTTCGTCACCACGAACGGCCAACGTAAACATTAAAGGTTCTCAGAACACCATTTAGGTTCGGATTCAACTGGTCTCTGTAGCTGCCGTAGTAGAAGATGAGCCCTCCTTCGAACTTGCGCGGAAACAAATAATAGGCTTTCGATTGTCCAATCCATTGGGGAACGATGACCTGCGAGACCTGAGTCGCTCCCAGTTGCAGATTGCCAAGCGCCTGCTGGAACAGCACCGGATCGAAACAGGGCGGTGGCGTCCCAGATTCGCAAATGCCCTGCTGGATCAAGGATGCGTTGCCCAATAAAGCGGCGTCGTTCAGATTCACATCGGGCCGCATTCCGCTGCGGGCCGAGTTATAGGTGAGCCTGAAATTGAGGCCCAAACGTTGCTTGACGGTGTACGTGGACTCGCCCCAGTAGGTCTGGCTGATCTGTTTGTAGGGGACAGCGGGTTCGTTCACCACGTATCCGACGCCGCTGTCGTTTTGAAAGTCCATGTAGGTCGTCAGATTATTCTGCTGATAGGAGTATCCAAGTCCCAAGTTCCAGGACGGTACAAACCGGAACGTGGCGCTCGCCGTATCGGTGTAGAAGCGGTTGCGCCGCTGAAAGTCTCCTGGTGTGTTCGGGAGCGGAACGGCTGAGAAGGCGTTCTGCAAAATGATGCTGGTGTCGTTCGTGAAGACCAGCCATTTGGTCGGTGTAAGCGAGACATCTGCGAATACGCGGTTGTTGCTTCGCGGCACGATCAAGTATCCCGGATCGTGAGTTCCCGTCCATTCATACCCAGCTCGCGCACTCCAGTTGTCACGATCGCGATAGCGGAGTGCCAGTCCGGTAGTGTTGCTGAATGAAGAAGGCACCACAGTCAGCAAGTCTGTGTTGTCAAAGGAGTAGATTTGCGGCCACAGGGAAGCATTGGAGCGGGTGATCCCGCTACGCCGGTAATGGGCTTCCACATCGAAGCCTTTTGGCAGCTCGTAGTCCAACCGCACGCCTTCCCAATGATCGTGGTACGACACATTGCCGTAGAGACTGTAGAAGGGCGTGAAATTGTTGATGAGGTTCTGCTGATGGTAGTCGGCCGTAACCCGCAAGCGGTCAAGCGGGCGCCAGTTCAGCGTCTCGTCCGAGTCAAACCCGTTCTGCGGGTTCTGGGTCAAGTTGTTACGTAAGCGGGTGTAATTCACGTTGCCGTTGAAACTGAGTTTAGGGGAAGCCGCCCAGCTCAAGTTCAAGCTATCCGACGACGACTGGTTCGGAGACGGAATATCCAGGAAGTAATTCCCGGCAGCAACAGCAGGTGGCACGGGTACCGGTGGAGGGGGTGGCTCATCCGCCGGCGTAAACGGTCCTGCGTAGATTCCGATGGGAAATGTGAGCCGGTCATTGAATTTAGTGAATTGGTGTTGGTACGTGAGCCGCACCGGACCCAGGTCAACATCCGCGCCTCCAGCAATATTTCGCGTTGTGTAGTTGACCTGCTGGAAATGAGAAGTGTAGTGACACAGTTCGCCGCAGTTGGGCGTGGTGTTCTCGTCCAGGTAAGCGAGTTGGGTTACGCCGCTCCTCGCCTGCCAGCCCCCTTTCACGAACAGATGGACCGGCAGCTTCGGCACTTTGAACTGCGCGTACGCACTGCCCAGTCTTCTCGTCACTCCAAACGTAGCATGGGACGGGATGAGATCAGTAATGGGCAGGAGGTCCGGTGACATCACGCCTGCGTAGAAGGGATAGTTGTCTTGTTGTTGAACGAAGCTGCGTGTATCAAAGCCAGCCCGCAAATGTTCGCCAACGGTGAGCTGGGACGCGGCGGAGTAATCGGCGCCGGTCAGAACATTGCCTCGGGAAATAATGGTCACGTGGTTCTGTGGTGAGACATACGCGGTCGCGGCATCGGCGCCCGCCGACTGTTGCAGGCTGTCATACTCGCCGACTCGGCCCAAAAAACCCGAACCATCGAGAAACCGGTAAGAGCCCGGAGTGATGGAGTAAGCGGAGGAGGCAGCCCCCACCTCCGTCTCCGAGCCCGTAGAATCACTGTTCCCACCTGACATGTTCCCACCTGACATATTCCCACCTGACAACGGCGCGAGATATGCGGAAACTGCCGCCAGACTGCCGCTAGCGGCGCCAGCCCCATACATCGGCATGTGAGATGGAACCGGAAGCACAGAGGCTGACATCGGAGAATGGAAGGGCACCCGTGTTGCAGCGGCGTGGGCAGAGAGTGGCTGAGGGGGCTGAACAGGAACGCCATAAGGCCCTTTGTCTACGAATCTACTCCCACCGCTCGGAGTGGCGACATCGGTGCCGTGAATCGATCCGTGGCAGTTGGTGCAACGATCAGGCAGAGGCAAGCCGGCTCCGTTGTGGTGGCCGGTGTGACATTGTAAGCACAACGCGGGCTCGCTCACCGACAAAAGGTTCGTGTTCGGCGAACCATGGGCGGAGTGACAAGTCATGCAGTTTTCTGTGACTGGGGGGTGCTGGTAGGCAAACGGCCCGCGATACTGCGCATGACAGCCCAGGCAGAGCTGATTCACGTTCGCTGTCCGCAGGTTGTTACCAGCGGCTCCACCATGCGGGTCGTGGCAGTCGGCACAGCTCATCTTTCCTTCACGCAGCGGGTGGTGGTAGGGCAAGCTCATTTCTCCGCGCTGGCGCTGGTGACATTTCAGGCAAGCATCATTGGCCTGCCACCGCGGTTGCATGATGACTTTGCTTTCCGGGACCAGGTCTTGCACAGCCGTCGCGCGACCCGGAGCCATCACGTCAAAGCTCGCCTCGGTTTTCGTCCCAGCTTTGCCGCCGTAGTTGTGAGTCTGATGGCAGTCAATGCAGCGGACCTTGTTCGAAGCGTGAGGACCTGCCATCCAGTTCCGGATTCTTGCATCCCGGGCGTGACAACTCAGGCAGACACCATTCGCCTCCTCGGGGGAACGGTCGCGGAAGCTGATGATCTTGTCTTTCGATTCGTTCGAGTACCCGCCCGCCGCCACGTGCAGGCTGCCAGGCCCATGGCACGCTTCGCAATCAAGACCCTGCTGGGCATGAAAGGCATGCCGGAAGTTCGCGGCGATGTCAGAGTGGCAGGTGGTGCAAGTATCTGCGCCGACCGGCGTGGCGCCGGGGATGTCTACGAACTTGTTGAAATCCTGTCGGATTTTGTCCGACGTGCCCGTCTTAGGCTTGTCCTTAGCGAGAAGCGCAGGAGTGAGCAATAAAGGGACGGAAAAGAAAAACGCGAGGAGCAAAGCACGCCGCCGCATAGCGACCTCCCAGACCACCGCTCAGACTACTAAGAGTGCTGCAATGATTCTGTGACCCCAGACACCTCGACAGGTGATAATCCTGCCCTACGGGTGTGACATCCGGCGGAGTTCGTGGGCGGGGACACCCGCGCCACACGGGAATCACCGCTGCGGTATGCTTCCGAAATGTCTTCCCGACGATTGCCGGCTGCGGATGGCGCGGTGATCCAGATCGTGGACGCTGCTCTGGCCGATGCCACGCGGCGTAGCAGGATGGACAAACGGAACCCAGCGAACCGCGCTCGCCTGGACTACGTGGGCTTCACACTTTCATTGCCTGGCGCGATACCAGCGGCGCACGGCCACCATCGACCAGATCGCCTCGACCACTCCAAAAGGCCAGGCGCCTTGCAGAAACCCATACGCCGAGCCGAGCGCGCAGGAGACGGCGAACGCCAGGATGAACCAGGAACTGCGGCTCTCCAACGCATAAGTGACCAACATCGCAGTCACCGCGAACAGTCCGAATAGCGTAAGCATATTCACGTTGCTGGTGTCTCCGTGTGCGCGCTCCACTATTTGCGCCGTGAATCATGCTACCAATTCTTGCAGAGACAAATTTGCGGTACCCTCGAATTCTCCGCTTTGGCGGCGAGTTCACGGCGCCACACAGGTTATGGCCGATTCTGGGGGAATCCGGGAGGCGTCGCTGGGGGAGATTGCCCTGGTGTTTCTGAAGCTGGGCACGATTGCGTTCGGCGGGCCGGCGGCTCACCTGGCGATGATGGAAGAAGAGTTCGTGCGGCGGCGGCAGTGGATTACCCAGGCCGAATTTCTCGACCGGCTGGCTACAGCGAACTTGATTCCGGGGCCGAGTTCGACAGAAGTCGCGATTTTTGTGGGGCAGCTGAAGCGCGGTTCGCGCGGACTGATTGTGGCGGGCTGTTGCTTCATCATTCCCGCGGCCGTAATTGTGTCGATGATTGCGTGGGCCTATGTGCGCTTTGGCTCGCTGCCGAAGGCCGAAGGTGTACTCTCCGCGATCAAGCCGGCCGTGGTCGCGATCGTGATTCAGGCGCTCGGGAAGCTGGGACGGACGGGAGTGCGGACCACTCTGCTGGCGGTGATTGCGGTGCTGGCGGTGGTGCTGAGTTTTTTGGGAGTCAGTCCAGTGCTGGTGCTGGTGTTTGCCGGATTGGTATCGGCGGCGCCTTTGGCGATGAAGAACCGGCTGGTGGGTGCGGGATTGGTGGGGCTTCCGAAGGTTGTCGCCGGGGCGATGGCGGTGGTGGCTGTGGGCGCGGCGTTTCCGGTTGGGCTGGGGCGGCTATTTTTGTCGTTTCTGAAAGTTGGGTCGGTGGTGTTCGGCAGCGGATACGTTTTGCTCGCGTTTCTGCAGACCGAGTTTGTGGAGCGTCTGCACTGGCTGACGGAGAAGCAGTTGATTGACGCGGTCGCGGTGGGGCAGTTTACGCCCGGTCCGCTGTTCACGACCGCGACGTTTATCGGGTACGTTGTGGCCGGCTGGATAGGCGCGGCGGTGGCGACGGTGGGAATTTTTGTGCCGGGGTTCGTGCTGGTGGCGGTCAGTGGGCCGCTGATTCCGCGGCTGCGAAGATCGGCAGTGGCGGCGGCAGCGCTGGATGGAGTGGTCGCTGGCTCGCTCGCGTTAATGGCGGTGGTGGCGTGGCAGTTGGGCAAGGCATCGATTGTGGACCGGACAACGCTGGTCTTATTCGGGGTGAGCTTGATCGCACTGCTCCAGTTTCGGGTGAACTCGGCCTGGCTGGTTGCGGCAGCAGCGCTCGTAGGGTGGGTAATGCGCTAATTGCAGAATTCAGATTCGAGGACATCAATGAGCGAGACGCGGATTCGGACAGCGGAGCGTGGGGATCTGGCGCGGATCACCGAGATTTATAACTATTACGTCCTGAATACTCCGGTGACGTTTGACGTTGAAGCGTACACGGTGGAACGGCGGGAGCCTTGGTTTGCACAGTTCGGAATGGCAGGGCGGCATCGGCTATTAGTCGCCGAGGAAAATGGAATTGTGATGGGATACGCGGGGACGACGCACTTTCGTCCGAAGGCGGGATACGAGACGACGGTAGAGACGACGATTTATTGTGCGCAGGAGGCGGTGGGGAAGGGAATTGGCAGGCGGTTGTAT
>Ga0209117_1000492_pt1 | contig 16314 bp, 17 predicted proteins | sample BlaSpr_A8_OM2_M2_FD_187978 | JGI IMG/M metagenome (GOLD analysis project Ga0209117, IMG submission 187978) | Forest soil microbial communities from Thunder Bay, Ontario, Canada - Black Spruce, Ontario site 2_A8_OM2_M2 (SPAdes) (version 2) | ecosystem: Environmental > Terrestrial > Soil > Boreal...
TTCATCGAGTTTCTACGCGACGATCCCGGGCGCGGAGAAGTCTTCGGCGGTTTGATGACGGGAACGCAGTTGATTTCGATTCTGCTGGTTGTCGGCGGTGGATTGATCTGGTGGCTGAAAAGTGGAGCGCCGAAGAGAGTGCCGGCGCAGAGCAGCGTTTAATTTCCTCCCAGATGCCCGAATTTCCCATAACTCTCGTCGTCTCCCCAAACGACGCAGGACAGCGTCTGGACCAATATCTCGCGACGCAGCTTTCAGAGGTCAATCGGGCGGAGGTCAGTCGGGCCCGCGTGCAGCAACTCATCGCCAAAGGTGAGGTGCGGGTGAACCAGACGGCGGCGAAGGCGTCGCTGCGGCTGAAGGGCGATGAGCAGATCACGGTCACCGGGCCGCCGCAAGCTCCGCCGTTGCGCGCCATTCCGGAAGAGATTGCGCTCGACATCGTCTATGAGGACGACGACCTAGCGATCGTCAACAAACCTGCGGGCATGATGGTGCATGCGGGAGCGGGAGCGACCGAAGATGCGCGCAACCGCGGAACGCTGGTCAATGCGCTGCTGCATCATTTTCAAGAGCTTTCCGCGGTCGGCGGCGAATTGCGTCCGGGGATCGTGCATCGCCTGGATCGGGCGACTAGCGGACTGATGGTGGTGGCAAAGAACGACGAATCGCATCGCCGGCTGGCGAAGCAGTTCAGCGGGCGCGAGGTGCACAAGACTTACATTGCGCTGGTACACGGCTGGCCGAAGCAGGATCGCGGCACGATTCAAAGCCCGATCAGCCGCCACTCGCAGCGCCGCACACGGATGACAACCCGGGGCTTCGGCGGCCGCGAAGCGGTGACGCATTACGCGGTGCAGCGAAAGATCGATGCGCCTTACGGCAAGTTTGCGCTGGTCGAACTCAAGATCGAGACGGGGCGCACGCACCAGATTCGCGTGCATATGTCGTCCCTGGGACATCCGGTGGTGGGCGACGCGCTTTATGGCGCGCCGGGCGAATTGCGGTCGCAGTCGAACAAACGCCGGTCGGCGGGCATGCCCGCGACGCTGACGCTGGATCGAAATTTTCTGCATTCGGCGGTGCTCGAGTTGGCGCATCCAAGGACGAAGGAGTTGCTCAAGTTCTCTCGCCCGTTACCGGAGGAACTGGAGAACTTGCTCGGTAGTCTGGAAAATGCCCGGCAAGAAGGTCCTCGGCTAGAACCTGGTCAGTGAGAGCAAGGCGCCGTTCCGGCACAGGGCCGCGGGCTATAATGAAGCAATCACCCTAATGAACTCGCGCATTTTTCTGCTTCTGGTTGCTTTTCATGTACTGGCGGGCTCGCCCATCGGCCAGACGGCGCCGCTTGCGTCCACGCCGACGGCGGCGCAGAATGCGCCCCAGAAAACGAGCATCCCGCCTGACGGCAAGACGCAGGCTCCAGCGGCACCAGCCTCCCCCATACCAGCCCCCGCCACGCCAACTCCCGCTGCGCCGGCGCCGGCAGGGCAGGCTCCGGCGCAGTTGGAAAATCCAGCTAAGTCTGATTCCGACGAGTCCGTCGCGACGATCGTCCATGTCGTCAACGAAGTTCGCGTTGTGTTCACCGTGACCGACCGGCACGGCCGCTACATAAAAGATCTGAAGAGCAATGACTTCCGAGTGATCGACGACCAAAAGCCCGCGGAGCTGCGCAGCTTCCGTAGCGAGACCGATCTGCCGCTGCAAGTGGGTTTGCTGGTTGACGCGAGCAACTCGGTGCGCGACCGCTTCAAGTTCGAGCAGGAAGCGGCCATCGAGTTTCTGAACGCCATCATTCGCCCGCGCTATGACAAGGCATTCGTGGTCGGCTTCGACGCTACGCCTGAAGTCACCCAGGATTTCACCGATAACACGGAGAATCTTTCGGCTGGCGTGCGCATGTTGCGGGCGGGCGGTGGCACCGCGATGTACGACGCACTCTACTTTGCGTGCCGGGACAAGCTGTTGAAGCAGGAGCAGGCGACCCCGGTGCGCCGCGCCATCATTCTGCTGAGCGACGGCGAAGACAACCTGAGCCACGTAACTCGTGAGGAAGCCATCGATATGGCGGCGCGCGCGGAAGTGATCGTCTACACCATCAGCACGAACATCAGCGGCATGAAGGGCAAGGGCGACAAGGTGCTGGAGCGTATCGCGGGTGCGACGGGCGGACGCGCGTTTTTTCCCTTCCAGATGCGCGACGTGTCGGATGCGTTTCTTTCCATTCAGGAGGAGTTGCGCAGCCAGTACGCGATGGCCTACAAGCCGGCGAATTTTGTCGCGGATGGACGCTACCGCACGATCGAAATCCTGGCACAGGATAAGGGCCTGAAGGTGCGCACCCGCAAGGGTTACTACGCTCCGAAGCAGTAACCGGAATTTGAACTTCTCGCCAAAACATCATTTTCTCTATGCCTGGATATTCAGGAACTCCGCTCGCGAAAAAGTTGGGCATCAAGGATGATTTTCGCGCCGCCCTGTTGCATGTGCCAGACGACGTGAAGACGAAGCTTCGCGACGCGCTCGGGAAGTGCCGTATCCAACACATCACCAACCAAGATCTCGATTTCATTTTCCTCTTTGCCAAATCGCGCGCGGGGCTGGAACTCGAACTGTTGCCGGCCGCCAAGGCGCTGGCGCCCGCGGGCATGCTGTGGATCTCGTGGCCAAAGAAGAGTTCAGGCGTCGCCACCGATCTCACGGGAGATGTGGTTCGCCAAAGCGGGCTAGATGCTGGACTGGTGGACGTGAAGGTCTGCGCGGTCACCGACGTCTGGTCGGGATTGAAGTTCGTGATCCCGGTCAAGAATCGTCCGAAAAGGAAAACGGCGAATCGTCTAGAATCGCGACGCTGAATTCCTCTGTGATCCTCTGTGGTCTCTGTGGTAAGGGTCTACTCTTTTCCACAGAGAACACAGGGTTCACTGGGGAAGCCAAAGCTTCAAACTGCAGATCCCTCCTTTGCAACGACGATTCTTAGGGTAACAATTCATAAAAATGGTTGCCCGCCCAACGAACAGTTTCGGGAATTCGCACCGCGAAACTTCGGTACGGAAGGCGGGTTTGCATGCAGTAGACGCGATTCCGGGCAGCAAGACCCTGGGATCGAAAGGAGAACGGAATATGAAACGCATGATAGCTGGGATTCTATTGCTGATCGGACTGGGTGCGGGAACGATGTTTGCCGAAGATGGCTACTGGCGGGACCGGCGCGACATCCGGCGCGATGAGGCGAAGATCGCGCATGACCGCTGGGAACTGCGGAGCGATCTCTACTACGGGAATTACGCGTCGGCACGGCACGAACCAAAAGAGTTGCGGCGCGAGTATCGCGACTTGAACCGGGATCGCCGCGACTTGTATTGGGACCGGCGGTAAGAGACGCAAGTAACTTCAATACGTCAGCAACATGTCAGTAACTCCGCGACATTAGTAACTTGCCGGGACGCGGCGGGCCGGGTTCTATTCATTGTAGAAAGATGACGCGGAGAGGTGACTATGCGAATCAGGACCCGGCTGGCGGCGATGGCGATGGTGGGAATGATGCTCTGTTGGTCGGCGTACGGCCAGACACCAGCGTTGCGGGCAGAGCGGGAACTCTTTGCTTCGGTGAACCGGGCGCGGCGGGCGCAGGGACTGGCTGCGCTGCGGTGGGATGACTCACTGGCGGCAGCAGCGCGGCGTCACGCGCAGGTGATGGCGAAACGCGGATCGGCGCAGCATGGGTTTGAAGGTGAGCCGAGCCTCTCGGCGCGGGTCAAACAGGCGGGTGCGCATTTCAGTTCGCTCTCAGAGAACGTAACGCAGGGGCCGACGTCGGGTTTCATCCACTCGCAGTTCATGAAGTCGCCTCCACACCGCGCGAACATTCTGGACCCGGATATGGATTCGATTGGAGTGGGTGTGACGGAGCAGGGCAGGCAGTTGTTCGCGGTGGAGGATTTTTCACAGGCACGGTGAGCGGGCGGCAGCCGCTAAAGGCTGATTCAAACGGAATCGCCGAAATCGGTTGGCCCACGCACGGTTACAGGCGCGTGGGCCGTTTCCTGCAAGCAATCGAGTTAGTGGTCGGGTTTAGTTGTGGTCGTGGTCGCCGTCGTGGTGATCCCTGTCGTGGCGGTCGCCGCACTGCCGCTTCGCTTCTTCGAGTTCTTGGCGGCGCTTGCGCGCTTGTTTGCTTTCCTCGCCGTGGCGGTTCACTGCGTCGCGCAGCTTTTCCTCTGCCTGGTGAATACGCCTTTCACATTTGGCGTCTCTGTCGTCCGCCCGCGCCTGGAGTGACGAACTCCCCAGGCCGGTGATCGTCAGCAATGCAAGGCAAAGAATTCTGATCATTCGGGTCATGTCTTCTCCTTAATTAATCGTATTCTGAGTTGGAGCAACCTAAGGGTCGGCTATTGTGACAGCTATGTTCCTGAGAGTAGTCCAAGTGGTGCGCTTGCGCAAGAGCGCAGCGGGTTGGATGCGCGAGGCCGGCACACTGATTGATGAGAGCGCTAAAACCGAGCCGAGCTGTGCTCGGCTTGGACCCCTCGATTTCGCTCAGGGCAGGCTCGCCACACGGGCTCGTCTTCAGTCTTCGTGGCGGGGTGTGGCGTAGTAGCCGTTACGGGCCTGGATTTTGTAGTCCCCCTGTTTGGGCTTGATCTCGACTTTACGGAAAGAGCCGTCGCGGGCGTTGTTGGTGGGAACGTAACCAGCGTTGTACTGGCTGCGGAGTTCCTGGGAAATCTGATCGAAGGCCTGGCGGAGTTTTTCGATCTTGTTGCCGACTTCGATCACGCGTCCGCCGGTTTCCTGCGTAAGCTTTTTCATCTCGTAATCGCCATGATAGCCGCCGAAGCCGTAGAAACCGCGGTCGGCGATCAACAACACATAACAAATGGCATCGGCTTTCTGGGCGGCTTCGATGGCGTCTTTGATCTTGAGGCGGCTGCCTTGGTCTTCTCCGTCAGTGAGCAGGATCATCGCCTTGCGGCCGACTTCGTGGCTAAATTCGTCGTGCGAAGCGAGATAGACGGCGTCATAGAGCGCGGTGCCGCGAGGGCCAGTTGAGGAGCATGGAATCGGGCCTTGCGGGCCAATGGGCCCCCCGGAACAACTGACGCCGCCGGTGTTGATCTTGGCCTGGTTGAGCGCATGTCTGAGCCGGCTGACCGAGCTGGTGAAATCTTGCAGGAGGTTGATGTCGACGTCGAAGCTGATGACGAAGGCTTCGTCTTTGGGGCGCAGGATGCTCTCGAGGAAGGAACCGCCAACTTCCTTCTCCATATCGAGGACACGCATCTGGCTGCCGCTGGAATCGATGAGGATGCCGAGGGTCAGCGGGAGATCGGATTCGGCCTTGAAATATTTGATGGTCTGGGGCTTGCCATCCTCGAACAGGTCGAAGCTATCCTTGGTGAGGCTGGGGATCAGCGCGCCATGCTTGTCTTTGACGTTGAAGAACAACTGGACGACTTCGACGTTGACCTTCAGGGTCTCGACGGGCTGGTCTTGCGACTGGGCGTTGGAGGTGGCCGGGGAGGTGCCCGCCGGAGCCGGGGAATTCTGCGCGGCTGCGGGAAGCGACAGGGGCGTCATCAGCGCGAACATGGCCAAGGCGAAGAGGCCCGTGGCCAGGCACGGTTTGCAATGTAGTTTAGGCATCAGCGTTCATCCCGAGACTTTGCTAGTCTATCCTGTAAGGGCCTGTAACGGTTAGATGCACCAAAGAGCCGCGGTTGGGCATCTGAATTAGTAAAAAGCGGTAGGGACCGGTGGTGCGCCGCGGCCACATGGTCGAAGAAGGATAGAGGATTCCGGGGATGGCCACGAAAATTAGCGCGGTACTGGTTCTGGGGCTCGCATTGTTGCTGGCGGGTGCCCTGGCGGCGCAACAGAAGCCTGAGGACATCCCGGACGCTCCGTCGGCAACGCGTCCGATACCGCCGCCACCACCACCCAGCATGCGGCCCGGAGCGGATGAAGAGGCCCAGCCGGATGCGCCCCCGGCGGATGCATCCGGTGCGGGGGTGACCACCGGGTCGAAGGAGATCCCCCGGAGCGCTCCGAATTCGGCTGGTGACAAGGCGGAAGAAAAGCCGGCCCCGCCGCCGATGCCTCCGGTCACGACCGTGCCCGCGGGCAGCGTTCCGAAGGATCTAGAAACCGGGCAAGATCTGTACACGTTTACGGTGACCACAAACGTCGTTATGGTTCCGGTTACGGTAAAGGACAGCGCTGGGCGGCTCGTCGGCGGCTTGCTTCCCAAGGATTTTTCGGTCCTCGAAAATGGGAAGCAGCAGCCGTTGAAGTGGTTCACCAGCGATCCGTTTGCCCTGTCGGCAGCGGTGATTTTCGATACTGGCATGCCGGACGTAGGTTTGAAGAAGGTACAGGAGACGCTGTCGGCGTTGCAGGGAGCGTTCAGCCAGTTCGATGAAGTTGGGATCTACACCTACAGCAGCACGGTAGGCCGGGTGGCAGACTTCACCAGCGTGGGCAAGCAGTTGACGGCGACTCTGAACCAGGTCAAAGGCTACAGCGGAGCAAATAATGGACCTCCCGTGACGAGCGGGCCGCTGGGTCCGCAGGGACCGATCATCAATGGCCGTCCGATTGACTCTCCCGTAACCCCGGTGAGCACGCCGCCGAAGGTCGCGCGAGTAATGAATGACGCGATCCTGTTGGCGGCGCGCGATCTTTCGAAGCGCGACCGAGCGCGGCGGAAGATCATCTTCGTCATCAGCGACGGACGCGAACTGGGCTCGACCGCCAGCTATGCCGATACCAAGAAAGTGCTGCTGACGCAGAACATCACCGTCTATGCGGTGGGAGTGGAAGGCGCGGCGATCCCGATATACGACCGGCTGCAGCGGATCCACCTGCCGAAGACAGGGGCGGCGATGGGGTACAGCAACATTCTGCCGAAATACGTCAACGCAACTGGAGGAGGCACGGTATACAGCGGGTTGGCGCAAGCCGACATCGAGCGGGCGTACGCCCGGGCAATCGGAGACGCGCGCAATCAGTACACGCTCGTCTACACGCCCAAGTCGGGCATTGGCGGATATCGGCAGATCGAAGTGCGGGTTCGGCGTCCGGACGTGAAGGTGTACGCGAAGGACGGATATTATCCTCTGCCGACGGCGCGATAATCAGGACCCAGTACCCAGTGGCCTGTATTCGATGCGCCAGCGATGCAATCCCACAAGGTGGTCGCGATCCCGATGCCGCTCAAAGCGGAAAACTGGGTACTGGCAACTGGGTACTGACCTGGGTAACCTGCGCCCGGCCTTCCGGTGTGGTATAAAAACCAGCAGTAACCGATACTGTAGTCGGATGGATTTGTGGCGGGAGGGCTCGCGCGTTGAGGGAGTGGTTTGCAAGAGCCGTTTTCGCAGGAGTTTCTGAGGAAACCTTTTGAGTTTCATCAACTTCGCAGCACGCGAGATCAACTGCAAGATCGTCTACTACGGCGCCGGGTTGGGCGGCAAGACGACGAATCTGCAGTTTATCTTCCAGAAAACAGCCGAACAGCAGAAGGGTAAGATGATCTCGCTTGCCACGGAGACCGATCGAACCCTGTTCTTCGATTTCCTGCCGCTGGATCTGGGTACGGTGCGGGGCTTCAAGACCCGCATTCACCTGTACACGGTTCCGGGCCAGGTCTTTTATGACGCCAGCCGCAAGCTGATTCTGCGCGGAGTGGACGGCATCGTGTTCGTGGCCGATTCCCAGCAGGAACGCATGGACGCCAACGTCGAGGCGCTCGATAACCTGATGGCCAACCTGAAAGAACATGGCTACGACTTCGGCAAGATTCCCTACGTTCTGCAACTGAATAAGCGCGACCTGCCGAATGTGCTGCCGGCGGACGCTCTCTCCAAAGAACTGCGCAAGAAAAACGAGCCGGTGGTAGAAGCGGTGGCCTTCCAGGGCGTGGGCGTGTTCGAGACGCTCAAGGAAATCGCGCGCCAGGTGCTCACGGAGTTGAAGCAGGGCGGATAGGGCAGTTGTCAGCTCTCAGTTGTCAGTTCTCAGTAAAAGCCTCAAAAACAATTTTCCTGTTAGACACGGCTAGCCGCGTCTGCCTTTGTCGTGTGCTCGTGTGGGGACGGGCGCCCTCGCCCGTCCAAGCCGAGCGCAGCTCGGCAGCTGCCCGTGGTCGCAGCGAGTCCTGGCTTACTCTAAAATTTGTTTAGAGAACGATTCGAGGACCGAGATCATGCCCCATCGCCGGAAACCAGTGGCCGATAAGATTCCCCTAGCAACTCTCGAAGCCTCGATCACCGCTTACTACGACAGTCTCAGCGACACTGAAGTCGAAGAAGACAGACTCTGGGGTGAGTTCGCTGGCCGCGAGCTGGCTGCTATAAATCCGCCAAGAGATCCCGAAGCGATCGTCGTGGGGGGTGTCTCGCATTCCACCAACACGGTGAGCCGTTCGCTCTCGTGGTTCGATTCCGACATTTGATAAAGGACACCCACCGATGATTGCAGGCGTCTATCGCCAGATCGCCCGCTCTTGCTGGTACTAAGATCAATTACCTTGACACGGTAGAGGTCGCCTTAGCGAGACTTCGAACCGCAACTACGCCCAGAGGATGATCGCGCTACGTCATTCGTGAACACGGTCTAGCCCGCGGTTTCGAGTGTCCCCGATAGCTCTTCCCATTCCTTCATCAGGCTCTGCAGATCGGTCTTTCGGCGAGCGAGTTCCTGGGTCTGGCGCTGGGTTTCTTCAGCGCTTACAAAGCTCTGGAGCCCGGTTTCACACAGGGCAATCGCGGCCTCGGCGCGGGCAATCTCTTCTTCTACTTCGTGCAGACGGTCTTCCATCTGCTGGCGCTTGATCGGGTTCAGGCGCTTGCCTTTGGGTTCGGCTGCATCGGCGGCGAGCGCGCGGTCTCCGTTCACAGGCACAGATAACAGCGATGGAATAGTAGTTGCCTTCGGCGTTTCCACAGCAACCGCGGCTCCTCCCTGCTTGCGCCAGAGATAGTCTTCATAATTTCCCGGATAGATTTCCACTTTGCCTTCGCCAATCTCGAACACGCGCGTGGCCAGTTTGTCGATGAAATAGCGATCGTGCGAAACGAAGACGACGGTGCCGGTGTACTTCATCAGCGCTTCGAGCAGGACGTCTTTGGCGCGCAGGTCGAGGTGGTTGGTGGGCTCATCGAGCAGCAGGAAGTTGGCGGGGTGCAGCAGCATTTTGAGCAGCGCGTAGCGGTTACGCTCGCCTCCGGAGAGAACGCCGATGCGCTTAAAGACATCGTCGCCCGAAAAAAGAAAACAGCCGAGCAGGCTGCGCAGCTGGGTTTGCGTGGAGGCGGGCGAGAGTTCGCCGAGGTCGTCGAGGATGCGAGCTTCGGGATCGAGTTCTTTGTATTGATCCTGCGCGAAATAGTCGGGTTCAACGTTGTGGCCTAGCTTGTATTCGCCTGCGCTTAGGGGCTCTTGGCCGGCCAGCAGTTTAATGAGGGTGGACTTCCCTGCTCCGTTGACTCCGACTAACGCGATGCGCTCGCCGCGCTCGATCATGAAGCTAACTTTCTCGAAAACCCGATGTTCATTAATTTCGCGCTCGCCGTAGCTTTTACCGACGTTCGCGAACTCGGCGACGATTCGTCCGCTCGGCTTCGGTTGCGGGAAAGAGAAATGGACAGTCTTCTCTTCTTCCGGAATTTCTATCCGCTCCATTTTTTCGAGCTCTTTAATGCGGCTCTGGACCTGCTTGGCCTTGGTCGCCGTATAACGGAAGCGGTTGATGAAGACTTCGAGCTGCTCGATGCGATCGTGCTGGGTCTTGTACGCAGCTTCGAGTTGCTCTTTTCGCATGGTCTTGGCGGCCAGGTACTGGTCGTAGTTGCCGGCGTAGAAGTGTATCCGCTTGTTCCAGATTTCCACGATGCGTTTGACGGTGATGTCGAGAAAGTAGCGATCATGCGAGATGAGGACGAACGCGTAGGGATAGGTGGTCAGGTACTCCTCAAGCCAGTTGCGGGCTTCGAGATCGAGGTGGTTGGTCGGCTCGTCGAGCAGAAGCAGGTTGGGCTTCTGCAGCAGAAGTTTGGCGAGGGCGATGCGCATCTGCCAGCCGCCGGAGAATTCTTCGGTCCGGCGCGTCCAGTCGTCGCGGTGGAAGCCGAGACCGGTGAGCACCTGACCGACTTGGGCTTCAAGCGTGTAGCCGTCGCGGGCTACGAATTCATGTTCGAGTTTCAGGTAACGGTCGGCGACGTTGGAATATTCCGTGCCCTTATGGTCGAGCTCCGACATGCTGCGGGTGAGCGACTCCATTTCTTTTTCGATGGCATCGAGTTCGGCAAAGACGGACAGGCACTCGGCAAAAATCGTGCGGCCGCTAAGGGTGAGGCCGTCCTGTGGGAGGTATCCGGTGGAGATGCCTTTGGCGCGCGAGATCGTGCCGTAGTCGAGCGACTCGCTGCCGGCGAGAATCTTCATGATGGTGGACTTGCCGGTGCCGTTGGCTCCGACCAGACCGATGCGGGATTCTGGCGTGATCAGCCAGTCGGCGTTCTCGAACAAGAGCTTGTAGCCATAGCGCTTGCCGGCGCCGGAGAGTTGGATCATGGGTGTCTCTAGTATGGTCTCACGAAGGTAATCAAGAAGGCACGGCGGATTGCCACGGTGTGCAGGAGCCGATCAGATCTTCAGTTCAGAGAGTATTTTCTGGCGGCGCTCCTCTTCTGCAATCCTGCTGCGGAGTTGTTCCCGCTCTGCGGCCAGTCTCTTACGATGCTCACCAACCAGTAACTCTGTGTACTGCCGATTGGCTGACTCGATATAAGACTTGGCATGCTGCAGCAACTGCGCAGGCGGGACCCCGCTGCCCAGTCGTACGCGCGCTATGTCCCCGTTAAACGTGAAAGAACCCGGTCCCGCCCCCTGAAAAAATGAAAATGAACCTCTTAGATTTTTGAAAACCATAATCCAGTTGGGAGGTGGCGGGTAGCTGAGCTTGAGTACCAAATGCCCGTCCTGGTAGTCCGGAGCAACCAGTTGTATCGGATTCCGAATTACTGGATCGTCCACTTCCGTGTCGGGAATAACCTCCGACTTGAGGGAGTTCAGCCGCTGAACCGAGACAAACTCATTGCCTCGCGCGATCAGTTCTCGTTTCACGTCGGCAACCGACGGGCGCAGGGACGAGTCTTGGCGGAGCATCAGGTCGATCAGACCATCCAGATACGCATAGTTGGGAGCTGCGTCTTCGACCTTCCGGAATGCTGTGCCCTGAGGCACGGTTCCGGTGAACATCTCATTGAGAATTAGGCCAAGAGCATAAACGTCGGCTTTGCTATCCACTTGCCGTCCTCGGCTCTTCTGCTCAATCGCGGAGTACAAAAAGTTTGCCAATCGATCGTCGTTCTTTGTTTCGACTGCAGTAAGCAATTCTTCCTCTTCGAAATGCGCTATTCCGAAATCGGCCACGACCAATAGGCCCGTGGTTTCGGAGAATAGTATGTTCTCGGGTTTGAGGTCCCGATGCCACACGCCCTGAAGGTGGGCGGCTCCTATGCCACTCAGTATCTGTTCGAAATACGGCAATACGGCAGCCGGTGCAATTCCTTTAGATATGAGATCTCGAAGGGTGCAGGAATACAAAGGCATGACGTAAAAGGTTGCGCCTTTTTCGGTGATGCCACTCCCTAGCACCCGAATGATGTTCTGGCATGTGTTTTTCGTGCAGAAATAAATCTCGTTTTTGAAACGCTTTAACCGGTTAGCACTTGCTTTTCTGGTATCAAGTATCTTTGCCGCATAGGGTATGCCTTCAGAATCACGGACTTCGTAAACTTCTCCTGATCCGCCAGCGCCTCGTTGCCGTTCGATCGTATACGCGTCGAAAGCTGTCTTGAGAGTTTCGCCTTTCTTGTAACCCATAGGTCAACCTCAGAAATGCCATACCGACTTGACTCGGATGATAGTTGGGTTTCCGCTGCGGGGCAAACAAGGCTAGCGCGATCCGAGGGGCCTAGCGAGCCGCAGCCATCCGCGCCATGCCGAGGTGCTCCATCGCGCGGTCGATCACGGTCTGGAGTTCGTGAGCGTATTTCACTTCTCGTCCCTTGGCCAGGATAACGCGGGCTCGTTCCGAGTCGAACCATGTGGGATTGCGGTGGTCTTCCTCGGGCCGGCGAGTTTGGCGGACGTCCATTAAAAAAGCTTTGACCACGTATTCCTGCACGCCGCCGGTCTGCCAGAAGACGCCCTTGGAGTGAACGTAGATGTGGAAATGGCGGGGCTCGATGATGCCGATCGCGCCCGCTTCTTCCTTGGCTTCGCGTTCCGCGGCCTGGCTGTGCGAGAGGCGGGGTTCGGGGGCTCCCTTAGGAAACGTCCATTTGCTGCCGCCGTTGGTATTGACCAACAGAAACTCGGCATGCGAATTCACCCGCCGGTAACAGATGGCAGCGACCTGCAGGGGCAGCGCTAAGCGAGAAACCCGAGGCGAGCTCATTGTTTGTAGTTTACTGCAAAGATATTTCAGGAATGTTAAATAGCAACAAAAATGGTGCACATCTTTGGTACCCCGTCCTTTGGTACCCGGCGGCCAGTTCTCAGTGAGCCGACGTCTAAAAGGACCATCACAATCGCTTAACTGAGAACTGAGAACCGGGAACCGCTTCCGAAGCTCAGGCCGTTTAGGGCGGCTATTTTCTTGGCATCTACCGCTCGGCTGGCAATCAGTACTTGGAACTTTTCTCCCATGCCGACGGGCGTAACGAGGTGTTTGAGCTGGAGGCCGACCTTCGCCCGCTCTTGCGGAATGCGGCAGTCTTCGAAGGCGTCGGCAAACTGATTTTTCTCGCCAATGCCCATCAGGAATTGCGATTGCGTGAGGAGCTTTTCGCACCGCATACCGGCTTGCTCGCAGGCGGCGGCGAGCGCGGTGAAATTGACGTGGGCGGTGAGATCCTGCTCGCCGGGAGCCTGGTAGGGGTCGGGGCTGGCGGAGTGATGGCGATACGCCATGAGCGTGCCGCGGTAGCGCCCTGCGAGCTGTTCGTCGCGCGTGTAACCGTAGTCAATGACAATGATCAGCAGCAAGCCGCTTGCGATGGGGCGCGCGATTTGCCGCATCCAATCCTGCGCCACGATCGGCACTTCGATGCGCTCGCCCGGTTCGGGATGAACGCCATAGCGGTCGAGGAATTCCAGTTCTTCGGCGAGCGGCGGAAGCCAGGTTTCGCGCAGGCGATTATTTTCGAGCGCGATGTGGAGTTTGCCGGCAGTCCCGAGAATCTCCACGGGGAGGGCGTCGAAGAATTCGTTGGCGAAGACAATCAGGGGCGCGTCGGGTGGGAGGTGGCGATGAATGTCTGTGGACCGACCGGCCGATACTGATTCCGCGGAGATCACCGCTTTGCCGCTGGCGAGGTGGTTATCGAGAGTGTTTTGCAGTTTGGTCCGCAGCGCGGGCGACGATTCCTGCAACGTGTAAGTGAGGGCGGCGAAGAAGTCGTGGAATTTCTTGTTCGACCAATCGAGCACATCGCGGGCGAATAAGCCGCGGCCGGGGCCGAGTTCGAGGATTTCGATTTTAGGAGGACGGTCGAGCGCCTGCCACATCTGGTCAAACTGCCGCGCGAGCAGGCGTCCGAACACAGCGTGAACGTCGCTCGAGGTATAGAAGTCTCCGGCCTTGCCGAATTGTTCGGCATGGGCCGAGTAGTAACCATGAAAAGGATCGTAAAGGCAGATCTGCATGTAGCGCGAAAACGGGATGGGGCCGCGCTGGCGTATTTCCTGCTCGATTTGTTCGCGGACGGACAATGCGCTAGCTTCCCTGGCTTCCCTCTCCGGCAGGCATCGCGCTGCGGGGGATGGCGCGATCCTGCGGGGTGCGGGTAAACATTTCGATGAAATAGTCGTGCAGCCCGTCGTAGAGCTGGCGCTGAAGATGCCAAGCGAACTGGGGATGATCCAGGTCGCGGGGATGAATCGGAAGCACGTAGGTGTGAACCGGGACGGTCGCGTTCTTCAGATCGATCAGAACTTCGATAGCGCCGTTGTTTTCGCGCGCGGAAAAGGCGAGCAGCGGATGATCGTAGAGCTGCAAGTGATCGAGGACTTTCTGCAGGGAATTCGAGTCTGACACGGGTTCCATTGTACTCACGTGCCAGGTGGAGGAACGAGACGCGGCCAGCCGCGTCTCTACGGCCGAAGAGGTGGCCGGCAGGTATGATGCCCGCCGGAAAGCCGGCGAGCACGCTCACGCTACAGGATCAATGGCTGCCAACAAACGCGCTTGTCTACGCCGCCATTCGCAACGGGTTGCCTTCGGCGTGGAAGGCGCGCCTGATCGGCGGCATGGCCAGATAGAAGATGCAGGCCGCGTTCATCGCCCCGAAGAACAAGGAAAAAATATTCGCGTAGACCACGCCGGGGAGAAGCAGCACGAGTCCAATCGCGGAAAACAGGAGCGTGAGGAGACGACCCCAGTTCTGCATCTGCAGGATGCCGTAGCCGGCGAGCAGGTGCACGACCGCAAACACGATGATGCCAAGTCCGGCCACGTGGCCGAAGTCGTGCAGAAGACGTTCGACGGCGTTGCCTTCAGCGGCCAGCGAAGCAAGTTTGGCGACCAGTCCCGTGAATAGCAGGACGGAGAATCCGAACAGCAGCCCTAGTACACCGCGCAGAATCTGATACAAGCCGACTACGGTGACTCCAAGTGGGCGCATAAATCCTCCTGTACAAATGTGGAAGGAATATAACACAAGGGACAAGCGGGGTTCTCCTGAGACCTGACACCTTGGGCCTGACACCTTTTCTATTCGTAGCGGAGGGCTTCGATGGGATCGAGTCGGGAGGCTTTGATGGCGGGCAGCATTCCGCTAACGACGCCGACGAATCCGAGGATCATGGTGGACGCCAGCAGAATGGTGGAATCGATGGCGAGATGGATGTCGCCTTCGCTGCCATTCTCTACGAAGGCGCTCCAGAGGGTAAGCGATCCGACTGACCAGGACACGATGTAAGCAAGAACTACGCCGGCGAGCCCCCCGAGGAGCGTGATGGCAAGAGCTTCGGCGAGAAACTGGACCAGGATGTGCCAACCGCGGGCGCCCAGAGCTTTTTCGACGCCGATCTCGCGGGTGCGCTGGGTAACGGAAACCAGCATGATGTTCATCAGGCCCACGCCGCCGATGCCGAGCGTAAGCAGGCCGATGAACCCGAGCAGAATCTTGATGCCGGTGGTGATCACGCGCAGGTCGAGCAGATCGGCAAAGACGTCGAAGACAAAGACGGCGCGCTTATCCTTGGGATTAAATTCATGGTGAAAGGCCATGGAACGGCGCACGGCCTCGGCGACTTTTTCGTGGTCGCCTTCGTATTCCATCGCAACGGCGCTCAGGTAATAAGTATTGGTGAGGTCGTTCATGGCGCTGAACGGGATATACACTTTGCCGTTCATGTTGTCGTCACCGTTCTGGATGACGCGTTTGAGGACGCCGATGACCTCGTAGGAAATGCCGTCGAGCCGCACCTTTTCGCCAAGCGCATTCTGCCCGGAAAATAACTTCTTCTTGACGTCGGCCCCGAGGATGGCGACCCGGCTGCGCGTGTTTTCGTCGAGGTCGGTAAAGAAAGTGCCGTCTTCGACGTCCATGCGTCGCATGTGCGAATAGTACGGATAGACTCCGCTGATCCCGTAATTACCGCTGCGCGTCCCGTACGCGACGGTGCTTTGTTTGAAGGCCTCGGGCGAAATGCGCTTGAGTAGAGGCACTTCAGCCTGCAGATAGTCGAGGTCATTGACGGTTAGCTTGATTTCATTCCCCGCCTTGGTGCCGCCGGCCTGCACGGAGGTGCGCCCGGGAAAGATGAAGACCAGGTTTGTGCCCCAGGAGCGGAAGGCGACCCAGAGGCCGCGCTCGAAACCGGAGCCGTAAGCGAGCAAGAGCACGACGGTGGCGATTCCCCAGGCCATTCCGAGCATGGTGAGGATGCTGCGGCGACGGTTGTGCTTGAGCGCGTTGTAGGCTTGGCGGGCAAGTTCGAGAATCATAAAGTTATTCCGTAGGGACTTACTCCTGGCGCAGAGCCTCCACCGGTTGCAGCAGCGCGGCCTGGCGCGCCGGATAAAGGCCGGCAACGATGCCGGCAAACGCGAGTGAGAGAATCGCAATTGCCGCCGACGAGGGAACGATGCGCGGCGTGTCGAATCCTTCCGGGGCGGGCAAAGCGGCGAGAACCGTGACTAATGCGGTGGTGATGGCCAGCCCGATGCCTCCGCTCAGAGCGGTCAGAAACGCGCCTTCCACAAAGAACTGGGTCAGGATGGCGCGATGC
>Ga0209117_1000493_pt1 | contig 16292 bp, 15 predicted proteins | sample BlaSpr_A8_OM2_M2_FD_187978 | JGI IMG/M metagenome (GOLD analysis project Ga0209117, IMG submission 187978) | Forest soil microbial communities from Thunder Bay, Ontario, Canada - Black Spruce, Ontario site 2_A8_OM2_M2 (SPAdes) (version 2) | ecosystem: Environmental > Terrestrial > Soil > Boreal...
CTCCGCCGCGCCCAACGACGACCAGACACTCACGCTTCGGCTCGGCTACTTTCCGAACCTCACTCACGCACCGGCCCTGGCAGGGCTGAAGAAGGGATTCTTCGCCACAGCCTTTGGCAGCAAGGTCACGATCGAGACTCATACGTTCAACGCAGGCGGTGACACTGTCACCGCGATCCTCTCGAACTCGATCGACGCCACATTCGTAGGCCCCAGCCCGACGACGAATGCCTTCGTTCAGTCACACGGGCAGGCGGTCCGCGTCATAGCGGGGACGACCTCAGGCGGTGCGCTTCTGGTGGTCAGGCCCAGCATCACCTCGATCCCAGGTCTGAAAGGCAAGAAGATCGCGGATCCGCAGCTTGGCGCGACGCAGGACGTCGCCCTGCGCTGGTTCCTCAAGAGCAACGGTCTCAGCAGCGACACCGCCGGCGGAGGCGACGTCAGCGTCCTGCCGCAGGACAACGCTCAGACGCTGACGGCGTTCAAGCAAGGCCAGATCGATGGCGCGTGGGTGCCGGAGCCATGGGCCAGCCGGCTGGTGCTCGAAGGCAAAGGTAAGGTGCTGGTCGACGAGAGTGACCTGTGGCCGCAGGGCAAATTCGTGACCACCAATCTCATCGTCAGGACCGACTTCCTGCAGGCGCACCCTAAGCGCATCAAAGCGTTGCTCGAGGGCCTGTACCAAGCAGTCTCGTATCTCAACTCCAGCCCGAGCGAAGCGCAAACATTGACCAACGACGCAGTCGCCGAGATCACCGGCAAGAAGCTGGCCGCCGGCGTCGTGTCAGCCGCGTGGCCGCACCTCACGTTTACCCTCGACCCGCTGCCGGCAACGCTCAAGGCTTCGGCAGATCACGCGCACAGCGTCGGCCTGCTGCCCAGCGTCGACCTCAAGGGCCTCTACGACCTGACACTCCTCAACCAACTGCTCGCCGCGCATAACGAGCCGGCGGTGAAGGGTCTATGAGCAGCAACATCCTCCAGCTCGGCGCCGGGCATGCGCATGGCGCGGACTCCGAAGAGCACTCACTCAGCGTCGAGCGCCTGTCGATGGCCTTTCCGCATGACGGACGGCTCCTGGTCGCGCTCGAGGGCGTTTCGCTCGAGGTGGAGCAGGGAGAGCTGGTGTGTATCGTCGGCGCGTCCGGCTCGGGCAAGAGCACGCTGCTCAACATCCTCGCTGGGCTCGACGAGCCGACGAGCGGCCGCGGGCACGTGCACGGGCGCGTGGCGCTCATGTTCCAGGAGGCCGCGCTGCTGCCATGGCTGACCGCGGCGGGTAATGTCGAGCTCGCGCTGGAGCTGCGCGGGGTCAAGCGATCCGAGCGCCGCGACATGGCGCGCGAGCTGCTGAATCGGGTTCACCTGGCCGGCTTCGAGAAGCGACTGCCGCACGAGCTGTCCGGCGGCATGAAGCAGCGGGTGGCCCTGGCAAGGGCGCTTGCGCAGGACGCGGACGTGCTCCTGATGGACGAACCGTTCGGCGCGCTCGACGCCATCACCCGTGACCGCCTGCACGAGGAGCTCGAGCGCATCTGGACTGAGACCGGGTTGACCATCCTCTTCGTCACCCACAACGCCCGCGAAGCGGTGCGCCTTGGCGATCGCGTCCTTGTCTTCACGAGCCGTCCCGGCCGCGTCGGTCACGAGGTGAAGGTGGATCTGCCCCGGCCGCGCAGCCTCGACTCACCCGAGCTTGCGGTGATCGCCGGCCGCATCACCGATCGCCTCAAGCACGAGATGACCATCTGATGGCGACCGAGCTGGCAGCGGATCTCTCCAGCGTCGACGCGGTCGAAACCGCGCCGCGACCGAGTGGCTTTCCTCTGCGGCGCGTGTGGGCTGGGCTCTGGCCGAAGCTCGCGGCGGCTGCGCTGCTCCTGGCCGTGTGGCAGGCGGTGGTGTGGTCGGGTTGGAAGCCCGATTACGTGCTGCCCGGACCGGGGCCGGTCTTCAAACGCCTGGCGCAGGATTTCAGCAACGTCAATTTCGACCTGGGCGTTGCGATCACGCTGCGACGCGCGCTCATCGGCTACGCGACCGCAGTCGCGATTGGCAGCGCGCTTGGGATTCTGGTCGCGCGCGTCGCGGTCCTGCGCAAGGCCATCGGCTCGGCGATCCTCGGGCTGCAGTCGATGCCTTCGATTGCATGGTTCCCACTTGCGATCCTCCTCTTCGGCCTCAACGAAACCGCGATCTTCTTCGTCGTCATTCTCGGCGCCGCGCCCGCGATCGCCGGCGGCTTGCTGAGCGGCGTCGACCACGTGCAGCCCATCCTGGTTCGAGTAGGACACGTCATGGGGGCTCGTGGCCTGAACCTCTATCGATACGTGATTCTCCCTGCGGCGCTGCCATCGTTCGTCGGCGGCCTCAAGCAGGGTTGGGCTTTCGCGTGGCGCAGCCTCATGGCGGGCGAGATCATCGGGATCGTCGGCCACCAGGTTTCGCTCGGGCAGCAGATCCAGTTCGCTCGCGACTTCTCGGACACCGAGCAGCTGCTCGCGATCATCGTCGTGATCTTCGTCATTGGAGTAGTGATCGATTCGCTCTTCGGAGTCCTCGACCGGGGGATCAGGCGGCGATGGGGTCTGTTGGGAGAAGGTGCATGAGCAAGGGTTTTGTAGTGTGGTTCACCGGCCTTTCAGGCGCGGGCAAATCGACGATCGCCAATGCGCTGAAGGCGGAGCTCGAGCTGCGCGGGCGGCACGTCGAGCTGCTGGACGGCGATGAGGTGCGAACGCATCTTTCGAAGGGATTGGGATTTTCGAAAGAGGATCGCGACACCAACATCCGCCGCATCGGGTATGTGGCGAGGCTGGTTGCGCGCAGCGGCGGCGTCGCCATCACGGCGGCCATCTCTCCGTATCGCGATGTGCGCGCCGAGGTCCGCGCCGAGACACCCGGCTTCGTCGAGGTGTTCGCCCGCTGCCCGCTCGACACGCTCGTCGAGCGCGACGTCAAGGGGCTTTACAAGAAGGCAATCGCCGGCGAGATAAAGAACTTCACCGGCGTGAGCGATCCGTACGAGGAGCCGCTCCACCCCGAGGTCGTGTGCGACACGTCGCGCGAGTCCCTGCAGCAGTCGCTGGCCAAGGTCATCGACGCGCTCGAGCGGCTCGGACATCTCGATCGTGCGGTGAGAGAGAGGCTGCCGGAAGGCGAGGAGCTCGACGCGCTTCGCGCCGAGGCTCGCAAGCTGCCGCGTCTCGAGGTGGGGCAGCGCGAGCTCTCCGACCTTTTCATGCTGGCGAGCGGCGCCCTTTCTCCGCTGGACTCGTTCATGGGACCCGAGGACTACGCCTCGGTGCTCGCGTCGGGCCGCCTCGCGAACGGGCACCCGTTCACGATCCCCATCCTCTTGCGCACAGAAACAGCGCCCAAGGCAGCGCGATTGGCGTTGTTCGTGGGCGACCATCCCGTGGGCATCCTCGACGTCGACTCGGCTTTTGAAACGTCGCCCGAGGTCGAGGCGCGCAGCGTCTACGGCACCGACGACGACGCGCACCCGGGAGTGCGAGTGCTGAAGGATTCGGGGCGCTGGGCTCTTGGCGGCAAGGTGACAGCGCTCGCGCGGCCGTCATCAGGTTTTCCGGAGTACGACCTGACGCCGATGCAGGTTCGAGCCATCAAGGCAGAGCGCGGGTGGAAGACCATGGTGGGGTTCCAGACGCGAAACCCGGTTCACCGCGCTCACGAATACCTGCAGAAGGTGGCGCTCGAAAGCATCGACGGGCTGCTTCTGCATCCACTCGTGGGTGAGACGAAGAGCGACGACATCCCCGCCGCGGTGCGCATGAGCTGCTACGAGGAATTGCTTCGCGGTTACTTCCCGCCGTCGCGCGTCCTGCTCGGGACCAACCCGGCATGGATGCGCTATGCGGGACCGAAGGAAGCGGTGTTTCACGCCATCGTGCGGCGCAACTACGGCTGCACCCACTTCATAGTTGGGCGCGACCACGCGGGCGTCGGAAGCTACTACGACACGTACGCTGCCCACCGGATCTTCGACGAGTACGCACCGGGCGAGCTAGGGATCGAGATACTTCGTTTCGAACACACCTTTTACTGTTCCGCGTGCGGCGGCATGGCCTCGACCAGGACGTGCCCACATCCCTCCGACCTGCACAAAACGCTGAGCGGAACCGCGGTGCGCAAGCTCCTGGCCGAGGGTGCCGACCTGCCTGTCGAGTTCACCCGCCCGGAGGTCGCGCGAGTGCTGCTCGAGGCGACCAAAGAAGAAGCGACGGCGTGAAGTACTACCCCGTCTTTCTCGACCTCGCCGGGCAGCTGTGCATAGTTCTGGGTGACGGGAAATTCGCGGTCGAGAAGGCCGCCGCCCTGCGGGAAGCCGGCGCGAACGTGCGCGCAGTTTCCAATCGCGACTACAAGCCGGGTGCCCTGGCGGGGGCGCGACTCGTGGTCGATGCGAGCGAGGACGTTGAGATCAACCGGCAGAGCTGGCAAGAAGCGGAAGCTGCCGGGATTCTCATCAACGTCGTCGACCGCCCGGAGCAGTGCCGCTTCATCGCGCCCGCGATAGTCCGCCGCGACCCGCTGCTGATCGCGATCTCGACAGAGGGCGAGAGCCCCTTTCTCGCCTCTGCGCTCCGCGCTCGCCTCGAGCGCTGGCTGGGTACCGAGTGGGGTCCGTTCGTCAGCCTGGTCGGCGGGGTACGGCGCCGCTTGCGCGAAGCACGCGTGCCGCTCTCCAAACAGACACGTGTGTATCGGCAGCTGCTCAACTCGGACGTGCGTCCACTTCTAGCTCGCGGCCGAGCCTCTGAGGCGAACCGTCTCGCGGAGGCGATCGCCGCCGCACGCGGAAACCGCGAGGGCCGAGTCGCGCTGGTGGGTGCCGGGCCGGGCGATCCGGAGCTGATGACGTTCAAGGCTCGCGAGCTGATCTCCGGCGCGGACTACGTCCTGCACGACGCGCTGATCGCGCCTGCGACGCTGGCCCTGTGCGGTCCGGACACGCGGCTCGAGGACGTGGGCAAGCGTGGGGGCCGGGAAAGCGCCCGCCAGGCGAACATCACCGCCCGATTGATCGAGCTCGCCCGCGCGGGCAATTCCGTGGTGCGTTTGAAGGGCGGCGATCCGTTCGTGTTCGGGCGCGGCGGGGAGGAGCTCTTCGAGCTTCAGCAGGCGGGAATCGATGTCTTAATCGTGCAGGGCATCACCGCCGCCCTTGCCGCCCCCGCGGCCGCCGGCATCTCGGTGACCAAGCGGGGGGTCGCCGCATCCGTCGCGATCACCACCGCCCGGGGTAGTGGCGGCCTCGATCGGTTGGCTGACCTGGCACGAGCGTCCGACACCCTGGTGGTGCTGATGGCGCGCGCCGACCTGGCCGAGGTGGCGGAGGTCCTGGCTGGAGCTGTAGGTGGCTCTCGCCCTGCCGCCATCATCAGCAAGGCGACGCTGCCGGATCAACGCAGCGTCACCGGACCTCTCGATCGGATCGCGCGCCTGGCCGATGAGGCTGCGATCGAGCCTCCCGCGACCCTGGTCGTCGGTGATGTCGTGGCCGCCGAATCCGTTCTCGCATTCGCGATCAGGAGACCCGCCGCCTCGCACGCCTGAGGGCTATCGTTGGCCCACCGTGGACTCACCTGAGCCTGGCACCCTCTCGCGACGAAAGCGACGTGCAATCGCCCTGGGCGCGATCGCGGCAGTTGTCATCGTCGTCGCGGGCGCCATCTATCTTCGCCCAACGTTCAGCGCGCCGAAGCCTGCACCAGCAGCCGCGGTGGTAACCGTCGACCCGTATGCGACCACTGATTTCCTCACATACGAATTCACATCGTCAACAGTCGCGTGGGCTTTGGGGTTTCCCAGGAATCAGGGAGCCTACTGGGTGGCGCGGACAGTTGATGGCGGCAAGCACTGGCAGATGCGGTACAAGAGCCAGGGAGACGGGCTCGGCACGGGTCCCTTTGTGATCCGCTTCTTCGATGAGAAACGTGGCTTTGTTGCCGCGGGCACATCCGGCAAACTCCTCCGCACAACCGATGGCGGCGCCACCTGGAAGCCCTTGAGCGTCCCGGAATCCGGGAACTCCTACTTGCGATTCGACGACGAGATGCATGGCTTGATGGTCGTTCCAAATCTTTCCAATTCAGTGCCCAGCCGGTCCTATGCCGACCGGACCGCGCATCTGTACGCCACCGATGACGCCGGCGACAGCTGGAAGAAGCTTCCCGATCCTCCCACCGGAATGTATCTGATGGCATCTCGAGGATCTGGAGAAGTGTGGCTGGCAGGGGCGACTACCGGGACGCCACGGGTCTATCGATCTCTCGACGGCGGCTGGAGCTGGCAGCTACGCGACATTCCAATCGATACCGCTGGACTGGGAGCCGGACCCTGGACCACCTCGGTCAACCTGCTCCCAGGCAAGGGCGTGCTCATGACGGTGTTTTGCCAATGTGACTCCCCGAGCTCGTACTTTTTCGAATCGTTCGACGGCGGAGCGACGTGGCGATCGCTCCCGGACGCGCCGAGCCCAAATTCGCCGGTGCGTCATGTGGCTGCTTATCAAGACGACTTCCACTGGTGGTATGTCGAAGCCAAAGCGCTCTACCGCACGTCCGACGCCGGCCAGACATGGACCAAGATTTCGGACCAGCTACCCGACGGGTTGTTCGTGCCTCGAACGATCGATATGAAACATGCGTGGGCACAGATCGCCAACGGCAGTTTCAACAGCTACGGCCTGGCGACCACCAGCGACGCCGGCCTTCACTGGACGAGAGTCACAGTCCCTCGGTCGACGTAGTTCGAAATCGAGTGACCTGCCGCCCCGCCGCCTGAGAGGTATCTTTGGCCCGACGTGGCTACTGAGCCAGACCGAGTCTCGTGGCGGAAGCGACGGGCTATCGCTCTGGCCGCGGGTGCGGCGATTGTCGTCGTCGTGGCGGGCCTCATCTACCTACGCCCGTCGTCGCCAACCGCTACCCCTGGCGCGGCGGCGCCCGCGGCGAATCTGAGCGAGGTCACGCCGGATTACGTGCTCTACGACTTTCCTTCAGCCAAAGTGGCATGGGCATTGGGCTTTCCCAGGGATCGGCCAGGTGTGTTCTCCGTCTCGCGGACTGTGGACGGCGCAACCCACTGGCAGAGGCGATTGACCGGTGACCACGGCATGACGGGGAGCGCTCCAGTCTTGATCCAATTCTTCGATGAGAAGCACGGCTTTGTCGCGACAGGCGATGGACTACTGCGCCGCACGTCGGATGGTGGAGCCACCTGGAAAGGCTTGAGCATTCCCGAGACGAAGTTCTCTTTCATACGCTTCACGGACGAGAGGCGAGGCTTGCTGATGGCGCGCGTCGCCAACGGGTCGGCGGGACAGCCCGATCAGTTGTACGCAACCGAGGACGCGGGCGACAGCTGGCGGAGGCTTCCCAATCCCCCCGCCAGCGGCTGGTTGATCAGCCTTCGCGGGACCTCGGAAGCATGGCTTGCATCAGGTGGACCGGAGCCTCCGCGCGCTTATCGATCCATCGATGGCGGTCTCAGCTGGCAGCGAAGCGAAATTCCAATTGACAGGGTGACGACCTTCGCCGGACCGTGGACCACTTCAGTCATCCTGCTCCCGGGAGAAGGGGTGCTCGCTTGGGTTTTTTGCGAGTGCAGTTCCCCCAATGGATTCATGTTCACGTCATTCGATGGTGGTGCGACGTGGCGATTCGTTCCAGACACGCTCCACCCTGGCCTTTTGTCGCGCCGCGTCGTGGCGTATCAAGACGACTTCCACTGGTGGTTCATCGAGGCTAAGACGCTCTACCGCTCCGCCGACGCGGGTCAGACATGGATCAAGGTTTCGGACCAGCTGCCCGATTGGGCTTTCATGCCTCGTGCCGTCGACCACAATCATGGGTGGGCGCAGATCGGTGCGAACGTGGGCAACTTCTACGGCCTGGCGATAACTAACGACGCGGGGCTGCACTGGAACCGAGTTACGATCCCGAAACTGACGTAGATCGAAGGCGCAGCCGAAAGGTCGCGCCGGGCGAAGGCTGATCTATGAGATCTAAGCTCCCGCCTTGAGCGGTCGCGATGGCTGCGCTCAACGCAAGGCCGAGACCGGCACCGCCGCCGCTTCGCGTGCGCGCGCTGTCGGCTCGCGCAAAGCGCTCGAAGATCCGCTCGCGCTGTTCGGCAGGAACTCCGGGGCCCTCGTCGGAGACCTCGAAGACCCAGTCCGGGCCTTCCTGCCGAACGGCCAAGCTCACAGTGGAAAGCTCCGGTGCGTAGCGGAACGCGTTGTCGAGAAGGTTGTCGATCGCCCGCCGGGTCAGCGCAGGGTCCGCTTCCAGCTCGCCCGCATCCGGGGCCTCGACGGCAAATTCGAGCCGCCGGCTCTCGGCCGCCGCCTGCCACGGCAGCGCCAGCTCGTGAATGAAGTCCACGACGTCGATCTCTTCCTTCTTCGGGCGAAGCTCACCGGCGTCGGCGCGCGCGATGAGCAGTAGCTGATCCGAGATCCGCGTCAGGTGCTGCACCTGGTCGAGGACGCTCTTCAAGACGCGCTCGTAGTCGGCGGGTTCGCGCCTCCGGTTGAGCGCCACCTCGACCTGGCTGCGCATCACGCTAAGCGGAGCGCGCAGCTCGTGCGATGCATCAGCGGTGAAACGGTGCAGGCTGCCGAAGGTCGCCTCGAGGCGCTCCAGCATCATGTTGAAGGTGCGCACGAGCTCGCCCAGCTCGTCGTCGGGAGCGCGCACGTTGACCCGTCGATGCAGGTCCTGCTCGCTGATCGTGCGCGCGAGCGCGGTGATCTCACCGACGGGACGCAGCGCGCGGCTGGTCACCGAATAGGCGAGCGCCGCACCAACGAAGATCAGAAGGAGCGAGCCGACGCCAAGCACGAGCACGAGGCGGCGGATGGCGTCTTCGACGTCGGCGCCGGGCCGGCTGACGATGACCGCGGCCTGTACCTGGTTGGGTGCATCTCCCAGGGTCAGCAATTCGGCGTAGACGCGACGCCGGACGCGCCCGGTGTCCGTCAGATCAGCGGTCGCCGCTCCGTCGGTGATCGCCCTCTTGGCCGCCGACGCCACGTCAGATTCCCTGAGCGATTGCTTTGGGCTGATCAGCAAAGGAGTGCCGGCTGGGTCTGTGACCACCGCCTCGATGGCGCTCCCATCCGTGCCCTGCCCTGGCAAATTGGCATCGGTGAAATGGATGGTGCCGTTGGTGAGAGTGAGGCCGCCTTCGATCGCCTTGAGCTGGTCGTAGAGGCTGCTGTCGAGGGCAGCCTGCAGAGGCACTCCGACCAGCTGATAGATGGAGACGTCCGCGATCACCGCCGCGGCCATCAGGATCAGAACCTGCAGGCCGATCAACCGGCCGCGAGTGCCGCGGAGCGTTCGCCAGACCACCGCGTTGCTCAGGACGCGGGTGCCTGGAACCGGTAGCCCAAGCCTCGCGAGGTCACGAACGCTTCAGGGAGCCCCGCTTCTGTGAACTTCTTGCGCAGCCGCGCCATGTAGACCTCGACGAGGTTGCGGCCGTCCTCGAGCGAGTAGTCCCACACGTTCTCGAGGATCTGCTCGCGGTGGAGGATCTGGCCGTCGTGGCGCAGAAAGAATTCCATGATCGCGAGCTCTTTGGCCGTGAGCACCAGCGGCTTTCCGCGCACCTTGAGCGCCCGTGCGCTCGTGTCGAGCTCGACCACGCCGACGCGAAGCACCGCTGTTCTTGCCGCGAGGTGCCGGCGGCTGAGCGCCTTGACGCGCGCGATCAGCTCGCGGAAGGCGAATGGCTTGGCGAGGTAGTCGTCCGCTCCGGCCTCCAGGCCGGTGACGCGGTCGTCGATCGAGTTGCGGCCGGTGAGGATGAGGATCGGCGTCGTCACGCGGCGCTCGCGCAAGCCGGCGCTGACCTTGAAGCCATCCCTCTCCGGAAGCATCACGTCCAGCACGACCACGTCATAGGCGACGGTGAGTGCGGCCGTCAATCCGGCGTTGCCGTCGGCCACGGTGTCGACCGCCATCCCGGCTTCCTGTAGACCCTGGGAGATGCTCTTGGCCAGCTCGGGATCATCTTCAACGACGAGGATTCTCATCCTGTTCTACAGATCGGCCGGTCCGATTACGCTGACGAGACCAGAGCTGGCAGCCTTGAGCTTGGCGTCGGTCGTCACAAGCCGGCAGTTGAGCAAACCTGCCAGGGCGACGTACTCGGCATCGTAGGCCTTGGCCCATCCAAGGCGGTCCGCAATGCGCCACGCTTCTTCGATCAAGCCCTTGGGCCGTCGCGGGCTGACGTCGATCGTGGTCAACCGCTTTAGAGCAATGGTGGCCAGCTCATTCGAAATCTCCCGGCGCCAGCGAAGCTCGTGCAACACCGAGGATGCTTCGGACCACATCAAATGAGGCGCGACGAGCTCCTCGCGTCCCAACGCTTTGAATCCAACCTTGGACAAGCAGACAGTGATTACGACAGCGGCATCGACAACGAGCACGTCAGCGCGAGCTGCGAGAAGAACGAATAGCAGCCAATACGTCGGGCATTCGCTCGCCGGTGGCAGTCCGTTGCCAGGACGCCGGAAGGGGAAGCGTTGAATCGCTTGTCATCCGGGCGAGGTCATCCTCTGCGATCAGGTGCTGGGTGCCGATTCTGATTGCTTTCAATCGGCCAGACCTGATCCAGCGACGTACGGTTTCGGGGTCGCGTTTGGTCCGGCGCGCCGCCTCGGGCACAGTGAGCATTGTAGCCCAATACTACAACAAGTCTCGACTATATGATTAACCGTGTAGGTCGACCGCGGCAGGGGTGAATGGTTGTTCCTAGGGCATTGCGCCTGGGAAAAGGGGAGAGGCTGTGGTGCGTAAGAGATTGCTCGCGTTGGGGGCTGCGCTGCTGCTGTCGGTTTTGCTGGCTGCGCCTGCCGGAGCGGCAGAGAACGGATTGGTGACGGTCAGTCCCAGTGACATGCATGGCTGGGGGTTCGTCAACGATAACCGTGGCACTGGGAAGATGGTGTTCGGCCCCGGGCGGCCATTAGGCGAGGGCAGCGCGGAGCTCACGCTCGCCGCTTCTACGGATGGCTTCGCTCTGGCCACCCTGAACCATGACGGAACCAGGATCGCGAACATCACGTCGCTCAACTATTCGACCTACACGCGCAACGCCAACGCGATCGCTCTCCAACTGGCGGTCAGCAATATTGGATTCACGCACTATCACCGCTTCGTGTTTGAACCGCGTATCCAGGCCCCCATGGCGGTAGAGGCGAATCAGTGGCAGCGGTGGAATGCCACCGCTCCATTGGCCAGGTGGTGGGTGAGCGATAGCTCCAATGAACTCACCTTTTGCAAGCAAGCGGCGCCATGCACCTGGACAGACCTCAAGGGCCACTATCCATTAGCAACGATCACCGGTGGCGTCTGGTTGAAGGCCGGCAGCGGTTGGACTATGGACCCGTCAACGTCGGCCAACAAATACAACGTCGACGGCCTCCACTTCGCTGCGTCCTCGCCAAGGAGCAACGTCCTTTACGACTTCGAGCCCTCCGACGACTCGGAGCATGACAACGGCGATTAGCTAGGACCAATCGGTGTGGGCGCCCGCAACGGCGCCCACACTTGTTTCCAGGCGTTTAGGTCGAATTAAGGTCCGGCCGGCACTGTCTCGGTTGCGATGGTCGAGACGGAGACGCAAAAGCGATGGCGCCCTTCACGTAGGCAGGTCTTATTGGGCGGCATTGCCATCGCTGCGGGAGTGGGTGGCGTTCGCCTCATTTCCGAGTCGGAGCGCGAGGCCTCTACCGGCAGTCCTAGCCTTTCTCCCAAAGTAGTGGGCGAGGTCGCGGCCTGGCCGCGACCGACTGACGCCGAGCGCGCCCGAATCGCGACGCTGCTGCGCCGAACGACCTTTGGTTACACCTCAGCCGAGCTGGATGCAGCGTCACGCGATGGATTCGAACGGACTGTTGATCGATTGATCGAGTCGCGGTTCACCGAACCGCTCGACCTGATCAAGTCCGAGGATCCGACTCGCGGCGCTCAGCTTGGAGTCGAGGATCTGCAGAGGTGGTGGCTCGCCCAGATGCTGGCCAGCCCGGCGCGTTTCACCGAGCGCATGACCTACTTCTGGCACGGCCACTTCACCAGCGAGGTCGACAAGTCAGGCGGCCTCTTCATGTACTGGCAGAACCTGAGCTGGCGCCGGATGGCGTTCGGCAAGTTGGGCGACATGCTGGCGGCGGTCACCGTCGATCCCGCGATGCTCACGTACCTCGACCTGGCCACCAGCGACGCCAGCGATCCAGCGCAGCTTCCCAACGAAAACTACGCGCGGGAGCTGCTCGAGCTGTTTTCGATGGGGCCCGGCCGTTACACCGAGGCCGACGTCAAAGCCGCAGCGCGCGCGCTGTCCGGCTGGACCACACCTCCCGCCGATTCTCAGGTCGAAGTTGTGACCGACAAGGACACTGGCGCCAAGGAGATGATCGACGTCTGGAATCGTCAGGGGCCGGGCGTCCTTGATGCCTCGAAGACATTCCCCAGCAATGTCACGTTCCTCGGCCGGTCCGGGCGACTGGACCTGAAAGCGATAGTCGGCCAAGTTCTGTCGCATCCTGACACGGCGCCGTTCATCGCGCGCAAGGTCGCCGTGCACTTCGTCTCTTCCAATCCGGCGCCCGAGACAATCAGCGAGCTCGCCGGCGCGTACCGCCGCAGCGGTTACGACACGAGGGCGCTGCTCCGCGCCGCGTTCATGTCTCGCGAGTTCTCGGCGCCTCAGAGCTATCGCAGCCTGGTCAAGTCGCCGGTCGAGTTCATGGCGGGGGCGGCGATGGCTGTCGGTCTGCCAGTAAAGGACTCGGTCGACTTGATGGTCGGCTACGGCGATGCGACAGGCGAGGTGCTGTTCAGCCCGCCGAACGTCGCGGGCTGGCCGCCGAATCGAGGCTGGATCTCGCCGGCAACTGTGCTGGCCCGGCTCAACTTCGTCGGCCAGCTGCTCAGCAGCGTCGATCCGCTGCCTGCCGCCGGCGATGCGACAAACCTGCACCTGGACGGAGTGCTGGGCCCCTCCACGCAGCGCCGCCTGGCCGCCGCAACCACTGAAAAGGAGCACTGGCTGGCGCTTCTGGCAAGTCCCGAATTCCAGCTGAAATGAGGATTGGAAATGACTGAACCGAATGGCATCAACCGCCTGAACAGGCGTGATTTTGTGAAAGCAGGACTGGTTTTCGGCGCGGGAGCGAGCGCGCTCGCCGCCGGCTACGCCGCCGTCCCGGATGCCTTCGCCCGCGCCATCTACGCGCTGAAGCGCGCGGGCGGGCGGAGTGACGCTGTGCTGGTGATGATCCAGCTAGCCGGCGGCAATGACGGCCTACGCACCGTGATCCCGCTGCGGAACTCGGTGCTGCACGACCTGCGCCCGCAGCTCGCGGCGGCGTCGATCGCGAAAGCGCTGCCGATGAACAACGACTTCGGGCTCAACCACAACCTCCCGCGGATCGCCAAGTTGTGGGATCGGGGCAAGGTGGCAGTGGTGGAGGGCGTCGGCTATCCGCAGCCGAGCCTGAGCCACTTCGAGTCGATCCGCGTTTGGGAGACGGGCGACCCGAGCCGCCGCCAGGTGAACGGGTGGCTCGGCCGCACTATCTCGCGGGCGTATGACTCGTACGGCCACCCTCTTACTGGATGCGGCTGTGGCGTATCGGGGACGCCGGGGTCACTGAAGGACGTCAACAGCACCGTCGCGGTGATCGAAAGCCAGCAGGGATTCGGCTTCGTGGATGACGACCTGGCCGCGACAGTCGGCGCGGTTTACCACAAGACTCCGGGCCTCTATGGCGCGCTCTTCGACACGGCGGTGGCGACCGTCCATCAAACCGTGGCGGAATTGAAGCGCGTACCTGCAGTGAAGGAAGGAGACCCGACACCCTCCTACTCGAAGGACGCGAACAACCAGCTCGCCGCCGCCCTCAAGCTTGGCGCGCAGCTGATCATCGCCGGCACTGGCGTGCGGTTGTTGCACGTGACCCTGGACGGATTCGACACGCACCAGACCGAGCTTGCCGCTCACGACACGCTGATGACCTACCTGGATGAGGCGGTCGGCGGGTTCTACGACGAGCTTTCCAAGCAGGGTCGCGCGAGCAACGTGGTCATCGCGACGTGGTCGGAGTTCGGCCGGCGGCCGGAGGAGAACTCCAGCACCGGGACCGACCACGGCACCGCGGCGCCGCTCATCTTGATCGGTGATCCCGTGGCCAAAGGTGTGTACGGCCAGACTCCTGACCTCAAGCGCTTGGACGACGACGGCAACATCAAGTACACGGTCGACTTTCGATCGGTCTACCAGGAGATCCTCGACACACATCTCGGCGTCGACGCGAAGGAGATCCTGGGCAGCCGGTTCGACCGGATCCCGTTCCTTCTCTAAGCCGCGGCCGCTCGCACACGCGGGCTACGATGCCTGCCGTGCTGGTCGGAGATACGAGCGCTGCGTTGCGGACTGGCGTACGGCTCGAAATATTCACCGTCGTATGGATGGCTGCCGAGGCGGCGCTCGCGATCGGCGCGGGAATTGCGGCGCACAGCGTGCTGCTCACCGGGTTCGGCCTGGACAGCGTCATCGAGCTCCTTAGCGGCGTGACGCTTTTATGGCGCCTTTCCTCTGAAGCACGAGGCTCCGGCGCGACGCATATAGAAGGAGTGGAACGTCGCGCGACCAGGATCTCGGCCGTGCTGCTCGGCCTGCTGTGCGCCTACCTCTTGATCTTCGGCCTGGGCGGCCTGGTTTTGCGTCAGCGACCCGAAGCCTCGCTTCTGGGCGTGGCCGTGGCTGCGGCGGCCGTTCTTGTGATGCCGCTTCTGGCGTGGCGAAAGCGGCTGGCTAACGCGACGATCGGCAGCGCAGCTCTGCGGGCCGACATCGCCGAGACGATCACGTGCGCCTACATGGCGGCGGCGACATTGGCTGGTGCTGGGCTCAATCTCCTCTTCGGCTGGTGGTGGGCGGAGTACGTGGGCGCGCTCGCCCTGCTCGTCTTCGTCGTCGTGGAGACCAAAGAAGCGATCGAGGCGGCCCGGGAAGGCGGCCATTAGTGCCCGAATGGCCCTATGCGGGGGCTCACAGGCGGCCGTTAGTGCCCGAATGGCCCTAAAAAGCCCTAAAGGGGAGAGGGAGACTGACCCGGCGAGGCCGGGAACTACCCGCTTCCCCGGCCTCTTGAGTTGGTGGTGGCCCTACTCGGGCGAGACCCGGCGGTAGCCAGTCCCCGGCTCGCGGCGCTCGTGCCGCGCGCGCTCGGCCTCTGTCTCGACAACCGTCCTCGGCTCACGCACCGTCTCCGGCGCGGTCTGCGCAGCCGCCTCGAGGCGCGGCCCCAATTCCCGCCCTCGCTCGTACCACCGCTGCCACATCTGCGCGGCGGTGTCGCGTCCGCCAAGACCGAACGCCAGCCCGAGCGCAAGCGCAAGCGTGAGGACCAGGCCGCCGAACAACGTGTTGATCAGCGTCGCGGCAATGCCGATCTGGTTGACGGCGATGATCACGGCGAAGGCCATGATCGCGACCCGTGCGACTCCGGCGAGGAGGTTCGGGCTGGAAAAGCCCATCTCCGAGGCGCTCCCTCGGACGAGGTCGCCCACAAACCGGGCGATCAGGGCCCCGATCATGAGCACGATGAGCGCGACTATCAGGTTCGGGATGAACAGGACGATCTGGTTGAGGATTTGCGTTACCGCGGTCAGGTGAACAGCCTCGGCGGCGGCTTCGAGGAAGAGCAGGCGGATGAACCACTTGACGAGCTCACCGATGACGCGCGACGCTCGCGCATCGCGAACGCCGGAGCGGTGCATGAAGTCAGAGACGCCGGTTCTAGCTGCAGCTCTCTCGAACCCGACCTTCTCCAGCACCATGGTGACGACCCTGCCGAGAAAGCCGGCGATGATCCAACCGACGATCAGGATGATGACCGCGCCGATGATCGCCGGAATGAAAGAAAGGAAAGTCACCAATGCTGCGGTGATCGAAAGCATCACCGCATCCAACCAACTGCTTACGTGAGGTAAAGACATGTCAAATGCCTCCTGAGGCGAATGGCCCTCATTTGTTGGGGTCTCTCTAATTCAACGGCGGTAGTCGCGGATGTCCTTGGTACTCGAGCGTTCTAGTTTTGTATGGGGGGCGTTTCATCAAAGCTCCGACTGGTCGTCGTGCTGTTGCTATTCGTTGTTGGTGGTTGCCAGCGCGAGCTGGGAATGCACAGCACGGAGTCGACACCGCCGCCTGCTCTGCTGCCTGTCGCCGTCTCGGATGCA
>Ga0209117_1000494_pt1 | contig 16261 bp, 16 predicted proteins | sample BlaSpr_A8_OM2_M2_FD_187978 | JGI IMG/M metagenome (GOLD analysis project Ga0209117, IMG submission 187978) | Forest soil microbial communities from Thunder Bay, Ontario, Canada - Black Spruce, Ontario site 2_A8_OM2_M2 (SPAdes) (version 2) | ecosystem: Environmental > Terrestrial > Soil > Boreal...
CAAGTCGGTTCGAGGGGCCTACCCTCATCAGTCGTACAGTTGCGCAAAACGGCCGACTCTATCGAGCCTCCCGTTTTGCTCGTGGCACAACTAGAAGGTCAGCCTTAGCCGCGTCGTGATGCTTCGCGGCGGGGCAACAGCTGTACCAGAAAACAAACTCGCAAAATTCATGACGTTCAGGCGGTCGTTCAGGTTCATCGCCTGAATTTGGAACGAGGCGCTGCGTTGCTCTTTGCGAAAGATCTCCAGACCTGCAGCAACATTCAACAAGAAACTGGGGCGCACGCGCCCACGGTCCAAGTTCACGCGGCCAAGAATCGCCGGGCCGTACTGGGCGAGCAATAAACTTGAGTCCGCGGCCGTGTCTGCCGGTAATCCACTGCCGTACTGCCCGCCGACCGCGAGCCATACTCGACCGGATGCTTGGAGACGGATACGTATGCGTGCGGTATTGCGCTGGTCCTGCGAAACGGCAAATTTACTCGTATCCGTCAACCCGCTTGCGGCATCGTTGCCGAGAAACAGTCCCCCGGTAATCGGGCCCTGACCGAGGCCAGATTGATTCGCGTAGCTCAAATAGCCCGAGAAGCGCCCCCAGTGCGGAACCTCAAACCGTAGCTCTTCGCCCAAGATCCGTGCCTGTGCAAATGCAATTGGAAAACTGACGCCTGTGTTGAGTAATACGTCATCGTCGGAATAATTCCGGAAATCGCGGCGAAATAGATTTGCGTCGAGCCGTAGTTTGCCTGCAAAAGCCTTGGTGATTCCAACTTCGTAAAAGTTGGCATGCGCCGGCCGAACCGGTAGCCGCACTACGATTGGGTTTACCGAATCGAGCTGAGGCGAGCTGGCTAGCAACAGGTTTTCTACCGCCGGAGTCTGAAATACGCGGTCATACGACGCGTGTATCAAAAGGTTCAATGAAGGCACATATCGAGAAACGCCCATTCTCGGACTCCATCCCGATTCCCGTACGACAAATCGGTAGTGGTCCAAGCGCAGCCCTGCGCTCACATTCCAGTTGCCCAGATGCATCTGGTCTTGCAAATAGGCAGACGGCTCCACATCCCACCGGCGATCCGAAAACTGAAATTGATGCTGCGTGGCGGCATCAAACGGCGTTGGATCAGTGATGGTGTACTGCAGTTTTTCATGGACTGGACCGAGAATACTGTCCACACCCACCTTCCAATCGTGTCGGCCGTGGTGCCCGGCGAGGTCTCCGCGGCCATAACCCTCGCGGTACCCGCGGTCCTGCGAAACGATGACTGGCGTGGCCAATGGATTGGAAGACAGCTTCGCGCCCGTATCACGTACGCTGCCGGAGAAACTCAAGAACAGATCGGAAGAAATCGTATGCTGGAAGTATATCTGTTCACTCGTCTCGGTATTTGCAATGTCCTGCCGCTGCCCGGAGTTCTGCTGGATCAAATAGTTCGGTACAAGGAAGCGCATCACGTCGTGCGTGATGGTGATCCGCAGACGGTTACGATCCGAAAAACCTCGCTCGTACGACGTAGAGAATCCGTCTGCGTTTCCTCGATTGGTGAAATTCGCGAGTACCGGCGGGTCCAAATAACGGTCGGTATGAAACCCATCACCACTGATCGCGAATCTATTTCTTGCCCATGCATAGGAAATTCCTGCCGAGCCGCTCACCGTCGAAAAACTACCGCCGCCGGCATCGAATCGTCCGTGCAGTCCGGGGAATACATCCTTTACGGTAGTAACTTCGACGATGCCGCCGAGCTTCCTTCCATACTCAGCGGGATAATTCGCCGTCAGCACGCGCATAGAGTCCACATTATCGGCATCGAATGAAGGCGAAAACGCAGGCGAACGATTCTGCGTTAGCGGAAGTCCATCTACGACGTATTGAACATCGTACTGTGAGCCACGTGGGTGCAAGACACCGTTCGCCTCATACAGCCATCCGGGTAACTCGTCAACGAGGTCGGAGAGGCCCCTCCCTGGTTGCGCGGCAACGTTGTCGCCCAGCACCTGTCGTCCCAACGAATATTGAGTTCCAGTCCCATACGGATCGACAATCGTCGCTGAATCTTTGACCTCGACCTGCGTCATTATGCGCGTCAAGCCCAGAGTCACCGATACGTGTACCGGGACTTCTGAGCGGATTTCAACCAGGTCTGTCCATGGCGCGAATCCTTCCGCGTCCAGGCTCAGCCGATAAACACCGAATGGAAGGTCCTGAGCGACATAGCCGCCATCGGAACGCACTTGAAAAGTTCGGCGAAGTTGGTTGCCGTCGCTTATCAATTGAGCTTTAGGAGCGAGCACAACCCCCTGCTGGTCGCGCACTTCGATACGTAGTTCACCGCGCACCCGCTGCGCGTTGGCGCTGAGCGTGCTAAACAGAGAAAAGACACATCCCAAGAGAAGACAGCAACTGTTCTGTTGGATCTTTACACCTTCTCCAAGAGCGTGTTGTCTAGAAATGCTCTATATTTCAGTTTACAGTTGCCCTTGCGTTTGCGGTGGTGCCGCCGAAACGGACGACCTCGGCGTCACCGCATGAACGCTTTTCAAGATACGATTGAACACTCACGAACCCATTTGTCGCTGGGCAAAGACGCGCCCTAACGGCCGATTGAGTCGCCAGAGCTAGGGAAGTTGTTCCGCTTCCACAAGGCGGTGGCCTGCATCATCGCTACGACGTCGCGCAGCATAACGCGACAGCGACCCTCTTCTCCCGACCGCTTTGGGTAAAGGCCTGGTTACGACAACTATGGTTCGTGGGGACATGCGAAGGCTTATCGCGGCCGTGTGTTCAGTCGTGACGAACCCACTCGGTTTGCAGCCTCGGCGGCCGCATTAGGGTCTGCATCACCACGCAAAACTGTTCCGTTTTTTCTCGCAATCCACGCAATTGTTCCGGGGTTGCCTTAGGCGCCGCAACATCAAAACGAAGATGAATGCTCTCAAAGCCGACGGGCACGTCTTTTGATATGCCTAGGGTGCCTCGCAGATCCAAGTCTCCCTCCACCGTGACCTCAATGCGTTCGGTTGGTGTGCCCATAGCCGCAGCCACCATCTGACAGGTGATTTGCGCGCAAGCCGCTAGGGCCCCAAGCAATAGGTCGCCGGAACAGGCGCCAGCACCGCCGCCGCCGACTCCCTTGTGGGCTTCGGCATGGTAGATGGCACGCCCGATGTCGACCGAGCATCCCACCGGAACATCGGTCTGTCCACCTTTCGCCCGGATTGTGATTTGCGAGGCCTTTGGGTCACTGCGGTACTGCTCCTTCAGCGGCTTCTGCAACGATCGAAGATCCATGGCAACCTCATTCTTTTATTCTTGGCCATTTTTGCTGATTGGGGCAGCTTCGGCCAAGCCGTCCCGTCTTAAAGCCGCTCCATGGGCATGCTAGCATACGTGCGCATCAGGGGGACGCGCATGCCCAGATTCGTCATCGAGCGCGAAGTCCCGCGAGCTGGAAATCTATCCGATGCCCAAAAGTCGGTCAACGCTCTGGGAATGGGTCGCTGGAGTTCGTATCAGGACTTATTCGGGCTTTGGCTCGGTCTTGGGTTTGCGGAAGAGCTCGCCTAATATATTTTCTAGCGCCCTGGGATTCTGCGAACTGGGGACCATGTTGCGCAATTTCATTTGCGCGAACATCTGTATGTCAGGTGCGAATCGGGGGTGCTGCAATGTCCCGGTAAGAATCACCGGCATGACCAGTTCGCCCTGCTCGTTGGCTAGCGCCGTATTCATGAACCCGCCGATGCCCTTTCCTCCCACCTTTTCGCTTATTTCCTTCGAAAGCACGGCAGTCACGCGCAAGTCTACGGACTGATCGCCGAGATTGATGGAACCGGCAGCGGCTAGACTGCCAGCATCAATCGCCGCCTTGAGATTATCGGTCCGAGCGACTCCGTCCTTCACGTTGAAGTTCCCGGTCAACTGAATGAGTTCCGTGAAGGGCACCGATGGGAAGTCGCGATTCACAAATTGACCGAGCGCAGAAAGCTCCTGAAGCAGGTTGAAGCCTGCAAGACGCCCATGGTTCAGGTCCAGAGACAGCGTCCCGTTGAGGCTGCGCGCGATCTGATCCGAGGACGCGGCCCGGAAAGAGGTATTGGCGTTTGCCGTCAACACACCGAAGATGAGCCCCTTGATCGAAGAAACCGCGGACAACAGCTTATTGGCATCTACATTTTTCAATTGGCTGGAAACGGTATAAACCATCGGCGTTGGACGAGTGTCGATGACCACCGAGCCATTTTGCTCGCCGCCTTCGAGTTCAGCCGTGAGCGGTGCTAAGCGAATGATGCCGTGGTCGAGGGTTACGTCAGAATGCGCGTTGGTGAGCGCCAGTTGATCGTAAATGACGCTCCCGACGGAGAGTTTACCCGAGCCAGTAGCTTTCGAGAGCATGCTGTCGTTCGGCGCCGCAGCCAGCACCGTCGCGATCAGCCCACGAGCGGGGCTCGCGCTGGAAGAGCGGCGCACGGGGCCGCTCGAGAACATCTGCTCGAGCTCGGCAGCATTGATCTTATCCGCGCTGAGCTTGAATTGCACCTGAGGCGCACTGAAGTTCCGCACGGTCAGGGTTCCGATGGCATTGATCTGTTCGAGTGTAGCGGACAGATCCTCGAGCACAACCGAGTTCTGGGTGAATCGAATGTTGCCCTTGTGAATATCCAAAGGCTTCGTGAGTTGCGGGAGATGCAGGGAGGCGCTGCGGATCTGGCCGCTGCCGGAGAAATTCATCGCCGCTGAGTTCTTCAGCGGACCGGTAGCGTGCACGTCGAGGTTCAGGGCGCCCGTTCCAGTCATGCCTTCCGCAGCGGAAACGCCATACGCCTTCGCGATATTCAATACTGCTCCAACGTTGGCATCGGTGGTGCGCACGACCAGGTCGATATCGGGGCGCGACGTCGTGTAGCCTAGAATTGCAACCTGCGCGTCAACGCGCGTGCTCCCACTTGCGGCGGAGAAAGTATTCGAACGAATGTCCTGGGGCGAGAGGGTAAGTTGGATGCTGCTCACGCGGACCGGCTCGATGAGTTCCCTTCCGGAAATCTCCAGGTTTTGTGCTTGCATCGAGCCGTTCAGGGCCGGATGACTCGCCGCTCCTTTGGCGTGCACGTCGGCCGTTAGGCGCCCGTTGATTTTCATTCTTTCGTTCGAGATTATGCCAAGGGCCGCCAGCAAACGCGCGACTTCCTCCACTGGAGCATTCGAGGTGCTCAGCTTTACATCGACCTCGGACAGCGTCGTCCTCATGTTCACCGTGCCGCTGATGGCCAGGGGTGTCGAGCCAAGCTGGAGCGAACCTTTCTGAATCGTCAGGATATCTTTCTTCCTATCGTCTGAAACTTCGTACTGCGCCTGGATTGGATATCCGATGTCGATTCCATTGATGCGAGCATGATCCAGGGTCAGAGAGCCGCTCGAGACGAGCTTCGCGTCATCATTCTGGATGCGGGTCTCCCCGGAGGCAAGCGCGTCCGTATTCGCCAGCGCAGCGCTGTTCAAGAACTTTTGCAAAGAAGAAATCCAGACCTTGCCGAGCCGTAACTTGCCGTCAAACGGAGTGGCGCCTATGTCGGAATGATGAATGGGTCCGAGATGCGCATCGATCTGGATCGTCTGCGCCCCTTCGCCGGGGAGACGAGCGGCCAGCGTAATATCGAAAGGTCGTTCCGGTGCATATCCGTTCAGCGCAGCGTCGATGTGGTCGTACACGACTCGCGGTTGGCGGTTCTGAAAATCGCTCACAGCTACTTGACCATTCTCAATGCTCAACTGCGAGAGAGAAAGTTCCCGGTTACCGGAAGATGCTTGGCCGAAGCTCACAAAATTCCACACGCCAAGCTGGTTACGTACCAACTCGATCTGCGGGCCCTTCATTGTGAGCGATCGGATCTGGACATTGCCGTGAAGCAAAGGCCACAATTTTGGATGTACGTCGAGCATTTGGGCTTGCGCGAACGACCTGCCGGCATTGAAGTGCGGGTCTTCGCCAATGACAAAGTTTTCGACGCGAAACGTGAAAGGCACGATGCTAAGACGCATCTTGCCCAAGGACACTTGCCGACCGAACCGATTCTCTAAATCGGCTTGTATGCGGCCGTGATAATGATTGACGTCGACCAGCACCGGTATAAGCCACACGCCGGCAACGAGCACGACCGTGACGATCAAGAGGATTATTGATTTCCTGCGCATCCAGCACCTCCTCGCAGACGATTCTCGCACGAGCCCTGCTTACTCAAGAGCTCTCGAGACGCCATTGAGCTTCTCCGAAAAAAGCCATCGTTCTGAGCTAGGCTTTGCGACCTGGGCTGCCGCGCATCTCTTCTCTATATTCGATTAGTTCCAGCGTTCTTTGGTCGCATTCGGCCGCTCGCTTGAGTCAAGCGTCGGCAGGAAAAGGCATGTAATCAAGCGCAATGGCGCAGGAAGCAGTATCGTAGGTTTTGCTTGAGACCGTCGCCAAATGCTGCACCGGATCGTCTGTGAGAGCGAAAAACGCGGAGATAAGGAAGGTAAACATGCTCGGCGTCACTGCTGACAAACAAGGGGCTGGCAATATCGCCAGCCCCTTGTTCCTTCGTCTTCGGGCCCGGTCTGTTCAGCGAGCCCCTGCCGCAGCCGCCATGGCCGGCGCTCCCACATTCACCTTGATCTGCTTCGGCTTTGCTTCCTCGCGCTTCGGGATGCTTAGCGTCAGCACGCCATTCTGATAGTCGGCTTTGATAGCCTCCGCTTTCACGGAATTCGCCAGGGAGAAACTCCGGCTGAACGGACCATACGCGCGTTCGACGCGCAGGTAGTTTTCGTCGTTCACCTTATTCTCAAACTTGCGTTCGCCGCGAATTGTGAGGATGTTGTTCTCGACGCGGATGTCTAAGTCCTGCGGATTTACCTCGGGCAGGTCCGCCTTCACCACCAGCTCATGTTCGGTCTCGAAGATGTCCACAGGTGGAGCCCAAGGGGTCAGATTCGATTCGTCACCCGCACGCTCCACCATATCGCCAAACACGCGGCTAAGTTGATCCTGCAGCGTCGTACGCTCGCGAGAATGTTCCCAGCGATTCATTGTTCTCATTTTTGCTACCTCCATTAAACATCTAGGGATCTTGTCTTGCCCAGGGCAATTTCAGATAACTCATGTCAGGTAAGATGGCCCTCTGGCTGTTTCGGTAACTTAACCGGGCATAAGTCAATCAATTAACGTACTGCCAACGTATTGCTTTGAATTCCCTCGCGGGAGTCGTGCGGGGCAGGCTTGGCCCGCCCCTTGCGAACGCAAAGACTCACCTGTCTTAGGCTGCTACTGCAACGGCAATCTTGTGAAAGGTCGAGTTGGCAACCGCATAGGTTTCAACCTTGGGAGTTCCCTCAACCACCCTCGCCAGGAACTTCGTTACTTCTGTGTACGTTCCGCGGTTGTAAGCTTCCGCGTTCTCTGCCGTGTCCCACAAGCTGATTCCGAACGCTTCTGTTCCTATCGGACCAACGAACGTGATTTCGTCTCGGAAACCCTTCTCTTTGCGAAGCAGGGGAAGAATGTCCCTTTCAATCCTCTGAGTAAATTCCGCGACGCTGTTCGGCTTTAAATGCATGGAGACTTTGCGTGCAAACATGGCAACCTCCCTGGTTGTCTTGGCAAAGGGCCAATTCCAGATAACCCCACTTAGTTTAGATTATCTTTTCATCCCCTCAGTCAGTTAACCACACTAGGTGAAGTAACTTGACGTGTCAAGAGAAAACTGAGATTATTTCCAAAGTTAATTTGCGTAGTTAAGCCACGGGAGGGCCCTCTTGGACGTTTGTCTCGTGATTAAACAGCGCCTGGATGAATTGGGGCTGGAGCAGAAAGATCTAGCGACAGCCGCCGAAGTTACCGAGTCCTACATTTCCCAACTGCTGACTCGGAAGAAAATGCCCCCCGCTCCTGATCGAACCGACATTTATGAGAAAATGGCGACGTTTTTGAAACTTCCAAGCGATCGGCTTTCGAAGCTTGCCTCCCTCCAGCGGAGGGAAGAATTGAAGAGAAACTTGGGGGACCCGCCCGCGCCCCTATTTAGGGAAATTCGAGAATTGATTATCCGTAAGTGCGTACCCGACAAAGAAAAACAAGTACGCGCGATTCTTGAGAGGCAGCCATTCGGCGAACTCGAACGCCTCGTCACACAAAAGCTTTTGGACGTGATCAAGAAAGTCGCCAAAGAAGAGTTGAACAGTGAAAGCTGGCTCCACTTGGTGGCTCAACTTGCCGGCCAAAGCTATGAACAAATGCGGGTTACTCTTCTTGAGTTTCTGGACACCGATGTCTTCAACTTGTCGCCTGAAAACTGTGTTTCCTTCCTGGATCCACTGATTGAATCCTGGGACGTCGACCTCACGACCTTTGGTATGGAGATCGTGCTAAATCGGAGAATAGCCTCAGGGGATCCTAAGAGATTTGAGTTTGTTGAGAAGGGGCCTGACCAATCTAAGATAGAACCCGGGTTCAAAGAATTCCTTAATGATAGCTCGCTCAGTGGAACTGCCACAAAGGAAGAAGTGGAGTTTCTAAAGAGGCTAAAATTCAACGGGAAACGCCCTACTTCACTCTATTATTACCGAGAATTGCAAAACCTTAGAGACCCGCTCCATTTTCGTTCCAGCTGAGGTGCCCCCCGCTCCGGTCCTGTCCGCAGCACAAAGACGGATTCACGAGGGTAGTTCACGTTTCGCAACCTTCGCGAAAGTATGCACATGTTTAAGACGACTCTACATGCGTTTAAATCTGTTGTTGGTACGGTTGTTTTGCAGAGTGTCAAGAAGTCAGATGCCATAGGAATCGAAATGCCGTGACCTAGGTGAAAATGAGAGCTACCTGCGTATCGGAATGATTTAGAACCTTGACAGCTGCTATTCCTCTGACGATACTTGCGCTGCTTGGTCGAAACGACTCAATGAAAAAACCAACACAAAGGAAAGCCTCTGCGAAGAAGACGCCACGCTCCGCGAAGCACGCGGGTGCCAAGCACCCCAGGTTACAACAAAACCTAGATGCTGGCGGGAAGCTTACGTTCAATCACGCCATGGTCTACGTGAAAGACGTGGAGCGCGGACTCAGCTTCTACCGAGATTTGCTGGGATTCAAGCTCATCGAAGACTTCCGCTATGAGAATAAACCAGTGTATGCGCGCCTGCGGGCACCAGGCGGCGACGGCACGATCGCCCTGCACCAGGCAGGTCCGGAAGCTTCCGTTTTGAGCGACGGTGTGCGTCTGTACTTGGAAGTCCGGGACCTCGATGACTTCTGCCGCAATCTCCAGCAAAAGGGCTTCCACATCACCCAACTGCCACGCATGATGCCCTGGGGTTGGCGGCATGCCTATCTCAATGATCCCGATGGCCACGAGATCAGTTTGTATTGGGCAGGCGAAAACCGTATGAAGAAAACAATCATGAAGGCCGCGCAAAAAGCCGCTCGGGCTTGAACCCATCTCGGAAACCGACAGGCACTTTCTGCCCGTAGTCAGTCCAACTGCCCAGGGCTATGCCCAGTTGCAGAAGGCCACGTTCACCGAGCGAAGCAAACGAGGTCACGTGCCGGAGACGTGGTGGGCTGCGGCTTTCGCCGCCTTCGGAGACCGCGATTCCATGATCGAGTTGCTGTGGAAAGCTACCGCGAACCACGACAGTGAGTTTGAGTACGACGTCCGGAATCCGTTGTTTGATTTTGTACGCTCGGACCCGCGTTACATCGAGTTGATACGGGGAGTTGGGCTGCCGCCATAGACGAATTCCCGTACGTCAGGTTCTCATTTCGATCGTCTGAGATATCAAAGAGGGAGACCGGGTCACAGCGCACAACTCAGGAGGGCTCTATGTGCCCACACAACCATCATTTATCACGTAGGTGCATCCCCATCTGGCGTCTTTGTGATCAGATCACCTCGGGGCGCGGGTGAGTAATCTGATGCCATCGCACCCGTCCTTTCGACGCCGAACGCCCACGCGCGTCCGGTATTGGGTAATCGTTTTCGCAGTCACGCTGGCGGTAATCACCTATATCGATCGGGTCTGCATATCGCAGGCCGCGCCGTTCATATCGCGCGATCTGGGATTCAGCAAGGAGCACATGGGTTACGTCTTCTCTGCGTTCGTGATGGCATATGCGCTGTTCGAGATCCCGAGCGGATACCTGGGAGACAGATTCGGCGCGCGCAAAGTGCTGATGCGGGTCGTGGTGTGGTGGTCCTTCTTCACCGCCGCTACCGGATGGTCGACCGGTTTCACATCCATGGTGGTGACGCGGTTCCTGTTCGGAGCGGGGGAGGCGGGCTGCTTTCCCAACCTGACCAAGGCCTTCACCGCCTGGCTACCCACTGGGGAAAGGGTGCGTGCGCAGGGAATCTTGTGGATGGCCGCGCGCTGGGGAGGAGCGTTCACGCCGTTACTTGTGGTTTACGTGCTCAAGGTGATGTCCTGGAGGAGCGCCTTCGGGCTGTTCGGCGCGATCGGGCTGATCTGGGCGGTTCTGTTCTACCTCTGGTATCGAGACAGCCCGCGCGACAACAAGAGCATCGACGCGGCGGAGATGCAGATGATCGAAGCGAGCCAGCACCTCGCCTCCGGACATCTCCGCGTGCCTTGGAGACGGCTTGTCGACTCCAGGCAGGTGTGGCTGCTCTGTCTTCAGTATTTCTGCCTCTCTTACGGCTGGTATTTCTACATCACCTGGCTTCCCACATACCTGCAAGAGGGGCGGCATCTGAGCCTGAGCAACAGCGCCTTGCTCTCGACCCTGCCTCTGTTTTTGGGCGGATGCGGATCGTTCGCCTGCGGGATCTTCTATCCGATCTTGAATCGCTGGACGGGCGACGTCGGCAAGAGCCGGCGTCTCATGGCCTCGATCGGCTTCTCCGGAGCCACCGCCTTACTGCTCCTGTCCAGCGTGCTGCAGGATGCCACGTGGGCCATGATCGCGATGGGAGGCGCCAGTTTCTCGAACGACCTGGTGATGCCGGGAAGCTGGGCGGCGTGCATGGATGTGGGTGGCAAGTACGCGGGCACCGTCTCCGGAACCATGAACATGATGGGGAATCTGGGAGGCGTCGTCTCCCCCATCGTAATCGCGTACATTCTAAAACACACCAGCAACAACTGGGGAATGACGCTATACGTCTCGGCCGCGGTTTACTTCGCCGGGATTTTCTGCTGGATGTTTCTTGACCCGGTCACCCCGCTCGAAGAGGCTGTGTAAAATACACTCAAGACGGAGGCATCCCGATGGAAAACACCGATACCGCATCATGCAGATTCGGCATGGCAATCACCTGTATGGGGGCGCATTGATATGCGAGCGTTGTGGTCGTCGATGACCTGCCGCGCCGCCCTCTGTCTTGGCTTGATCGGATTGTCCCTGGTCGCGCTGACGAGCCACCCCCATGGTAGCGCGCACGCACAAGACGAAAAACGACCGCGATTATCGGTGAAGCCAGCGCAAGACTTCGAGGTTACGGGCATGGGCGAACAAGCCGGCTGGCGGCAGACCGAATGGGTGGTGCTGCGCCGGCGCCAGCCGGACGGCCACCCGTACCAGTCAAGATTCAAGATGCTCTACTCGAACACCGGTCTGTATTTCCTGATGGAGGGCACGGACCGGAAACTCACAGCAACCATGAACGAGGACTTCATGGATCTGTGGCACGAGGATGTGTTCGAGGTATTCCTCTGGACCGACGAGCGCTACCCCGTGTACTTCGAGTATGAGATCTCGCCGCTCAATCACGAGCTCCCGATCCTCATCCCCAATTTCGGCGGACAGTTTCTCGGTTGGCGGCCCTGGCACTACGAGCGGGGCCGCCTCACGCGGAAAGCCACCAGCACCATGGGAGGGCCGCAGCAACCGCAGGCATCGATTCAAGGCTGGCGCGCGGAGTTCTTCATTCCGTACGCGCTGCTGAAGCCTTTGCAGAACGTTCCGCCGCACCCTGGCGCGCGTTGGCGCGCCAACTTCTACCGCGTCGACCACGACGATGGGAGGAGCACGCAGTGGGAGTGGGCGCCGGTCGTAGAGGGCTTTCACGAGAACCAGAAGTTCGGCGATCTACTGTTCGCGGATCGCTGAGAGTTGCACGAACGCATATGATCCCGCGTTGCTTCTGATTACGGTGAAACCGTGAGCGGCGGCGAGGGAATCAATCATCACTCGCGAATGGGCAACTCGATGATGTTGGATCCGGCGGCCACGGCGACCAGCTGTCTGCCGTCAAACATGCAGGTCATGGGTGACGCCTTCCACGTGTGGCGCGTCGCTCGTGTTACGATTCCGCACACGCGTGAAAGTGCTGTAGAACGACGAGTGCTCCTGCGTCGCTGCCGAGATGGAGGAACCTCTGGCTGACGCGATGAGGTGCCTCTCGGTCGGCTATGCTTTCCGCAGGGAGGAACAATCCGTGAACCGACGAACCCTTCTCAAGGCCCTCGCGACGGCACCCGCCATCGGGTTGTTGCGTCCTTCTGGCGCGGCGGCCGATCTGCCCAAAGCGAAGATCAAGCGGGTGCGGATCTATCGGCCGCCGAACCTCAACCCGCTCTTCAATCAGAGCAACATGGTGGTGACGGTCGAGACTGATATGGGGATCACCGGAATCGGCGAAGGCGGTGTCAAGGACACCCTGGAACAATGCGCCGGGACATTGATCGGCAAGAATCCTTTCCGGACCGAGGCGATCTGGCAGGAAGCGTATATCGCCTGGTTCTACCCGCCGGGGCGCGAGAAGGCCCACGCGCTGGGAGCGCTGGACCTCGCCCTCTGGGATATCAAAGGCAAGACCCTCGGGCTTCCGGTGCATGAGTTATTGGGAGGTACGGCGCGTGACTATTGCGAGTGCTACGTTACGAGCGGTGTCCATCCGACAGGCGCACAGGCCAGCGCCAGGTTGAGCCTGAAGGAGCGCGCCAGGGAAGCCATCGAAGCGGGTTATCGTGCATTCCGCATGGGTGCCTCGGATCCGCCCATCGGCGGCGTCTACGACACGCGATCAATCGTTCGGCAAGTGGCGCAGGACTGCAAAGATGTGCGTGAAGGAGTGGGACCGAACGGGAACTGGTGCATCGATTTCCACCAACGGTTTGAATTGAATGACGCGCTGCGCCTCTGCAGGGCGATCGAGGAATACGAGCCCTTCTTCGTCGAAGATCCGGTCCGCGACGAGCACGCGCTTCAGGACATACCGAAACTGCGGCAGATGACGATGGTCCCGCTGACGCATGGCGAGGAATGGGGTCTCCGGTGGGACTTCAACAGGCTCGTGGAGAACCATGATGTTGACTTCATTCGCTCCACGCTGCCAAACGTCGGCGGGATCACCGAGATGATGAAAGTCGCGGCCATCTGCGAGACACATGCCGTGGGCATCGTTCCGCACTTCACCGGACCTATCGCGACCGCTGCGCTGGTGAACTGCCTGTCGACGTTCTCGGGCCCCGTCCTGATGGAGTACAACTACGGCGGTCGTCTGATCGATTACCTGCCCGAGTGTCTGGATTTCAAGAACGGAAAGGCGTATACGAACCAGCGGCCAGGCCTGGGCGTGACGGCGGACATGAAGCTGCTCACCTTGATCGGAGAGGTGACGGAGCCCGGCCGCCGGAATGTGTACAAGCGAACCGACGGTTCGCTCACCCACTGGTAGACCGGGTCACTGCCCGAGGCTCTTGCGCCGGCATCGAGTAGCCGTTCTTTCAACTCCTCGAGTGCCGCTCAAATCCAGTGCAGTCGCTTTAGAGTCTTTGGCAGACATCTCCGGATGATTTCGAGAAACGCTACCGCTCGGCTATCGACGCATGTCTGCGCCCCGGTCAATTGATTTGATCCCCCTTGTCTTCTGAGTCGTGTTCTGAGTTGTCGTCTGGCTTGCCGCCATTCCAAAGTCTTTTCGCTTTTACCCACACCTGATCAGCGACGAGTTTACCCATCGCCCGCCCAACAAGATCGGCCGCTTCAAAATGGATCCCACCATACCTTCGCGAAATGCCGGCTTGGTTTGCAGCATCGGTGAAGGTATTCCACTTAAGAGTAACGGGCTGTGCCGGAGTGAAGCCAGGCTCGGTGTTCGAGCTTCCCGCCGCAAAGGTTACAGAGCCCCCGAAGGTATCACTGCCTGTGAAGAGCTTGAGGATTTCCGCACCGGCTGCGCTAAAAGTGCTGTGCCCCGAAATGAATTCCGGAAAGGGTGGTGTCGGGAATGTACTGGGCTGGTACGGGATCCAGTACTTGGCGTCCATCGTTACCGTCCCATTAAAGGGACCACCCCACGCCTGAATCTTCTGCCCTTCGAAAAGAAAGCAAATCGCCGTGGCGGGACGTACCGAGTCAAATGCTCGCTTGGCGTCCCAGGCCACAATGCCGCCATCGAAAATAGCGTTGGTCATGGCAAAGAACATCTTCACGTCATCATCGAGGTCGTGTTCATCCCTGGCCGCGACAAATTGTGCAAAAAGGTCCCAGTGGCCCGGAGGCAATTCCGAATGCGGGCCGTCCGCCCAGTATTCAGCGATCATTTTCTGCTTGTCGGTGAGATTGGCGCTGATCGTGACCAGGCCCTGAGCCTGCTGCAGGAAAGTCGTCGAGCCTGATAGTGCCGGACCCGACCGGGCGATCTGAGACCTGAACTGATCACCCGAAGTAAGCGCAAAAGGAATCACCTTGTTCCAATGGGGGCCGATGAACTTCGGGGTCACAAACGTTCCGCTCGCATCAACATACTGTAGCGGTTGCCAATGATTCACATCGACCACCGTAGCCGGAATCACCGGAACCGTACTCGGATGATTCACCGGAAGATATCCCGTATAGTCGGCGTATGGTACTCCGCTAGCCGTTAGATTCCCCAATTGGTTCGAGCCGTCGTTGTGCCGGAAATTGAGGACTGCGGCGCAAGCCACGTTCCCGACGCCGCTTGGAGTATCGGTATTCGTCGACATGTCCTTTGGATCGTATCCGAGAGTCGCCATCAGGGGATCGAACACCGTGGTCTTGTCCACTGGAAAAAGGTCAACGGCGGCCCGGTACGCCGCGAAACTGATAGCCTTGTTCTTGCTGAAGATTCTGCGCCGAGAAGGGGGCTGCCTGAGGCTGTCGCCGAGCTGAGTACCGAGGGCGTGCTGGTCATACGCAGCCCACGCGTCATAGATGCACGTGTGCACAATGGCCAGTGCACGTGCCACCATAGGAGGGCCTAGCTTCGAATCGCGTACCCCCTGCAACACAGCATTATTCCACTGAATAACAACGCTCGGCTTCTCATCGCGCGGCCAGACTGGTATCGGACACAGGATGATCGAGACTATCGTCACAAGGGTAAAGGTCGAAATTCCCAATCGACTCTTGTCAAAGAGACTTCGTTTATTATTCACATTTACTCCGTAGGATTCTGAATGACCGCTTCCCTAATTTTATGCCTATCCGTGGAATGCCGAGCCACTAAAAGAAACAGACCACTGCCGAGTTCGCCGTCACTGGCCAAGAACACGGCTCCTTCTAATTTTCCTCTGATGGCCGGGCACCCACCAGCTTCGCACCTCCCGATTGGTTCTTCCATGCGGCTTCACCCGCAATAACCGAGAAGTGCTCGTCGACCGAGCTCTTCATGTAGTCCATGCCCTGAGAGTCTTCCGACGCGATCAGTCCGTTCGCGTCGAGGCGGTACGTGCTGTATATCTTGGGGCCACGTCCGCGATCGTTGAACTGGAAGAACTCATGGATGGCGCCGTCCTCGGTTCGCCAAATGGCATCCTGGCCGGAGGGCGTCTTGTCAATGAGCACCATACGTATGATCGCATCTTTAGGAATGTCGGGTGGCAGCTCTGGAAGTGGCGACTGTTGTTGTTGTGCGCTGAGGCTGCTAACCAGACAAAGAGAGGCGATTAAGTATTGGATGATTCGAGTCACGCTGAGACCTCCAAAGACTTGATCGTCACGTGGTTATATGCGAGTTTCGCATCCAGTGCAAGGCGTCATGGGGCTAAATTAGCGTCTCCCGTTTAGTGCCCGTTAGTAGCGTCCATATCCTTCGCGCGTCGCCAATTGCACCGGGAATCCGACGATTCTGGACGTATGGCCGGCAAGCCGGAAGTAATGGCGCGATCGGGTCTGCTGGAATCACTTCCGGTTGCGTCGTCAGAACCAAGCCGCCCGGCGGCGGACGCTACGCGTGAGGCGAACGGAGCAGTGGTTGCTTGATGGTTGAGATAAGTTTTGGGTCACGAGGAGGTCCCTGT
>Ga0209117_1000495_pt1 | contig 16215 bp, 15 predicted proteins | sample BlaSpr_A8_OM2_M2_FD_187978 | JGI IMG/M metagenome (GOLD analysis project Ga0209117, IMG submission 187978) | Forest soil microbial communities from Thunder Bay, Ontario, Canada - Black Spruce, Ontario site 2_A8_OM2_M2 (SPAdes) (version 2) | ecosystem: Environmental > Terrestrial > Soil > Boreal...
GTCGGCGTAGTGACATGTGCCGCAGGACGCTTGAATGAAGCGAGTTGGCAGGATGGGCTGCTCCCAGGCAAGCGTGGACTCGTGGGCTTCGGCGACTTCGGTGGCTGGACCTTGGCCACGATGGCAAACGGTGCAGCCCCAGTCGCGAACGTTGTGAGGAATCGGTGGATGCGCGCGGAAAGGCTGGGGGACCGCTTGATCCGCGAGGCTCGTTTGCGTGATTCCCTGGTGACAAGTAGTGCAGCGATCGACAACATTCATTCCGGGCAGCCAAATCTGATCGATGTCGGGGCGGTAGTCTGCCAGCAGTTTCTTTGTATCAGGACGGCCTTGAGCAAATCGCCGATAGGAGCGTTTGTATTGTTTCCACTCGCGGCGAAAATCCTTGAAGGGCGAGATCGCGAGCACGGCCAAGAACACAACGCTTGAAATCGCAAAGATCAGGCGCATGCGGCCCGTTAATTTGCCCATCTCTTCAGCCGGCATGACTTCTCCACGGCCACACCCACGACCAGCCCGGGCCCCGGAAAAACGTCCCCACGACGGTCAAACACATAGCGACGGCAATGAACCACGTCATCACCCACCAGGAGAGTGGCTTCGTGGCGAGCGCATTCAGCCAGCCCTCTCGTCCCTGTCTAACGGTGTAAGAAAAAAGCAAGAGAGCCGCAACAAGCGCCGTGGGAGCAAAAATCGTCCAAGCATGGAACACCGCAAGAAACGCGAGGAGGATGAGGACTGTGATGACGACAATCCACAGATTTTGCGACGGCCGCCGGGCCCAAATCGCCTCGCCTTCGATATTCACGTTGAAATAAGGAATGACCACGAGCGCGATTACCACCAATGTCGGAATCAATATTCCCGCCACGAATGGCGGGAAAAAGTGCAGCAATTCCTGGAGGCCGAGAAAATACCACGGGGCCTTGGCGGGATTCGGGGTAAGCAGCGGATTCGCGAGTTGCTCGAGCGGTGCGTCCCAGAGAAGCGCAACGAGCACCATGGCAATCACGAGCACTTGAAATGCGATCGCCTCGCGGATCAAGAGATGAGGGAAAGTCATCAACTGCGGGCCCGGATCGCCTACTACCTTGGCAGAGGTCTTTTTCGTGACAAAAACGACGCGGCGTGGCTCTTTCTTCGCGTCCGAGCTAAAGCCGGTCTCGATTTTATTCTTATCCATCGTCATCCTTGGGCTTTACGGTCAGACCGCCGTCCTTTTGCACCCGCCAGAAATGTATTCCTATGAGTAAGAACGCCACGAGTGGGAGAATCACGACATGAAGCACATAGAAACGCAACAACGCGTTTTCTCCTACGATGTTCCCGCCAAGCAGCAGGAACCTAATCTTGTCGCCAACGAACGGCATCGCCGAAATGATATTGGTGCCGACGGTAACGGCCCAAAAAGCAAGCTGGTCCCAGGGCAAGAGATAGCCGGTGTAGCTAAGGAACAGGGTGACGAGGAGAAGCACAACACCGACCATCCAGTTGAACTCGTGCGGTGGTTTGTAGCCCCCGCGGTAGAACACGTGAAACATGTGCCAGAAGACGGCGAAGACCATCAAATGCGCGGCCAGTCGGTGAAGATTCCGAAGGAAGACGCCATTAGAAACGACGAATTGAAGATCTTTCATGTCCCGGTAGGCATGAGGCGTCGCCGGGTGGTAATAGAACATTAACAAGATACCCGTGACAAAAAGAACGATGAAAAGGAGGAAGGAGATCGAGCCCAGATAGTACGAAGCTCGCACGCGGAGGGACTTCTCGCGAACCTTGACCGGTAGCCAGTGGAGGAAGAGATTACCAAAAACGGCGAGGCTGCGCGTGCGGTTGGTGTTGGCGGGACCGCGTCGAAAAATCGACTTCCAGACTTTAGTTTCGCGAAGATTTTGCAGCGCCGATTGAAAGGATGTCGCCATCTTCTCCCTCAAACTCTCAAGACTTGCGTAGGCTTGATGTTTTGGAGCTTGTCGACGAGCAGTTCGCCGTCGGCTGTCAGCGAGATGGCGAAGTGCGGGAGCGGCCGCGGCGCGGGACCTTCGATCTTGGCGCCATCCGCCTTGAACTTGCTGCCGTGGCAGGGGCACGCAATCATGTCGGTGTCGGGTTTCCATTGCGTAACGCAGCCCAGATGCGTGCACACGGCGGAGACCGCATAAAAGCCTTCCGGCATGCGCACGATGTAAACCTGTTGGTCCTGAAGAAACGTCACCGAATGGACGGGATAAAGATCGGGATTGCCGGCGCGAAAAGTTGTCGGGGGCTCAAACAAGACGTTGGGCGAAAAGAATTGATAGGTCACGGCAACTGAGCCCAGACCGGCAATGCCAAGGGCCCCCAGCGTAATTTCGTTCAAGAAATCGCGCCGGGTGACCTCATTAGCGGCCTGCCTGGAAAGGGGCGCTCCAGGAAACGAAGGGTGTTTTGTTTCACTCATGCGTGGAGAACCATCTTTTCAATTTGAACCAAATTGGGGTCACGATCGAAAACTTCGAAAGATTCCATGGTGATGGTTTTCACTGGGCAACGCTCGGCGCAAAGGCCGCAACGAATGCAGATGGTTTCGTCTTTGACCATCACTGAACCTTGGGCGGTGGAAAGTTCTTCGGGAGACAGACGGAGAAGTTCGAGAGCCCGCGAATCGGATGTGGTGGACAATTTTTGCCGGGTCTCATCCGAAAATTCGAATTGGCTTAGCGGCACGAGTTGAAGGCAATTCTCCGGGCAGACATCCACGCATCCGCCGCACAGGATGCATTCGGTTCCTTCCGCTTCGTTACCCTCAAAAATCGTGTTGATCCAGCACTGGAGACAGCGAGTCGCCTCTTTCCTGGCCTGTTCCTCCGTGAAACCCGTTTCTACTTCGGCGACACCCGTGCGACGCTCAAGAGGAATCACTGGCACGGCGAGCCGGGAATACTCGTCGTAGTGTTCTGCCATCTGATGATGGTCGAGTAGGGTGATCTGCACGTATTTCGGCTTGGGCTTCCATTCCGGGCCACGAAGATACTTGTCGATCTGCTCGGCGGCTTTCTTGCCGTCCGCGACTGCGCTGATAATCAGGCGCGGTCCAAAAGCAATGTCCCCCGCCGCGAAAACGCCCGGCGCTGTCGTCATCAATGTCTCGGGAGCGATTTTCAGCGTTCCTTGGCGGGTGGCCTCGATTCCATCGGACGCCGAAAGAAAAGAGAGATCGGAAGCCTGGCCAATGGCGAGAATCACCGTGTCGCACGGGATAATGCTTTCCGTCCCCGGCACAAAAGTGGGGCTGAACCGCCGCTGGGCATCGAAGACGGAGGCGCAACGGATGACTTCCAGCCCCGTCACCTTTCCGCTCTTGCCGACGAATTGTTTCGGGCCGAGTGAAGGATGAATTCTAATACCTTCGACAAGCCCTTCTTCGATTTCCTCCTCGGATGCGGGCATCTCCTCTCGCGACTCAAGGCATACCAAATGAACTTCCCGTGCCCCCATGCGAAGCGCGGCGCGCGAAACGTCCATGAACTCCTTCATCGCTACGTCCATCTCGCTGGAAGTCAATTGATCCGGAAGCGTCGAACCGCCGGCCGGCTCCGCGGTGTGCTTCAGTTGCTCGCGCATGGCGGACCTGGCGACGTCAATCGCGACGTTGCCACCACCGATGACGACGACTTGCTTGCCGATGGAAAAGCGGTAGCCGAGGTTTACGTTCAAGAGAAAATCGATGCCCTTCACAACACCGTCGAGATCGTGGCCCGGCAGATTCAAATCGCGGCTGCGGTGCAATCCAAACGCGAGCAGAATCGCCTTGTAGCCTTGCGCCCGCAAATCGTCGAGGGAAAAATCGCGGCCCAGACGCATGTTCAGCCGCAGTTCGGGGCCAAGATCGAGAATCTCCCTGATCTGCGCTTGCAGGACGTCGCGCGGGAGGCGATATTCGGGAATTCCCAGGTGCATCATCCCTCCGGGCACGGGAGCTGAGTCGAAGATCGTGACCGCATAACCGAGCAGCGCCAGATCGTGCGCCGCGGACATGCCGGCCGGTCCGGAGCCAATTACTGCGACTTTCTCCTGATGAATAACTCTAGGCTTTTCTGGAAATACATCGATTGGATTTCGTGACTCTGGGCCATAGCGCTCTGTCAGAAAGCGCTTGAGCGCGCGGATCGAAATGGGTGAATCCAATTGCCCACGGCGGCAAGCAGGTTCGCAGGGATGCCCGCAGACTCGACCGCAAATGGAAGCGAAAGGATTGGGGACCCGGGCGTAGCGGTAAGCTTCCTCGTACCTCCCCTGCGCAATGAGGGTGACGTAACGCCCGGCCTGCGTGTGGACGGGACAGGCCTGCATGCAGGGGAAGTTCGATTCGAGCCATTCGAGGTCGACTAGCTTGGTTCGGTTGGCCACGAGGCGCGTCCCGGGTCCCTTTCTCACTTACTTCTTGACCGTCAACTCCACCGTCGTTGTTGTGGGGCTGACTTCTACGGCTTGCGTGGTTGGTTTACCATCTTCGCTCCAAGTCTTCAGCGTATATTTCCCGGCAGGTACATTCTTGATTTCGAAATTGCCGTCTTTATCAGTCACCGCAAAATACGGCGTAGGAACGACGACTACATAGCCGGACATTTCGGGATGCACGTTGCAAAGGAGAGAGGCTGTGCCGAGGTCATTGAATTGGAACGGTTTCTTCTCGCCTTTCGGCCAAGTGCCAAGATTGTGAGACAGTTTCTTGTTTCCGCTGATTGATGGCCAATACACGTTATGGCCGACAGGGTCGCTGTTGAGAAAATCCACGGTAGTTCCCTGTTGCACGGCCACGACATGCTGGATGAAGGCCATTTTCCGCTGGTCAATCACGACATGGTCCTTCGGCGCATCGAATTTCTTGTCCGGGATCGCGTCGACATACACGGCGATGTTCTCCGCAGACTTGATTCCCTGCACACTGACCTTGCCTTTGATTTCGTTGGCCCGGCCTGCACCAGTCAGAACCAGGGCCAAACTTGCTGCGACTGCTGCCTTTGCTGCGATTCTCGATAGACTCATGACATTCCTCTCGCTTTCAGATGTACCTGCGCTTCGATTTCGTGAGCTCACACGGCCTTTAGAAAACGTAGTCGATTCCGCTGACGATTCCGTTCGGGCGGAAGAATATGGTATTGCCATTGTTGAGAGTGACCGGCCGCTCCCACCGGTGCTGGTATTCGAATGCAAGTTTAATGTTCGCTCGGACAAGGAACTGTATGCCCGGGCTGAACCGGTTGCGCGTATCATAGCGGGAGGCGCCATTGAAGAAATCTGTCGGCGAGTTCACAAAGTCATACCGCAGCAGCGCGATCATCCACGGATAGACCCAGTAATTGGCTTGCGCGAATCCGCCGGTGAAGGTCACCGGAGAGGTACGGATAAACCCGGCTCCCGTCGCTGCATTCGGCAGCAGATTCTGGTCATGCCCGTACATGCCCACGCCATAAATTTCGAGCTGGTTGCGGTATTTGAAGCGGATGTCCCCGCCCACACGATAAAACGGCTCGCGCACCGTTCCAAAACCAGGGAAGAGACTGTTGTCCATGTTTAGCGCATTTCGGCCGTAGTAGTAGAACGCGCCAAAGCGAATCGAAGTGTGATCGTGTGGTCCAGTCGGCCCCGCGGCCTGTACAGCGCTTCGGCTCTCAGGATCGCGCTCCAAGTTGAACCGCTGCGAAACACGCGCATACACGTCTTTAGAATTGCGCAGCGCAGGACCATTGTTTGCGCCATCTACTACGGCCAGCGACCAGATGAAATACCCATCATTCGGATATCCGCCGATCTCAATCCCGCGCTGCGGAATTCCAAACTGCAGCGGATTATTTGTCGTGCAAGGCGTACCCGAGGGTGATCCAACCATTGCACAGGCCGCATTGGCAATGGGCGCGATACTTGCTTGGCTATACACATCGTAAGGAGTCAAGTTGATGGTGCGAGCCTGCGTGATTGGCAACTCCAGTTCGAACTGGCCCATCCGGAGATTCAATGTGTCCTTCGGCAAGCCAAAAGCATGACCTAAGTCGTTGAACTTGAGATAGCCATCACCCAAACCCGCTGCAGCGTTGTCGCCACCAGCCGAGATGTCGTTGTCGACCCAGAATGACAACGTGGGGCCAAAACTCCCGGCGCCGATAATCGTGAATGTGTTCGGAACGAATAAATCCGTGCGAGGCAAGAATCCAGCGGCAATAGGCTGCTTGGCGTTGTAGTTGAAGTTCCCCGAATAGCGGAAGGCAATCGGTATGCTTCCCGGGATTTCACCCGGATACACAGCGCCGGGGAACGCCTCCTTCTGTGCCTTCGAACCTAGCAGGACTGGAGGTTCTTTCACGAAGGTCTCGTCGTCCTTTGGAAACTTGAATCCGTTCTTCTTGAAAGCCTCCCCGAAGTCATTCAGTTCGGGATAATTGTTGTGGCACGTGGTACACGACGTCTGATACTTCCGCGAAAACGCGGGGATCGCGGAAGTCTTAGGCACCGACGCAAGCATCACCCACATAACAACCACGACCGCAGCCACACTCGCCATAATGCTGGTATTAAGTACACGACCCTTCATTCCCTCGCCCTCCTGATCTTGCCCACCGAACCGTGGGCCAAGTTCCCAAACTCACCGCTAGGCTTCAATGTTCTGCATTGTTGCTTGAAGCTCAGTTGACCTACCGTGACGCACGTCACCGATTGATGTGACGGACATCACACCAAACTTTGAAGAGGAGAATTCCCGGGAAAAGGGAAGGAGTTATGAGCCACAACGCTTTCGAGCCCTGCCTTGGAGTAGCAATCCGCGCGATGGCGTCGGCCGGATCACGGATGGCAGGACGCGGCTCGTCCTCCCATGCGCGCTTGCCCGGACCGCGGAAGACCAGCGCTTTCATGGCAGTGCTGTTGCTCAGAGTTGCGGCACTCCTAGTCGCCAGTCCGAGCTCAGCAGTTGTCATTGATATTTTCTCGAAAAGTACATAATCCTAAAATGGTTCGCAATGTCAGAACTGTTCAATATTGCACACTTGCCACAATTACAAGGGAGGCAGCCGTGGAGTGCAGGCTCGTCTTGGATTCCCGCATCTTGCTGACTGGCATAACGCCTGTATCGTTCGCTGTACCGGTGGGGGCAGAATGAAAGCAGAAGATTACGAGTGCAGATTTGCTGCACCCCGGTAGGAGGAGTCGAGCGGGTTAGGCGCCTGCGAGGTTTTCGAGGCCGGCCCTGTTCTTGATGATGACTGTGGACCCGTTGACCTGCAGGAACTGCTTCTTCTTGAAATCACTAAACAGTCGCGTCACGGTCTCTCGAGAGGCCCCGATCATCTGGGCAATTTCTTCGTGCGTGAGGGTGAGTGTCATCCTCACCTCGCCCTTTCCTTCGTCATGGTCTGCTGAGAGATCCAGCAGGAAGCGGGCCAACTTCTCACCTGCGGAATGCGAGAGCCCAATGGTTCGCATTTCCGCGATCGCCGAATGATAGGTTTCGCCGAGCTGCTGCGCCACGCGCAATGCTGCTTCGCCGTGCTCGCGCAGAAAGAGCAGGAAATCCTGCCTAGAGATGAAATTCGCCTGAGTAGGTTCGATTACGTCAGCCGTAAGCTCGTAAGGTTTTCCCGTAACCGTCGCGGGCAAGCCCAGGACCTCTCCCGGTTCCGAGATCCTAAGAATGAGACTCCTCCCATCGGCAGACGAGGTCGACAGTTTGACCTTGCCACTACATAGAATGAAGACTCCACGCGGGGACTGCCCTTCTACGAAGAGAGTTGCCCCCTTCGGGTAAGCCGCCGCCGAGGTGATGGCCGCCAATTTCTGAACCGCAGAAGGAGGAAGGTTACAAAAGAGCCGATCCTCGCGGTGGGGGCAGGACAGACAGCTCTCAATGATTTCTAAGCCGTAGGGGGCGCGCATGAATTCACCACCCCGGAGTATACCTCCCTCCCTACGCAACACGAAACGCAACCCGCTTGGCATATCCATCCGTCCGATAGATGACAACCAATTCGCATATTTCTACTGCAATCGAAGGTTCCCTGGCTGTGATGGCCGTCACGCTGCCATGTGACGAGGGTTACAGCAGTCCTTTTCTGCTGAGTTCATATTTTGAATTGTGTGGGAGGTGCAAAATGCAAAAAGATGAGCGCGACCTGTTGGAAGTTCTAAAATTTGAACTCCAATTCCTAGAAGACGGGGGCTATGGCCGTTCGCCGAGAACTCCTTGGAGGCCTCAATATATCTTTGAAGACTCTCTCACTTGCATGAACTACGATTCCAAAGAGAATCCCGGTCCGTGCAGTGATTGTGTTCTGATGCAGTTAGTGCCACCGGAACGCCGGTCCGAAAAGATTCCCTGCCGCCACATTCCGTTCAATGTATCCGGATCCGGTGAAACGCTCGATTCCCTTTACCGCTGCAGCGATCAAAACGAGATCGAAGAAACAGTGGGAGGCTGGCTGAGGGCGACTATTCAGCATCTGGAAGAGGAACGGGCAGCGGCTCGACAGGCTCACAGCAAACAGTCGACCCCGGGCGGGGGAACATTGAAAGGAACGCCTCTCCATCAGAAGCAACATCCGAAGTGTGCAAACCCGGCGTGTCCGACTGCCTTTCATTGGACCGGGGGTGGCAAGTTCTTCAGATTTCGGCCTGATCCGGTTCCGGCAGGTGGCAGTGATGCAACAGTTGATTCGCCGGGTGGAATCCACGGAGTAAGGCATTATTGGCTCTGCGAGCGTTGCTCACGTGTTTTCACTCTGGTGTACGAGGAAACTTACGGTGTCACGCTCAAGGCGCTCTGGCCGGAACTTCCCGTCGCGGAAGGTCACAAGGAGTTGTCAGCAGCTTAGCGGGTGTGCTGCTTTTCGACCGGCTGGTGCTCGTGTGAACGCGGCACTCCAGCCGTTGTCCTCATCGCATGCATTCTGTTCAGAACGCGACAAAACGGGCTTCCTTCTTATCTCCCTGCTGATCTTGGCGAATCCTTATGCTCCGTCAGAATTTACGGGCTGAGCCGACAGCTAGTTGTAATAGTGTTTTCAAATTTGCGGGCATAAGATTGGATCGTGGCTCTGACGGGGAGAGCTCTTTCTCGGTCCGTCCAGTTAATGAGGGACTTCGTTTCACGCAGGGAGGGCACCGATATGGCTTCAGCGGCACCCACAGGCTCAGCAAAGCCTTACGAATCCAAACAGCCTCTGTCCGAAGAAGAGCTACGGAAGATGCATGCCTACTGGCGCGCAGCGAACTACCTTTCCGTGGGACAGATCTACCTGTACGCCAATCCGCTGCTGCATGAGCCGCTGAAAGTCGAACACATCAAGCCCCGGCTGTTGGGTCACTGGGGAACGACACCTGGCTTGAATTTCATCTACGTTCATTTCAATCGGTTGATCAAAAAGCACGACCTGAATGTCATCTACGTAACGGGCCCCGGTCACGGAGGACCCGGTCTGGTTGCCAACACTTACCTGGAGGGCACCTATAGCGAACACTATGCCCACATTTCACAAACAGAAGAAGGCCTGAAGAAACTTTTCAAACAGTTTTCATTTCCGGGAGGTATTCCAAGCCACGTCGCCCCAGAGACGCCAGGCTCGATTCATGAAGGCGGTGAGCTTGGATATTCGATTGCTCACGCCTACGGCGCCGCTTTTGACAATCCTGATTTACTGGTGTGCTGCGTCGTCGGTGACGGCGAAGCCGAGACCGGTCCACTCGCAGCCAGTTGGCACTCGAACAAGTTCCTGAATCCCTCTCGCGACGGGGCGGTTCTTCCCATACTGCACCTGAACGGTTACAAGATCGCGAATCCGACCATACTCAGCCGTCTGAGTGATGCGGAGTTGACTCAGCTTTTTACCGGGTATGGTTACAAACCGTATTTTGTGGAAGGCCATGAGCCAGCGAGAATGCACCAACTCATGGCACACACCCTCGACACGATCGTCGAGGAAATTCACTTAATTCAGAATGACGCCCGCGCCGGGCGATCTAGTGGCGTTCCCGCTTGGCCGATGATCATCCTGCGAACGCCAAAGGGTTGGACAGGGCCAAAGATGGTGGACGGAAAACCGGTCGAAGACACTTGGCGCGCGCACCAAGTCCCAGTTACAAATTTTGTGTCACATCCTGACCACGTAAAGATATTGGAAGAATGGCTGAAGAGCTACACGCCAGAAGAACTGTTCGATGGAAATGGCAAGTTGATTCCAGAACTAGCGGAACTCGCGCCGAGTGGCACGCGCAGGATGGGTGCCAATCCGCACGCGAATGGCGGAGCTTTGCTTAAGGACCTTGTGATGCCAGACTTCCGCGAATACGCGGTGAGAGTACCGAAACCAGGTGCTGAGATTGCGGAAGCCACTCGAGTCTTAGGAAATCTTCTGCGCGATGTTATGAAACGTAATGCGGACTCGAAGAATTTCCGAGTATTTGGCCCTGATGAGACAGCGTCAAACCGTCTCGATGCGCTGTACGAAATTACTGATAAAGTTTTTATGGGGCCGGTTCTTCCTACGGACGAGCACCTCTCAAAAGATGGCCGTGTGATGGAGGTGCTGAGCGAGCATATGTGCCAGGGATGGCTCGAGGGTTATCTGCTCACTGGCCGCCATGGCTTTTTCTCCTGCTACGAAGCCTTCATCCACATTGTGGACTCTATGTTCAATCAGCATGCCAAGTGGCTCAAGGTGACGAGAAATATTCCATGGCGACGACCGATAGCCTCATTGAATTACCTCCTCACGTCACACGTTTGGCGCCAAGACCATAACGGCTTCACCCACCAAGACCCAGGCTTCATCGACCATGTTGTGAACAAGAAGGCGGATATTGTACGCGTGTATCTTCCTCCGGATGCTAACACCCTGCTTTCGGTAGCTGATCACTGCCTCCGCAGCCGAAACTATGTCAATGTTATCGTTGCTGGAAAGCAACCGGCGCTACAGTGGCTCGACATGGAGCGTGCCATCGAGCATTGCACGAATGGAATCGGAATCTGGCAATGGGCTTCGAACGACCAGGAAAGCGATCCGGACGTGGTGATGGCCTGTGCCGGAGATGTCCCGACCCTGGAGACGCTTGCGGCCGTCGATCTGCTGCGCCAACATTTTCCAGATATTAAGGTCCGGGTCGTCAATGTGGTTGACTTGATGACCATCCAGCCATCAACCGAACATCCCCACGGCCTCTGCGACCGTGAGTTCGACTCGATATTCACAATCGACAAGCCGGTCATTTTTGCCTACCACGGCTATCCTTGGCTGATTCACCGCCTGACTTATCGGCGCACCAATCATGACAATTTCCACGTCCGCGGATACAAGGAAGAAGGAACAACGACGACTCCCTTCGATATGACGGTCCTGAACGATTTGGATCGATTTCACCTCGCAGGCGACGTGGTCGACCGCGTCCCTCGCTTGCAACGCGTCGGCGCGCATTTCAAACAGTTCCTGCGCAACAAGCTCGTCGAACACAAACAATACATCCGCGAGCATGGAGACGACTTGCCGGAAATCCGGGATTGGAAATGGCCCTCTTAGGCCATGAAAATCCTTGTACTCAATTCGGGTTCCAGCAGCCAGAAGAGCTGCCTTTACGACATCGGAAACACCCTTCCGGAGCATCCGCCTTCGCCAGCCTGGGAAGGCAAAATCGAATGGGACGGCAGTCATGCGGACATCCAGGCGCGGAATTCACAGGGAGCGCAGCTGAAAGGTCGCGTCACGTTCGCGTCGCGCTCAAATGCGATCGACCAACTGCTGGATACATTATGGAATGGGAAGCTGCGCGTCATTTCTGCGCCTTCAGAAATCGACCTAGTAGGTCATCGTATCGTGCACGGTGGTAGAGACCTCGACAAGCCAACCGTCATCACACCGGAGGTGAAATCTGCAATAGCGCGTATGTCCGCCTTTGCGCCACTCCATAATCGCGCCGAGCTGGAAGGTATCGAGATCATCGAGAAACGCATTGGCGAGGTTCTCCAGGTAGCCGTGTTCGATACTGGATTTCACAGCCGATTGCCGGAACCAGCGGCTGTATATCCCGGTCCTTATGAATGGCTCGCGCAGGGGATTCGTCGTTACGGATTTCACGGAATTAATCATCAGTATTGCGCGGAGCGCACCGCGCAGCTCTTCGGAAAGGATTTGCGATCACTGAAACTCGTGACCTGCCATCTTGGGAACGGTTGTTCTCTGGCGGCCATCCGCGAGGGGCAAAGCATCGATACAACCATGGGATTCACACCGCTAGAAGGTCTGATGATGGGAACACGATCTGGCTCTATAGATCCTGGGATAATGACCTACTTGATCCGGCAGAGTGGCTTCACAGGACAGCAACTCGACGAGCTGTTAAACACAAAATCAGGCCTGTTAGGAATCTCTGGGATCTCGGGCGACATGCGGCAAGTTGTGGTCGCGATGAAAGACGGCCATCCGCGAGCTAAGCTGGCTTTTGAGATCTTCGTGCATCGCCTTCAGGCTGGTATCGGCGCGATGATTGCGGTGTTGGGCGGAATAGATGCGTTGGTCTTCACCGCTGGGATTGGAGAAAATTCACCTGAGGTGCGAGCCGCAGCTTGTGCCAACTTCAGATTTCTTGGCCTGAAACTCGACGCCGCTAAGAATGCGCAGTCATCTGCGGACCAAGATATTTCCTCTTCCGATTCAGTTGTTCGCGTCTTAGTCGTACGCGCTCAAGAGGATTGGGCTATTGCCAGAGATTGCTGGCGCCTTATGTCTGCAGGAATTCATGACCGGGCAAGCGCGAACTAATCAAAATGCCGTGTAGCCACATTCCTGGGGTCGACCTCATCTTCGCGCCACCAGAAGCGGCATCACACCAAACACCCCAAGCGTCACATAGTAGGCTGTCGCCGCTACCGGGTCTCGGCCTGCAAGGTACTCCCTGATCGAGAGGCCTCTAAGCCAGAGCACAAGAGTAAACTCCGCAATGAGCATCAGGCCAAGCGCAATGCCACCCATACTGAGGCGACTCGACGCTGTGGACGGCACAGCGAGTCTCCGAACGATCCACCGCGCTGCCACAATTGTGATGACAAACATAATGGGCGCTTCCAAGAGTTCAGCCACTCTCGTGCCAAGTCGCGGGACGACCCACAATATGCGAATGGGTCCAAGCAAGAAACCCGCTCCGAAAACGAATACGAAATAGAGCATGCCGGCTTTCAGAATTTGCATTCCGGTTCGTCCCTCCTGGTCCGAAGTTCGTGCGTAGGTCCGAGAAGGAAAGCATCCGTAGGATAGAATGCAATGAAGGCTGCCGAGCGGGCTGAATTTTCCCCGGAACCCGTTACGGCTTGATCGCCACCTTGATCACACCTTCTCGCCGCTCGCCAAAGACTTTGTACGCCTCAGTGATATCGTCCAGCGAAAACGTGTGAGTGAGAAGGGGTGCCAAGTTGAGTCGCCCGTGCCGGACGAGCTCCATCAGCCTGCGCATTCGCTCTTTGCCCCCTGGACAAAGTGTTGTGACGATCTTGTGGTCACCAAGACCAGCGGCAAATGGCTCTAAAGGCACGGAAAGTTTGCCGGAATACACACCCAGGCTGGACAATGTTCCTCCGGCGCGCAGCGCACGGAGCGCATTTTCAAACGTGCCCTGCGTCCCGAACGCCTCAATCGCCACATCTACACCTTTTCCGTCCGTAAGGCGCTTGATCTCCGTGATCACATCCGTTTCTTTGAAATTGAGAACGACGTCAGCACCCATCCGCTTGGCCATTTGAGAGCGGACCGGGTCCGATTCCACAGCAATGATCAGGCTCGCCCCCTTTAGTTTGGCTCCAGCCGTGGCGCAAAGTCCGATTGGCCCTTGGGCAAAGATTGCGACCGTGTCCCCGATCTGCAAATCAGCACTCTCTGCCGCCGAGATCCCTGTTGAAGCGATGTCCGCCAGCAGAACCACTTGCTCATCGCGCAGATCATCAGGAATTTTCGCCAGATTCGCTTGAGCGTTCGGCACCAAAAGATACTCCGCCTGCGCGCCGTTGATAGTGTTCCCGAATTTCCAGCCGCCAATCGCGCCGCCGCATTGCGACCAGTCGCCGCTCAAGCAGTAATTGCACTGGCCGCAAGGCGTGATGGCTCCCACCAGCACGCGTTCGCCAATCTTGTATCCGCTTACTCCCACTCCGATCTCGTGGATGATTCCTACCGGCTCGTGGCCGATGATCAACCCCGGCTTCACCGGGTATTCCCCTTTGAGGATGTGGAGGTCCGTGCCGCAGATGGTCGTCAGCGTGACACGAATGACTGCTTCGCCCGGTCCGGGCTTCGGGATCGGAACATGTTCGATCCCGATCTGGTTTGGACCGCGAAAAACAAGCGCCTTCATCATTGAGGTTGAAGTCTTATGCTGGCCCTGAATTCTATCCTGGAAAGTCGTCGACATGTTCGCCTCCTTCTCTCGCCAGCTGGGGGTTGAGGTGGGCGAACTCTGAGGAAATTCTGGTCGCCCAAACCTCAACCCCATGCAGCATGTTCGAAGGTGTCACACCGTGCTTAGTTCGCCCTCAGCCATGAACCGTGAGGACGGGGCACTTTGCCTCTGAAACAACCTTGTGAACTGTCCCCGCGTTCAGATGTGTGGCCAGCCACTTTGCCGGCTGGGCTCCCAGCACGATCAGATCGGCGCGCTGCCTGTTAGCGGCTTCCAGAATCTTCTCTGCCGGGGTCCCCTGCTCGACCAGGTAACGAGGCGCGCACCATAGCTCTGCCTCTTGGGGAACCAATTGACGCAGCTTGTGCAATTTGGAGTCCGCGAGTTCCGCAGGATGCACAAGTTCCCCAGTCTTCTGGTTTTCGATGACGTACAGGAGCGCCAAGTGCGCCTGGTTTTCCTGCGCCAGCGAGACGGCGTAGGGTGCGGCTAACGGAAAGTCCGTGGCGAGATCGGTGGCGTAGAGGATTTCACGCATCCTCACTGCCTTCTCGGGCTGCAGTGTTACGTGCGGTCCCACGGTCAGCACCGGGCATGGCGCTTGCCGCAGAATCTGTTCTGCAACCGAACCGAGTAGTGCCTTTCCAAGCCCCGTCCGCCCGCGCGTCCCCAGGACAATCAGGTCAATTTCCTTCTCTTTGATCAGGTTCGATATCACTTCCCAAATGTTACCCTCGCCGATCACCACTTCGTGCTCGACGCCCATAAGCTGCTCATTCAGGCGCTGTGCATGTTCCTTCGTTTGTCTTTCCGCCGCCTCAGCCATCGCCGCCCAGGCGTCCGGTGCGCCAGCTGTGTAATTGTCGAATGGATTTACGTGCACGCCGTACATTTTCGCTCCATAACTTCGGGCGATCTGGATCGCGAACGGCGCGGCCGCGTCTGCGGCTGGAGAAAAGTCAGTGGCAAACAGAATATTTTTCAGTGAGATTCTCGTTCTTGCTTGGACTGCTTTCATGGGCCACCTCCCTACGTACCACCAATACGCCGAGACAAGTCCGTCTGGCTGTGACGGCCGTCACTTTCAATTGTGACTCTGGTCACACCGCCGTAAAGGCTCCTTTGTTAGGTTTGAATTGGCAATGCGGGGCCGGAGTCGGATGCTGCTCCCGCTGACAAGCTGAGAGGAGAACAAAATGGAATCTCACCATGAATATCGAATCAAAGCATTTGGCGCGGGCGGGCGCAATGGCGTCGTCCAGGCGGAAGGAGTTCTGTCTTCGATTTCCTTCAGCGCCCCTCCGGAGTTCTTGGGGGAGCCAGGACGCTGGACACCGGAACACTTCCTCGTCGCCGCTGTGGCAAGCTGTTTCGTCAGCACATTTTCCGGAATTTCCGAGAAGTCCCACTTTGAATTTGTGTCGCTTCGCCTGGATGCAGAAGGTGTGCTCAGCAATGAGGATGGCATCTGGCGTTTTACGGAAATTAAGCTGCGACCTGTGGTCAGCATCCTGAAGGAAGAGGATCGTGACCGGGCCATCCGCTTGCTTGAGAAGGCCGAAAAATCGTGCCTCATCGCACGGTCCCTTAAGTGCAAAGTCGTTCTCTTCCCTGCTGTGAAGATTGAAGAGGAATTGTTGGTGCCAGCAAGAGTCTGAACGATTTGCGGCGCCAAAAAGATCAGCGATCGTTGACTACACCAGCGAGGAAGCTAGAATAAACGCCACAAGCGAATCTCAACTCTTGAGCCAGGATCTACCTCGTTCTCTTACTTCCGGAGGATCAAGTGATCGATGAACTCTATGATCT
>Ga0209117_1000496_pt1 | contig 16213 bp, 17 predicted proteins | sample BlaSpr_A8_OM2_M2_FD_187978 | JGI IMG/M metagenome (GOLD analysis project Ga0209117, IMG submission 187978) | Forest soil microbial communities from Thunder Bay, Ontario, Canada - Black Spruce, Ontario site 2_A8_OM2_M2 (SPAdes) (version 2) | ecosystem: Environmental > Terrestrial > Soil > Boreal...
GATTTGTTGGGAGGAACCGGAAAAGCAGAAGACGCGAAGCTGCCGGGCGCAGGAATTATCCCGAAGCCGTGCCCAAGGAAAGGAGCGGCGGAAATGAAGCAGGCATCGGATCATCAGGCCGTCGTTGCGACCTCAGAGATAGACTATGTGCAGGCAAGCCTGACAACAAGGTCACGCTAACGGTGGTTACTGCAACGCGTTCATCCTGATGAAGCCGTAGATGTTGCCGTTCTACCGTTTGAGCCATTCGCGGTCTTGGAAGTTGTTGTAAAACCAAATCACGCTAAGACTGTCACGGCAGAGGTCGCGAATTTTTAGCGCGCTCAGGCACGAATCGCTAACGTGGGAGGTACATGCGGGGTACACGGCATAAGGCAACTGTGGAACTTCTTTCTTTTCAGAAGGAAAGGTTGGTAGGGGCGGTGGGGATCGAACTAAAAGAGACGTTGGGCACACGTAAGTTGTTGACTGCATTAAACGAACAAAACGACAAAAACACCGAATTCGCTAAAGCGAGGTACACGACAGGTACACGGGAGTTCCACTTATCGAGTTGGCAAAGCGTAGCGCCCATATAAAGGGTTTTCCAAAAACCATTCTGTTCGAGTGGTCGCAGCCGACTGATTCTCCGGCCTTCTTGGGACTTCTTACGGCGATTGGGTCTGGCGAATGAGGGTATTTTTCTACTATCCCTTCTGATCTTCGACAAATTCGCTTCGCAGTCTATTAAACAATTCATACACTTTTTCGAGATTGGGGTCGGATTTTTTCTGCTCTTCCGTAGGATGCATTTCGTTAGGAATAACATTGGCCGGTACGCGCACTTTGCCGTTGGTCATTTCATAGGATTCGATCTGCCCTCTGAGCCAGAAGCTCAATAGCTTGGCTTGAGTCCATGGCAACGTCACGGCGGTGTGTTGTTTTACCGTGATCTTTCCTTCTCTTTGATCCAACTGCCCAAAAATCAGTTTTAAATCCCACGCGCTTTGCTCGAAATAAACATTATTCGCATATACCTCACGGTATATCTCATCCTCGGGTAATGGTTGGTACTGTAAAGGCACAGCCTTATCTGGTTCCATAATGATAATTCCCCCCTGCTCCAACCGCCTCTTTCAGAACTGGCAGCCCCTGGATCGAACCACTTCTGCTCGGGACTGTAGTCAGATTTTGGCGTCGAGAGGTTAGCGTCTCGAATTGGAATCTCGTTGGACGTTCCTGTTGCGCGGGCGTGCACGTTGGGTTCGCCTGGACGCCCAGCGGTATCTGAGGTGTGTTTTCGACAATGCCCAGATGTCGCAGACTGCGGCTCCGTCTTGCACGTTTACGGACACGGGTCGCGGGTCGCAAGAAATCAATATCATTACCTAACCGAGTGACATTAAAAGTATCCTGGCTGTAGCTGTTTTCCCAGTTGAGCATTTCGCTAAACGGTACAAGTTTGACCATCAGCCCAACATTCAGAGTGGCAGCCATTCTTACAAGGGTCTCGAGATTGAAGTTGACTCGGCCAGGAGTCTCCATCGCAGATATACGAGACTGTCTCATTTCTGCCAATTGAGCCAATTCCGGTTGTGTTTTATCTTCGCGCAGACGTAGCGCGCGTAACTGCGAAGGAATGAGCACTTCGAGTTTTGCTCTAATGTAATCTGCGCGAAAGTCTCGATCTGCGATGAGCCTAGAGACTATTTTCTGCCTGTCGCTCATAAAGTTTATAAGCTCCTTGGTCGAACAATATCTTTCGATCCAGTGCTGTTTGCAATGCATTCCGCGGAATGTAAACTTCGCCCTTATGGTGGTAGCCCATCAAGAAAACGGCTCTCTTTGATCCCGAAAAAATGCCGAGCATCCTGTATTGGACCTCGCCAGAGATTCTCCACTGCCAGATTTGATGCCCTTTGAGTTCGCCCTGCATTTGTTTGACAACTCCGCTCCATTCGAGGTGATTAGCGATTTTCTCATTATTCTTAATGGTTGCGTTAAAGGACAATCGCGCGCGATCCGATATGTCGTTGTCATACCAATCCTGTATCGGTTTGCCGCCCGCAAGATAGCCAAAATCAAAGAAACTCCAGACTATTACAGGTCCAGGCGGCTGATTTGGGAATATTATCACTTTTTTGTGATTAGTCAAGCGATTCCCCTTGAAGCGCATATTGTATCACTTATTTATGATAGGCGATACAAAAGCAAAAGTCAGCGAACACCGGAACCCTTAGCCGTTGATAGTGGGGTCAATTGTACCGACCAGATACCTCGGGGGTTCGCGTCGCTCACGATTCGTGTCCGATTCGGATGAAAGGCCAGCGTAGGCTATCAGCCTTAATTGATAATTATCTCCGCACTCCGAATTGCTTCCTCCTTCTTCTCAGCTTTGGCCAGCATCGCAGCTTCTCGGTAAAACTCCAGAATCCCGCTATACGACGCCCGAAACCGCGCATCCGCTTGACTCCACGTGTCGACCTGATCGTGTCTATGCCGGAAATGAAGCTACGCCTCGGTGAAAAACGCATCCAGGCCGACGTCCTTGTAATCTTGTGGATTGTCCTTCGTTGCGCTTCGCAGTTCCCGTTCAAGTTCTGGCTTGTAGCACTTTAGTCGCTGAAAAAGCTCGTACGTGCCGATAACGAGATCGACCGAACTCGAAGGCGTCAAAGATCGGATAAACTGCCAGTCGGCCGCATCATTGTCGGCAATGTGTTCGGCCATTTTGCCGTCTATGTGATGCTGAACGCGTTGCTCCCCAAAAAACATCACGGCCACTCGTTTGGAGACGATGCGCGCCTCTACTTCAATCGGAATATCGGTCCACTTCAGATTCAAATCAGTGATGGTCGACCTATGTAGATGACTGACGAGGCTATTTACAGCCCACAATTTGCTCGCGTTCGCGTGTTGAATCGCGTGTTGAAGTTCGTGCGCCAAAGTCATTGTCAAAGCTATTTCATCGGCAGAGGTACTGCCGCTCAAATAAATAAAGTCATCGATGGCGGGAACACCCGCGTCGAACATGCTGCTTGTGACGTAGGGCGGCCATGCTCCCAGGTTAGTATTTTCGTTGATGGGTACATAGACGCCGCGATTAGCCTCACCAAATTCGCGTCTAAGGGCAGGCGTATCGTTGTCATCCAAAAAGCACAGCACTCTGGAGTCCGCTGGAATACAACTTCCGAAGTGAGCTACGACGCATCTGGCTGCAGCATCGCGTTGTACCTTAACTTCATCCGGCGCTTTGACCTTTATTGTGACGGGCACTGGAACCTATGCCAAATCCGTAGGCTGGAGCCTTTGACGCCGAGCGGCCGAAATTGACGTCTACTTTTTTGCCTTTGTCATTGCTTCACAGGCATCTTTAACGGCATTACCTAACTCGCGTGTCGAGCCGCTAAATATATCGTCACCGTTACGATTGAAGACAGCTATCTTGTTGCGGCGGTGAATAAGGCCTTTTCCCCCTTCATGGTCCAGTACCACTACGAAATCGGCCTTTCGAAGATTGCTCGTCACAGTTAGTTCGGGGCACCGCTGATTCAACGTCTTTATAATCTCCGCTGTCTGGGGCCGCGCTCCGCCGGAAAACGAACTGCCTGCAAATTCCTCGTTCTACGCAAGACCATCCACAAGCGGCTCAGATGCACTCGTCCTGGCCATCATGAAAAAGAGCTTGCGAAACCCGGAGTGAACTATGCGCATGAGTTTCGCGAGGTTGACGGAACCTTAGTCGCCATGAATATACTATTCGTGTAGTACCTGATGAACTAAACTGATCGCAGTCGAGCCTTCGCCCACAGCCGAGGCGATTCGCTTGGTGTTTCCAGAACGAACGTCGCCGACGGCGAGCACACCAGGCAGGCTCGTCTCATACAGATACGGCGCCCGCGCAAGAGGCCAGTGAGCACTTGCGAGCTCTTCCGGCGTCAATGCCGATCCCGTCTTCAGGAAACCTTGCTTGTCCTGTGTAGCACATCCGTCGAGCCACTGCGTATTCGGACTTGCTCCGGTCATCACAAAAACGTGCCGGATAGATCGGCCTTCGAACTTTCCGGTTTTCTTGTTTCGCCACTGCACGCGCTCGAGCTGGCCATTTCCCTCTAGCCCGGTGATCTCCGTATTCGTGTGCAGCGTTATGGCCTGATTTTCTTCGATTCTGCGAATCAGATACCGCGACATCGTGTCGGATAAAGCTTCTGACCTTATCAGCATGTACACGTGTCCTGCCGTCCCCGACAAAAATACTGCTGCTTGCCCTGCTGAGTTGCCGCCGCCGATCACGACTACGTCGTCACGACCACACAACTGCGCTTCGATAGAAGTCGCTCCGTAATAAACACCGGCCCCTTCGAAGTGAGACAGATTCTCAATCGGCAGCTTGCGATACTGCGCTCCTGTCGCGATCACAACGGAGCGGGCAGCAAACCGTAAACCACCGTCAATCTCGACCACGTACGGCTTGCGGTCGCACGTCAGGCGCACGGCCCGCCGCGAAATCATCATTTCCGCTCCAAATTTCTGGGCCTGGATGTAGGCTCGGCCCGCGAGATCTAGGCCGGAAATACCTGTGGGAAATCCCAGATAGTTTTCGATCTTCGAACTCGAACCGGCTTGTCCGCCGGGCGCTGTCGTCTCGACAACCAAGGTACTGAGTCCCTCCGAAGCCGCATACACAGCCGACGAAAGACCCGCAGGTCCCGCACCGACGATGATCACGTCACGCAAATGCCTCGGGTCGATTCCTTCATTGAAGCCCAGGCAATCGGCGACCTGCTCGTTCGTAGGATTCCGGAGCACGAGCTTGCCTCGGCAGATCAAGACCGGCACACAGCTCGCATCTAGGTGAAATCGATCCAGAAGTTCCTGCACGCGGGGATCATGATCGAGGTCGATGTAAGAGTAGGGATGACCGTTTCGCGAAAGGAATTCTCTGATCCGCAGTGTCCCCGCGGAGTTGCTTGATCCCAAGACCACTGCGTCTCCCCAACCATGAACGATCAACTCGATGCGCCGCAGAATAAAAGCGCGCATGAAAATGTCGCCCAGTTCGGCGTCGCTCTGCACCAGTCCTTGCAAAGTTATCCGATCGATTTCGACGATCTCTCCTGCATCCCGCATGCGTGCCCGCATAAGGCCGCGACGGCTGGAGAGCATGGTGACGTCACCGAGAAAATTTCCTGCCCTGTAAACGACGATCAGTTCCTCGCCGGCGCCCGTGCTCCGCACAAGCTCCAGCGCGCCAGAAATCACTACCACGAACGGCAGATTGTAATCGCCCTGTTCGACCAACACTTCTCCCTCTGACACCTGACGCTTTTTCCCGTGTGCGGCAACACGCGCAATCTGGGCAGCAGTTAACGTTGGGAATAGCTTTTCACGCTGTTCGGGAGAGATCGTTTCCCATGGGGTCTTTTGCGAGGCAGAGTTCATCATAAAATAACCGGGCACCTGATCATCGACTTCCCCTCTAACCACCGCCACGATTCCTGTCTCGGCGTCACAGCCAGAGCTGTCGGTCGCTGGTAATTCCGTCCTTACGTCAGTGCCTCCTCCTTTCGTTCTGGATTGATCTGGGCGCGCTTACAAACCCAGATCGCTGAGTCCCGGATGTCCATCCGGACGGCGGCCAAGCGCCCAGTGGTACTTACGCTCCGACCCTTGAATCGGGAGATCGTTGATGGAGGCGAACCTGAGACGCATCACGCCGTTTTCATCGAACTCCCAATTCTCATTGCCATACGAGCGAGACCATTTCCCGGAGTCATCGTGCCATTCATAAGCAAAGCGCACGGCGATTCGGTTTACCTCGAACGCCCAAAGCTCTTTGATCAGTCGATAGTCCAGTTCCTTCGCCCATTTGCGTCTGAGAAATGCGACGATTTCTTGCCTTCCGTTCACAAATTCCGAGCGGTTTCTCCAGCGTGAGTCAACTGTGTAAGCCAGGGCCACCTTTTCCGGATCGCGAGAGTTCCAGGCATCTTCTGCCAGTCGAACCTTTTCAATAGCCGTTTCGCGTGTAAATGGCGGCAACGGTGGACGTTGAGTGGTGGCTTTGGCGACGGACATTGCATTTCTCCTTGTGAAGTTCCCTTTTCTATGGACGCCCCATGACGTGCACATGCGCGTAGGGCGATCCGGCCCACATGATGTACGCGCCGGTCGGCTTGTGTGTGGTCGCCAGTCCGGTGGCCTTCGGATCGAAGGGCCACATGATCATCCAATGCGGGCCTACAGTGATGGGAGGACTCGTCGTGTCATGAGGATCAGAATCGCTTCGCTGTGTGGCGCCGGCCAGCATGTAGGTAATTCCAGGAACGCTGTTCGTTGGCTTTGGTTTGTGAGCTTTGGCGTCAGCGAACCACTGCATCGAAGCCGCATCTGCACACATAGGAGGGTCGCCGACAACGTTGGGATTGCCCGGCATGCAGGTAAAGCCATTGCTGCCCTCGCGCAGGATCACTCTATTGCCCCGCGCATCTGTATAGACGATTCGTGCGGACTCGGAAATATTATCCGGTCCTGCGGACATTGCCCGAGCGATTTTTTCCTGTGTCGTGTCATCTGCCTTCGAAGGTATACCGTTGTGCGAAGCCTTCGATTCAGCAGGGACTACAAATCTGATTCCAATTATCAGAAACAGAGCCGCAGTGGCGGCGCTCGCCAAGAACTTACGTCTCGAAGTTTGGGATCTCATCGCTGAACTCCTCTCATTGCTGCCATTTGCGATTACACTTCAGCCGGTCATGTCGCGGAATACGATTCCTAGAAATACGATTCCTAGCTCGCCTACGCGAGCAGCTTACCTTCAAGTTCGCGCTTGGCTCGAAACCAATCGTCTAACTCACTGCCCGCTCGAGATAGATTTCGTAGGCGCGACGTCTGATTTCTTCTTCAAGCACTGCGTTTCCCCCCGCAGCCCCTCTCGGTTCCACCCGCTTGGAGTTTGCATGCAACTCCTTACTTACGTTGCTCTTTAGTTTTGATGACATGCTTATCCCCTTCTTCGCTTAACTCAATCGTTCGGTCAAGGTCATTGCAGAAGCTAGTCCCACTCGAACTTTATTTCTGGAACTGCACCTCGCTGAAATCGATTGCTACCATAAGCATTTCCAGGATCGGCCGGCGATCGGGTCCGCGCGTGTAGGCGCGTCGCTTGCTTGGCAAGCGAATGCCATTGGCCGCCACATAATCCGACGTCAGCTGAGCTGCTTTAAAGCCGCCTGCGATATTCACGCTGTAGTCATGGCGGCGCAGCATCAAATCCTCACCGAAGAAAAAATCCTGAATCTGGTTGTGGGTCTCGATCGAACCAGGGAAGTATGCGCGCAATACGCGCCACGTCTCTTGACCCTCCCGCCAGGCGTCGGTTTCCTCGACCCGCACGCCATCCAAGGCAAGCAGGAATGGCGTGGTGAGATACGTCCATACGGCTTCGCCGTTGAAATAGGCCCGATCGAGTGCGTCCCAAGGGGTACTCATTTGGTGACCCGCGAACGAGTCTTTAGGCGCACGGCGCTCAGAAACCAATGTGCCATCGAGCTTCTCAATGGCTATACGATCTGGGGTGAACATGGTGCGCTGATCGGAAGCCCCATATGGCAAGACCGACGAGCGTTCCTCGTGCAACCAAACAGTCATGCGGCGCGGGGTTGAGTCCTGAGGCGCTCCCTTGAGTGCGAATAGGCCGCCGCCGCTCACAATTGTGGCTTCAACTTTGTTGTAACCATTCCAGCGATCCATTCCGCCGTGAGCGTCAAGAATTCTGGCAAGCAGTTCGTTCATCAACTATCTCCTTCGTTGTGCGTACTCTAAGCCGCTTCGCTTTTCGGGACTAGCACCATGCGAAACCGTGCCTTGCCTTGCATCATGCGAGCGTAAGCATCAGCAGCTTGTTCGAGTGCAAGTGTCTCGATCATCGGCCGAATGTTCTCGAGGACGCTAAAAGCCAGAGTGTCCTCGTTATCGATCGGTGTCCCGGTCAAGCTCCCATAGATCGAGCGTTCTCCAAACACGAGCGGGAATGCATTTAATTGGATCGGGTCCCCCGGTACTCCCACTACGATGAGCTTGCCGCGCACTGCAAGGCCGGACACTAGTGGCCCCATCGCATCACCACTGGGGGCCGTTGCAAGAATCGCTCTCGCCCCGCCCAAACGCTGCAGCACCGCTGCGGCATCATCCACGGCAGTATCGATGTAAACGTGCGCGCCCAAGTCTTTCGCAAGCTTTTCCTTGTCGCGTCCCTTTCCGATTGCGACAGTACGGAATCCCATGTGCCGGGCAAACTGGACGCCAAGATGCCCGAGGCCACCAATGCCCTGCACAGCTACCAGATCTCCGCCGCGCAATCCGGCATTGCGAAGAGCGTTGTAGGTGGTGATGCCCGCGCATAGAAGAGGTGCGGCTTCCGCGGATGTGAGTTCATCCGGAACCGAAGAGAGGGCGCGCGCTTCAGCGATCATCACCTCCGCATATCCTCCATCCACGGTTACTCCCGACGTCACAGGGTTCTGACAATTTACGATGTCCCCGCGCCGACACGGTTCGCACACCCCGTCTTCTCCGGCAATTAGGCCGACTCCAACCCGTTGACCGATTTTCCATCTGGACACTCCGCTGCCCAGGGCTTCAATACGGCCGACGACTTCATGTCCAGGAACACGCGGCAGACTCAGTCCGGGGTAAGTTCCAGTGACCGTGGCCGCATCGGTGTGACAGATTCCACATGCTTCCACCCGAATCCGGACCTGACCTGGTCCGGGCTCGGAGACTTGTCGTTCTACTACTCGAAGCGTGCCGGGTGCTGCGACTTCGACCGCTCTGTATGTGGTTTTCATTTCGTGTGAAGTTTATCTCTGTCTACTTCCTCCGGTGCCAACTGCCGAACGCATGACTTCCTCCTAGACGTCGCGATCAAGGAACTCGGACACATGACTGGTGTATGCCCTAGCGTGCTGAAACAACGATCCGTGACCAGAATCGGGATAAATAATGAGCTGCGCATTGGGCAGACGCGCACTAAGGGTGAACGAATTGACCGTGGGAATCATGATGTCGTTATTCCCGTTGGTGACAAGTACCGGCTGCGCGATCTTTTTCAAGTCCGCGTAGGGCTCGGCTCCTGATTTCTCCCAGGCAGCCATCGCTGCGAGTTGGGACCCGGCCGCCTCTGCCGTCGTAGGAGTGTCCTTATCTTCCGTGCGACGTGCCAGCCGTTGCACAAACTGGCGCCCAGCCGATTGGCTCGTTTCTGTCGGTTCGAAAAACAGCTTGAGTAGCTTTTCACTCGACGGCATTTTCTGATCGGCAAAGATCTTCAAAAGGTCCGGCCTGTCCATGGCGACGCCAACGCCACCAGCAGGGCCCGTACCAGTCAGAATGATCCTCTGCAAGAGGGCGGGGCGCTTTAAAGCCATCACCTGTGCGACCATGCCGCCAAGTGAGAACCCAAGTAAGTCCACCTGAGTCAAGCCAAGCGCATCGAGGAACTTCATGGCGTGATCTGCCATGCCGGCGACGGTGGTTGGCACCTTGCCGCTGGAGCGACCGATGCCGGCGCTTTCGAACAGGATGACTGTCCGACCCAGCGCGAGTGGGTCGGTGACGGCAGGATCCCAGTTGTCGAGGGTGCCGGTGAAATGCTGCAGGAACAGCAGCGGAAGTCCGGGGCCTGAGCCAAACTGACGATAGGCGTATGTGTTATCTGCCACCGTGACGTACTGCGTCCGAGCCGTGGCGTTACTTGCCGTTTCTGTTGCTCTCACGATTACTCTCCTATCGAGAATTTCAAATAAGAAGTCATGTTGGTCCGTTAGATCCCTTAGAACAAGACAATCTGGTCCATGTCGATGGAGACAACCAACGGTTCGGGTGCGGCATGGCCGTCCGGCTGAAGACCGAAGATCCTGTGCTTCGTCGGAATTACGATATATACCTCTCCTTTGTATTTCATTCTGGCTGAACGGCAAGCACGTCACTGCCGTCGATGCCGCACTCAATCTTGTTCTCTTTCCATCCATTCGCGAATATATGGAGCGCAGTTCTCAAGATTCACGCCTTCCGCTTCACAACGCACGAAAAAGTGCATTACGTCGCGATCGATTACGCCAACGTCTTTCAGATCTAAAACGATGTCGCGGTAGTTCGTTTGGAGTTCAAAAAGTCTCCTCAACTCGGCTATCGCCTGTTTTTCGATTCGGCCACTCAGGATGAACACCGTGAATCTTCCTCGCGTTGCAGTCTCAATCCTAAAAGTCATCGATTAGCCATTTGACGTGCGCCGCAATCGCGCCTGTGCTGCACCGCATTCCTTCGATCCGAGCACCGATCACGAGCAGTGCAAGCGGGTGCCCAATTGGATTTCACTGAAAACAAGGCTCGAAAAGGAAATTGGAAGTGACAGAATCTTAAGAAGTGCCAGAATCCTGGGAGTTGAACGAGGGGCTTACCGGATAGTGTTTTTCTTTATGTTGAGCTGCTTGATTTTCAAATCTAGCGTCGACCGCGGAATTCCGAGTTTGGCAGCAGCACCATTTGGCCCAGCGACTTTTCCGTTGCTTTCCGCAAGAGCCGCTTCGATGAGTTCCTTCTCATAGCTCTGGAGATTCTGTGTGAGAGGGCCTGATGACTTCGGGCGAGGTGCGTCCTGACTTGAAAGCCAGGCCTCATCGATCCAAAAGGTATTCCCGCTGCAGAGGATTACAGATCTCTCGACGATGTTTTGCATCTCGCGAATATTGCCTGGCCAATGATAGGACTGGCATAGCTTGAGCGTATTTTTGTCGATCTTGGTGATTTGCTTTCGCGCCTTCTCCGCGTAGCGCTTCACGAAGTACTCGACCAGCATCGGAATGTCTTCCTTTCGGTTCCGGAGAGGCGGCACGTCGATCGGGAAGACGTTTAATCTGTAAAAGAGATCGGCTCGGAAGGCGCCGGCCGCGATCGCTGCCGATAGATCGCGGTTGGTAGCGGCGATGATTCGAACATCAGTGGGAATGACGCGGGTACCCCCCACTCGTTCAAATTGGCGCTCCTGAAGCACACGCAGCAGCGCAATCTGCGTTTCAGTGGGAAGCTCGCCGATTTCATCGAGAAAAATCGTGCCGGAGTGTGCCAACTCAAAACGACCTTGTCGAAGCTGCAGGGCACCGGTGAAGGCCCCCTTCTCGTGGCCAAACAATTCTGAGGCGATCAGCGAAGAAGGAATCGCGGCGCAATTCACGCTAATAAAAACCTGGCCAGCACGCTGCGAACCCTTATGTATGGCGCGCGCAATCAGTTCCTTCCCGGTACCTGTTTCGCCCGTAATCAGCACCGTAGAGTCGGTAGGAGCGACTTTCACGATGCTAGAGAGGACGGTTTTCAAGGCGGGCGACGAGCCCACAATCTCCTCAAACATGAAGACCTGATCGATTTGCTCCCTGAGGACGACGTTCTCGTCATGAAGGCGGTCTTTCAGCCGCTTGATTTCTTCGAAAGCCTTCTCTAATTCATCCTCGGCACGCTTCCGGTCGTCAATGTCAGTCAACAATATGTACCAGCCGGTGATACGACCTTCCGTATCTCGCGCGGGGAGGGCGCGAGATTGAAACCAGCGGTACACGCCATCGGTACGCCGCTGGCGGAGCTCAAGGTCATGCGGCTGCCCGGTTTCGAGCCAGCGCCTCCACGCGTCGATCACGCGAGGAAGATCATCCGGATGGACAGCATCAAAGGTAATCCGACTCCTAAATTCCTCAATCGTCCCGCCGAAATATTCCAAGGCTTGGCGGTTCAGAAGTTCGACCTCGCCTGCCGCATTCAACGTAAACACAAACCCAGGAATGGTGTCGACGATCAGGCGAAAGCGTTCCTCACTTTCCTGGAGCGCTGCCTCGTTGCGCTTGCGCTCAATTGCAAACGCCGCGAGATGCGTAATCTGCCCGATGATTTTTTGATCCTGCTCAGTTGGGCTGCGCGGCTCGCGCCAGTAGATCGCGAAGGTGCCTAATACAAGGCCATTCGAGGCCAGTATCGTGGTCGACCAGCACGCTCTCAGACCGTGCGTCAATGCGGCCGTGCGCCATCCATAGGTGTCCCATTGCGTCTCCGAAGCCACGTCCGACACGATCACTTGTCTCTTGCGTCGCGCTGCCTCAGTGCAGGGTCCTGCTTCTCGATCCACCGGTATGCCTGGAAATTGGTCGTTATAACCGGAGGGAAGGCTCGGCGCGACTGCCTGCTCGATTTTCGAGCCACTGGCATCGAACAAAAGGACGCTGCAGAGACATCCACTGGCGGTCTGTTCTACAACTCGGCAAAGGGCTTCGAGAATGGATTCCAGCGAATTGCCTTTGGCAGTCATTTCCAGAACGACATTCTCTCCGGCTAGCAAGTACTCCGTGCGTTTCAGGTCTTCGATGTCGGTGTTCGTTCCGAACCACTTGACAATCTTTCCATCCCGATCGAACCACGGAGTCGCACGGAAAAGAAACCAGCGATACACGCCATCGAAACGGCGCAGGCGTGCTTCAATTTCGCCGGGTTCGCCAGAAGCCAGAACGGATCGCCAGTAATCCACAAGTCGGTTCAGGTCATCCGAGTGAAGGGAAATCGTCCAGCCCCAAACACGCGCCTCTTCGGCGGAGAGGCCGGTATAGTCGAGCCAGCGCTGATTCAAGAAGTCAACTGAGCCGTCCGCCTGAGCGGACCACGCGAGCGTCGGGATCGTGTCAACCACAAGGCGAACGTCCTGTCCCTCCCGAGCCTGCTCGGAGCTATGCGCTGCGGATGCCATTGGGTGATTGGATGCCATGGCGTAATTATCGGTTAGTGGTCCGTAGGTCGGTTTCCTAGACCGTTGTCTTGAAGGTTGAAACTCACAAACATCCGTGTGCGGCCAGACGGTAGGCCAGACTCGGACGGAGGGTGGCAAATGTCTTCAATCAGTCCAGAAAATAAGGCGCTTCAATCGACCGTCCAATTGAGTCGAGTACCGTCCAACTGCCGTCCAAAACGCGCTGTTTTTTGGCCGAATTCAGGTAACTTAGCCGTGTAAGGTCAACTGAGTCATCAGGGTTTATGGAGCGGGCGATGGGGATCGAACCCCGTCCCCTTATTTGAAGACAGGTAACTTATTGATTTTAAATAACGCGAGAAACGCCAAAAAACGCTCAAAACTCGCAATGTGGGTACGCAGCGGGTACGCAGGAGTTCTGAAATTATCGTAACAGCTACCAGTAGAAATAACCGAGAAAAATTCTGTGAACAAACACACCTACTAAGACTAGGGGAGGAGCCCTCATTTTTGCGAAAAAACCAGCTTAGAAGAGTCTACAGCTACATCTACAACACATTGTAATTTGAGCGAGAACATAGTCGCTTGGGTGTAGCCCTGATGAACGTGTAAGAATTGACCGGCGGGCGGGATCCCTCGTGCCTTAGTAATCTTGACTTCATTCCGTTGGAGGAGTACGTTTTGCCCGCACGCAAGGGTTACAATAATGCGATTGTTTGCAGCCACCACGGGCAGTTCCTCTCAGGAAATCATGCAAAAGGTGGCATGGGAACGTCGCGATTTTTTGCGCACTACCGGCGGCGTGGGTTTGGGCAGCGCGCTGGTGGGCCTTACACCGTTTCTTCGGGCAGTATCTGCTCCCAAGATAAAGAAGATCGTCGTCGTCACTTTTGGTGGCGGAGCGCGGGACCAAGAGACCTTTGCGCCCGAAGGTCAGGAAAATATTCCCAATCTCATCAAAGAACTGATCCCTCAATCGACTTTCTTCACCCAAGTTGTCAATCGCGGAATCCTCGGCCATTACGTGGCCACTGCGAGTCTCGCGACCGGAGTGTATGAGAGCGTAAATAACTTTGCATCCGTTCCTCCGGAACACCCTACGATCTTCGAATACTTTCGCAGGGAATTAAAACGCCCCGCTTCGGATGCCTGGGTGGTCGCGCCAAGCAACGGTTTTAATCGTATTGGAGAAAGCAGCCATCGTTCTTACGGACCAGGTTTGGGAGCGGGAGTGATTCTGCCTAAACATCTGTTAGCTTCGGCCATCTCGGGCCCTAACACTGATTACCAGCATTTATTGCGGGACAACTATGAGACCCCCTTTCATACCCCAAAACTTGCAGGCAATGAGTTTCAGATGCGGCAATTGGAAGGGATCTTGAAACTGTCGGTATCGGATTTCACTGCCCACGCACGAACCCTTTCCAGCCCCGATGAACTTTCAATCTACATCGCACGTCAGCTCATGCGTCAGCTCGCACCGAGTATGCTGTGGGTAACTTTGCACGATATTGATATCGCACATGCAGGTGCTTTCTCCTTATATGTTGAAGGCATCCGGCGTACGGACCGTCTGTGCCTCGAGTTATGGAAGGAAATTCAGAGCCAACCGGAATACGCCGGGAAGACTGCCATGTTCATCTTGCCGGACTTTGGTCGCGACGCTGACATGGATTCCGGTGGCAACGGCTTTCAGCATCATCGCACCGGGGATGCACTTTCTCGAACAACCTGGATGATGGTTATGGCTCCTGGGATTCGCGAAGGTGTCATCGTCGACCGGGCGATTCAGTCTACTGACCTGGTGCCGACGCTTGGTTCGCTGCTCGGTATTTCTCCTTCGTTCGCGCAAGGCAAACCTATACCAGAGGTGTTGTAAATCCATGCTCCCAAGCGACCTCAAAGCGGAGCAGTTTCGCGGCTATCCGGAACAGGCGAGGAAACTGATTTTAGAGCATCTCGACGGGTTGAAGCGGTTGCCGTTGAGTTTTTTGCCGAGTCTGCTGCGAGAAGTAATTGTTTACGATTGGAAGTTTCCGGCCGAACGCAAACAAATAGATAAAGAGTTGGCGAACATCAGTTCTCTATCCGCCCAAAAGCTGACCGACTGGTTTCGGGGATTTGCACAGATTCGTCTTTCCCCCAAACTTGAAAATTTGAACTGGGTAAGCGCGCCGGGCGACTTTGTGGAGCAACTGGCCGCGCATCTTTGGACGACGCACCAGGTCGATGCGTTTCGCGCGGCCGCCCTTGCGTATGCTGATCGTCTGCAGGCAATAGCGCCACCGGAACGCCCCCCGATATCTAGATTGGGAATTGCGGTGATTGGCCAAGGAGTAATGGACAATACTTACCCCCTCTTTCGCAAACTGCGTCCTCACGGGGTCTATTTCACGCGAGTGCAACCGGATAACGGGCTTAAGCTATTGATGGAACAAGTCTCGGGCAGGGCAAAGAAGCATTCTGAACCCTACGGTCATTGGTATATCGACGGCGCTAAAGCGCTTGATCACGATCCGGCGCTTACCTGTGTTTCCTATCAGAGTCTCGAAGCGGTACGCGTCAACTTGTTGGCCAAGATGGAGGCCGAAATTCAATCGCGGGGCATGGGACCAGAAGCCCTGCGCACGATCCTGGCTCAGATACGTCCCGAGGATCTCAGCATGAGTGCCGACGGAGACCCGGTGCTAAATCGTTTTCAGCTGAGTCTCTTGACCGAAGGTTCCGGTACGCAACTCTTCAGCACAACCTTTGTCCAATGGGCGGCACGCGAAGCCCTGCGGCGAGCACAACCCCTAACGTTACTGGTGCGCTTTGCGCCACGACAACGGCAGAAACCAATGAATGAATTGATTTCTGGGATCAGCCAACGCGTTGAAGTTGACGTTCTCGGTTCTCTGATCGATGCCGATATGGGTAGTTATTACAATTGGTTGAATCAGCAGAGGCTCCCAGGGCCTGAACAGTCTTCCTTCCTGGTGTGGTTTGAAGATCACAACGAGGCATTGTTAATTGCTCCTTCACTGCCGCGCGGTACACAATCTGCGTCTTCAATTACCATGCGGCAACTACTTGAACGGATTGGCTAGGGGGAATTCCATAAATCTCCGTGGCGGAGCACCTCTCCGACTGTCATTAATTTCGTGCATTCGGGATCCAGCCGGACTAAAACTCGAACAATTGAACAAGAAAGATTGAACTTGGGTGGTACTCATCATAGAATGCTTCGAAACATTTCGCTTTTGCGTGGTTCTGCGAGGAAAAGAAATGAAAAGAAAGTTTTCGATAGCATTTGCGATGCCTTTTCTCTTCACTATGGGTCTTTTTGCTGGCTCGGCGTCAGCAGCAGACTTAGGCAATATGACCGAGCTGCAGTCTGGGTGGCGGATGATGTCCGCCAAGAATGTTTCCGAAGATGGTGCGACGGTCTCGCAACCCACGTTTAAC
>Ga0209117_1000497_pt1 | contig 16189 bp, 15 predicted proteins | sample BlaSpr_A8_OM2_M2_FD_187978 | JGI IMG/M metagenome (GOLD analysis project Ga0209117, IMG submission 187978) | Forest soil microbial communities from Thunder Bay, Ontario, Canada - Black Spruce, Ontario site 2_A8_OM2_M2 (SPAdes) (version 2) | ecosystem: Environmental > Terrestrial > Soil > Boreal...
CCGCCGAAAGCGCTGAAGGCGCTTGGAGAGGCGTTTGCCTCCGGCATTGCGAGCGGTCTGGCGAGACGAGGCCTTGTCGGCAACGGCAACACCGCGTCTGCGTACGCGACGCCGCGTCGCCTTGCGGTCACCGTTTCGCACGTGCTGCCCAAGGCCGAAGACCAGCGCTTCAAGCAAAAGGTGTTGCCGGCAAGCGTTGCCTACGATAGCGGCGGCAAACCAACAGCAGCGCTGCTGAAAAAATTCTTGACACTAGGACTCGTCGACGACAGCACGCTTACCCGCGAATCCGATGGCAAAGCCGAAGCGCTGTTCCACGAAGGCGTCACGGCAGGGGTTACGCTGTCCGCGGGCTTGCAGGAAGCGCTCGACGAGGCCATGACCAAGCTGCCGATTCCGAAAGTGATGAGCTACCAGCGCCCGGATGGCACGACCGTCAAGTTCGCGCGGCCGGCGCACGGATTGGTGGCATTGCACGGAGCAAACGTCGTTCCGGTGTCGACGCTCGGTCTTCATGCCCAGCGCGTGACTCGGGGCCACCGCTTTATCGGCCGCGCCGAGATCGACCTTGCGACCGCGGAGGCCTACGCGCCCACGCTCGCTGCCGAGGGCAAGGTCATGGCCAGCTTTGACGAGCGCCGCGCCAAAATCGTCGCCGGGCTCAAGGCCGCGGCGGCAGGCGCACGGGTGATCATGCCAGAGGCGCTGCTCGACGAAGTGACCGCGCTGGTCGAATGGCCCAAGGTCTACACCGGCGGCTTCGATGCGGCATTCCTCGACGTGCCGCAGGAGTGTCTCATTCTCACCATGCAGCGGAACCAGCGGTACTTCGCGCTCGCCGACCCGGATGGCAGCTTGCAGGGCCGTTTTCTTCTGGTCAGCAACATAGAGACCCACGATCCGGCGGAAATCATTCGCGGCAATGAGCGCGTGCTGCGCGCGCGGCTTGCGGATGCCAAATTCTTCTTCGACCAGGACCGCAAGCAGACCCTCGCGTCGCGCGTCGACAAGCTCGCTGGCGTGCGCTATCACAACAAGCTCGGTACGATGGCAGAACGGTCGGATCGACTGCGTTTTCTGTCGTCACGGATCGCGAAAATGCTCGGTGCCGACCCGGCGCTGGCGGATCGTGCAGGGATGCTGGCCAAGGCCGATCTATTGACCGACATGGTGACCGAGTTCCCAGAGCTGCAAGGCGTCATGGGCCGCTACTATGCCGCGCACGATGGCGAGAAGCCCGCGGTCGCGGCTGCGATCGAGCAGCATTACTGGCCCAGGTTCGCGGGCGACGCGCTTCCGGCCGACGCAATTGCGCAAAGCGTGGCGCTGGCCGACAAGCTGCTGGCCATCGCTGAAATGTTCGGTATCGGAAATGCACCGACCGGCGACAAGGACCCGTTTGGCTTGCGGCGCGCAGCGCTCGGCGTATTGCGCATCCTGATGGAGAAACAATTGCCGCTGTCGCTACTCGAGCTTGTGGAGATTGCTTTCGAGGCGGCAAGCGGGGTGCGGGGTGTCGAGCGCCGGTCCGAGGAGGTCGGCACATTCCTGCTCGAGCGTTTGCGTGCCTACTTGCGCGACCAGGGTTACAGTACCAACCACGTCGACGCGTTGCTGAGCTTGCGGCCTTCCCGTATCGACCTCGTCCCCGCGCAAATGGACGCTATCCGCACCTTCGCCACGCTTCCCGAAGCCGAAGCCCTCGCCGCGGCCAACAAACGGATCGGCAATATACTGCGCAAAAACGAAAGTGAAGTGGCGCCCAGGATTGACCGCGCGTTGCTCGTCGATGGTGCCGAAAAAGAGCTTTACTCGACCGTTCAGGAGCTGCTTCCGATCGTGCGCGATCATGTCAAACGTGGCGACTACACCGCCGCGCTGCGCTCGCTCGCCTCGGCTCGGACCTGCGTCGACCGGTTCTTCGACGACGTGCTGGTTATGGTCGACGACGGTGCGGTCCGGGCTAACCGCCTGGCGTTGCTGCGCGGTCTTTCCGAGGCGATGAACCAGGTCGCCGACATTTCCAAACTCGCGTCTTAAGATACTAGAGCCGTGGTCCAGTTCTACGAATCCGCACCGCACACCCGGCAGGCCAAGCTCATCGTGCTCGACCGCGACGGCGTGATCAATTACGACAGCGACCAGTTCATCAAGTCGCCCGACGAATGGCGCCCGATCCCGGGCAGCCTAGAGGCGATCTCGAGGCTCAATCACGCCGGTTTCCGCGTGGTGGTTGCGACCAACCAATCGGGGCTCGGACGCGGCCTGTTCGACATGGCAACGCTGATTGCGATCAACGACAAGATGCACAAGGCGCTGGCGCACCTCGGCGGCCGCATCGATGCCTTGTTTTATTGTCCGCACACGGCGGATTCGGCCTGCGAGTGCCGCAAGCCCAAGCCGGGAATGTTCACCGAGATCGGCAATCGATTTGGCGTCGATATGACCGGGGTGCCTTGTGTCGGCGACAGTGTGCGCGACCTCCAGGCCGCAGCGGCGGTCGAGGCGCAGCCGATCCTAGTCCTTTCGGGAAAGGGCGAAAAGACGCTGCGCGACGGCGTCTTTCCGGCCAATACGATCATCTTCCCCGACCTCGCGTTCGTCGCCACCGCGCTGCTGGCCGGCGACTGACGCGCGACCAAAGCGATGTCCGAGCTTCGCTCGCTGCTGTTTGTAATGTTCCAGCTGGTCTTTACGCCGATTTGGGCGGTGCTCGTCCTGCTCCTATTCTGGCTGCCACCGATCGCGCGCTTCAAGTTCATTATCGTCTGGTGCGGCACCAATCTTGTCGCCGCGCGATGGATCTGCGGCATTCGCCATCGGGTGATCGGCGCCGAAAACATTCCGCGGTCGAGCGACCCGCATATCGTGATGTCCAAGCATTCCTCGACCTGGGAGACGCTGGCGCTCAACTTTCTTTTTCCGCCGCTGGCTTTCGTCGCCAAGAAGGAACTGCTTTCCATTCCTTTCTTCGGCTGGGCCTTCGCGCTGGCATCGCCGATCACTATCGACCGCACCAGCGGCCAGGACGCGATGACGCAGATCATCACCCAGGGCCGGGAACGCTTCGCGCAGGGATTCTGGATCGTCGTCTATCCCGAGGGAACGCGAATCAAGGCAGGCACACGCGCACACTATAAAACCGGAGGCGCGCGGCTTGCGGTCGCGCTCGGAGTGCCTATCGTGCCGGTAGCGCATAATGCCGGCTATTTGTGGCCGAAGGGCAGACTCGGCAAGCGTCCCGGGACGATCACCGTCTCGATCGGGCCGCCGATCAGCGTAGAAGGCCACGACATGCAGCGACTGATCAACGAGGTCGAGGCTTGGATCGAAGACGAGGTCGCACGACTGGGAAATCCGCTCGATCCGCGCGTGACTTCGCGCGCCTGACTGGCGCTCGCAGCACCACCGGGAGCGTGCGCAGCGTCACGCTGTGCACCCAGGACATCGACTACCGCCTCCATCGAGCGCGGCGCCGATCCATCGGGATGGTGATCGATCACAGCGGACTCAGCGTGCGTGCGCCGTCCTGGGTTTCGATACGCGAGATCGAGCTGGCGTTAAGAGAGCGCGCGGAGTGGGTGATCAAGACGCTGGCCGAGTGGCGCGGACGCGACAAGGAGGCACTTCCGGCGGAGTGGCGCGAAGGCGCGGCCTTGCTCTACCGCGGCCGCCCGCTGACGCTCGCGCTGTTTCCGGCACGCAAGAAGACCATCGCCGCCGACTTGCTGCACCTCACCGTCCTGCATCCCAACCCGGGCGACGAGGGCGAAATCGCGGCCTTCGTTGGCCGGTGGCTCAAAGAACAGGCGTTGGCGCTGCTCGCACCGCGGGTCTTGCATTTTGCGAGCCAGGTGACGGGTATTGCGCCGCCGGTAAAGCTCTCCAGCGCCCGCACGCAGTGGGGCAGCTGCAATCACAAAGGAGAAATACGGCTGCACTGGCGTCTGGTGCAACTGCCGCCCGCGATCGCCGATTACGTCATCGCCCACGAAGTCGCGCATCTGGTCGAGCTCAACCATTCGCCGCGTTTCTGGGCGCTGGTCGAATCGCTACTCCCCGGCCACGTGGAAGCGCGCCGTGAGCTCGACGCACTGACCCCTGTGCTTGGCTAGCGGCTAGTTTTGGTCCGGCAAGACGAACTCGATTTCGACGCCGCTCTGCGCTTGCAAGAGCCGCGTCAGAACCGTTGCCAGCGCTTCGCCGGTTCGGGTGTCGCGCCACACGCCGGCATCGTCCTTGAAGTGAAATCCACCGGATTTGGCCGCAACCCAAAGCTCGCGATTCGGCACGTGGCGGTTGACGATGACTTTGCCGCCTTCACCGCAATCGATGGTCAGGATACCGTCGTTGAGCGACCAATCCAGATCGGCATCCGAGGTATCCGCCGCGACGTCGAGCGCGGCGCCGATCGACATCAGCACCCTGTCCGCCAGCGCGACGAATTCACTCTCGGTGGTCATGCAATCGTCCTCGCGTCGCGTGATAGACTGCTCGTCGATGGCTTTGCAATCGTATTGAGCGCAACCGAGCATAGAGCTCAAGAGAGCCGGATGTTACGCCGTTTCGCCGCTACCATCATCGTCTCGCTCGCCGGATTCGCGATCGTCTCGTGCGGCATCAAAGGCCCGCTGAAGCTGCCGCCGGCAAAACCTGGCGCACCCGCCTCGATACCTCAAACCGCACCTGAAACAACGCCGGAAATGCCGGCTCCAGTATCGTCGCCGCCGGCTGCGTCCGCGCCACCTCCGGCCGCGCCGCCCGTAGCACCTGCGCCCGTTCCAGGCGACCGGAAGCCGTGAAAGCGTTCGACTATCGCGGCGGCGTGCTTGCCGCCGAAGGCGTTTCGCTTGCCGACATTGCCGCCCGCTTCGGCACGCCCTGCTTCGTCTACTCACGCGCCGCGCTGGAAGACGCGTACCGGCAATTCGACGGCGCCTTCGGCGATGCACCGCACCTCGTTTGCTACGCGGTGAAAGCCAACCCCAACCTCGCGCTGCTGAACCTGCTGGCGCGTCTGGGAAGCGGCTTCGACATCGTCTCCGGCGGGGAGCTGGCGCGGGCCATCGCGGCCGGCGGCGATCCCCACAAGATCGTTTTTTCGGGCGTCGGCAAGACCACGGAGGAAATGCGCCGCGCGCTCGAGCTTGGCATCCATTGCTTCAATGTCGAATCGGCGAGCGAGCTCGATCACCTCGACGCCGCCGCCCGGCAGGCAGGCAAGCGGGCACCGGTGAGCATTCGGGTCAATCCCGATGTCGATCCCGGGACGCATCCGTACATCTCGACCGGACTCAAGGAAAGCAAGTTCGGCGTGGCATTCGACGACGCGCTGCCTCTCTACCGGCGCGCCGCCGGCCTCGCCAACATCGAAGTGCGCGGAATCGACATGCACATCGGCTCGCAGATCGTCGGGCTCGATCCTCATCTCCAGGCGGCGGCGAAGGTGCTTGCGCTGGTCGACCGGCTTTCGGCGGACGGCATCCGGCTCGAGCACATCGACTTCGGCGGCGGCATCGGCATCCGCTACCGCGACGAGGAAATAGTCGATCCGCACCAATATGCGCTCGCGATCCGCCGCCTCCTCGGCAGCCGGCCACTCAAGCTGCTTTTCGAGCCCGGGCGTTTCCTGGTCGGCAACGCAGGCGTGCTGCTGACGCGCGTGAGCTACCTCAAGCCCGGTCGGTTGCGAAACTTCGCCATCGTCGATGCGGCCATGAACGACCTGCTTCGGCCAGCGCTCTACGACGCGTGGCATGGCGTGTGGCCGGTGGTCCCGCGCACCGAGCTGGAGCAGCTATGGCAGGTGGTCGGGCCGGTATGCGAGAGCGCCGATTTTATTGCTCGCGACCGCATGCTGGCACTCGCCGAAGGCGATCTGCTCGCCATACTTTCCGCAGGCGCGTACGCGATGGCCATGAGCTCGAATTACAACTCGCGAGCGCGTGGCGCGGAGGTCATTGTCGACGGCGAAACGGCGCATCTGGTGCGCCCGCGCGAGACCGTCGAGGAACTCTTTGCACATGAATCCTTGCTGCCCTGAATCGCGATGAATTCGCGAATTCGCATCGAATTTGCAGTGTGCAAAATCGCAACACTGACGTGCAGCGTCACCTGAAACTGCAATTAAATCTTGTATTTCGAAAAAAATTGGCTAGAATTCAGGCAGCAGGTGTCAATGCGTTTGTCAAGAGCGGCAACAAAAGTCTTGAGACGGATACAAAGAAGCCTGCGATGAAACAGAAGCACTCATAACAGTTATAGCAACTCAGACAGGAGAACCAAAGATGGCTGACATGATGACCATGGCGACACCTTCGGCACCGTCCGCGGCGCCGAAGAAGAAGGCGGCGAAGAAGAAGGCCGCCACCAAGAAGAAGGCGGCGAAGAAGAAGGCCGCCCCAAAGAAGAAGGCAAAGAAGGCCGCGACGAAGAAGAAGGCTGCAAAGCGCAAGCCCGCCAAGAAGAAGGCAGGCAAGAAGAAAGCGGCGACGAAGAAGAAGGCTGCCAAGCGCAAACCGGCCAAGAAGAAGGCCGCAAAACGCAAACCAGCGAAGAAGAAGGCCGCAAAGAAGAGGAAGGCCGCCCCGAAGAGGAAGGCTGCCAAGCGCAAACCGGCCAAAAAGAAGGCCGCAAAGAAGAAATCCGCGAAAAAGAGATAAGGTTTCCGCGGCTAACGTCCGTCGCGAAACTGCGATGGACCTCAAAACAGGCGATGCGAAAGTGTCGCCTGTTTTGTTTTGGGCGCGTGGTTGCCGGGCGTATCAGAGCGGTTGTCGGGCGGTGCCTTTCCTCTGCTCGAGGCCGGTTTGGCCAATGCAGTCTTGTTGACGGCCGCGTGCGCCGGGCGAACGGCCTTGGTCCTTCTTTGCTTCGGCCTCGTCCCGGCCGACGCGATATCACTGATGACTCGCAAACGCTGGCCGGCGATCATCTTCGGATTCATCCCGATATTCCATCCCTTCAACTCCTGCGCGCTCACCGCATAGTGCGCCGCGATCGACGACAGCGTTTCCCCTTTGCGAACCCGATGGTAGAGCGTTCGCGCGCTTGCCACGGTCGTAAACACCGCGTTCTGGAGGCTCGCTACGGTGGCGTCGTTGGGTGCCTGCGTCGGCACCAGCAGCGCATGACCGACGGGAACGGTGGCCCGTGCGCCGATGCCGTTGACGGTGCGCAGCGTTTCCAGCGAGAGGCCGAAGCGCGTCGCGAGCTGTGGCAAGGTTTCGCTGGACTTGGTCTTGTATGCCTGCCAGGTGACCATCGGCTGATGGGACAGCGCCAGCTTCGACGCGAACAGCTCCGCCTTGTCGTAAGGCAGCAGGATCGTCGTCTCGTCGGCGCCCGCGATGACCGGCCTGTTGTGCTGCGGGTTGAGTGACAGGAAGTCCTCCAGCGGCATCTCCGCCAGCTCCGCGGCAATCTTGACGTCCATCTTCCGGTTCGTTCGCACCACGGTGAAATAGGGCGCCTCCGGGATGTGCGCAAGCTCGAGATTGTGCGACTCCGGGTCACGGACGATATTCTTGACCGCTTGCAGCTTGGGCAGGTAATTTCGCGTTTCCGCCGGCATCGGCAGGCTTAAGTAATCGGTCGGCAGGCCGCGCTTCTGGTTGGCCGCGATGGCGCGGCGCACCGAGCCTTCGCCCCAGTTATACGCGGCGAGGGCCAAGTACCAATCGCCGAATTCGGCATAGAGCTTTTGCAGATAATCGAGCGCCCCGCCGGTGGCGGCCACGACGTCTCGCCGCTCGTCCATCCACCATGTCTGCTTCATGCCGTAGGACTTCCCGGTCGAGGGAATGAACTGCCAGATGCCGGACGCGCGGCTGGTCGAATACGCCATCGGGTTGTACGCGCTCTCGATCATCGGCAGCAGCGCGGCTTCGAGGGGCATGCCGCGCTTTTCGACCTCGATCACGATGTAGTACAGGTATCGGCGGCTGCGCTCGACCATGCGCGCCATGTAATCGGGACGCGACGCATACCACTCCTCGGCCTGCTTGACTTGAGGTGTATCGAGGTCCGTCAAGGTGAAGCCGCGGCGGATCCTCTCCCAAAGATCGCCGTACTCGGAGCGTAGTTGCAGCGTAAGGTTGGTGACGGAATCCGGGTCGCCGCCGGTCGCGCGCATCGCCGGCAATTCATCCTCGGCCGGGAACGTGGCAAGCGGCGGCGGATCGAGGACCGCTGCGGGCTCCGGCGCTGGAGCCGGGGCGGGCGCCGGCACTGATGCGGGAGGGGTCGCTGGAACGCTCGCGCAGGCAGCCAGCGCAAGCGTCAAAATCGTAGCGGCAATCCGCGATGTCTGAGCAAGTGTCAAATAGGCCTTGATGAAGAACGACGTGCCGGGATGTTAGGGGTCACCGATACGGCACGTCAAGCAAAGGCAAAGAATGATTATTGCATGCACGAAGCGGGCCAATATGGGCACGCGGTCGGGCAGATTGCGTCCGGAATGGTCGTGGTGAGAGTGCGTTCTTCCAGGCGCGAAGCTTCGGCCCACAGAGCCACGCGATCGGGCAAATCGCGCCCGATGTGCCGCACATCGTCAGAATGCGTTCTTTCACGCGCGAAGCTCCGGCCAATATGGCCATGCGATCGGGCGTGCCCGATATCGTCAGAATGCGTTCTTCCAGGCGCGAAGCTCCGCGAATACCGCAACGCGATCGGGCAAATCGCGCCCGGCGTGGCGGACCGCCGCGGCGCGAACCGCCGCATCGGAAGTCCGCAAAAACGGATTGGTCTCGCCCTCCTCGCCAATGGTCGACGGAAGCGTAGGCTCACCACGGTCACGCTTCGCCTGATCGCGCACCAGACGCGCGCGCAACGCTGCACTTTGCGGTTCGACCGCGAGCGCGAAGCGAAGGTTCGAGACTGTGTACTCGTGTCCGCAATAGACGCGTGTGCCGGGCGGCAGCGCGGCGAGCTTGTCGAGCGATGAGACCATCTGCGCCGGCGTCCCCTCGAACAGCCTTCCGCATCCGGCGGCGAACAAGGTGTCGCCGCAGAACACGAGATCCCTTCCGACACACGCAATATGCCCGGAAGTGTGTCCCGGTATATCGAGAACCGACAACTCCAGCCCGATCCCCGGCAGCGTGAACGTATCGCCCTCGCCAAGCGCGCGGGTGCGGCCGGGAATCTGTTCGCGTGCGGGCCCGAAAACGGGCACCGGCCAGCGTGCGAGGAGCCCGTGGTTGCCGCCGACGTGGTCGCCGTGATGATGGGTATTGACGATTGCGCAAAGCTCGATGCCTTCACGCTCAAGGTGCTCGATGACCGGCGCCGCGTCGCCTGGATCGACGACCGCGGCCTTGGCATCGTGTCGCAGGAGCCAGATGTAGTTGTCTGCGAACGCGGGGATGGGGATAATTGTAGGCATGGCGGAATCTTCGATAGAGCCAAGCGTCCTGTCAACCGGTACGCTGGCCGCGTGGTTCGCAACCCCGCTCGGGGCTTATCTGCAATCCCGCGAGCAGGCCTATTTCGACCACACGCTGGCGGACATCTTCGGCTACCAGGCATTGCAGATTGGCCTGCCCGAAAGCCCGTTCCTCCGCTCGTCACGCATCACTACCCGGTGCAGCGTCGACCTCGAGGAGCCCGCGCAGGTGCTCGCCGACCCGCACTGGCTGCCGTTCGCCGAAAACAGCACCGATCTTATCGTATTGCCCCACGCGCTCGAATTCACCGACGAGCCGCACCAGTTGCTGCGCGAGATCTATCGGGTCATGCGACCGGAAGGACAGCTCTTGATCGCCGGTTTCAATCCGTTCAGCCTGTTCGGTGCCAAAAGGTATTTCGGCCGCGAGCAGGCGATGCCGTGGAACGGCAACTTCATCACGCTCTACCGGCTGAAGGACTGGCTCGCCCTGCTTGGGTTTGAAGTCGCCGGCGGCCGACTCGATTGCTATGTGCCGCCGTTCAAACAGGAAAAGTGGCTCAAGCGCTTTGGCTTTTTCGAAAAAGCGGGCGATCGCTGGTGGCCCGTTGCCGGCGGAGTCTATTTCCTGCGCGCGACCAAGCGGGTGCTGGGCATGCGCGTGATCACGCCAACGTGGGCGCGACGGGTGCGAAAAAAGGCATTGGCGCCCGCGGCCCGGCAAGCACGGGAGCAGGTCGCCGAGTCCGCCGAATGAGCTGCCGCGCATGAGCGCGCCGGTCATCATCTACACCGACGGCGCGTGCAAGGGCAATCCGGGCCCAGGAGGATGGGGAGCGCTGCTGCAGTACAACGGCAAGACGCGCGAGCTCTTCGGTGGCGAGGCGCACTCGACCAACAATCGGATGGAACTTACCGCGGTGATCCGCGCGCTGGACAGCCTGAAGCGGCGATGCCCGGTCGAGATCTACACCGACTCGCAATATGTGAAGCAGGGTATCGAGCGATGGATACACACGTGGAAGAAAAACGGCTGGAAGACCAGCGCCCGGAAAGCGGTGAAGAACGCGGATTTGTGGCAGGCGCTCGACCACGCGGCCGCGCAACATGACATTGCCTGGCACTGGGTGAAGGGGCACGCCGAGACGCCGGGCAACCATAGGGCCGACGAGCTCGCCAACCTCGGGGTCGACGCCGTGCGCTGACGCAAGCGGCCGGCAACCCGAGTCAGAGCTGCATCGGCAGAATCACCATCTGCATTCCGCTCATGTGCAGCTTTCGCTGCAAGGCCAGCGCAGTCTGGTTGTGCAGCAGTCGTGTTGCCCAGTTCTCGCTGCGGAAGACGAGCTTGCTGGTAAAGAACACGCAGTTCGGATACTCGCGCTGAATCTCCTCGGCGAGCTTGACCAGCTCGTCGACCCTGTCGGTCCCTAGAGAAAACCGCGCGGTCGCGGCGAGATCGTTCGCGTGGCAGTAATCGACGTAGAAGGCGAGCGCCTTGTCCAATGCCGTCCTCAGGCACTCGATCTGCTCGGGGCCCCCGTAGCTTTGCCGGTCCACCGCCTTGGCGCTGATAAAAACGAAATTGCGGAAGTGGTTCGGAAAAAGGCGCTGCACCCACAACACCGTGTGGATCCCGCCGCCGCGGCTCGAACCGACGATGAACACCGCCGTTGGCGCTTCGGGAACGAGCGGCGGCGGATCCGCCCGCTTCGGACATTGCGCCGCGGTGAATATCTCGTCGACTTCCTTGAGCCGGGCCTTCACCCAGTCGTAATGATGGTGAACGGCGAGGCACAAGCCGATCACCACCGAGGTGATGACGACCGTGACCCAGCCGCCCTCGCCAAATTTCTCGACCGTCGTAACCGCGAGAATGCTCGACGTCACGACCAAACCGACCACGGACAGCGAGAAACGAAAAAGCCAGCGGCGGTCGGTTGCGCGCGCACGCCACCAGTAGATGCACAGGCCGAGCAGCGACAGCGAAAAAGTGAGAAATACGTTGATCGAATACAGCACCACCAGCAGGTCGACTTTGCCACGGCTCCAGAGCAGGATCACGAGGGCGGCAAGGCCCATGATCACGATGCCGTTCTGGGTCACCAGCCGCGTCGACAAATGGCGGAATTGGTGTGGCAGCCACGAATCGTCGGCCATGTTGGACAGCACGGAGGGGCCGCCGAGGAAACCGGTGTTCGCGGCGACGAACAGCAGCCCCGCTTCGAAGAACAGCACCAGCGACAAGGAGACCTGATTGAAGCCGGCGGGCAGACCGAAGCTCTCGATGATCGAGCCAAAGACGACCGCGTTCAGCGTCTGCCCCTCGACCGGCTGCGCGTTCCACAGCAAATACAGCAGGATGATGCCGGCGGCGGTAAAGGCGAGTGAGGCGGCCATGTAGAACATGGTGAGCTTGCCGGTGCGCACCACGGGCTCGCGCAAGGTCTGCACGTTGTTCGATACCGCTTCGATTCCCGTGTACGTCCCGCCGCCCAGCGAATACGCGCGCAGGAACAAGGACAGCGCCGCGACCCAGCCGATGTCGTGGGCGAGCTTGCTGGTTTCGGCGAGGGCGTCGGGAACGACCAGCGCGAGCCCTTGCGAATGCCCGAGGATGCCGTAGGCGATCAGAAACACGTGGGTGATGAAGAACCCGAGAAAGATAGGCAGGAGGATGCGGATCGATTCCTTCATGCCGCGCATGTTCATCACCAGCAGCACCACGACCAGCACCACCTCGGTCCCGAGCTTGAATTGGCTCGCCGCCGTCGGCAGCAGGCTGAACAGCGCGTCGACGCCGCTGGCAACCGATATCGCGATGGTCAGAACGTAGTCGACGATCAGCGCCGCGCCGGAGACCAGGCCCGCGCGCGGTCCGATGAGGCTGGTCGCTACGCGGTATCCGCCCCCGCCGGTGGGAAACAGCTCGATGACCTGGTTGTACGCGAGCGAAATGATGAACACGGTCGCCGCGGTGGCGATGGCCATGTAGAGCCCGAGCTGGGTGTGGTCGCCGAGCGCCTTGAACGCTTCTTCCGGACCGTACGCTGACGAGGACAGTCCATCCGCACCCAGGCCGACCCAGGCGATGAACGCTGCCAGCGCAATGTGCTGGCGCGTGCTCTGACTCAATGGATCGAGCGGCGCGCCTATCACCCACTTACGTATTTGTTCGTACTGGATCACGGCGGGTCCGAGCGTCGCGACGGCTTAGCGGATGCTTTCGCGACAAGCAGCAATGGATCGTGCGCGAAGGTTCTGGGAATTGCGGCGGGGCGGTGCGTGCTGCGATGCAGCATGACAAAACTCTACTCTGGGGCCACCGGCTTGGCAAGCCGCCGGGCGAACAGCCGCCGGGCGAACACCTGCATCTCTTTCATGGCCTGCTTGTCGCCTTTCTTCTCGGCTGCTGCAATCCCGTCGCGATACGCCTCCCGGGCCTCCTGGTGGCGTCCCGTTTCGGCGAGCGCCTTACCCAGCATCTTCCACGCTGCGGAGTACGTGGGGTCGAATACGACCGCCTGCCGCAGATGCGCGATTGCCGCGCCGGCGTCGCCGGCCCGGAGATACTCGAACCCGAGCCCGAAGCGAAGCAGCGCGTTGTCCTTACCGCCGTCGAGCAGCTTCTGCAATTGGAGCAACGCGGCGCTTGTTCCGGTCATCGGCGTATTAGTTCTCCGCTGGTGCAATCGACGCGTCGCATGGGATAGATCACGCTTCGCGCCTGGCCGTCGAGCTTGCCTTCGACCTGCGCGTACAGCCAACCCTCGCTGCCCCGTCGATAGAGGATTCGCTGAGGAAATTCATCGACCAGGTTCTCGAAGGTGAAGATTTCGCGGTCGCCGTCGTGCGTCTTGCCCGAAAATCGAAACGATGTTTCCTTCTTCCCCGAGGGCGCAGCAACGTAGAAAACGCCTTCCGGCCGCAGCTCCAGCCGCAGATACTCGAAATCCTGGGTCTTGCCTTGCGATACGGTGTGGCTTACGCCGATCATCATATCGCCGCGCAGCGGAAGCCACTCCTCGCGGAAATCGCGCTGATTGACCTTGCCGTCCCAGCAGCCGTGCAACCATCCGAACGGCACGAGCGCCGATGTCGTCACCGGCGCACCGGTTACGGCGCTAGCCGGTGGCACCGCGGGCGAGCCGATCGCCGCCGGATCCTGGGTCGGCGCCGGAGGCGTCTGCGCGAGCGCGGACGTCAGAGCGGCCGCCGAAGCCAGAACGAGCGCGCGGCTGAAAGCGAGCCAACGCAGGATCGGAACGGAGCGCGCGGGCAACGGCGATGGCTGACAGATCGCCGGCGGATTTTTGTTCATTGCTGGCGTGCGAGAGGCAGGTTGAGAAGCAAATTCTGAGGCTTGAGCCGCAGGCGTTGGTCGCGATCCATTGCCATGGCGAGATACACCGGCCGTCCGGCCAGGGCCGGACGCATATCTGCGGGGTTGGCAAAGCGCAACTCGAACAGACAGAGCAAGCGTTCCATACGCTCGTCGCTGACCTCGGCGCGATTATAAAGATCGTTCAGCACTCCGCTCGCCTCCGCATCCAGTCCTACGTGCCACACCCAGCGCGCATCCTCGATTTCCCGTTGCGGTGCGATTGTGACCTCCACCGACAGAAAGTGGGCGATCCAGCGCTCCAGCACGCGCGAGAGCGCCGACAGTGCCGGTTGGCCGCGATTGAGGCTGATCGCCAGGTCGAAACGCTCGTCGCGCTCCCAGTAGCCGAGCGCATTCTCCTGTGACAGCACGTCAAGGTCGACCGTTCGCGCCGGGGTTTGACTCTGCTTCAGGAGCTCGCCCAGACTGCCGAATCCCCCGGTCGTAGCGTAAAGCTCGACCGAGCGCTCGTCCGCGGCCATCACCGCGCCGTCGTCGAGAACGCTGATCTTTTGCGTCCGGAACAACATTTCCGCGCAGCGCGCCTCGATCGGGTCCGCGTCGTTGCCCAGCACATGGCGCAGGAGTATTTGAGTCAGTTGATGCACGAACGAGGGGGGCACGTCGACTCCGGCGCCCGCGAACAGACCCACGTATGCCTGTTCGAGTGTGGCGGCGCCTGCCAGGCGATCTCGAAAGCGCAGCCAGACGCGGTAATTTTCGCGCGCATCCGGATCGGTAATCGCGCTTAAAGAGGCATCGGTGACCTCGTCTCGCGGTCGGGCGATAAGTCGATCGTGGAGCGCGCACTCCGCGGCGCAGGATTCGGGCACCGGCGCGAGCTCGGGACGCAGGAGAAAACTTTTCAGGAACTCATCGGTGACGACGAGCCTGCCGTCGGAATCGGCTTTGAGCAGGCGGTAGCCGCAAGAGGTCCAGAATTCGGGCATGGGGCAAACGCCGCTTTCACGACCGGACTTAAGCGCCCAGAAGCGACTTCTTCAAATCGGCCTGAACCGGCTTGTCGCCCAGCCAGACTTTGGTCAGCGCCTGATTGAACGCGTCGCCGCCGATGCTCCCCTTGGCTTCGCCGTTCAATCCGATCCGCGTCGCACCGTCCACGAGATCGAGGGTGACGACATCCTTCTCCTTGAGCTCCTTGAACGATTTCATGATTGTCGCCAACGCTTCGACCTGCGGCTTCACCGCAGCAAGCTCGGCGGCGGTATTGTTTTCGGCGAGCCCTTCATTGAGGGCATCGACGAGCTGATCTCCCGAGAGCGTGCGCAGTATATTGAGTTGGATTCGCCGCGGACTCTTCGACAATACGCCGGCGAGGTCAGCGGCCTTCTGCGGTAAATACAGGCTCGCGACGTAGACTTTGAATACGACCCGTGTCCGTACGCCCGCGCCGTTCAAGACGAGCTCTTGCGCGCCCATCGACACCTTGTCGTCGAGCTTGACGCCACCGACCTCGGCGGCGAGGGCGACAGACGCAAACACGCCAACGGATATGCCGAATGAAGCGGCAGCTACGCTTTTCACCATGCGGTTCATTGCGACTCCTTTAGAGCCATCGTTCACAAAGCTTCGAAAATGCCGGCGGCTCCCATGCCGGTCCCGATGCACATGGTTACCATCCCGTACTTCTGCTTGCGCCGTCTCAAGCCATGCACGATAGTCGCCGTGCGCACCGCACCGGTCGCGCCCAGCGGATGGCCAAGCGCGATTGCGCCGCCGAGGGGATTCACCCTTGTCGGGTCGAGCTTGAGCTCCTTCATGACCGCAAGACTCTGCGCCGCGAAGGCTTCGTTGAGCTCGATCCAGTCGATCTGGTCCTGGGACAAGCCGGTGCTCTTGAGAACCTTCGGGATAGCCGCGATCGGCCCCACGCCCATTACCTCTGGCGGCACGCCTCCGACCGCAAAACCTACCCAGCGCGCCAGCGGCGAGAGTTTCAGTTCCTTCAGCACTCTGTCGCTGACCAGGATGGCGGCGCCGGCGCCGTCGGACATCTGCGAGCTGTTGCCGGCGGTGACCGATCCCTTGGCCGCGAATACCGGCTTCAGCTTGGCGAGACCTTCGGCGCTGGCGTCCGCGCGCGGACCTTCATCGCGCTCGAACGAGCGATCCCGGGTCACGACCTTGCCCGACGCCAGATCGGGCACGTTCTCGCGGATCGGGTACGCGGAGATTTCGGCCGCGAATTCGCCCGCTGCCTGCGCCGCAAGCGCTTTCTGATGGCTCGCGAGCGCAAACGCGTCCTGCTCGTCGCGCGATACCTTCCAGCCTGCGGCGACCTTCTCCGCCGTGAGCCCCATGCCGTAGGCGATGCCGAGGTTCTCGTCCTTGGCAAAGACGTCGGCATTGATGGCCAGCCGGCCGAGCATCGGGATCATGCTCATGCTCTCCGTTCCGGC
>Ga0209117_1000498_pt1 | contig 16182 bp, 11 predicted proteins | sample BlaSpr_A8_OM2_M2_FD_187978 | JGI IMG/M metagenome (GOLD analysis project Ga0209117, IMG submission 187978) | Forest soil microbial communities from Thunder Bay, Ontario, Canada - Black Spruce, Ontario site 2_A8_OM2_M2 (SPAdes) (version 2) | ecosystem: Environmental > Terrestrial > Soil > Boreal...
GGTCTTCATGGCGCTTTCGGAAATCCTCTTCCTGCGCACGCAGCGGCTTACGGTCCGGCTTGCGCTGGCGCTGTTTCACCAGGGACAGCTGGCAAAGGCGCGCGAGCACTTTGAGCTTTCGGCGACCCTCACCCCCGAATACGTAATGGCCCACTATCACCTGGGCGTGATTCACGAGCGCGAAGGCGCGACCGAGATCGCTCGCCGGGAATTCGAACGGAGCCTGGAGGAGGGGGTTCACGAACTCAGCAGTCTGTTCCACCTTGCGGTGATCCGTCGTGCGCAGGGGGACAATGCCGGAGCGGAAGAGCTTTTGCGGCAAGCGGGGGAGTTTGGCAAGTTGCGCCCGACGGCATCCGAAGCCCGCAGGTAAACGAGAGAATGCAACATGGGAATCTCGGTGAAAAACGGCCTCATCTTCGACTGGGCAGGCGCGGGCCCGCGGACTATTTCCTGGCCAGCACACGTCATGCTCGACGACGAGACGCTGCGCGACGGTCTGCAGAGCCCCTCCGTTACCGATCCGCCAGCGGCGACGAAAGTCGAGATTCTCCATCTCATGGAGAATCTCGGAATTGAAACTCTGGATGTCGGCCTGCCCGGAGCGGGCGCACGCCAGCGCGAAGCTGTACTCGCACTCTGCCGCGAAATCTCCAGCCAGCGGATGCGCATACGTGCCAACTGCGCCGCCCGCACCATGATGGTGGACATTCGTCCCATCGCGGAGGCCTCGCAATTGACGGGCGTGCCGATTGAGGCTTGTTTGTTTATTGGCAGCAGTCCCATCCGGCAGTACGCGGAAGAATGGACCATCGAGCAAATCCTCCGCCATACTCGGGAAGCGATCCGCTTTGCCGTAAGGGAAGGCCTCGACGTGATGTACGTGACTGAGGATACCGTACGATCTTCGCCAGCCCACCTGCGTATCTTGTTTGCCGAAGCGATTGACGCTGGGGCCAAGCGGCTATGTCTCTGCGACACTTGCGGCGCTGCCACTCCGGAGGCGGTCTGGAACCTGGTGTCCTGGGTTAAGGAGTTCCTGGCGGAGACTGGGGCCGATCTCGGCATCGACTGGCACGGTCACCGCGATCGTGGCCTCGATTTGGCGAACACGCTGGCCGCCATTGAGGCGGGGGCATCACGCGTGCACGGCACCGCGCTCGGAATCGGCGAGCGCGTGGGAAACACGCCGATGGAACAGTTGCTGGTGAATCTCAACCTGCTCGGCATGAGGCACGACGACCTCAGTTCTCTGCCAGGGTATGTGGACGCGGTTTCGGCCGCGGCCTGCGTTCCAGTTCCAGTGAACGCTCCGGTAGTCGGACGCGATGCCTTCCGCACCGCCACCGGCGTCCACGCGGCGGCCATCATTAAAGCCCAGAAGAAGGGTGATCGCTGGCTGACCGACTTCGTTTATTCGGGAGTCCCGGCAAGCCTGATCGGACGAAATCAGGAAATTGAGATCGGGCCCATGTCGGGCGGTTCGAACGTTATCTTCTATCTATCACAGCGGGGAATCGTGGCGAGCCATGAACTCATACAGGCCGTCCTGCTGGCTGCCAAAGAATCCAACCGCATTCTGCAGGAACCGGAAATCCTGGCCATAGTGCGGCGCTTTGAAAATGTGACTTCGTAGCTTTCTGGTACACAAAAAGCTCCCCCCTTTGCTCGTGCGCTTTCAGTCCGTCGCAGGTTTTTGCGGAGGACAGCAGTAGCCAGACGTCAGGTTTCAGTAGCGAGCGAAAAAATCGCTCGTTTCGTGAACACACGGATCATCTCGCGACGATACTCAGGGGTCAGGGCCGAGGTTGTCAACGGTTTCGCGGTTTGGGCTGCGAGCACACCGGCGGCTTCAGCCCACTCTTCTGTCATGCGCCTCCCTGCCAAGAGTTCGGTGACACCTTTCACCAGCACGGGCGCGGGATTCACGGCGGTCAGTCCAACGCGTGCGTCTTCGATGTGTCCGTTGGACCGCTTTAGAACCACGGCGACCCCGGCGAGCGGGTAGTCGATCGAGCCGCGGATGCGCAGCTTGCGGTAGGCGCCGCGATAATTGGCCGAAGACGCGGGGAGGAAAACGCGCGTGAGCAGTTCGCCTGGGTGCAGGCTGCGGTAGTCGTCGCCGAGGCCGGTGTAGAAGTCCCCGAGCTTCACGCGGCGGATCCCCGAAACGCTGGCAATCTCGATTTCCGCGTCAAGGCAGAGCAGCGCCGCCGGAGTGTCGCCCGAAAAAACCGCCCAGCACTTCGTGCCCCCCGGCGCGACGTGGCAGAGATCGCCATCTTTCTTAATGCAGAAGGCGCAGGATTTTCGCCACTGCAACGACTGGTTGTACCAGAGGCAGCGCGTATCGAGACAGATGTTCCCGCCGATTGTGCCCATGTTACGCAACAAGGGCGAGGCGACGGTTTTCGCGGCTTCGGGGAGCACGGGGTAGTGCTGACGCAGTACCTCGGAGTGCTCGATGTCGGTGAGTGCAGTGAGGGCGCCAATCTCGACAGCGCCGTTGGGTTGCGGGCGAATGCCTTTCAGTTCCGCGATGCGACGGATGTCGAGCAGGTATTGCGGCTCGAACAACTTTTGCTGCATCGAGGGCAGCAGGTCGGTACCGCCGGCCAGAATGCGGATGTTACCGGCATGTTGGGCCAGCAGTGCGATCGCTTCCGCGGCGGTGCGCGGACGCAGGAGTTTGAACTCGGGGATGCTCAATCCGCACCTTCCAGCTGCGCCGGTCGACGCGCGGGATCGTTTTCATGCCGCTCCGGACCTTTGCCCTTGAAACACAACTCTCCCCCGTGTTCACGAAATTTTGTCGGGGCAGTGGGGTCCACGCCTTCCGTCAGGTTCAGCGGCTTGGCATTCCTCCTCGCGCGCAGCGCTGCCAACACGCGCTCCGGAGTGAATGGCGACTCGTGTAGACGAATACCGACCGCGTCGTAGATCGCATTTGCAATCGCGGGGATGGTGGCCGCGAGCGAGCCTTCGCTGGCCTCCTTCGCTCCGAACGGACCTTCGGGATCGATGCTTTCGACGATGATCGCTTCGACTTCCGGCGACTCGATCGATGACGGGCTGCGGTATTCGAGGAGGCCGGGGTTCATCAGCAACCCGTCTTTCCAGATCATTTCTTCGGTGAGCGCTTGGCCCATCCCCATCCACACCGAGCCGATCACCTGGCCTTCGACGGAAACCGGGTTGAGAGCGCGCCCGCAATCGTGCGCCGCCCAGACTTTGTGGACAGTGACCTCGCCGGTGTCTTCGTCCACGCTGACCTCCGCGACTTGTGCCGAGTAGGAGTAGGCCGGCGAGGGTCCAACGCCCGCGCCTTTGTACTTCCCGCCGCGGGCTTCCGGCGGAGGCGCGTAGGAGCCGGTGCCGCTGAGAGCGCCGTGGAAGTCGATCGCAGCGACCACCGCTTCCTCGAACGTCATCGAATTTTTCGGGCCTTCGTCCTTGCGTTTTTGCTGAAGTGAGCCACGGAGGATCTGGCCTTCGACACGGCCGGAGACGGTGGGGGCGGCAGATGTGGCATTCGCGGGAGAATCATCGCCGAGCTTCGCTCCGCCTGGACGGTCGAGGCGCCCGTCCCCACACCAGCCCTGCCTCTCCACACGATCGTCGCGGAAGATCAGGTCCTCGGGGGCGCAGTTCATCTTTTTTGCTGCCGCTGCGGCAATCTGCTTCTTGACTTCCTGGGCAGCGCGCAAGGTTGCATTGCCATTCATGAAGGTGACACGGCTGGAGTAGGAGCCGATGTCAATCGGCGTGAGGTCGGTGTCAGCGGCGACCACCTTCACGCGGGAGAGCGGGCAGCCCAGCGTTTCCGCGGCCACTTGCGCGGCCATGGTGTCGGAACCCTGGCCGATCTCGGACGCGCCGGTGTAGATGACCACACCGCCGTCGCAGTCAATTTTGATGTTCACCGTGGAGTGCGGCATGTCAGAGCGGATAATCGAGTTGGCCGCGCCGCTCACGTAGTGGCTGCAAGCGATGCCGAGACCCCGGCCTCTGGGCAGTTTTCCCTTGCGCTCGTTCCAACGCGAGCGCGTCACTACCTGGTCAATGCATTCTGGGAGACCGTAGCTCTGCACGCGCAGGCTGTTGATCGTGATGCAGGGAGGTTTGAGCAGGTTGCGGCGGCGGATCTCGGCGGGATCCATGTTGAGCTGGGCCGCAATTTCGTCGAGCTGCGATTCGAAGGCGAAGCGGACGTTGACCGTGCCGTGTCCGCGCATGGCGCCGCAGGCGGGCTTGTTGGTGAGCACGCGATAGCCGTCGTACTGGATGTTAGGAATATCGTAGAGCGCGCCCAGCAGCGCGCCGGAATAAAGAATGGTGACCACGCCGTAGGAGCAGTAGGCGCCACCATCCTGCACAACGCGCGCCTTAACGGCGGTGATGCTGCCGTCGTTTTTCACGGCGGTCTTGAGGTCCACGATGGTGCGCGGGCGCCCGCGGTGCGCCCAAAAAACTTCCTCGCGACTGTAAGTGATCTTCACCGGCCTGCAGGCCGCGCGGGCTGCAATGGCCGCAATGATTTCCAAAGGAATCACTTCACTTTTTCCGCCAAAGCCACCGCCCACCAGGGGCTTGATCACGCGGATCTGTGACATCGGCATCTCGAGCACCAGCGCCAGCTTGTGTTGCAGGTAATAGGGAACCTGAGTGGAGGACCAGACCGTCAGGCGACCGAGCGTGCCGGTGTGCGGATCAAGATCGAATGCGGCCAGCGTGCAGTGCGGCTCCATGGCCGCATGGGTGACCTCATTGGCGAGGAAGCGGCCTTCGGCGATGTAGCCGGCTTCAGCAAAGGCCTTGTCGGGATCGCCGAAGACGTGGTGGTAGTCTTTCTCCAGGTTGTTCGGCTTGTTGTCGTGGATGAGATTGGTTTCGGCGTTCATCGACTCTTCAGGGTCGAAGTAGGCGGGCAGAAGCTCATAATCCACAGCAATCAATTCGAGCGCCTTCTCGGCAATGGCTTCGGAGACGGCCGCTACGCAGGCCACGTTGTCGCCGACGTAGCGAACCTTGTCGAGCGCCAGGGCGTGCTCGTCGTGGCCGACGGGAAGGATGCCGAAGGGGTTGGGCGCGTCCTTGCCCGTGACCACCGCAATCACACCGTCGAGCCGCTCGGCCCGGCTGGTGTCAACGCTCTTGATGTGAGCATGCGGATGCGGCGAATGCAGAATCTTTCCATAAAGCATGCCGGGCAGGGAGAGGTCGTCAGTGTATTTGCCGGAGCCGGTGGTCTTCCCGGCGGCATCGATCATGGCGACGGACTTGCCGATGATGGAGTAGTCGTTGGTCCTTGGTCGTTGGTCGTTAGTCGTTGGTCCTTGGTCGTTGGCCATGAGTTCTCAGTTCCCGGTTCTCAGTGCAAGCGCAGCGCTAGCAAAATGCAGATCCCTCACTCCCCCACCCCGGTTCGCTCGGGATGACAAGCCGGAGATGGTGACACGAGACTGCTGGTACATGGTGTCCTTTGCTGGCGGGCGTCGCCCGCCGATCAAGCCGGCGAGACGCCGGCGCTACACCGCCGCCATTCCTTTCTTTTCGGCGTCGATGGCTGCTTTGATTGCCTGGTACATCTGCGTGTAGCCGGTGCAGCGGCAGAGATTGCCGCTCAACGCGCTGCGGATCTCTTCGTCCGTGGGATCCGGATTCACCGAGAGGAGATGCTTTACCGTGATCATGAAACCCGGTGTGCAGTATCCGCATTGCGCGCCGCCCCAATCTCCGTACGCCTTCTGGATGGCGGCCAGGCTGCCGTGCTCACTAATGCCTTCGACGGTAGCGATCTCCTGCCCCTCGCAACTGGATGCGAGCAGCGTACAGGCAAGCATCGGCGTGCCGTCCACGAGCACCGTGCAGGCCCCGCAGGAGGAGTCGTCGCAGCCGCGCTTCGAGCCGGTGAGGCCGAGATCGCGACGCAACACGTCGAGCAGCAGCGCGTTCGGCTCGATGGCGAGCTCGTGGGTAAGACCGTTAACGCGCAGTTCTATGAGTTCTTTCTTCACCGTGATTCGGCTTCCAGCCGCTACCGCCTAGCCTGGATTACTCACGAAGTCTCCAGCCAAAAAAGTAAGGACGCTCTAAAAGGTTAATGAACACTGGGTTTCGGACGCCCAGCTCCCCTTGCGGAAGCAACCATCGCTAGATGCAATATGTTCTATCATAACTGAGCTTCTCCTTCTATCGTCATCAACTGTCCCATTTCCGCTGACGTGGAACATGCTTTGGTCGTGCCACCGATGTGCTGAGGTGAAGCTCCGAAAGGCGAATGCCGACGCTCGATTTTTGCACCCAATTGCTTGCCACTTGGCCCGAATTTGGCCCAAAGACGTGGAGATGTAGAAGTGAGGATTGAAATATCGATCCGCGTGAACTTGCCTTACCAATCCCGCTCACGGATCAGAGGTTCCATACAGCAAGAGTGTTCCCGTTTCGACCGACGCCTCAGGCAACAGCGATCCACAAAACAAGGCACGAAAAGTGACACTCTGCGCTGCATGAGAACACGCTATGGCATGACGCCTATCGACTGGTATACCACGTCGACGGAGCAGTCTGGTTAGCGCGTGAGTAAGGATTCTGCCGGCATTCCTCGAATCGAGGCGTCCACCACTTCCACCAGGTGAACCACCGGTACCTGGCTGCCGGCGAGCTGGATTCCGCTTCGCAACTGAAGCAGGCAGCCGGGATTTCCCGAGGCAACGATGTCCGGTGCGGTCGCCAGCACATTGCGGACCTTGCGATCACCCAGTTCCCTGGCCGGTCCGGGCCGCACAAGATTATAGATTCCGGCCGACCCGCAGCACAGGGCAGCTTCGGCGGTTTCCAGGATCTGCAGTTCGGGGATTTTTCCAAGCACGGCGCGTGGCTGCGTCCTCACGCCCTGTGCATGTTGCAGGTGGCACGCGTCGTGGTACGCGACCTTCAAGGGAAGAGGATGGCGCGGAACCCGCGGCTCCAGCCCGGCCAGGACTTCAGAAATGTCGCGACACTTGGCGGAGAATGCCTTCGCCCGTTCGCTATACTTCGGATCGTCGCGCAGCTGATAGCCATAGTCTTTCATGTTCGATCCGCAGCCCGCAGCATTGATCACCACGGTATCCACCTGCGCGCGTTCGAATGCGTCAATGGTGCGGCGTGCGTAATCGAGCGCTGCCTTCTCCTCTCCAGCGTGAATCATGAGCGCGCCGCAGCAGCACTGATCCCTGGGAATGACCACCTCACAACCTTCCGCGGCCAGTACGCGGACAGTGGCAGCGTTTACCTCGGGGAAGAAGACTCTCTGCACGCATCCCAGCAGCAAACCTACACGCAGGCGCCGTTCGCCTTGTGCTTCCACGCGCTCGGGGAGCGCTGCGCCGTTTGTCTTTATCGTTGACTTTCGCGGAGCTGACGGCGCGAGGTTTTCCATTACACGCAGGCTTGCAGGAAGCAGTTTGAGGACACCGCTGCGGCGCATGAGCGACTGCAATCCCGAGCGCTGGTACATTCGCAGCGGCCCCAGCAGCAGGCGCAGTCGCTCGGGCCGCGGAAAGATGTCAAAGATCATTCGGCGCAGAAGTCCGTCGGGTACCGGCCGATGGTAGTTGCGTTCGATCTGCGCGCGCGTCGCTTCGATCAGCTTGTCGTACTTCACGCCCGAAGGACACGCTGTCATACAGGCCATGCAGCCGAGGCAGTTGTCCATGTGGTTGACAAAGGTGGGATCGAGGCGAACCTGCCCCTCCAGGCCGAGTTTCATCAAATAGATCCGCCCGCGAGGCGAATCCATCTCCTCGCCCCAAAGCGCATAGGTGGGACAGGTGGCGAGGCAAAACCCGCAATGCACACACTGGTTGACCAAGTCGGTCGAGGGCGGGTGGTGCGCGTCGAAGGCGCCAGAACGGGCGTCCGGAGGCATGCTCGTGGGTTCCGCCATCAGATTCCTCCAATGAACCGGCCGGGGTTCAGCGCTCCCGTGGGGTCGAATTGTGCTTTGATGCTTCTCATCAGTGCCAGCGCATCGCCCGCGCTTCCCCAGACATCCGTTTTCGATTTGATTTCGAGAGGGCAGTGCAGGATGGCGAGCGAGCCTCCTCGAGTTTCCAGTTTCTTCCGCAAGTCTTGGAGTGCATTGAGAAGGGCACCGGTATCGGTCCCCTCCAGCCGGAGGTACCCGACTCCGACAGCCTGAGCGACGAGCCGCCAAGGCAAGGGCAGCGGTTCCGATGCTTTCCTTATCAAATTTAAGAAGGTTCCGAGATCCGCGGGCAGCAGACTGAACTTGCACACGACGGAAGGTTCAGCCCCGCTCCACAAGGTTGAGCGCGCATTCCAGACGTCTGCCGGAGACTCGATACGGCGTGCCCCGGAGGCGATGCGCAGGGTCTGCTCAATCTGCGCTTCACAGCCTGCGGCCGTTCCTTCAAAACGGAGATCGACCTCCGGTGTCGAGGAGCTCCCCGCGCGGACTTGCACGCCGGTGGGAACCATATTGCAGTCCTGAATCGCGAGAACCAAAGCATTCATGGTTGCGCTGTCAGAATTGGAGAAGCTCAAAGTCCGGCTTTCGCGCGGGACGGGGTGAAGCCGGAAAATCGCTTGCGTGATGATTCCCAGAGTACCCAATGACCCGGTAGCCAGCTTGGGTAGGTCATATCCAGCGACGTTCTTTACAACCTTGCCGCCGCTCTTGGCGAGAGTGCCATCGGAGAGTGCCAACGTGATGCCAATAATCAAGTCGCGCAAACTTCCAAAGCGAATACGGAGAGGCCCGCTGTCGTTGGTCGCCAGAATCCCTCCGATCGTCGCTTTGTCCGGCCAAAGAGGATCGAGGGCGAGCCGCTGACCATGCTCGGCGAGAGTTTGCTGGAATTGTCGGAACGTGCACCCGACTTCCACCGTCGCCGTCATGTCGCCCCAGGCGTGTTCCACGACGCGGTTCAACCGGCGAGTCGAAAGAATCAGTTCGCCGCTCCGGAGTTCGCGAGCCCGGGGCGGATTACCCCAATCCATCTTGGTTGCGCCGCCGCGAGGGATTACCTGCAAACCCGCGCCAGTCGCGATCTTCAGCGCGCCAGCGACTTCCTCAGGATTACCCGGCTCGATGACCATCTGCGGAAGGACGCCATCGACCGCGTCCTGCCCCATGGAGGCGCGCATGTGTTCTGCGCCGACGAGGACCCGCAGATCACTCCATGCGGTCTCCACACCGGCGATCGAAGTTCCGGCGATCGACGCTCCCGATGATGAATGAGTTCCCATAACCCTCAGAAGAACTGCGCTACTCCGGCGACTTCCAGAGGATGCGGTTGGTACGGGCCCGTTCTCTCCGCGCACAGGCGAGTGCGAGGAAACACCTTGCCTGGATTCGAAAGCTGTTGGGGATCGAAAGCGCAGCGCACGAGTTGCATCGTTTCCAGATCGGGCTCGGCGAACATCTCCGACATCATCATCTTTTTCTCTTCGCCCACGCCGTGTTCGCCGGTGATCGAGCCGCCGCACTTCACGCACAGCCGCAGGATATTGATCGAAAGCTCCATCGCGCGCTCCTCCTGGCCCGGGATGCGCCCGTCGTAAAGCACCAGGGGATGCAGATTGCCATCGCCCGCATGAAAGACGTTGGCCACGCGCAGTCCTTCCGCAGCGCTCATGCGTTCGATTTCGCTGAGAACCTTGGGCAGCGCGGTGCGAGGAATGACGCCGTCCTGCACAATGTAGTTGGGCGAGATGCGCCCCACGGCGGCAAAGGCGGCCTTGCGGCCTTTCCAGACGACTGCGCGCTCCGCTTCGGACTGGGCGACGCGAATCTCCCAAGCCCCGCATTGCGTACAGATCTCGCCCACTTGGTCCATCAAGTGCTCGACTTCTGCGGCCGGGCCGTCGAGTTCCACCAGCAGCAGTCCGCCGCAGTTTGGGTAGCCGGCGTGCACCGAGGCCTCAGCTGCCTGAATGGCAAGGTTGTCCATCATCTCGATGGCCGCCGGCAGCATTCCTGCCCCAATAATCCCGCTGACCGCCGCGCCCGCTTCAGTGGTGGAATTGAAAGCGGCCAGCAGTGTTTGAATGACCGCGGGTTTCTTCACGATGCGCAGTACGACTTTTGTCGCGATTCCCAGCGTTCCTTCTGATCCCACAAAAATTCCCGGCAGATCGTATCCCGGACGGTCCATCGCTCGGCTGCCGAGATGCACGATCGATCCATCGGGAAGGACTACCTCGAGTGCCAGCACGTGGGTAGTCGTGAATCCGTATTTCAGACAATGCGCGCCGCCCGAGTTCTCCGCAACATTCCCGCCGATACTGCACACCGACTGCGACGAAGGATCGGGGGCGTAGAAGTAACCATGCGAAGCAACGCGTTGCGTAACATCCGCGTTGACGACGCCCGGCTCGACGACCACACGCGCGTTGGGTAGATCCACTTCCAGGATGCGGTTCATGCGAGCCAGGCTGATGAGCACGCCATTTTCCACCGGCAGGGCCCCGCCGCTGAGTCCCGTGCCCGAGCCTCGAGCTACAAAGGGAATCTTTTCGCGCTGACAGATACGCACAATCGCCTGAACTTCCCCGGTTGAAGTGGGAAGCAGAACTGCCTGAGGCATGACGCGGAAGTTCGTCAGCCCATCGCATTCATAGGTGCGCAGTTGGGAGGCTTCGGTGATCAAACCCTTGCCAACGATCGCGCGGAACTGGTCGAGGATACGCGCTTCCATGGGGGTTCTCCTCGCCAGGCGGTTGTGAGCCTGGTTGGCACTTTCAAGAGGCTGCAAAGATCGACTGGAATCTTATACCAAGATGCCGATTTAGTGGAGGCAAGTTTCCGGATGAGCGTTCTCGCCGCTGCCAGCTTCGCCGGTGAAGAGTGGCGAACCGTTAGAGACGATGCCGATGCGGCCCGGAAAAATGGCCAAGGTTTTTTTGTGCATTCCTTTCTGTGCACCCTTTCTTGACAAATCGCGTTCGCAAAGCTATAGGAAAGGAGCGCCCTATAGGGCAGGTGCGGCACGGGGCGGCAATGGATGATCAAGGAACTCCCATCCTTCACACTTCGGAACTGGTCACCAGACTTTTCGACGAGGAATTGGATCGCATTTTGCGTGAACTGGCCACGATGAAGGATCTTGGGACTGCGAATAGCCTTCGCCAGGCAAGGATGGATCAGCGAAGAGATGATCCGGAGCGGTAAATTTAATCCAATTTAGATTTAGAGGAACGCACTGCCGCTTTCCGCGGCCGATGGACCAAAAAAGGAGACTGCCGTGAACTGGACCCAGGTATATGACCCGTTCGGCCATTGGTGGCTGTCCACTGTGGTAGCGGCACTACCCATCATTGTGCTGTTCACATTGCTCGCAGGATTAAAGGTGAAGCCCCACTGGTGCGCAATCGCGGGCGCCACAACGGCGGTCCTGGTGGCCATCTTCGTCTTCAAGATGCCGCTCCTGCTGGCGACCATGAGCTTCGTCTATGGCGTCGCCTTCGGCATTTTGAAAATTGCCTGGATTGTTCTGGCGGCCGTCTACCTCTACGATATCTCCGTCGATACCGGTCAGTTCGAAATCATGAAGGAGTCCATCGCCGGAATCACCCCTGACCGCCGCCTGCAGGTTCTCCTAGTGGCATTTTGCTTTGGCGCGTTTATCGAAGGCGCGGCAGGATTCGGCGCGCCGGTCGCCATCGCCGGCGCCTTCATGATCGGACTTGGATTCCGTCCTTTTTATGCTGCTGCGCTCAATCTGATTGCCAACACAGCGCCCGTCGCCTGGGGCGCGATCGGGACACCAGTTCACACGCTCGCTGCCGTCGCCGGGCTGCCGGAATCGGATATCAACGCCATGATCGGTCGCATCCTCCCGTTCACCGCCGTGATTGTCCCGTTCTGGCTGGTGCGCGTAATGGTGAATTGGCAGGAAACCTTTGAAGTCTTCCCCGCCATCCTCGTTGTCGGCTTCTCCTTCGCTCTCACCCAGTTTTTCTGGTCGAATTACGTTGACAGCAACCTGGTCGACATCATGGGCGCAGTTGTTTCCATCGTCGCGACCGTGGTTTTCCTCCGCTTTTGGAAACCGAAGCGCATCTGGCGATTCGACTATGACGACAAAGAACCAGTCGTCCCCCCGCCGCCCCCTGGACAGATCGCCGATGACATGGGAGGCAAATGGCCCCCCGAAAAGGTCGATGGCTATGTGCCAGCTCACAAATACTCCGCGAGACAGGTGCTGAAGGCCTGGATGCCTTTTGCCGTCCTTTCCATCTTTGTACTTCTGTGGGGGCTTCCCAAGGTGAAGTTGGCGATGAACAAGGCCACCACGCCCGCTTTCCGAGTCGTGCAGGCAGATGGCAAGGTCCGGCCTGGGCCGCCGGGTTGGAACGTTCCCTACTTGCATAATGCGGTATATCGGGCCGCCCCGGTGGTCAACAAACCGGTGCCGGAAGCAGCGAGGTACGATTTCAACTGGCTCTCAGCCACAGGAACTGGCTGCTTCTTGGCGGCTCTCGTCTCGGGACTAATGCTCGGCTTGAGCCCGGTGCGGCTGATGAAAATTTTCTGGCGCACGCTGGTGCGCATGAGGCTGGCCATGATCGCCATCTCGTTCATGTTAGGTCTCGGTTACATCACTCGCTATTCGGGACTCGACGCCGTGCTGGGCCTTGCCTTCACTCGAACCGGCTGGTTTTATCCGTTCTTCGGCACTTTCCTCGGCTGGCTCGGTGTCGCGCTCACGGGTAGCGACACGTCGTCGAACGCCCTGTTCGGCAGTTTGCAGCGAATTACATCGCAGCAACTCGGCATCGATCCAATCCTAATGACCGCGGCCAACAGCGCTGGCGGCGTGATGGGCAAGATGGTGGATGCGCAATCCATCACCATTGCCACCGCGGCCACCGAACAAGTCGGCAACGAAGGCGTCATTTTCCGCTTCGTGTTTTGGCATTCCATCGCCCTGGGCGCGATCGTCGGCGTTATCGTAATGATCTACGCGTACGTTGTCCCTTATTTGGTGCCGCACGGACTGACGTTTGTGAAGTAAGACTCTGGCCGCCTGAGAGCACGATGAGGCATTATCTAACGCGCGGGGCCTCATGCTGCTTCACGCGCAGCGGCGAGCGTGGAATGAGGAATTGACAGTCTGAACAATTTCGGACCATCCGGCTCTGCGAATCGCGTGGGCACAAGATGGGCAATTTGGAGAATTCCGGGGATTCTGCCGGAACGCCCCGGCCCTGTCTGTTCAAAAGTGCGGAGTTCCAAGAAAGTCTCAGAGAAAACTTGAGATCAAAATCTTTCCTGCAAGGATTGGCGACCAATCCAGGCGAGTTACGGTCCAGTGTCAAGAGAAAACTGTACGCACAAAGGTGATGTCACGCGGCTTGTGTAAAAACGCGGAGGGTGCGATTTTTCCATTCCAGGTTAAAGCGCTGGAAGATGGAGTAAATGATCCGGTCCACGCTTTTTACGTTCACAAAGCAGACCATCGGCCGGGTTCGTCTGCGCACCTCCACGAAACAACGCTCGATGATGTTGGTGGTGCGCAGTTTCTTCCACAAATGTTCGGGAAAGTGGAAGAAGGAGAGCAGTTCGGGCAGATCGCGCTCCAGCTGCCGCACCATGGGACCGTAGTCGCGCTGCCAGCGGCGGCGGAAGGCGCGAAACGCGGCTTCGGCCAGGCGGCGGCTGTCGGCCCCATAGATAGCTTGTGCATCCCGCTTCACCTCCTCATAATCGCGCTTGCGCACTTTCTCCAGAATGTTCCGCATCTTGTGGACCCAGCAGCGCTGATGCAGCACGCGCGGATAGACCGTCTGCAGAGCCGCGGCCAGACCGGCGCAGCCATCGGTCAGAATCAGCAGCAGGTTCTCCCCGCGCAGTCCGCGCCGGTACAGATCCCCGAGCAGTCCTTCCCAGGCGCTCTGGCTTTCGCCCGGGCTGCGTAGAAAAGCCAGCAGCTGCCGCGTGCCGTCGCGCCGCACCCCGTAAGCCACCAGCATCTGCACCCGCTGTCGGCCGCTGGGCCGCCGCACCCGCAGACTCACGCCATCCAGAAACAAATAGGCCCACTCATCTTCGAGCGGCGCCTGATGAAACGCGCGCACCGCATCGTCCAGGTCGCGGATCAGCCGCGAGACGGTTTGCGCGCTCACCGGTTCGCCCGTCAAAGTGGCCACCACCCGTCCCACCTGCCGGGTCGAGATGCCGCGCAGAAATGCTTCCCGGATCAGCATCGCCAACTCCGCCGCCCGCCGTTGAAAACGCCCGATCCCGCGCGGCAGAAAGCTCTTTCCCCGCGCCCGCGCAATGCGCAACCGAATCGTACCGAAGGGCGTGGCAAACGCCAGCAGATAGTAGCCGTTGCGATACCCACCTGCTTTCCGCGGCCCCCGCCGATAGCGATTCCAGCCCGCATACCGGTCCCGCAAACGCTCCGAATCCAGCTCGAAAAACTGCTTCCACGCCTGCCGCGTCCGCCCGTACAGATCGCCCCAAAAACTCTCCTGCAACTCCTGCACAAAGTGTTGGAACTGCTCCGTGATTGGGATTATCTTCGCCATAGGGTGTAGGTCTCCTTTCCAGGATCGGCTTTAGCTCGTGAGGCCAAAGCCAAACTTACACCCTCTCGCTTTTTACACAATCAACGTTACGTCACCCGCACAAACGACCGATTGACTCCCCGGCCTCTCTGGACTATGCTTTGCCAGGGATGCTCGGGGAGGTCGCTTATGCGAGCTCGCATTGTGTTCGGGATTATGTTCGCCGTTCTTCTTGGTGTCCGGGCCGCCTTTCCGCAGGCGGCGGCCGAGTCCGCCATGTTGAACGCACACTCATCCGCGACCGCTGCCAAAGCAGGATCTGTTCTGGGCGAAGCACTGAACAAGGCCACCAACAACATTGCCGGGCAAATCCAGACGGTCCCAAGTCGACGGCCGTTAACGGCAAGATTCAGCACATTCAGCCGCCGAAAACTCAAACTGCGAGTGCCGCGACTGCACCTGGCTCCGCCTCGGGAGCATCCGCCTCTGGAACGTCGATGATAACGTCCATCCAGGGAATCCGGAAGAACTGCGTCGCCGCGTCCGCTGGTGCTTCCACTCTAGGCCCTGGGACCCCAGCCGGCAACGCATCCAAGTCGCCCGATTGCCGGGCGACCCAGGCTTTGCCAGGTAGCCCAGCCTCTACACGGTGAAGTGCATCTCGACAAAGCTCTTTTGTAACTTCACGTGTGGGTGCTCTTCTCAGGCCAGAGGCTATCTAGCTATCTCATAAATCGCCGCGGAACGTCAGTCATTCGCCGATGACTGTGCCAATGCGTATCTTCTTGAAGTTACATGGGATCGATGTTTCTGTAGTCGGCAATGTCGTAGCCGCAATCAACCTGTTGCCTCCGGCGCAGAATCGCCTCGCGTCGCGATACCGGCGGGCAAGCAGTGTTAACACGATTGATCGGCCAATATTGATCGGCCAATATTGATTGGCGGAAATCGTGGATAATATCTATCTCAGGAATGCAACTTCATTTACTTTAGAATAGGAGTCCTGCATGAGATGGGTGCTGATTGTGCTCGCCGTCATCGGTATCGCCGCTTCTTCACTCGCGTTGCGCGAGCACTACCGCACCGACACTTCGCCTTGCAGCATCAATGAACGCTGGGACTGCGGCATCGTGAATCACAGTCCGTACGCCATGCTCTTCGGAGTTCCGGTGGCCGTGATTGGCATCGCCGGATATCTCCTGCTTGGCGTGCTTGCCTTCAGGAAAGCTTATCGGGTGATGTTGGCGGCCGCGCTTGCGGGCCTGGGCTTTGCGCTCTATCTCGCCCACATTGAGTCCGCGGTGTTGGGCGTATGGTGCATCTACTGCGTCATATCGCTCGGAGTAGTTTCTCTGCTGAGCTTGCTGGTTCTGGGCACAGTGATCGTAAGTTTGGCGAGCCGATCGCAAAGGACGGCCTGATCTTTGAAACGCCTTACGTTCGCTTCGCACCTCGCACTGGATGATTGTGGAGGGAAGGCCATCCTTCCACTCTACTTCAAAAGATACTCCTTCACGAACATCACCGTGGCGTAGAACTGGTAGTCGACGTTCTGCTTCTTGCGGAAGCCGTGCCCTTCGTTCTTGCCCAGCAACCACCACACCGGAGTCCGTTTCTGCCGCACGATCTGCACCATTTGCTCCGACTCACTGGCGGGAA
>Ga0209117_1000499_pt1 | contig 16129 bp, 31 predicted proteins | sample BlaSpr_A8_OM2_M2_FD_187978 | JGI IMG/M metagenome (GOLD analysis project Ga0209117, IMG submission 187978) | Forest soil microbial communities from Thunder Bay, Ontario, Canada - Black Spruce, Ontario site 2_A8_OM2_M2 (SPAdes) (version 2) | ecosystem: Environmental > Terrestrial > Soil > Boreal...
CCGCTGCCGATTGCGCTTATTGATCGATCGGCGCCGGCGCTTCATGCCGGGAAGTCCATCGCGTAGTAGCGCGTCTTGAGCTCGTCCAGCATTTCCGAAAGACGATATGCCGCGAACTGATGGAGTTCGCGGTTAGGATGATCCAAAAGCCCTACCGCAATCGTTGCCATGTTCACGACGTCGCAAATGTGCGGCTCCATGTCAAAGTAGGCCTTCGCCCGGCGGTCGGCGTCAGTGACGGGCGCCTCGTCAGAGGGAAATTTGACAACGTTCATGACTGCACCTGCGCCAATGCCGTCAGCGCCTCGGCCTTCATCAAATCTTCAACCGCCCGGCCGATCACATAGGCGAATGCTTCCGCCGGGTACGCTGTTCTGTCGTCGTCGTACAAAATATATTCCGGCAGGTCCGGCGCGTCGTCCTCTGCGAATAGCGGTTTGATGTACTGGCAGAGCGCAAAAATACCGCCCAGCGTCGTAGGCCGGGTGTTGATCAGGTCAAGCCCGGCGTCCTCGAGCTCGTCGTAGGCTGCAGCGGTCGTGGCGACGAGGCGTTTATATTTTGCCAGCTTCTCGCCCTCCATGCCCAACCGCGCGACGGTGCTTGAAAGAGGTCGCTAACTGAGGCGCCCTCTAAAGCTTTACAATGACCCGGTCGGGTAAGAAATGGCCCAAAATGAACGGGAAATTAAAACTTTCCGTCGAATGCTTAACGAAGGTCGCAAGGAAAATTCTCCTGCGAGCCATTATGTTTAGCCTGTCCGAGCGCAAGTCTAAAAACAAGATGATGCCGAATGATCCTTGCTGGCTCGCAGCTTGGCTCATGCCTTTGGCGCCGTGCTCGCCGATGCGGCTAGAAGGATGGGCCCATGAAACTCCATGCAACTATGATTCCTTATTCCGGCACGGTTGGCGGCGGATTGCGGTTGATCGATGAGGAAGGCCATGTTCGTTTTATGGTGTCTATTATCGGCGCTACCGAGGGGATAACAAAAGAGGAAACAGCAGCCATTTCTAGCGCACTGATAATGGGCATTCCAGAAGGCATCGAGGTGCCGGAGCGGAAACTAAAGTGATGGCGAAGCAGTCCAAGCCCGCGCACGCCGGCGGCTCCGTCGTCACCGACGTCTGTGATGGCGATACCCCGCACGGCACGCAAAAATATGCTCAACAACCGGGGTTAATTTTTGCGACCGCGAAAGAGGCGATGAAACGGGCGGAGTTTTTTCACCACGTCGAGCTCGCCCCCGCAAAGCAAAACCTCGCCGGCGGACCGGCGGGCTCGATGCGGCGCTGACGTCAATCGTTATATTTCGGTCCGCCATGATAACGGTACGCATTGGGCTCGACCGTCTGCGTCGCCAGCGCCGGGTCGAAAGTATTGGAGGCATAGACCTCTGAGGGACCGGTCGCTTCGGGCCAATACCGCGCGTTCGGTGCGGCCGTGTCCGCAAACGCCTGTCCTGAGATCGTAACCAGCATCATTATCGATGCGGCTAAAGCGAGATTTTTCGTCATGGCTCTATTTCCTTACCGTGTCAGAATTCACTAGCACGCCGAATGCGCGAAGGTGATGTATGTCCGCAATCCGCCGACACCATTAAATTGAATTTTAGATTTCGGTGCGGCCAAAACCCGGTGGCTCGCTCGTTCGGCTCAAAGAAAAAACCGCCGGGCGTAACCGGCGGGGCTCTCAGCTCGACCTGAGCGAACCAAGTTATCCACAGCTAATCCACAGCAAATCCACAGTCTCAAAAAGCGAGAATCGGCGTGGTTCAATAACGACTTGCTGCGCACGAACTCACAGGCCCACGGCGCTGCAATAAAAAAGCCGCCGAGCGGACCCGGCGGCTTCGTGGCGGAACAAACACGGAAGGGGCTTTTAGCTCGGTGGTCGCGCCGGCCGCTCGATCCTTGGCCACGAATTAATTTCATTCACGACCGCGACCGCCTCCGCGAGATTGTTACCCATCGCTAGCGTGCAATTAAACAGCGCGGCCGCGTACTGCTCGAGATCGATCACATCCGGGCGGAGTTTTTTCAGACGATCGGCGACATAGAACGCCTTGGACCATGCGTCGGCGCTTTCTTCCTCAAGGATCTCCACTTCGTCCGCAGCTGGCCTGTTTTGAATGGCTTGGAATGTCACCGCCGCGGCGGCGAACGCATCATAGAGCGCGACCAGTGCCCTGATGTCGTTCAATTTGACGAGCTGATCGACCTCAGCGCGAAGAGCCGGTTGTGGCCCCATTGGCTGGATGGTCGCGTCGATCTGGTCGAGCGCCGACGACTTAACGTGATGAGTCTTGGCCATTGTTTGAACCTCGCTGGCTTTAAAGGCGGCGCGCATCTTGCCCGCGCCACTTGAAGCCGGGACGGTGCCCCTGGCTATGGGGAGCTTCCCCAATGCTTGCTTTTCTGATAACAGATATTTATGAGCAAATCAACAATATCTGATAACAGAAAGAACCCGATCGGGAGGCCGAAGGTCGGGGCCATCTTGATCGGCGTGCGGGTTCCTCCTGCCGACGTTGCCGCGCTCGATGCGTGGATCAAGAAGCACGCGGCGGGTCTCTCGCGTCCCGAAGCGATCCGGCGCCTGGTCGAGGTCGGGCTCAAGGTGAAGGGGAAATGAGCGACGGAAAGATGCTCGATCCGACGCCGGAATTGCCGGACGATACCCTGATCGAAGACGTTGGATTTGCCACCAGGATTAGAAACGCGCTGATTGCCGCGGGACTGAAAACAGTCGGCGAGGTCCGCGAAGTTTCGGACGGTACGCTTTTGAGCCTACAGGATCTCGGAAAGGGTTCTGTCGCCCATCTTCGTGAAACGCTGGGTCTGCCGTCGACCGAAGGGGTCAGGCCGTCGGGGAACAAGCCAGTCTGATTTGCTTAAAAAAATCCATCCCCTTACCGGGATTGCCTTTGCGCGCCCGTTGAGGTTGAGTTGCCCTGTCGACAGGATGGGAAATGCCCCTCGTTAGTGATCGAAAAAGCAAGCCCCTATTGCACAGCAACTCGCGAGCGATCGGCTTTTGGATGAGCGTCGAGGGCCGAACCCCAATTCAGCCCGTCCGTGTCCTTGTCAGCTACCACGCCCCTATCGGAGCTCGATCCGACGAACGTCCGGGATTTGCATGGCGCTCTGGAGAATTTCGATCGGTTCAGATCGCAAGTCGAGAGCGCCGCAAGCCGCAAATTTGATAAGGACGGATTCGACCCAGACAAGTACGAAGGAATGCCCGCCATCAGACTAACTACCGACGATCTGACGTAGCCGGCACCGCGCGCTCGCGGCGCCCAATTGCCAAGCCCTCACGGGCGGCTTTCACGCGTCCGCCCTTGCCTTCGACCCCAGGTTGCGGTTGGATAACGGTGAGTTGTTTACCGCCCGACAGATGAGACTACAATTTTTGGGGGACTCGATGCCGACGGCCTACGTTTACTTTGGAAAAATAATCAATCCCGACACCGTCACCGCAGCTGTAATGGGATGCCGAACCCTGATTGGCGATAAGAATGATCAAGGTCATCCAGCCTGGGATAATCTAAAGTTCGAGATTGCCAGCACCGGTGGAGATGTTGCACCGGCCTTTGCACTGTACAACGAACTAAACTCTCTTCCCTTGCAGATCGACACCCACAACGCGGGGGCCGTGGATTCTGCCGCCATCATGCCGTTTATGGCTGGCACTCGCAGAACAGCGTCGGCAAATTCCGCTTTTTTATTTCACCAACTTTCATGGACCTTTGCAGGCCCATCAACCCTCACGGTTGTCAACGATGCTAGACGATGGCTTGAAACATATGAGGGCATGATGGCCGACGTCGTTTCCTCAAAGACCAAGCTGAAGAAAGATGAGATTCTTAGAATGATGCACGTTGGTACAACTCTTTCACCCGCCGACGCAAAAAAAGTCGGGCTGATCGATGCCGTCGAAGAGTACAAGATACCCTTCAACGCAAGAACCTACCAAGTTTAAGCTTCGCACCCCTAAGTGTAGGACGATTCCTTTCCTAAAGAGCGGCGCATTCGAATGCCCGCTTGCCGGATTAAGCACACAACCGCAACAGAAGTCCTGTTGATGAATTGACAGAATCTCTGTTAAGTCCGGCCGCCCTGGGGCTGAAGAAAAGATGACAATTCCCGACTGGTTGCTGAAGATTGGATCATTGACGGGACGGCCCGGCACCAGCATGCGCGCCGACGGGTACATCCGCCGGCTGGTCGAGATCGGGCTGAAGGCGAAAAAATGAGCGATCACCGTGGCGGCGATTGAAACGTCCTGGCTCGACATTTTGACCCGTTATGTGCTGCCACCCATTTTGGGCGGCGCCGGTGGTCTCATTACGATCTGGGCGAACTGGGGAATTGAGAAACGCAAGCAACGCCTTGAGCGCCATCGTGAATTAGTTACCGGTTGGAGGATGACACTCATCCCGATGATCGGACAGTCGCAAGACCCGCCGGTTGTCTGGGCCGGAGAGCGGCAACGGGCCGTGATGACATCACCTTACTACGCCAGCTTGCGACCTCATCTTTCTCCGGCGGCAATTCAAAAAATCGAAGACCCAGTCATCAAGATATTCATACAAGCCGACAAATCAGCTCGAAAAACCAACGATTGGAACCACCATTTTCCGTTGAAAATATTCATCGACGAGATCGGGCGCATCGAAAAAAAGTGGAAGCTGGTGTGAGGTTAAAAGGCGGAAGCGAAATGAATCAGGACGAGGCCAAGCGCGAAATAATCCGGGAATGGCGTGCGCTGCCGAAAGAGCAACGGCAAACCGACGAGCAAGCCGCACTCTTCGCGATGCAGATAAAAGACAAATACAAATTCAGAGGCGGGAGTGCGGATCCGTATCAGACGATCAAGGGCTGGTTGCAGCGGCATCTTTCCCTTACACGCGGTTTGGATTGACGATGCCTAGGCTTGTATTCTCGAGCGAGAAAGCCGGGTGCGGAGCCACCATCGAACTCGACAACGGCGACACTTGCTTAATTTCCGTGGCTCAGGCCGGGGTTTTGGTTCGCTCATATAAAAAGGGGTTTTTGAGCGGCGTGCTCGGCTCCTTTTTCGGGCCGATATTGTACAACGAGAAAAACGTCTATCGTGCCGCGAAGACTGCTGCTGCGTTGGATTTAAAGCATGCGCAAGTCGCAAGTTTCAAGTTTCAGAATCCTGTCTTGACCGCTTTTGCCAGTGCCGTCTGGCATTGCTCCTCTGCGGCGGAGGTTGCAATCACGCTTAATGAAGCGGCGGATCATGCGACGTAGACGGCCCCGCGCCGCCGCTCGGTAGCGCCGCCGGTGCGGGTTTGCGGGTTGGGGCTGCCCGGCCGAATGCATCCACGGCCTGCCGGCGCGGCGGCAATTGTTGCGGCCAGAGGCCTACCGTCAATTAGAGCGGTCAGTATAATGGACGAATGCTGAAGGCGTGCCGAGTGGTTGTGGGACTGGCGCTATTTGCTGCGCTGCTCGGTGATTCGCGGGGGCAATCACAGCAACCACCCCCACGTGCCACGCAAGCCGATAGTCAGGCACAAGCCAAAGGCGAGAGCGACCAACAGAAAGCCCCCTCCAATCAACGCGGAACCGAGAGCGCGCCTTCGGTTGTCAAGATAGTTGGGACCGAACCACAGGGCCAGCGTGCCACCGACGACGCCAGCAAGGGCAATAAAGAAAATTCTACTGATTGGTGGATGTTCGGGGCGACTGTTGGAATTGGCCTCATCGGTATATTGCAATTGGTCGCTTTCGTCGTTCAGGCGCGCCGCTTGCGTCAGACCGTAGACATCATGAGAGACACCGGCGAGAGGCAGCTCCGCGCCTATATCTCCGATGTTGATGGCGAAGCCGTACTTCAGGGCGAGAGGATTGACATAAAAATCAACTTCCGAAATGCCGGCCAGACCCCAGCTTATGATGTCGAGATTTGGTGTGACCCGCCAATCATTCGACATGGCAACGCTAGGCCATCTGAATTTGATCAGGAGCCTAGATTCGCCCCCGTCAAGACGATCATCGCGCCCGATCGGAAATTTGTTGTCGTACGAACGCTTCTGCTCACCGACGTCGGTGTAATTCCGCAGATTCGGAACAGCGAAAGGGCCATATTTATATGGGGTCGCGTCCATTACATCGATGCGTTCGCCAACAAGAGGCGCTTCGTTTTTCGCTGTATAGTCCTCGGTCCTAGTTGGCGCCTGCAGCCACACCCCGACGGCTACGAAGCCGACTAGAACTGCTCCGCCCTGCCTCAGCCAGCACATTTTTGATGTGGACCTCTTCAACATCCAAGGCTCCCTCTATATGCCGCATCCGCGGCGCCGGCTGGCCCCAACAGAAAAGGAAGTAATCATTTCTTGTTGTCCTCATCATTCAGGCTGCACCGCGCGACGGCGAAGCCGCCGATCACGTTTAAAAAGACCCGGCCGCAGCGCGCATTCTCGCCTCATCCAGAAAAAACGAAAAGTGCGGCCAGCGGCCGGGACTGCGGACGGCGCACCACCGCCGCAGATTCTCACGCAGCCTTCGCCTTCTCGGGTTGCTCGGGCGGTAGCTGCCAGAAGTCTTTTTCACTTTGGGCCAAGGCAATCCGGGGAGCCTCATTGGTCCAAGTCTGCGGAAACAGCTTCAAAAAAAACACCGGCAGCGCAGCTGCAATGCGCCGAAACCCGATGACAGTTTCCCAATGCGACATGTTCCCGCTAACCGCGATGTTAAGATCCGGGAAAGACTGCAGTTCGCGGCCCAACCGCTCGAAATCGCTGTACGCCGCTGCGCATTCGGCGAACGCTGCATCCATCCGCGCTGCTGCTGCGACGCGCGAACGCATGAGTTTCTCACCGAGGAGTTTGGCAAGTTCGTGCCGGGCTGATTCCGCTGCCTTCTCGGCCGCGGCGAGCCGTTCCTCCGCCGCCGGCAGCGCGAATTTCAAATCGGAAATAATTTGCTCGGCGTTCTGTTGTTCGGATCGTGCCTGCTTGATTGCAGCGATCGCACTCCCATCGCCGAGCGAAGCCGCGAGCGCATGGGCCTCGCGTTGTTTTTTTGCTCTCATCAGCGCGAGATTTGCGGTGTTGAACTGCGTCTCGATTTTCGCAATCGAGTTCTTCCAATCGGTGACAACCGCTGCGGTTTCGGCGACCTGCTTTTGCAAGTGTTTTTGCATATGAGCTGCTCCTCGTTTAATGCGTTGGACCGTCCCTGTGCTGACTAATCCTCAATGTCGGAGCACGCGCCGTTAGCGCCGGATGCGCCGCCACATTGATCTTGAAGGTGTTAGAAGCGACGACCGTCGGCGAGACCACTGCGGTGACCGTGACCGTGATGCTCCCCGGCGTGGGCCCGGTCGTGATTCGCCCCGTGTGAGCATCCGGCGATGTCTCGAGCACGCCGATGCCATGCGGCGCCGGCAGCCCGGCGGCATCGTGATGCGTCAGTGTCCAAGTCGGTTTCGCAATGACCGGAAGATCGCTGCCATCGAGGTGGTGAACATGGTCGAGGTGATACAACTTTTTGCTGCCGACCCATTGCGTAAATTGCTCAACTTCGTTCGTCATACTTCGATCCTTTCGATTGGCGCACCGCGCGCTTCAAGCAGTTCGATTTCACTTTGATCGGTGACGATCGCGCCTTCCGGCCACTCGCGCCAAAGCTGCGACCCGTTAATGCCAATGTCATAGAAAACGTATCGTTCGATCAAGCGCAGGTGATGCCGCGTCGTGTTCAAGTCGGTCATCACCTTTGCATGCTCCACGTCACGTGAGTCGCCATCACTTTCCGCTCGCCGTACCAAGCGGCCAATGCGACGCTTAAAACCAAATCATCATGAATTGACTCGCGCCAAGCATTATAGCTGTCATGGCCGGCTGCGCTGATTTTCACCTTGAAGTTGGATAGCTCGGACACAAAGGTCTCGCCTTCGGCCAGATCCGGCGCGACCTTCAAACGACCGCTCTGCAGAAGCACCGCCAAGGTGCTGACCAAGTTGCGCTTGGGAATCCGCCACTCGTTCGACAACACCCGGTTTTCGTCGAAGCCGCCGGTAATCGTTACCGCAATCGGACGAAGCGCGGCCTTCTGCATCATGTCGATCACGGGGCGGCCAACGCCGGTGGCATCAACCACCAACACCGGCGCAAGTTTAGCGGGCGGCAAGGCCTTGAGCATGGTCGAGACGATGTTCACGATATCCGGATAGCCGGTGCCGAGCTTGAGGCGCTGCAGATGGCGCAAGTGAAAAATGTTGCGCGTGGTCGTGACGCCAGTCGGCGGTTCGAAGCCCTGCTGCCGAATCTCTGAGGTCGTGTCGCGATGCTTTTCGAGAATAGACAGCGCAGTAAAATCGTTGGCCTGGCCCAGATCGCAACCGACGATGTAACCTTCGCATGTCGGCGCAGCGAGGGCGAGCGCGGGTGGTGGCGCGGCGCCTAGCGAGTTTGCGAAGTTGACGGCCCCGCCGCTCATTCGCGCCTCCTGCATTCGTCCAGGAATTTGCGACGCTCATCCTCCGACATGTCCCTGGCCTTTTTGTCCGTCGACAGCGGTTCGAGTTTTGGTCTGCGCTTATGTTCTTTCCACCACGCTTCGCGTTCGGCCGGCGTCATATCCTTCGCCTTCTTCTGCTGGAATAAATACGGTTTCGCCTCCTTGAGTGCGATCATCAATTCTTCCGCGCCCTTGACCTCGCCGTTTGCCTCCAGCGTCACCTTGCTCATATCGGCGAGCGCCAGCGCATCGAGGTCAATTATGCCCGCTTTCTGGGCGGCAACTTCTAATCTGGCGCGGATGACGCGCTCGTTTGTGGCTTCTGTCATGCGGCTGCTCCTGCCATGCGGATGATTTCGTCCGAAGAAAATAACGGCGTCACGGCCGGATCGAACGCGGCCCTGATGACGTCGTAACTGAAGATTTGATCGACGGTTTCGACAAACTCACACATGTACTCTTGCCGGAATCGCCACTCCGACATCGCCGTGCGTTCCTGTTCGAGGAATTCCGGAGAGATACGCGGGCAGTCCGTCGCCGGTACCGAAATGCGCTGCCATGCCTCGCCGCCAGACTGCCACGTATCGAAAAAGTGTCCGCGCCTGCCGAAGGGCGTCGACATCAAGATCAGCTGGCCGCGCGATACCGCGAGCATCGGCTTAATCGCGCCGAACAGCTCGTCGCTCACCCATGCGGCTTCGTCCTCGAGGATCATCGCAGGTGCTGAGAAGCCGCGAATATTTTTCGGGTCGCCCGGCAGCGAGCAAATCCGGCTTCCGTTCTCGAGCGTGCACGAAAGGCGGTTGTCTTCCTCGAGGATCTGAGCGGGCTGAAGCGATTTCAGAAAACCGGTGACCTTTCCAAAGAGCTCTTTGCTCTGGCGTAGCGAGGGGGAGACCAGCAAGACCAAACTGTCAGGCGTGAAAATTCCTCGATGCAGTCCCTTAATCGCACACACAACCGATTTGCCGCTCTGGCGGCTGTTGTTCAAGATGACCTGCCGCTCGCTGGTGCGCAGCAGCGCCTTTTGCCATTCGTCAGCATCGAACCCCAGCGCTTCCTTTGCGAAAAGGACCGGATCCAAACTGTGCGCGAGTTGGCGATACAAATTAAGCGGCATGCGCGTCCCCCTGGTGCTCGATCATCGGGGCGCGAGCCTGTGGTGCGGACCGGGCTTCGAGCTCGGCCAGCCCTTCGAGCACGGCCGACATTGCCGCGGGGTGGCCGGCCAGGCGCTTGATCAGCATCGACTGCAAATCCGTGAAGATCGGGCTGTTGACGAAGTTCACGGTGTTGGTGACGTTATGCACCATCGGCGACTTCATGATCTCGCCGGTGGCGGAACCGATCGCGCGCAGAACCTCGGTCAACCTGCCGGCCAATATGGCCACACCGTTTTTGTCGTTCACGCTCGCGGCCAGTTGAAACTGTTGCAGCAAGACGCCCCTCACGATCGAAAAATAGTCGAGCAGGCTGACGCCCTCGTTGGCGGCGCGCTGCGCTAGTTCTTGGATTGGCACTTCGGCGATGTATTGGAGGCGCACGTCTTCCGGGACATGCCGCGCCATGTGCCGCCATAGCGCATCCCTGCCGATCGCGTACTTTGCCGCGATGCTATCGAGACTGGCGCCGGCGATCCTCGTCGCCTCAATGCGCGCACGGTCCGGATGCGCACAAATAGTGCACTGCGGACCTTTTTTGGATTTGAATTTGGATCGCACGGTCGTCACAGGGCTCCCCAGCTTTTGATGCCGGATGATGTGCCCTGGGCGTCTGGCCCCGATGGCGGACTATTTCGGCTGCATGGTGTCTCCATCGGGAGGCGCAGCCTGACCGCAAATATACTACGGAAAAGCTATCGCGCAAGCCGCAGCTGGAATTCACTCGCGAAACTGGCTTAAAAACAACACCGCAACTGTCGCGGCTACGTCAGGTGGGAGGAGCCAGCCAAGATGCCATATGTCATCGGGTACGGGATGAGGAACAAACGTCAGGTCTCGACGGCTGAAAAGCCAACCGCCAAGGAAGCCTTGGCGCTCGTTGACGCGCTTCAAAGAAGCGATGAGGAGATCAAATTCATACGGTCTCCTCACGATGGTGAGATAGGGATCGAAATGCTGCGAGTGTTGGCCAAAGAAGAGGGCGCCGCGTAAGGTCTCCCTCGTCAGGTCTGCCGACAATAAAACTGTCGACGGCTGGCACTGGCGCGCCGATCAACTCCGCTGCGCCAGCATCGCTATTCGCCGTAGACGTCGCATGCCTCTTCACCACGCGGGCTTTCGTGGCAGGGCGACGACGAGCACGAGGGCGGAAAGTTTATGACGAACAGGATCGCGACCATGGCGGCGATTATGCGGAGCACCTGGAGGAACGCGTCGCGGACGGTCGAAGTCGCCGTCGTCGCGGTCTCGGCAGGCGAGCGCGTTCAATCGCTTGTGAAGCATCATGGCGCCCGTATAGGTGTCGGGCACCGCGATAGTCGTTTTGCCGTCGGTGAGATGCCAATCCGCCCCCTCGAACACCAGGTCAATCGGGTTCCCCGGCCGGATCAGTCGATATCGAGACGGGCTGATCACAGACCAGCGCCGATTTGCGAGTACGGTAATCATGCCGCTAGGCGCGAAATCATCGAGATGTCGACGGCGTAGCTCTTGGCGATCTCGGCCAGCGTCTCGCCGGCAGCGCGGCGCTTGATCGCCTCGGCGCGCTGGAAGTCTGACAGCTTCGGCTTGCGGCCGAACTTGATGCCATTGGCCATGGCGCGCTTCCGGCCGTCGCCAGTGCGCTCCTTGATCAGATCGCGCTCAAACTCGGCAATAGCCGCCAGCAACGTCGAGAGCAGCCGCCCCTGCGAGCTCGACGTATCCCACAACGGATCGCCCAAAGACCGGAACGACGCGCCGGCCTTGCTGATGCGCTCGATCAGGTCGAGAAGTTCCCGCGTCGAGCGGCCCAGCCGATCCAGTTTCGTCACCTGGACGATATCCCCCGACTGCAGCGAGGCCATAAGCTTCGCCAGTTGCGGCCGATCGGCCCGGGTGCCGCTGATCTTCTCCCGGTAGATCGGGGCAGCGCCGGCGGCCTTCAGTGCCTCGAGCTGGCCGGTGAGATGCTGATCCTGGGTGCTTACCCTGGCGTAACCGATGATCGCCATATCCGCGCTCCACTTTTGCAAATAAGTTTCGCAAACTGTAACCCATTGTTTTTCAATGTCCAGCGTTTTGTTGCAAAACTCCTAAGTTTCACAAAGCCGCCTGGCCTGGCGACTTGAAGCCATCGGTTTTTGCGTTGGGCAACCAATGGAGATCGGGCGGCGGCGTTCCGCGGGGCGGGGATGCTATGAGCCTCGAGCCACCATCGCGCATACAAGGCGCATTGCATATTGTGTGGCTAACGGTTTTCCGGGTTATCCCACCGGGCGGTATTTCTGCGGTTTCAAAAGTGGCTTTCCGAGGAAGGTTTTGCCTTTCTTTCTGGCTGTCGCAAGTCGCAAGTCCTGTCGCAACTTGTCGCAAGTGCGACAACCCATGACGGGGGTCATGCCGTCGCAACTATGTCGCAGCTCCCTACTTAAAGGGAGCGAGTTGCGACGGTGACACCCGAGGGCGGGGTTTTGCTTTCTTAGGCACATGCGGCCGGCTTTTGGGGCGGCTCGGGCTTCATGTTCGCTGGCGAGCCATGTTTCGACGTTGGGATATCGGGCCGGGCCGCAGCCGTCAGCGCCATCAGGAACCTGAACCTGTCCATCCGGATAGAGGATGGCCACTCGCGCCATGAATTGGCTCGATCCGCTTGGGGTAATTGCGATCCGGCTTTCGTGAGCTTCGCCAGTGATACGCCAGGCGATGATTGGCTCTCTGCTATATGCCGGCTGTTCGCCTGGATCATAGAGACACAGCATCTCAAAACCCGGCTGTGCTGGAATGACATCATTGAACTCGGCCACAAGTTCAAAGGGACACTGGAGCACCAGGGCGGTTTTACCGTTAACGAGATGAAGGATCGCTCTTTCGCCAGAATGATCGGTTGAGATTTCGACGACGTGATGAGAGTTCGCGTAGCCACATGAAGTCAGTATCCACATGTTCACTTAATCCCTTTGCTTGTTTCCGGCGACCGGCCGGCGCGGCTCATTCAGACTTTCCAGATGAGACCATCGCGTTCGGCGGCGATCGCTCTGGCTTCGAGACTTTCGCGGATCTGCCGGAACGCCTCGCGCGGGTTTTTGTGGTCCTTTGGGATGATGCCGCGCCGAGAGAGCTCACCGCGCCATTGGTCGATGGTAACGGCGATCAAGCCCTGCGGCAGGCCGAATGTCGCTGGCGGTGGTTTCCCCGCGTCTGCGGCGCAACTGTTCAAGGCGTCGAGGGCGAGCTGTTGGCGGTCGGAGAGCTTGCGCTGTTGCTTGGACTTCTTCCCGGTCGCGGCGGCTTGGCCTTCAGCCTGCACCATCACCGATGCGGTCCGGTGTGGCTCCTCGATCAACGTGACCGACTTGAAGCGGAAGGCCAGCCGCGGCTTTTCGTCTTCTGGCAGATCACTCCCCTTGTCGATCGCGACGGTCACCACACCGTTCTGCTTTTCGACGCGCACCGTGGTGTCCGCGGCCCCGGGGGCCGCACCGTGTCCGCGCATGCGACCGTCGTTGCCGAGCGGCACATGATGCACCAGCGAGCAATGAGCGCCGGTCTCGCGATAGATGCGGTCGATCGAGAGAACCAAAAGACCCATGTCCCTCGATGAGTTTTCGTCGCCGCCGGCGAGCACGCGGCTAAGCGTGTCGAAGATGATCCAGATGACGGGCTGTCCGGACAATGTGCCCAGTGCTTTCGCCGCTGCAATGATGCGATCGGCATCAACCTTTCCGGTGCGAAGGTCGACGGTGTCGTCGATGACCGCCAGCGGGAAATCATCGATGCCGTGATCGAGGCGCCAGGCCATAATGCGCCGGAGCACGGTTCGGCCGCGCTCGGCCGCGACGTAGAGCACAGCGCCCCGCATGACGGCGCGCCCGCACCATGGCCGGCCGGTCGCGACATGACACGCGGCGTCTATCTTCACCGTGGATTTCCCGCATTCTGGCGGCCCGAACCAGATCGAAGTCTCATCGCGACCGAGAAACCCATCGATCAGAAATGATTTGACGGTCCCCTCGATCGTGACATCGCGAGCGAGCACTAGCTTGTATGGTTTCTTTCCGCCGGCCTCCACCGGCTCAGCGTCGCGCCCGTTCGTCGCGCGCGCCTCGCCCTCGCGGTCGGCGTCTGCCGACAGGCCATAATCCTCGGGACTGTTCGGCGACTGCCAATTTTCCTGCGGCGCGCTGGCCTCTTCTGCAAGACGCTTCAGCCTGGCCCGCCAGCTTGGCCCTGCGGCTTCATCGGTCATGCCGCGATATAGTGGATGATCTGCCCAGGGGCGTTCTTTTGCTGCGTCCATCACACGTTCCACCTTGCGAAACTTTCCGCGAGAATGCGTTGAATTTCGTCTTGCCCGAATTGTTTCAAAAGCCCTTGCGCCGCAGCGCTTTCTTGCAACCCGTCAACCGCGTCCTGCAGCGTCATCAGGCCATTGCTGACGAGCACCGCCCGCGCCTCGGCGCGCTCGCGAAAAATCTCAATCGCCGTCGCCGGCTTCGCGCTATGACGATGGTCGATCGCTGCCGCGGTGCTGATCATCGCGGCCCCACGAAATGACCGCCAAGCTCTGGAAAGGTGGCATGGATACGGTGGTGGCATTTCGAGCAGAGCCAAACCACGTCCAGCGGCTTCAATGTGAAAGTGGTGTATGGGCGCCCGCTCTTCGCGGTCCTTTGGACCGGCTCGCGAAAGATGACGCCGCTGATCAACGCATATGCACTCATGCGTTGCCCCCCTCGCAAAACATGAGGCTTCGAGCGCCCCGCGTCGGCTCGCCGGTAGCAGCATCGCGCTCAACGGTGATGCGCACGAACGCGACCCCGCCGCCGTACTCCATAAAATCGTCCGGGAATTCGTTCGGGAACGGCAAGCGCGTTCTTACGGCGGCGCCGGGGCGCCGGCGGAAATATGTCCAATCATCTTCACCGCGGTTGTCAGGCGGCGCTTGCAGATGAAGGTGTGATAGGCTAGATTCCGAATTGTCCTGGCAGACATAGACCTTCGGAATCGGGTCGCCCTCGCGGCGGCCCTTTTCTTTGAGGTGCATGATTTATGCGGCCGCCACTTCACAAGCGCGGCGCCATTCGGCGGCGGACTCGTAGGAAATCAACTTCCTGGACCCAACGGACATTGCCCGCGGACCTTTCCCGTCACGCCAAATCTTATAGAGAAAGGCGCGGCTGATGTTGTGCGCGACACAAAATTCATCGACCGAGAACACTTTGCGGCCAATGGTATTGCTTTGGTTGTCCATAGAGGGTGCCTCCGATGCATGAACGACATCAGAGGATTTGATGGATGCACGATTGATTGTGAAGAGATCGGGCCGAAACTCGTTGGCAGCGTGTACGGAGCGCCAAATTTAGTTGGCCGTCCGTACAGACTGCCAAATCCCTACGCTGCCTTTTTCCTGATTTTGGCGAGGATTTTCGTTACCCGTCGACGAATCGCGTCGGGCTTGGCCTCTTTCTCTTTTGGCTCTAGAGGCTTCAGTTTCTCAATATCGGCATCAAACTCGCCGACCTCCAGCTTGCCCTTGTCGCGCCTGTTGATGAGGGTTGCGACCTGGCGCATGCGCTCCCGCTCCATTTTCTTTTCAACTGCAGTGAGCGGTCTGGGAATTTTGGTGAGCTCTTCGTTTACCGGTTTGAGAATTCGATTCATAATTGCGTTCGCCGACAGCGAAGGGTGTTTTTGCAATTCGATTTTGACGTGTTTCTCAACTAGGAAATCAAGGTGTTCTGATCTAGAGTTTTGTACTGATGCAGCACCTTTAGTTTGAAGTTTGCCGGAGACGGGATTTTTTATAGCGTGGCTTCCGATTACGCGCGCGGCGCGAATGGTCTTCTCCAGATTCGACAGGGCAACAGTCCGATTAACACCGTTCAAATTTTTGTCGATTATCTCGACCAATTGATCGAGGCCCGACAGCGCGACGATGGCATCTTCCAAAAACTTCTTTTCTTCCGCTGGAATTCCAAGTGACAATGCGCTTTTAGCCCTTTCATGCAGCAAGCTCCGCTCTGCTTCGATCATTTCCTTATATGAATCGGCCGCGCTGCCGACAGAAAACCGCGTCGATAAGTCAGAGTTTGACGACATTCGAATGTTCCTTGATCCCGAACCGCGGCGCTCCGGCCCGAATGGCATCGGCGACATACGATGGCGCAAGATGCCCGTAGTGCTTTTCGACCATGCGGGTATCGCTGTGACCGAGATTCTTGGCGACAACGAGCAGCGGAACGCCGTTCATGACGGCATGCGACGCCCAGGTATGCCGCAAACCATGAAAATTGATCGGCGGATCGATTGCGGCGTGTCTGTTGGCCTCCCGCATCGGCTCAGCTTGGTGCGATCGCAGCCAAGCATTCCCGTCATCCTTGTGAAACAGGAAGCTGCTTCCCGCGCGACCGGCTGTGATTGAACGGAAGAACGCAGCACCCTCTTCCGTCAGAACCACATGGCGCGGCTTGCCCGATTTTGATTGTCGAA
>Ga0209117_1000500_pt1 | contig 16063 bp, 18 predicted proteins | sample BlaSpr_A8_OM2_M2_FD_187978 | JGI IMG/M metagenome (GOLD analysis project Ga0209117, IMG submission 187978) | Forest soil microbial communities from Thunder Bay, Ontario, Canada - Black Spruce, Ontario site 2_A8_OM2_M2 (SPAdes) (version 2) | ecosystem: Environmental > Terrestrial > Soil > Boreal...
TGTCATGAAAATAGGACTAAGTCTTTTGTATTCAGTGCATAATTTTTGCGTACCGCCGCATTTTCATGCCACGTGGTGCTCCGAAGGGGCATGAGGTCTACTCTGAAAAAGGTCGCCCCGCTGTCAGAATAATCAGTGGGCGGTCTCCCAGGTTGCCTGCGGCCCTCGCCTGCGCCGGACTCTTCTCCTCAAAATTGCAGACCGCGGCAACGACAAACGATTTCGTTTGGAGTTCAAGGCCACGGAGGGTGACCGCCTGTTCGCTCGTGAATCCTGGTGGTTGGTTCCGGCGAGAGGTTGGGATCCGTGCAAGAGGAGCCGTACTAGCCCGACTCGGGCCGCCAGCGGCACACCTGCGCAAAGCAGATTTCGGATCTGCTTTGGAAGCCGATTGAAGGGGGCGAGCGTAGCACGTGGCTCGTAACGGTATTGGTCTTCGTGTGCCGAATCCACCAGAACCGCCCCTGAAACTTCTGATGGGTATTTACCTGCAAAAACGCGAACATTGAAACCGCTGAACGATCCACCGACCAAGACGTACGGAGGAGGAACGCCGGCGGCATGCAACAGTAGGTGCAAGTCCTCCGCGATTGCCGCGCTTGTTTGCTCAACTGGGCTCGGATCACTCCAGCCCAGCCCGGCGCGATCGAACCTGCAGGTACGCGTGAACTGCGCAATTTGCCTCTGGGAGAGTAGATTGCTGTAGCCGGGGGCAGTCCCGCCTGTGTCCAAAATTACTGCAGGTCCGCCCTTCGCCTGAACAATAGATGTTGAGCGAACGCCCGGGCGTCCCTCAAAGGGCTGGTAGCGGCGGCGTCTTTTCCATTCGGACGGCCTCCAAGTCCTGAGGATCAAGCCCTAGTACCTGGAGAATCGTTGGCGCGACTGAGGTCAGTGACACGGGAATCTTGACTACCGCTGCCTTCAGCCCAGGATTTGCAAGCAGAAGGGGAACGTTCACGTCCTCGGTATAGAAACCACCGTGTTCGGCAATTTTGTCGGACTTTGCTCCCGCGTAAAAAACCCCAACTAGAGGTTTTACAATGATGTCTGGTGTGCGCCCATCCTTGAGAGGATCGTTGTACTGCAATTTCAACGCTTCTCCCCAAACGATTTCATTGATAGCGGCTCTCCTTCTGTTCTCCGGCTGGCTGAGGAGCGCTACGACTCTTGCCGTTTGGCTCTGGTCTTTCAACCACAAAAACGCCTCCGTATCCTGAACGGCCTCCGCCAGTAAGTTTTCGCCCACCATCTTAGGGATAAGATCATCGTCGATTTTTCGGGACAGTTTCGGATTGATCGGGGAATCACCATGGACAGCGGTTACAACAATTAAGGTGGACGACAAGAGATTTTGTGCTTTCAATTCGCTCAGCAATTTGCTGATCGACTCGTCGGTGTGCTTTAGCGCACTTAGCACGGCGGCGCTGGGCGTGCCGGCCGCGTCGCCATAGCCATCACCAGGTAGTTTTTGTGCCACTGCTAGAGTTTGAAAAGTCATTCCGAAAATACCCGGCACTCCCACATGCTCTGCCCGGGCGTGATCAAATCCGTCGATCTCATTGATGATTGCCTGAACCCTGGCATCGTCGACCTTTGCTGTCCGGGCCAGATCGCTGGAGATTTTGCCCGTGCCGACTTCGCGAACGTAAAAGTCGTCCACTCCCTTACCCGAATGACCGGTAACGAGCTCGCAAGCCCAGTGTTTGTCGGACCAAGCGGTGCGCTTTCCGGCGGCCTTAACCACGTCGAAGATCGTGTTTACGCGCACGAAATCGTGCGGATAAACCGGCGTGCATCCCTTTTTCGGGTCGAGTGGAAGCTTGGCAGGATCGAGGCCGCCTCCGCCGTCGACAACGTTAACGTTAAGATCGAGCTTTTCGTCATACACAAACTCGGTGCCCACCTTGGTACAGTTCGAGCCCGGAGGGGATAACGACCGGTCGTAACCCACGTCGTACCACACCCCTGTTGAGTTCGGCGTGCCCCCGGTAGTGAAGGACAGCACTCCCGGGAAAAAATCACCTATGGGAAGAGAGGCGTTGGTGTATGTCACAGCCATGCCACTTAGCTCTGCGAGCGCCGAGCGAGGGTTAGACGCGACATATTTCGCGACGTCCAAGGCATGGGCACCGTCAATGCTCAACAAGAGCACATGCTGAACCGAAAGAATGCTGGAAGACCGATTCGACCGAGAAGTCGCCCTCAGCGCCAAAGCTACACCAACAATCGCAACGCACATCACTATTGCTCTTCGCATACCTCTCCTTTGGTTGACTGCCGAATTCCAACCACCATGCCGTCCGGATTCACCGAATGAGCTACTCGCGATCGATGCCTACGCGCATGCCGAGCATTTGAAACATCGTGTTGTCCTTTGGAGCGTCTGCAGACTGCCTCTGCACAGTCGTCCCTAGGGAGGCAAAATCTCGTCAACGATCTCTCGCGCTACCCGAATTTGAGACCGTGGGGATTACATCGTAGATTCCGCCGCCAAGGTCATTGGGCCCGTCCGGCTTGCCCGTCCGCATCGTAACCAAGTCTTCCTCTTCGGATTTCTTGCCGATATTTTTCGTGATCGTGTGTGCGACGATGACGTATTCAGAGGAATTAGGGGCCTTCGCGTGGATTCCCACACTGATCAATCGGACATGTTTTGCCGTGAATTCGTCGACCAGCTTCTGCGCGTACGTATTGGTCGCAGCAGGCACTCCCGATTGCGCCGCCACGGCGCTCCAGCAACATACCATCACCAGCACCATCGCTATTGCAACGACCGCTCTCAGCCTCATGCCCGTCTCCTTGTTATTCGACTGGATTTGCACTCGCGACCCCACATCGTTTTCAGACTTCAACGGTTTAGTTAGTCTTTTCGAAGAGTTTGGTGTACGAAGGAATTTGCTTGCTGAGTTCGCCCCTGATCTCGTAGGCCATTTTCAGCGCCTCCGCTTTTGGATCTCCGGGCCCGGGCTTTATATGCATCGCTATGACTCCAATAGTCTTTTGTGAGCTGTCGAAAAGCTGTATCGCGACATCGTAGATTCCGCCCTCCACGCTGTTGGGACCATCGGGTTTCCCGGAGCGCATCACTTCCATGTCTTCCGGTGTGGACTTATCGCCGACTTTCTTCCTGAGCGTGTGGGCAATGATCTGGTACTCGGAAGCGTTCGGCGGCTTCGCATGGATTCCAACGCTGATCAATCGGACATGCTTTGCAGTGAGCTCATCCGCCAGCTTCTGGCCAAAAACATTATTCGCCGGGGGCGCTCCTGTCTGTGCGGCCAGTATGCTTGCTAGACCGCCGGTGAATATCAGCAGCGCTGCGAGAATAGTTCTTCTCATTCGATCCCAGTCCTTTCGATTTTAGATTCTTACAAACAGCCTGCTCATCAAAGCTCGTCGGGCGCCCCCTACGCCGGCAAGCACGGTAGGCTTGAAACCGCCGAGCATTGATCCTGTTCTTCACAACGGCACAGACCTGCCTATTCGCGTGGCACCGACTAGCGCAACTCCTGCCCCTCACACTCGCCTTACCAAACAAACTTCAACGCAAATTGTATCTGCCGCGACGATGTCGACGTCGAATTCAGCAGGCCGGCATTAGAATTCAGTACCCCCGAAGAAGCAAAGATTTGACGGTTCGAAGGTGTCGGGGGATTGAAGTTGGCATGGTTGAAGAGATTGAAGACCTCCCAGCGGAACTGGGTATTGAACCTTTCCGAGATGCGCGGAATCGGAGTGTTCTTATAGAGGGCGAAATCGAACTCGTTAAGCCGCGGGCCCTCCACGGTGTTGCGGCCCGCATTCCCAATCAATCGCGGAACAGTCGTGTTAGAGGGAAGATTGCTGGGTGGGAACGTAAAGCAAGCTGTGTTGATGTAGTGGAGATTCGTCTTGAAATTGGAATTTACCGGATCGCATCCTGCTACTCGATTCGGGAAAGCATAGACATCGGCCGCTTTAAGGCCGAGCGGATCGCCGCCCAGAGTCGCAGTAAAAGGCAGACCGCTGGATAGCGTGTAAATACCACCCGTTTCCCAGCCGCCGGCTACCAACTTCGCCAGACCCGGCCACGACCGGGGAGTTGGAAGAGTATAGATGGCATTCAAAACGCCCAGGTGACGCACATCGAAGTCGGAAAGCCCGCGTCTCAGTCTGGGATCGAAAAAGGGCATACTGGATATGGAGTTGCCAAAAGTATCGCCTGCGATCCCCGATGAGCTGGTATCAATGCTCTTCGCGAATGTGTAGGAACTCTGTATTTGCAGGCCGTGGCTTAGACGCTTGATGGCCTTCACGCTCAAAGCGTTGTAGCTCGAAGAAACAGACCATGCCACGGCGCTAATCTGCCCGACAGCCGGGTTAAGCCTCAGCGTGCCCGTCGCGTTCGCCGGCCAAGCCCATCCCGCCGACGTAAGAGTCGGCTGGACATCGTTCATATCATCGGGGTGAAACGGCTGATGCACACCATGCGAACCGATGTATCCGACATCCAGAGTTAAGGTGGGGAATAGCTGGCGCTGAATGTTTAAGCTCCACTGCTCCACATAGTTACGGTGCGGATTCTGCTCGATGAATGCATTCCGCAGCGTGCTTGCATTCAGCTGGTTAAATGAGTTCTTCGGAAATTGTCCTTGCGCCTGCGCAGCATTCGCGTAGGAGATGTTTCCCGCCTGCGCAAACGGTGCCGCTAGAAGCGAGAGAAGCGCAAATTGATAAGGAAGCGGCAAGACATCGTAGATACCGAATGCACCTCGAATGGCAGTCTTCCCCGTCCCGAAAGGGTCCCAAGCGAATCCGATCCGCGGCTCGAAATTCCGGAAGGTGGGATTGGAGAAATATGGTGAACCCAGCTTGGGTGTTGCGTCGGTTGGATTGACGAGAGTCGTAAGCTTGTTGGTTGTCTCCGTCGGAACGGTCGCCATTTCGTAACGAAGTCCGAGGTTTAGGGTGAGATTCGGCCGCATTTTGTAGTCATCTTGAACGTATCCCCCATAGATCGACTGGCGGAGATCACGCGGGCTGATGGCCTTGCTCAGCCAGGTGTTGAAGCTGGTTGGCTGGTTTTGAAGGAACGCCTGTAAGCCACCGAAGAAATACTGACCGTTGGGATTCGTCCCCCTGGTGAGCTGATTGGATTGAATCCGCTCGGTGTAGAAGCCAAACTTAAAGGAGTTTCTGCTCCTAGTCCAAAAGATGTCGTCGTAAAACTGATAGGAATTGTAGTGAAAATCATATTCACCGAGCGCGCCGATACCACCTTGAAATTGCGTTAGGCCGGGAACACTGATGAGGCCTACGGGCTGTCCAGGATCGAAGCCCAAAGCATTGTCCGTCGCCGCTGAATTGATTGCGCTTAGAGTCGTGGGCGAGCTTGAGACAGTGCGATTGAATCCGAACCGTGCCGTGTTCAGCAGGGCGTTTGTAAAAATATGGGTCTCTTCTAGCCCAACTGTGTGCCGGCGGGACAGGTTCCCAATGTTCTTGAAGTTAAAGAGGTCCGGACTGGCGGTGTTACCTTTATCAAACAAGTAAGTCCCAAACAGAGAGTCCGAAGCCGAAAGCTTGTGGTCGATCCGTGTGGTAACGAAGTCCTCGTGCGCAATCACGGTGGCAACGAAACTGAACTTCCCGGTGTCGCCGTTGGCGGAAAGAACTCCATTTGGCAACGGGTACAGCGCAAGGTATGGCTTCGTAGCCACGTCTACGCCGTTCGCGTCTGTGTTCGGGCCAACCGGGAGCTGTTTGGTAGCGCAATTCGGTTGGGGCACCGAACAAAGTTTCCCATTGCGCGCCGCCTGCGATGGTACATCGTCTACGGTCGTGACTCCTTGGCTTTGTCGCACTCCCTCGTAATCGGCGAAAAAGAAGGTACGATCTTTAATAATCGGGCCGCCTGCAGATCCGCCGAATTGGTTTCGTTTGAACGCGGGAACTGTTGGCTTGTCAAAGAAATTGCGCGTATCCAGCGCCGAGTTCCGCAAGAACTCGTACGCTGTGCCATGCAAGGAATTCGAACCAGAACGCGAGACGGCGTTTATCACGCCCCCGGACGTCTTGCCATAATCTGCGGGCGCATTGCTCGTAACGACAGAAAATTCCTGTACCGCATCGACGCCCAGCACACTGCCCTGAATGCTGCCGGGCGCGCCGGATGCGTAGTCATTGATGCTGACACCATCAAGCCGATAGTTATTTTGCTGAGGACGATTTCCTCCGATAGTGACCTCGACGCCAAGGCCGCGGTTGGCACGGTCATTGTTTATGCCAAGAGCCTTCTGCGTGCGCACTTGAGCGACTCCGGGCTCCAACTGTGTGAGCGCCGTCCAATCGCGTCCATTCAAAGGCAACTCCACGACGGTTCGCGAATCGACAATGTTGCCAACCGAAGATGAGGCCACTTGCACGTCGGAAATCTGCCCGGCGCTCACCGTGATGTCTTGAGTGACTTGGCCGATGGTGAGATGAACGTTGATCTCGCGTTCTTCACCGATGGTAAGAACCACGTTCCGGACCACCGCCGGCGCAAAACCCGTCGCGTTGATGGAAAGTTCGTAGACACCGGGAACCAGATTCGGAGCCGTGTAGAAACCTCCCTCATTCGAACTCACAATTCGTTCTTCGGCCGTGGCTGTATTCTTGATCCTGACGGTGGTCCCTGCTATGACCGCTCCCGTCGGATCGCTCACCAACCCGAGAATCGTTCCTCCCGACCCCTGGGCTGTCACTGGCAACGGCGTGCTGAAGAAGAATCCAAAGAGCAAGACGATGGTCGCCAAAATACGACACGCATACTGAAAATGCTTTGACTTGATGTCCACTTTCCACCCCCAAGCATTGCCGGCCTCATGGCTGTCCAATGCTTTTTTCCAGGTCGAGGTGTTTTCTTGAATGGTTGCTGAGATACTACGTTCGCGATTCCGCTCGCGGATTGAAACCATATTAATATTTGTTAATCTTGTCGCAAGCCCGCGAGGCATCGATCCACTCGCATAGCGCCCCATCGTGACGATGCGCGGCCGATCCGTACGAGACCGATGCGTCTTTGCCGTCACCTCGTCACGCGTCATCGGTTTTTTGCGGTGCCACGTACGGCGTCGATTTCTTCGGTGAGTTGTATTCCGTCGGAAAGCGTCACCTCTACTTTGGCAGATGTGAAGGTGGCGGTTTTGTCCAAGAGCATAACGAGACCGGGGCATTCGCAGGCGTTTCAAATTGACGGTATGTGCGTGGTGATCCCTCGGATTTACGCCGTGCTAGGTTCGGCATCGCAGTAAGTCAACGTAGTGTAGGGTCCGCTACCGTATGGGTTTCAGCGCTCCCGCGTCATATACGATCTTTCCGCCGACCATGGTCAGCACAGATTCGGTTTTGGGCAGGTCCTGCGGCGGGACGCTAAAGATATTTTGCGAGAGCACGGCAAGGTCGGCCAATTTGCCCGGTTCAAGGCTACCCTTTTCCTTCTCGGCATACTGGGCATAGGCCGACGTTAGCGTATAGGCGATCACCGCTTGTTCGCGCGTTATCGCTTCTTTCGGCTTCCCGGGATAAAGCGAGGCCAGCATGATGTTGAGATACGGGTTGTTCGGCCCGTCCGACCCTATGGCCAAAGGAATACCAGCGTTTAACAAAGAACGGAACGGCTGAATTTGGTCGGTTCGCTCGATACCGTAGCGCCTGATGAATAACTCGCGCAGCGCGAAGTGGGTTGGGTTCTCCACGACAATCACGCCCAGTTCTTTGGCGCGAGGAATGAGATCGGGCATCAATCCATCGCCGTGCTCGATGCGCACGCGCCGTTTAGACCACACGCGCTTGCCGCCCGTCGCTTCCATCGCGTCCAAGAAAGTCTCCGTGGTGCGGTCGCCCGCGATGTGAACCAGCAACTGGTCATCGTTTTGCAGCGACTCGCGAAGCATAGCCTCCATCTCTTTTTTGCTGAAGTCCATCCAGCCGGAAGTGCCAGGGCGGTTGGTGTAAGGCTTCCGCATGGCGGCGGAACTCTCGATGGGACTGCCGTCCAGAACCCATTTCGTGCCGCTCACCGTCAACAGGGGCGAGAGTTTCCGCGGGAACGCCCTTCCTTCTTGAATATCCCGGCTGCTCCCATTTGTCAGAGCCATGCGGATGACCCGTACACGAATCGGAGTCGGCGCTTTCTCCAGTAACGCGACACAGCGCTCCACACCCCCAGCCAGAGACATGTCTTGAACCGAAGTGATGCCAAGCCGCGCCGCCGATTGGAGGAAGTTGCGCATTTGTTGCAAAGCTTCCGGGTCGCCTGTCAACTCGCTCACCGCGTGATGAATCCGGAAAGCAGCATATTCAAAGGCGACGCCGGTCAGTTTTCCGTCACCGGAGCGCGTATAACGGCCGCCCAGCGGATCTGGCTCGTCCTCTTTGACGCCGAACCTCGCCAATCCAGCTCTGTTCAGGATGACGGCGTGCCTTGACCAAGTCCTCACCATAACCGGATGGTTTGGTGCCAGTTTGTCGAGCGTCGCTCCCGTTGCTTGCGGATCGTCCAGGGCAGTTGGTCCGATGTCGCCGAGGATCAGAATTCCCTTGGGAGCTTTGGCTTCGGCTGCGGTAAGTCCGTCCTCCACTTCCTGCCACGTGGGATCCATACCCTTGAATTGCAGTTGGAAACTGGCCGGCTCCACGCCGCAATGGTAGTGGGCGTCATTGATTCCTGGAATGACCAGCCGCCCGCCTAAGTCGACACGCTTCGTTTGCGCACCGGCCAGAGAGCCGATCTTCTCGGAATTGCCGGCCGCCACGATGCGGTCGCCTCGTATCGCAAGCGCCTCAACATACGGATGCGCCGAATCACTCGTGAAGATTTTGCCGCTCAGCAGAATCAAATCAGGAGACAATTGCTGGCCAACCGCCAGTGCGGGCAGAACGTTCAAGGACAGCGCAGTAGACAACACTCTTGCCATTACGTTTGCCATTGTCGCGCCTCAAGTCAGGGTCATGTTACTCCACTCCGCAGAACGCGAGCGAGGTTTCGACAGTACGGTCCTGCGTGCCGCGTCCTAGCAGAAAATCGAATTGATTCGAAACCGAATTTGACAAAGTGACGTACTGGGAGGAATCTGACGAGATTAGCTCCGAGCCGTGATCCGACCGGAATCCTCGCCGCGAGGCCGTGGCATCGAAGAAGTCCTATCGCAGGATTTCTATTACGCGTGCCCGGTTATAGGGAGCTGGTGCTCCCCAAGGTTGTAGTCTTCAGATACCATGGCCTCCCGTGACCTTGACGAGGGAATCCACCCCAAGTTCGCGCCGCCGCGCGATGCGCGACATACTGCTGTACGGCGTGTGCGGCGGCGTTCTCATCGTGGCGCTGAAACTGACGGAGTACCGCTTCCTGGTCCTGGAGCATTCCGTGGAGCTCTATGTCGCGCTGGTCGCGGCTCTGTTTGCGGGACTCGGCATCTGGCTGGGGCTGACGCTCACCAGAAAAAAGCCGACGATGATCATCAAGGAGCTTCCCGCGCAGGCCGCGGAGCCGCTCGTCGCCGACGAGACGTGCGTGAGCCAACTGGGCATCACCGCGCGCGAGCTGGAGATTCTGGGCCTCATTGCCACCGGGTTGAGCAATCGGGAGATTGCCGGCCGGCTATTCATCAGCGAAAACACGGTGAAGACTCATTCGAGCCGGCTGTTTGATAAGCTCGGCGCAAAGCGGCGAACCCAAGCAGTGCAGATTGGCAAGAGCGCCCGGCTGATCCCGTGACGCGTCCACCCCACCCGAAAGCGTGATTTTTCGCTCCGCAATGCAGAATCACCCAAAAGAGTGACGACATCGCGCGCGTCTCCCGCTAGACTTCGGCCACATGAAAGCAGGTTTCACAAAAGGAGACTTAAATTCGATGAAAAAAACGGTGCTGACCTTTGGACTGATATCCGGCGCGGTGTCCGCCGCGATGATGCTGGCTACAATGCCATTCGCCGATAAGATCGGCTGGGATAAAGGGGAAATCCTCGGCTACACCGTGATCGTGCTCTCGTCGCTCATGGTGTTCTTTGGGGTGCGATCGTATCGAGAGAATGCCGGGGCGGGCGCCTGACATTCGGGCGCGGGTTCGCCGTCGGCATCCTGATAACGTTGATCTCCAGCGCGTGCTACGTGGGGACCTGGGAAATCATCTATTACAAACTGATGCCCGGGTTTGCGGAGAAATATGCCGCCCACATGGTGGAGCGCGCGAAGGCATCTGGGGCGAGCCAGCAGAAGATGGATGAGACGGAGCGGCAAGCAAAGCAGTTCAAGAAGATGTACGACAATCCAGCGATCAATGTGGCCATGACCTTCGCGGAGGTTTTTCCGATCGGGCTGGTGGTCACGCTGATCTCAGCGGGGCTTCTCCGGAAGAGGGTGCGCGAAACCTGAAAACTGAAAGAAAGAATGGTGGAGGCGGGGAGAGTCAAACCCAACGCCGAAAACAAATCGATATTAAGAAAGAGAAAGCAAAACGTATTTTCAGGGTTTTGAATTACGCCACGAGTCACTTCGCCGACTGCAGAAACGGAAGCCGAGGTGGTTCTTCCGGTAGTGCTCGCTCGACTCGAATCGAGTCCATTTTTCGGAGGCTTGGTCCAAACTTGGGCAACGTATCCTTATACTATATCTGTAGCCCAATTAGCAGACGGGTATGCACTATTAAGAGACGCCGATTCAACGGCTTAGGTGAGATGAAGGCGTGTTTGCAAAGCAGGTGCTCTCCCAGCTGAGCTACACGCCCACGTACAACCATTTGATTTTAATGGATTTTTCTGAGGATGACCACCTGCTTCCCGTAGCTGGTGTTTTCGCAAACCTGAGCTACACGCCGGAACGGTGTAACCATCATCCTCCCAACAGCGTACGGAACCTCTTCAATTGTTCCAACCGCAATTTTCAGCCCATGCGGTCCAACGAGACCGTTTTCGATAGGAAGTTCGAAGCCCAAAACCGATCCTCTCCGTCGTTTCAACGAAGACTAGTAATGTTGGGGTACATTCAACGATGCGTCCGAGGGCTGGCGTCCTCCGTTCAGTTACCCATCGCTTTTTCGATGCGCGGGTCGGGGAGCAGCCACATGATGGCGACCATGACGTAGCAGGCGCAGGCGATCCACGGCTGCACGAACGACAGGGGGATTGCCGCAGTGTAAACCACGAGAGACGCCGTGCCCTTCCTGTCACTCCCAATCGATGCTGCCAGCGTTGAGTCCTTTCCGTGGTGCGCGATCAGTGTCTTCGTCAGAAGGAAGTAAGCAGTTCCGGCAAACAGTAACACCACCCCGTATAACGCTACCGGCCAAGGCGCAAGATGGTTCTCTCCCATCCAGGCGGTAACGAACGGGGTTAGCGATAGCCAAAACAACAAATGCAAATTCGCCCACAGGATGCCACCCGTGACCTGCTTCGCCGCCTGCAGGAGGTGATGATGGTTGTTCCAGTAGATGCCGACGTAAACGAAGCTCAGGACATAGCTGAAGAAAACAGGAAGGAGCGGCTGTAAGGCCGCAAGACCGGTTCCCTGCGGGGACTTCATTTCCAGCACCATGATGGTGATGATGACGGCGAATACCCCGTCACTAAAAGCCTCCATGCGACCCTTGGTCATCCTTCATACTCCTTTTTTGGTTCGAGGGTTAAGCGGGAGCGGCCCGTAACTGGCTGCTCTTCCCCAACGCTAATTGCCTCGGCTTTGAGGCCGAGTTTTGGTTCCTCTTCGATTGAGAACCAAACATCCATTTGCTGTCTCAGCCCCGAAGGGCCTGCGCAGAAGATTGAGTTTGTGATCTCCTGCCAGTCTCGAAACAAATCAAAGTGAGCCTCCGGAGCTTGCGCTCCTTTGCCCAATCGCATTAACGGCAAGACCTGGCAGGCTGCGCGCTGAAGAAATCCTCCTGTGTTTCGCACCCTTTACGCAGCGGTGTGGTCTTTGTTTTCCGGTTTGGGGGAGTAGCCAGTTTCGCGAGTATTCCGTTGCGCGATACAGGGCATCACTGCAAGTGACCTATTTCCTCGATCAGTTTAGTAACCAAATTCGTCAAGGTGGGATTCTCACTTCTCATCTCACTTCCGCTGACATCTGTCAGTCGCATCTGGGGCCAGGGCCTCCGGCAGGAACTTGAGAGCCACTTCGCGGCCCAGTTTCAAGTCCTCGGCTGCGTACACGGCGCCCATGCCCCCTTCACCGAGTTTGGCCTTGATGCGATAGTGCGAGATAGTCACGCCGTTCATGGTTGGGAAGACACTCTTGCCGACGCATGTTAGGCTGCACCCAAACGCAAGTCAACGTGTGGGCACGCGTGGCGCACCGGGCGGCTAACCAGTGATGTAGTCCGCTTTGTCACCTTGGCGATCGTGCTTGGATCACGACGAAGCCGGAAGTAATCCCAGCAGACCCGATTCGCGCCATTACTTACGGTTGGACAATGATCCGGAAGTTATCGCGTGGCGGCTCAGCTCGAAGCGTTGAGTCGTGCCACTTCTGCGGCTTTCTGTGTCTTGACGGCTATTTCCTCATCGCCGCTTCCACTTCGTCCGGCGTACGCGGCAGGCCTTTGGTCAACATGACCAGCTGGCCGTCCTGATCGACGTAAAACATGTCCTCGATCCGCACGCCGAGCTTTTCTTCGGAAATATAAATGCCCGGCTCCAAAGTAAAAACCATGCCTTTGTTGAGCGGCGCAGGATCGTTGAGGTCGTGGACGTTCAGCCCCACGTGATGGCCTAATCCGTGGATAAAATATTTGCCTAGAGGCTCGCCGTGCAGGTCTTTGCCGTGGGTGTTGATGTGGTCGTAGGCAACCTTGAAAAGCGAATCGGCGCCCGTGCCGCGTTCCAGCTTGGACTTACCTAATTGGAAGGCGTGAATGGCGGCTTCCTGCGCGCCCAGAACGATATTGTAGATCTCGCGCTGGCGTGCGGTGAACTTGCCATCGACCGGAGCGGTGCGCGTGATGTCCGAAGCGTACATAGCATATTCTCCGGCTACGTCCATCACCACCACATCGCCGTCCTTCATAATCTTGTCGTCGTCGGAGTAATGCAGCACGGTGGAAAAGAAGCCGGAACCGACAACGGGCGCGTATGCCGGACGCTCGCAGCCGCGCTTGCCGAATTCATACTGCATCAACGCGGAAATTTCGCGTTCGGAAGCGCCGGGATGAATCGCTTTGAGCGCGGCGTGATGCGCGGCGGCCGAGGCGTCGGTGGCTCGCTGGATGAGCTGCACTTCGCCGGAATCTTTGATCATGCGCAGCTTCCCCATCATTTGCCGGACGTCGCGGAACGATACGTAGTTGGGAAACGAATTCGAGCGGCGCAGCCATTCCACGGGACCGGTGGACGCCGCCGTCTGGCCGTTGCTACCCAAGTCGGAATAAATCACCGCGCGAGGCTGCGGCAGGATTTTCAACAGTTCGTCATGCATTTTGTCCAAGCTAGCGACCTTCTCGAAGCCAGTGACCTTGGGCGCGTCAGGGCTTTCCGGGCCCAGCTTCGGGCCGGTCCACTTCTCCTGCGTCACGTTGTGCCCGGGAAGGAAAAGAATCTCGGCATACGGATTGGAGTTGATCAAAATGGCCGCGCCGGGCTCGGTCCAACCCGTCAGGTAGTAGAAGTTATCTTCTTGGCGAAAGCCGAAGAGGTTGTCCTGGCCCTCGGCCTCTGTAGGCGCGAACAACACCAGGGCCGCGCTGTCTACGCTCATGGCTTTGGCCAGGGCCACGCGGCGCGCGCGATAGTCCGCGTTGGGCTGGCGCTCTGCAGCGGAAGCAACCACACCGAACACAGCGAGAACAAACAGGAGTCTGCGGATCATATTCGATTTCTCCAAGAACGACTCATCAGCGCAGCGGATTCTAACACGCAGGCAACGCATCGGCGGCGACATCCGCGCTGGCCGCCGGCACCCTGCGTCGCCGAATCCACTCGGAGATTTAGTTTAAACCCGTGACCATCAGCAAAGTCCTGGTAAGTAGCGCTACCGGATAGGTACCCAAAAGTTCTGATTTTGGGCACTATAAAGTTTATAGAAAGCGCGAAGCAAATTCAGGACTCTAGCGGTACGGGTTCAGGCAGGTTTTTGGGCAAGGACAGAACCGCTCTCTGGGCAGTGCCCTTCGAGATGGCCATTGCCTCACAGGTCTCCGACCAGGACCTTCCCTCTTCGCGCAGCGTGGCAATTCTAGAGCGGTACACGACGACGCGAGGTCTCCCCAACCGCTTTCCGCGTTATTTTGCCAGGGCTATTCCGGAACAAACCCTGTCTCTGACCTTTTGAAAAGGTAGTACAAGAGCGTTTACTTGGGCTGTGAGGGACCATTGCGGAAGTAGCGAGCGCCGGTAGGTGGGAGCAGTCTAGGTGACGCCCGAGGGTTTCAGCTCTTCCTTCCGTGATCTTGTTCTTTCACGATTTTGGCGATGCTGAGGAGTTTGGAGCTGATCTTCTGGCCGGCGCGATCCGCCGCGAGGCGGTTGATTTCAAAATGAACCTTGTTACCTTCGACCGTTAGGTTGATGATGCCGCCCAGCACAGCGAACCCCTCGGTTTCGCCAACCGTCAAGGTCCTTAATCCCTGAAGGCCCCGCAAAATCCCGTCGGATTGGCTTTTCTCAGTGGCAGGGACAAATATTATGTGGCATACGCTCAGTTTGTCGTTTGGTGTTTGGGTTCTGACCTCGAGGGATGGCTTCCCACTTTGCGGGTCCGTAACTCCGCCTCAAGATCTTGGCGGAATGGGTCATGACCAACGATGCAGATCACCAGGGGCGCCCCGGGATCGCGGAATGAGTCAGGGGGCCACTCGACAAACTTAGTAAAATTGTATAGAAAACCGAGTTTGACCGAGTATTCCGCACCTTCCTCATTCTGGGAAAAAGCTTTAGGAGAAGCACTCAAGAAGAGCCCGCCAGCGATGATGGCGAAAAAGGAAGCTCGCAGAATTCGGCGCGAACCAACGCTGAGAACGAAACGCCAAGCCCAACCGGCTCCGCGGTAATTACGCTTATGCAGGTGAAGATTCATCAATGGAATCTGTATTCGGCCTTGATTCGAAAATTTCGGCCATCCTGAAAGACAACGTTCTCCGCCAGGCCATTACCGGCAGGGTCGGCATATTTATGATTAAACACGTTATAGAGGCTTGCCCAGAATTCCCATCGCCTTAGAAGGTTTCGGCTGAATAGGGTAACGTTGGGAACGACGTAGGCTGCCGAATATTTGCCACTTAGGGTTGCTCTCTGGCTGACATACTGCAGATTCATACTCGCGAACACCTCTTGCCTGACGAGAGGCACGCTAAGGCTTGCCTGGAAAAGGTGTGTCGGAGAATTGGTGAGAGGCATTCGAGCGTGGTCATCTCTCCTAAAATTTAAGGTGCGGACCGTCGTTTGTTTCGCCGACGCGCGTTTGAAGTAACCAACGTCTTGCTCGCCTGAGAACCACTTTTTTCCTTTTTGGCATGCGCAAGGTCGCTATACCTCCCGCGACTAGCCCCACGGCAAACCCTCCCACGTGAGCCCAGAAGGCAGCGAAAAAAATGGAAACTTCAGAGATAACACACCAAGCAGAGCTTGTTCTGCAATCCATGCACCGACAGCGTGATTCCCGGCGCAAAATGCCCCAACAGCGACTGCATGGTTTCTATGGAGTTGGCACGATATCAATGTCTGTTCTTCAGGTGGCCGCGCAACAAAATCCGATTGCGGATCCTTGGCTTTTCGGTCTAAACGAAAACCCATCGGGTCCGTCATGCTGCCGGGTGCTTCAGGATTTCCGCTAAAGCATGTAACCGTGCCGAGTCACCTGGGCTCCTTGCCGTGGCGGCACTCCGCTCCAAGGAATCGGCCATGCCCTTCAACCTCGCCAGTTTTCTCTTGTTCATGTGCGAACTCTCTGCACTCTGCATCGCCTTCTGCAGATCTGCGATTCGGTCTGCCGGCAAAGCCAGTGACCGCTTCAACTGGTCCAGGTACGCCTTCGCCACGACCAACTGCGCAGGCCACTCGATCTTTTGCTGGTTCTGCACATTCAACTCAGCCACCCGAACCGTCTTCG
>Ga0209117_1000501_pt1 | contig 16014 bp, 13 predicted proteins | sample BlaSpr_A8_OM2_M2_FD_187978 | JGI IMG/M metagenome (GOLD analysis project Ga0209117, IMG submission 187978) | Forest soil microbial communities from Thunder Bay, Ontario, Canada - Black Spruce, Ontario site 2_A8_OM2_M2 (SPAdes) (version 2) | ecosystem: Environmental > Terrestrial > Soil > Boreal...
TGTCCTCGCCCTTGAGCTCTTCCAGGCTGCGATGCCGCGGTTCGATGCCGAGCGCCCAGACCGTGACGATCTGCACCACCAATAGTCCAATCATCAGCGACATCACCCCGGCGACGCCGCGGGCCTCGAACAGCATCACCACCAGGAACGGGGTGACAATGGTGGCGCCGCGGCCGAGCGTATTGACGATGCCGGATGCGCGCAGCCGCACTTCGGTCGGGAACAGTTCGGGGATATAGATTCCGAACAGCAGCGCCACCAGCACGTAGATCGGCACGGTCAGCGCGAAGCCGACTGCCGGCAGCAGCACCGGATCCGAAATCAAGGGATAGATGATGCCGAGCACGACCGAGATCAGCGATGCGCTGATGATGGTCGGCTTGCGGCCCCAGGTGTCCGCGGTCAGCGCGCCGATCGCCGAGCCGACCGGCGCCCCCAGCGCCATCAGCAGCGAATATCCGAACGAGGTTGCGATGCTGAGCCCCTGCTTGATGAAGAACACCGGCAGCCAGGTCACGAACCCGTAGAGCAGCGTGTTGATGGTGATCAGGCAGACCGAGCCGACGATCATGCGCGAGAGTAAAGGTGCGGTGAACAGCGTCGCCAGTTCGCCGGATACAGCCACGGTCGGTGCGGCGGCAGGCGCCGGCAGCGGCCGGCCCTGGGCCGCCTCGCGCTCGATCGACTGCATCAGCGCCTCGGCCTCCTCGGTGCGGCCGACCGCCTCCAGCCAGCGCGGCGATTCCGGCAGGCTCTTGCGCAGATACCAGACGATGAGCGCGCCGATACCGCCAAGCACGAACATCGCGCGCCAGCCGAATTCCGGAACCACCAATGAGGCCACCAGCAGCGCAACCGGCAGGCCAGTCACGACGCAGACCGCCATCAGGCCGAGCCACTTGCCGCGCGACCGCGCCGGCACGAATTCGGTCATGGTCGAATAGCCCACCACATTCTCGGCACCTAACCCGACGCCCATCACAAAGCGGCAGGCGATCAGGATCGCCATGTTCGGCGCGAACGCCGCGGCCAGCGATGCGAGGCCGAACACCAGAAGATTGAACTGGTAGGTAAAGCGCCGCCCGTAGCGGTCGCCGAGAAAGCCGGTGCCGAACGAGCCCAGCATCATTCCGACGAAGGTCGCCGAAATGAAGATGGCGTTTTGCGGCAGCGTGGAGAAGCCGGTTTTCAGCGTTACGCCGAGCACGGTGCCGGCAAGATAGATATCGAAACCGTCGAAGAACATTCCGATGCCGATCAGAAGCATGATGCGGCGGTGGAATGGGCCGATCGGAAGCCGATCGAGACGGCTGCCGGCGTTGACTGAGGTGACCATGTGCGTTTCTCCCCTTTTGTTTATCGTTTTGTAGTTCAACGCGACTGCCGGTCTTCTTGCGGACCTGATGCAGCCGCGCGCTATTCGTTCAGTTCAATCGTCGCTGGGTCGCCGTGTCGCGGTACCAGTCGAACGGCTGATCGTGGGTCGCGACCATCACGCTCTTGGTGTTGAAATGGTCATCAAAACTTTCGGTGCCGAATTCGCGCCCGACGCCGGAGTCGTCGACGCCGCCCCAGGGCGAGGCCGGATCGAGGCGGTGATGATCGTTGATCCAGACGATGCCGGCCTTGACGGCGGACGCCACCCGATGCGCGCGGGCGACGTCACGGGTCCGGATCGCGGCCGCAAGCCCGAACGGGGAATCATTGGCAAGCCGCAACGCGTCGGCTTCATCCTTGAACGGCGTCACCGAGGTGAAGGGTCCGAACACTTCTTCCTGGAAGATGCGCATGTCGGACTTCACGTCCGCGAACACCGTCGGCTCGACGAAATAGCCGTTCTCATGGCCGGGCACTTTGGCGGCGGCGCCGCCGGTCACCAGCCGTGCGCCGTCTTCGCGGCCGTAGCGGCAATAAGACAGCACGCGGTCGCGCTGCCGCGCCGAGATCACCGGCCCGAGTTGTGTTGCGGGATCGAAGGGATCGCCGATGCGAATGCTTTTCGTCTTGGCCTTCAGCTTCTCGACGAATTCGTCGTAGATCGAAGCCTGCACGATATGGCGCGAGGCGCAGACGCAAGTTTGCCCGGCGCCGATAAAGGCGCCGAACGCGGCATAATTGACCGCCTGATCGACGTCGAAATCGCTGAACACCATGACCGGCGTCTTGCCGCCAAGCTCCATGGTCTGGTGCGCAAACACTTTCGCCGCCGCCCCGCCGGCGATACGGCCGGCTTCGGTGCCGCCGGTCAGCACCAGCTTGTTGATATCGGGGTGCTCGGCCAGCATCCTGCCGGCGCTCTGGCCAAGGCCCAGCACGACATTGAACACGCCGGGCGGCAGTCCCGCCTCGGTAAAGATCTGCGCCAGCTTCAGCGTCGTCAGGGGCGTGTATTCCGACGGCTTGACGACCGTGACGCATCCGCTCGCCAAGACCGCGGCCAGCGATTTGCACATGATCATCAGCGGGTGATTGAACGGCGTGCAGTTGGCGACGATGCCGATCGGCGTGCGCAAGGTATAGTTCAGATACGAACCTTCGACCGGGATCACCGCGTCGCGCCGCGCCAGCGCCAGCCCCGCGAAATAGCGGAAGAAATCCGGCAGCCGCGACAGCTGCGCGCGGGTCTCGTTAAGCGGACGGCCGTTGTTCAGCGTCTCCAGCCGGTACAGAGATTCCAGATTTGCCTCGAATGCGTCCGCCAGCCGATTGACCAGCCGCGCCCGCGCGCGGATGTCCATGCCGCCCCAGGCGCGGCCTTCGAACGCGGCCCGCGCGCTCTTCATGGCGCGATCGATATCCTCGGCGGTCGAATTCGGGATTCGCGCGATGACATCGCCGGTGGCGGGATTGCGGACATCCAGCATCTCGCCAGAGCCTGCTTCGATCTCGCGGCCGTCGACGAAATTGCCGTGGATTTCGAGGTCGCTTGCCGTTGGTTTGGCCGAAATATTCAAACGTCTCTCCCTTCGATCATGATCCGATTAGATAAAATCGGATCATGATCTCATCTTTCTGTTTGAGCATGATCTCTTCGGAAAAACCGGTTCCCACTTTTCCGGATCATGCTCTAGACGATCACTGCATTGCGCTTGAGCGCCGGCAGCACGCGTTTTTCGGTTTGGCTGATGTGCGCCTTGATGATGCGCGCGGCGGCTCTACCGTCGCGCCGCTGCATCGCCTCGATCAGAGCGACGTGCTCGGCCACCAGTTGCGTCGGGTCGTGGCCCCGCACATTGGCGACGCTGACGCGCACCAGACGGTCGGCCTGACCGATCAGATCGCACAGCGCAGCGGCCATGCGGCGGTTGCCTGAGGCATGCGCCAGCGCGGAGTGAAAGGCGCGGTTGTAGGCGATGAAGTCCTCGTGGTTGCCTTCGAAGCGCCTGTATTCGTCGAGCGCCTTGAGAACATCCGCCGTTGCATTCTCGATCGCTTCGGCGACGCAGGCGGGCTCCAGCGCCAGCCGAAACCGCAGCAGATCGCGGGCGTCCGCAAGCGAGATTGGATTGACCCGGTAGCCCTGGCGCGGCTGCACGGTGACGAGATGTTCGCGCTCCAGCCTAAGCAATGCCTCGCGCACCGGCTGGCGGCTGACGGCATAGCGTTCGGCGAGTTCCTGTTCGCGCATATCATCGCCCGGCGCCAGGCGGCAGGTCAGAATATCAGTCCGCAGGCTTTCATAGACATTGTCGCGCAAAAGCATAGGTTTTTCCTCGGGCAGTATCTCTAATCTCGCAGTCGTGAAATATCACGTCAAGTGACAAAGGCTTGAAAAGGCTGAAATTTGATTTATCAATCGGGTGCCGACCGACGCCCCTGATAGGCATTTCCCAACCCTGAAAGAGAGACCGGCATGGACGGAGTTTTCGCCAACGGCACGGTCAATGCCGCGCAGTCCGGCAAGGGGCGGCCTCTTGTTCTGTTGCATTCGCTGTTGTCGGATCGTGCGAGTTTCGACGCCATCGTTCCCCTGTTATCGCAGTCGTTCCGGGTGATCGTTCCCGAATTGCCCGGTTTCGGCCGATCAAAAGCCGTCAGCGGAGGTCTCGCTGCTGTCGGCGACCGAATGGCTGAGGCCGTGAAGGATGCGGCCGGCGGAGACGAGGTAACCGTGCTCGGCAACGGCTATGGTGGATTCGTGGCGCTGCAAATGGCCATTCGCCATCCCAACCTCGCAAGCAGGCTCATTCTCGCCGATTGCGGCGCGGCGTTTTCGGCAAGTGGGCGCGAAGCCTTCCGCAATATGGCGGCGGCTTCCCAAGCCAAGGGACTGCCTGTTATCACCGACGTCGCGATGCGCCGGCTGTTCGCGCCGGAATTTCAGGCGCAGCATCCTGACCTGATGCGCGATCGTCGCGAGGCATTCCTGAGAACCGATCCGGACGTGTTCCGCGCCGCCTGCGGCGCACTGGCCGAACTCGACCTGAGGCCAGAGCTTGGGCAGGTCAAGGTGCCCGTCCTGGTGCTGGTCGGCGAACATGACGAGGCGACGCCGCCGCCGATGTCCCACGAATTGGCCGCCGGCCTGCCGAACGCGCGTCTCAAGATCATTCCGGGGTGCGCGCACGTTCCGCAATTGCAATCGCCTGAGGTTTTCCTGGATGCGATCGGCGATTTCTTGGCCGCGTCGCACCTATCCGACGCGCTGGCCGCGAAAACAGGCGGGTGAATTAGGGCGTGAACCCATAAATTCAGAGGCGTTGGCGAACGTCCGCTTTGGAGCGCATTCCGGACTCAAGTCAGACGTCGCTCCATGTCTGAAAAGTGCCAGTATCGGAAGTCGTGCGCTGCGCTAACCCCAAATCGCGCATGAGCACTCCGGCAAGCACGCACAAAATCACGACTAGCTAGCCAAATCCGCGGCTGCCAACAGGAGGATCGCGAGGACGAAATCCGTCGCATCGGTGATCCCCGTCGTCCATACAGGGTGGTAAAGGCCGCGACCACCGCTTGCTCTTTCGGCGCTGCCAGCCCATTCTTGCCAGGGATCCAGGACCTGTTCGATAAGGTTCAGGATCAGATCGCGCCATCGCGGCTCCCGCGAGGTCTTGATCCATGAACTGCTCCCGTTGCGGTTTCGAGGTTCAGAGCGGCTTTGCGTTCTGTCCAAAATGCGGGGCGAAGCAGCCGAACGCGTGCCCCGGCTGCGGCTATGTGTGCGCATCAGATTTTATGTATTGCCCGAAATGCGGCGCCCAGCTCGAGGACGCCGTTGAAGCCGGCAACCAACGGAAGCCGTCATCACCGACGATTCCGGCGACGGTCCCGATTGGGGTCCATCCACCAGCGCCGATGCCGAACCCGGTTGTCGAGACCGCGCGAGGATCGCGGCCGACGCCCCACAAGATCGACACCGAAGCCAACCGCCGCACCATTACCGTGCTGTTTGCCGACCTCAGCGGCTTCACCACGATGAGCGAGCGGCTCGACCCGGAAATCATGCAGGCTCTCCAGAACGAATTATTCGAGGAATTGACGGCAGCGGTACAAAGTTTTGGCGGCTTCGTGGATAAATTCATCGGCGATGCGCTGCTCGCCTTGTTTGGTGCGCCGTCTGCACATGAGGACGACCCTGAGCGGGCGCTTTGGGCGGCCCTCGACATGATCAGGCGGACGGCGCGTTTGGGCGAACGTTCGAAGGTATGCGCCGGTTCGCCGCTCGTGCTGCATATCGGCATCAACACCGGCCACGTGGTTGCGGGTGGGCTCGGTGCCGGCGTTGCCAAATCCTATTCAGTGACCGGCGACACGGTGAACACCGCTCAACGATTGCAGTCGATGGCACCCCCGGGCGAGGTGCTGGTGGGGCCGCTTACCTTCCGGCTCACGCGGCATGCATTCTCGTACGAATCACTTGGCGACGTTACGCTTCGCGGCAAGGTGGGCAGCGTTCTGGTACATCGTCTGAGGGGACCGCTCGACATACCGCGGGCGGCGCGAGGACTCGAAGTACTGGGCCTTAGCGCGCCGCTGATCGGGCGCGATGCAGAGATTGCGCGTATGACGGGTTGCCTTGATCTGGCCTGTGCGGGGGCTGCTCAACTGGTGCGGCTGGTCGGCGAAGCCGGCATCGGGAAATCACGCCTGGTGAATGAATTCGTTGCCCGCGCTCGCGACGAGGACCGCTTCGCAGGCGTGGCGATCCGGCGGGCCATTTGCTCGCCACTGGGTGAACAATCCTACGGTACCCTTGCCGCGGTGTTGCGCAGTGCTTACAGCATCGCGCAGAAGGCTTCCGCAGCAGAGGCCCAGGCCAAGCTGGCCGAGGCGCTGTCGGAGCTTGGCCTGGCTGCCGAAGAGATCGAGCACCTGATGCCGCTCTATTTCCATGTTCTCGGTCTCGGCGACCCCGACGCCGTCCTGCAGCATGTTGAGCCGGAACAGCTCCGGCGGCAGATTTTCTTCGCGATCCGCACCGTCTTCGAACGGCGTCTCGCCCGATCGCCCCTCCTGATTATTGTCGAGGACCTGCACTGGGCCGATGCCGTGTCGCTTGAGGCGCTGCGGTTCCTGATGGATCGGCTGGAGCGCTCGCGTCTGATGCTAGTGTTTACACACCGGCCAATACTTGAAATGGATCACTTCGGCCCAGGTCGAATTAGCCATACAACCCTTCGGCTGGCACCCCTTGGCGTCGCTGACGGACAAAAGCTGCTCGCTGCCTTCTTCAGTCACGGTTGGCGTGAATCGCCCGGAAATCTATTCAATCGAATTCTTGAACGCGCGAGCGGTAATCCGCTTTTCTTTGAGGAAATCATTCGCGGTCTCATCGAAGCCGGCGCTTTGGAACGTGACGGCTCGCATTGGCGGATCAAGTCCGATGAAGCGGCCGCGGACATCCCGGCAAGCATTCAGGCGTTGTTGCTGGCGCGACTGGACCGGCTGCCACACGAAGTGCGTAGGTTGGCGCAAGAGGCAGCGGTCATCGGCCCGCGCTTCGATGCCGCTCTCCTCGGTGCCACAGCGACCGAGCCGGCGAAAGTAGAAGCAGCACTTGAACTTCTGTGCGACGCCGAGATCATCGAGGAGCTCGCGGGTGCGAATTCGATTTCGCTGCAATCCTATCGTTTCACGCAAACCATGCTTCAGGATGTGATCTATCAAAATCTCCTGTTGCAGCGACGCATCGAGATGCATGGACGGATCGGTGCTGCCGTGGAGCGGTTGTGCGGGGATGATCCCGAGCGGCTTGAAGACCTCATACTGCTGGGACATCATTTCAGCCTCAGCGCGAGCAAGCCCAAGGGCTCGCGTTACCTGAGCGCGGCCGGCGATCGGGCACGCGCGATTTACGCCAACGAAGACGCCATTCGTCTTTATCAGCAGGCACTCGCCGTCTTGTTGACCGCTGGCGATCAAGGATCGGAACGGTTTGTGCTGTACGAGCAAATTGCCGACCTGTGTGGGGCGGCGGGCCGCCGTAACACGGCCGAGGAACATTACCAGACGGCGTTGGACGCCCGCCGCGCTGCAGGGGATCGCACCGCCGAAGCGCGAATACTTCGCAAGGTGGGCCGATTGCTGTGGGATGCCGGCAAACGGAATAAGGCGGAGGCGCATTACGTCGAGGCGGCTGCACTTCTCGAAGGGACGGACGCGCCGATCGAGTGGGCGCAGCTCTTGCAGGAGCGCGGCCACCTCGCGTTTCGCATGGGCGATCACGCGGCGGCCGTGAGGTGGGCAGACGAGGCGTTGGCCTGCGCTCAATCCGTGCCGCCGGATGTGGACAAGCAGGCCGGACTCGAAGCGGCGCGCGCCATTTCGGAGGCTCTCAACACCAAAGGTGTTGCACTGGCGCGGCTCGGGCGATGCCAGGAGGCGGTGCGTGAGGTGGAGCAAAGTGTCGCAGCCGCCGAAGCCGCCAGCCTTCTCAACGCAGCCTGCCGCGGTTACACTAATCTCAGTGTGCTCTACACGATAGTCGACCCGGCGCAAGCCATAGAGGTGTGCCGGCGCGGCCTCGATGTCGCGCGTCGTATCGGCGATCTCGGCTTTCAGGCGCGTCTTCTTGCCAATCTCGCTGTCGCCTGTTGCACCTTCACGGACAGGTGTGCCGACGAAGGCGTGCCGGCCGCCGAAAAGGCGATCGAACTCGACCGTGCGCTCGATCAGCGCGAACATCTCCCTGTGCCATTGATTGTGCTCGGGCAAATCTATCAATGCCATAGCCAACCGGAACTGGCCGCCCGCTACTACAATGAGGCAATTGAGGTGGCGGGGGAAGCGGGCGAGCCGCAGCAGCTGTTTCCATGCTATGATGGCCTCGCGACGCTGAACCTTGATCGAGGCGACATGCCCGAGGCCGAGCGGTATTTTGCTTTGGCACATGACGTCTGCGCCCGGCACGGGCTCGATCCCGAAGGGCTGATCGTACTGCCATTTCTTGATTAGTCAGAGCGAAGGAGGTCAACCATGTCAGAACGTCATGTCGATGGACCACTGCAGCCGGGCGACCGTGCACCGAACCTTGTGCTGGACGCGATCACCCGCCAAGGCAAGATCGCGCTGGATGACTTTCGCGGCCAAAGCCCAATATTGGTCGGCTTGTTTCGAGGCCTGCATTGCCCGTTCTGCCGGCGCCATATCGCGGCACAGGCGCAACTTGACACAGCCCTGCGCGAGAAAGGCGTCGAAAGTCTCACGGTGGTCAATACGCCAATCGAGCGTGCGCGGCTCTATTTCCGTTACCATCCGTTGCCCAATCTGCTCGCCGCGTCCGACCCCGAGCGGATCTCGCACCGCGCGTTCGGCCTGCCCAATCTCGAGTTTACGGAGAGCGAAACCGAATGGCCGCGCAAGATGGGTATGAACACCGTGATGAGCATGCGGATGGACATGCCGGGCGAACTGCCGGAGCCGATGAATCCGATGGCGGCGACTGATGTCCTCAACAACAAGGACGGCTACGAAATGACCGAAGCCGACGAGCAAATGAAGGCAACTGGCCAAGGCCAACTCTTTGGCCAATTCCTGCTCGACCGGGAGGGCATTGTGCGCTGGAGCTTTACCGAAGTTCCCGATGGTGGCCATCGCATGTTCGGGGCTCCGACCCCCCGAGAGCTGATGTCTGCCGCCTCCCAGGTAGCAGGCTAAGCATCATAGTGTGTTTCGGCGTGCAATTCCGCCGCGGGCAGTACCAGGCCTGTCGCGCGATAAGCATGGTTTGCTGTCCGGTCAAAGCGCGAGACCTGGCTATGCTTCGCAAGCTTGGATGTCCGGTTTGGGTCGGTCCAGGCTGTGTGAAAACTCCGACGCCTAACTTGCGTGTAGAATTTCCATCTCGATTTCGTCGATGTAGAAACCAATTGCACTGACAGCTTCTGTCGGAAGAAGGCAATTGAGAAAACAATTCTGGGCATCCTTGGCTCGTGCACGTTTTCACACAGCCTGGGTCATTTTGGTCGATTCTGGCATATCCGCCGCATGTCCGGTTTGGGGGGTGATTCCGGAAATGCTGGCTCGCTGTTGATGGCGTCACCTCAGGCGTGATTCAAGCTTCCAAACTGGGGCGGCGAATCATGCGGTATGCCGGATACCAAGCGCTTGGTAATCCGTGCTTGATGCTGACAATTTGAGCAGACCGACCACATTATCCGTTCGACGATAGTGATCCTGATGCCTAGTCTTGTAGCGAGGCTTGAGGTGTTGCTGGATGCGCGCGGTTCTGGACTATTGCACGGGAGGAATTCAGCGGGCTGTGTCCGCGGGGACGCTGGTCATCCACGAGGGTGGCACGACCGGGCACCTGTATGTCCTGATCGAGGGACGGCTTGAAGTCATCAAAGGCGATACCGTCGTCGCCAGCATCGCCGAACCGGGCGCGGTGGTGGGAGAAATGTCGGTTCTGCTCGAGCAGCCGCATACCGCGACCGTGCGCGCCGCGGCGGATTCCACGATCTACGAGTTCGGCGATGCCGCGTCGTTTCTGCGCGATCAGCCGGCGGTGGCGCTATTGGTCGCGCGGCTGCTTGCCCAGCGGCTCAATGTCGCCACCACCTATCTCGCCGACATCATGCATCAATATGCCGGCCACGGCGATCACCTCGCGATGGTCGGCGAGATCCTGCAGAGCATGATCAACCTGCCGCCGATAAAGGTCTCGCCAGGTTCGGATCGGCAATCCGACTCCAGGCTCTGAAAACAAAAGGCTTCCCGACCAGCGAGTTGACCGGCTACATTGGAATCACCGAGGTGAAGCTCCCGAAAGAGTTTCACCTTTCTAACGTGGTCACATTTCCAAAAGAAGACTGCCTAGGCAGTGGCCCCGCTAAGTCGCGGGGTTTTCTTTATTTTAACCGCCGCGGTTCATAGCTGAACCAGTTAGTGTTGATCCGCTTGGATCATGCGCGATGGGAGCAAGCGTATTCCCAGAAACATTCCTGGGTCTGGTTGCAATACGGCCCGCCGCACCGACAGTGGCGCCTCCGAAGGGGCGAGTGACGTGACTTCCAATGCTCATTCCGCCTCGCGCAAGAGCGAACGTGCTTGGTACCGTGAATGCAATTGCTAGTGCTATTGTCGTGAGTTTCATAGGTCTGTCCTTCTCGTTTAGATAAGCGATAACATGGGACGTCTCCTTGGTTGTTCAATTAAAACCTTCTTTAAGCGCGATGGAAGCCGCCAAGCTGCTCACATCTCGCAGCCGCCTATCCACACCGGCTAATCTTCTGGTTCTTCTGCAACGTTATATCCCCACATAAACAGGGCAGCTTCGATTTCTCTCGGACTCGCTTGGCATTCTTTCGCAACTTGCCAGATTAGTTGCGATGCCCATCGCACCATCGAGGCATGGCAGCGATCTCTGGCTTTGCCGAACAATGCCGGAAAATGAATGCGCTTCGTCTCGGGGGTCCGTTTGGCCTCTCGGTCCACGGCGAAAAGTAATTGATCGGCAACATCGTATTGATGAATTTCTCGTTCTTCCGTAAATCTGGCAACAAAGAAGCCGAGCGCACCGCCGACTCGACCGTCGTAGATCACAAGCTTCTGTTCGGGGTCGGCGAGGCTCACGATCTTCGTCATCGTCGAGTTCATTATCAGGTTTACACCGTCAAACGAATCTAGCGAGGCCTGTTCGTCTTTAATCAGATCTACTGCGTTCGAAAGCTTGGCAGAAATCTCATCCGCGTTTCGTTCGATCCACTCAAACGTCCGCTTCTGTCGATGCTTATTATCTACACCGCCCCAATGCATTATCGTCCGCAAGATGGCGCAAACATCATTATTGGAATCCCGTTGAATAGCGGACTGAAGATCGGCAGCGAGTTGATCTAACTCGGCTTTATTCTCAGAAAAGCTTTTTCCGCTCCAAGCATATTTCGATACCGCATCCGCCAGACCAACTGCTGACCATTTGCCATCAACCGTACGGGACCATGCCGACGATTTTCCTCTAGGAGGAATGGCATAAGAATGATGACGGTTCCCTCCCCACTCATGGGCAAGGAACTGGCAAAATTCGCGTATTTGCTCATGGTTCCGAATCGCGTCGATTCTCCCACTGCCATACGGTGTTAGTGTAGAAAATGATGCGTGCGCCCGCGAGTTCACGGCGCTATGCGCCCGCCGAGACTGGTCATTTCGCGGTCGACGCGGACCCGCAAATCGTAACGGTTCTGCCGTAAACTGATGCGACGTTAATTTGGGTCAACGACCTTTTTGAGGACGAGATCCAATTTAACCAAAATCCTTCGCAGCAGGGCATTTTCCTCAAGCAGCGAGTGCATGTCGTCGCTGTGTTCGTCACCCCAAAGTGACGGTGCATCATTCTCCTCAGGTAGCGAAACAGCGCAGTCGGTGTTTTCGTCAACCCGAAGTGAAGGTTCAGCGGGGCGGCGTTGCTTGTTACGCGGCAGATGTTCTGTTCCCATGACTAGTACCCCAATACAGATAGCCGAACGCGCCCCCAAGCCGTCACGCCAAAATGAACTGAGTCGGGAGGCAAATTTGAGTCCGAAAATTGAAGCGCATCGGGCAAGCCAAGGACGCCGCTATGGCGCCGAACGCAATATTTTTCGATCCAACGAATGGCCTTATCCGCGTCCAACGGGTCGATACCTTTCCTCAGTTGCTTCCGTGCCGCCCTAGCGTCTTCGCGGGCCTCCTCTAGGGACACATCGCCCAGCGGCCCGAGGCCTATCCACCGTTCGTGCCCCAATCGCTCGTAGCGAAAGACCCATAAGCGCCCTTGTTTCTTCGTCACTTGGGCGTACAGCTCGCCACCGAAAAGCAAGGAACCGCTGGGGCACAAGGGTTTCTTTCATTGATCCGGGGCTAGCCGGTGGTTACCGAGCGATACGGAATCGGTTCGGCAATCCGACCCAAGGATGTGAGCCATTCCGGCGGATCGGCGACTGGCGCCGCCGGCCGCTGCAATGGCGCGTTGAGATCGATGCATTGCGCATCGCCGGGCGCCAGCCAGAAAGCGGTACCGCTGTCGATATCGAGCACGATATGCACCGGCGGGCGGCCGGGTTCGCGGCCGGTATTAAACACCCATGTGTCGCCGAGCCGATCGAACCACGAGCCATCGGGGATGAAGGGCGATTGATGCACATGACCCGAGATCACCATCGAAGGCTGGTAGCTCTGGATCCACTGCGCGAGTTCGACGTCGCCGAAAAAGCGTTTGCCGCCCCAACTCGTTGGCGAATTCGCAGGCGGCGCGTGATGGGCCCAGATCCATCGCTTCGGCCGTCCCGCCGCCGCCTCGCGAAGCTGGTTGTCGATGCGCTGCTTGACCAGCGGTCCATCCCACCATGGACAGATCGTGAATAAAGTGTCGCCTATGGTCAGGCTGTCGCCGTCGCAGGCGATGCCGAGTTCACGGGCGTCGCCGATCCAGCGTGAGATCTTTTCGCCTTCGGCACTGCGTTCGTCGAGGTCATGATTTCCCGAGCAAAGAATGACCCGGGTGATGCCGGACAGCAGTGCCAGATATTTCTTCACGACGACGATCTGCGCGCGGAAATCGACCAATGATGCAATGTCGAGTGCATCTCCGGCGAAGATGACAAGGTCGAACTGCGGCGCGGCGCTGAGCAGCCAGTCGAATTGCGGCAACGTGTAGTGCAAATCTGCAACGACAAGGCAGCGCATATCGAATCAATCCGAGTGCTCAAGAATTAGGCGAAGCGGGAGCGCTTGCATCCACAGCCACGAGCAAGGATTGTGCCGTGCAGCAGCGATTGGACGCGTCCGGCTTTGGCGAACTTCTGTGGCGTCAGGTGTGAGAAAAGAACACGCGACTTGATATTGGCTGAACAGATGATGGCAAATTGGCTGTAAGGCAATGAAAGGCCTCTCCCTTGCAAGCCGCTCGACCTTCGCCAGGGTCCGTTTCGTGCTGACGGATATGGACGAAACCCTCACCTATCGGGGGCGGCTATCGGCTCGCACTTACGATGCATTAGAGCGACTTCAGCGCGTTGGCGTGAAAGTTATTCCGGTGACGGCCGCGCCGGCGGGTTGGTGCGATCAGATGGCTCGAATGTGGCCGGTGGACGGCGTGGTCAGCGAGAATGGTGGCCTTTTCATACAGAGCGATGGTGGGCACGGCGTTAAACGGAGTTTCTGGCACGCCGAAGCCAAACGGCAGGCGATCTCGGATCAACTTGCTACGATTGGTCGGCACATCCGGCAGGTAGTCCCATCGGCTGTAGTTGCAGACGATCAGCCCTTTCGCCTCACAAGCTTGGCTTTCGCTCAGCCAGATAGTGAAGCAGATCGCCGTGTCATCGTGACGGCGATGGTCGATGCGGGTCTCGATGTCGCCGCCAATAATATTTGGATTCTTGGCTGGCTTGGCCCGTATGACAAGCTCGCCATGACGCGCCGGGTGATGGCTGATGTGTATGGCATCGACATCGATGCCGATCGTGATTCGATCCTGTATTGCGGGGACTCCACCAACGATGCCCCTATGTTCAGGTTCTTTCGACATACGGTCGGCGTCAGCACCGTGCGGCATTACCTTCCTGACATTCCGATCCCACCCAACTGGATCACCCAGGGACCAGGCGGAGACGGTTTCGTCGAAGTGGCCGACGCGGTGATAGCAGCCAAGACAGGCGAACATTAGCCGACCAGGATTCCGCTTCCACCCCGAAGCGGGCAGGGCTTCTTGGATGAATTCAGACCTTTCCCCGGACAAGAAGACCAATGATCGTAACTACTCTGTCTGCGGCCAGCGTGAGAGGTCAATACAGATTGACCCCTCGTGACATTTTCGCATAAGCTAACCTAAGAGATGGGGATGGGGTCCCCCGATACCCGCCCGCCGTGGGCTGATGACTCCTGCTGGGTGGGGCTGCCAAAGCCTCGTCGCGGCGGGAGCATATCTATAGCCCGCCATTGGCGGGTTTTTTGTTGTCCTGAAACATTCGGATAGGGCAACGAAATGACGGCAGTAACCAAACCGAACTATTCCCTGCGGAAATTTCCAAGCGGCGTCTGGGCGCTCGTCTTCATTTCGATCCTCGCGGGAGCTTGCTTTGTGTTTCTCGCACTCGCCGGTCTTCTGGGTGTGCGGGGGCGAAGAAGAAAAATGGTTATTGAATAATAGCGAAGCAAGATCCCATGAAAATGGCTGCAGCCTTTCTTCGTAGCGCCGTTCACCTGATCGTTGAGGACAGTTTCGCGATCAGCATTGAGTTCGTGATTGATGCGCCTAGCCTCGGAAGCGAAATGATTTCATGGATTGCACACGGCTGATCTGCGAATGAAAAGGAAATGAAATGATGCAAATTCCGGAAAAGGCGTTTTTGCTGAGAATTTTCATTGGCGAGGATGACAGGGCTGACGGCAGACCGCTCTACGAAGCGATCGTACTTAAGGCTCGCGAAGCTCATCTTGCGGGAGCTACGGTTCTGCGCGGACCGCTTGGTTTCGGCCGGTCGAGCATGCTTCACACCGCGAAGGTATTGCGCCTGTCGCAGGACTTGCCGGTGGTCGTGGAGATTGTTGATACCGAGGAGAAAATCAATGCGTTCCTTCCCATCCTCACAGAACTTACAAAAAGCTGCTTGATCACCTTGGAAAAGGTGACGGTCATTCGCTATGGCGAGGACGAAACGGGCATAGTTCCGGAGCGCGACATCACCCCCATCCTAAATGGACAGTGAGATCAAAAGGGAAAGAATTGGTGCGCACTCAAATGGGTTTCAAGAAAGGTGGGCGACATGGCTGCGAACGAGCGTTCCATTGAAATTCTAAAGAGCCATAAGCGGTGGGCAGACGTCTATTCGCTTATTTCGATTGTGCTTGTTGTTGGGCTTGTGTCCGTAACGGCCATGCTCGCTGACGCCGCAAACATTGATATGGCGACGCGGGTCGGAATGTTCGTCACCATGGTAGCGGTCGTCATTGTCGTGTGCATCCGGCAAGCGGCAGGGCTCGCGGTGACCCGCATTCATAGGATCCTTCTTGAGCAACAGGACGAAAATGGGGCTTGGCCGTTGATGTCGTCTTCCCTCAACACTTACGGAATTTCACTGTCATGACATTTGAAGCTTGCGCCGTCGTGTTGCTCGGAGGATTCTTCGGAGGCATCGCCCGCTTTTTTGTCTCCGGGTTTGTCGGACGCCGGATCGGTGAAACCTTTCCGTGGGGAACCTTGGTCGTGAACGTCTCGGGTGCCTTGGTCATCGGCGCTCTCGCCGGTCTGGTTCGTTCGCGGGGCGGTGTATTTGCCGGAGAGATGTTTCGCGATCTGGCCTTCGTCGGCTTTCTCGGCGGCTATACAACGGTGTCCTCGTTCTGTCTTCAAACGCTCAACCTCGCACTCGACGGCCAAGGCCTGCAAGCCGCGATGAACGCTATCCTGTCGGCTGGCCTTTGCGTCGCGGCGGTCGGAACCGGGTTCTCGGCCGCTGTACGGCTTTTGGTGTGAGAGCGTGATGCGCGACGAAAAGAGGGCAGTTCTGAGAGTCTATCTGGCAGTCGGATGCGGAGCGGCGGTGGGATCGCTGTTGCGATTTCTGTCCGGCATTTTGATTGTGTCGGTCATGGGGCTCA
>Ga0209117_1000503_pt1 | contig 15945 bp, 15 predicted proteins | sample BlaSpr_A8_OM2_M2_FD_187978 | JGI IMG/M metagenome (GOLD analysis project Ga0209117, IMG submission 187978) | Forest soil microbial communities from Thunder Bay, Ontario, Canada - Black Spruce, Ontario site 2_A8_OM2_M2 (SPAdes) (version 2) | ecosystem: Environmental > Terrestrial > Soil > Boreal...
GAGGACGGCGGCGCTACCCTCCCCTAAACGTTTATGGATTCCTCCAAGTCTGATCCGTATTCCGATTTCGCAAATCGCAACCGAAGGAGCGCCGCACCCGACCGTAGCGCCGGCGTCCCGCCGGCTGTCGCGGGGGCGTCCCGCCCCGCCGCTCCGCTGTGGGTCACACTGGTCGCGACTTTCGTCGGCACGGGACGCCTCAGACCCGGGCCCGGCACCTGGGCGTCGTTAGCCACGGTCATCGTGTGGGCGTTGGCAAGTTCCCGGATCCCGGTCGCGAATCGCGCTTGGGCGACAATCATCGCAGCCGGCGCTGTGACCCTTATCGGAATTCCCGCCGCTACCCGGGTCGCGCGCTGCTCGGGCTTAAAAGACCCGCAATTCATCGTCATCGATGAAGTCGCCGGGCAACTGGTTACACTCATCGCCGTCCCGCTGGCTTGGAAAACTCTTCTCGCGGGCCTTATACTCTTCCGTGTCTTCGATATTTGGAAGCCGTTTCCGATTCGGCGCCTGGAGGGGCTGCCCGAGGGCACCGGCATTGTAGTGGACGACCTGGGAGCGGGACTCTATGCGCTCGCCGTCATGCATCTCTTGTTGCACTTTGGACTTCTAACGAAGTAACCGTTAATCAAGTAACCGGGCTCCGCCGGAATAAACCGATGAGCATCTCCGACCGCCTGCTGGGAAAAAAGAACGTTAACGGCAAACCGCACATCGAAGCGGTCGCGCCAAGTTTCGCTTTACCCGGAGGCGAGGTTCGTATCATGGGAAAGAGCCTGCGTCCACCCGAGTTGCGTCGCCCGAGCGTGCACTTCGGTGAGATCGAAGGCTCCGTGCTGGTCAGTTCCGACGATTTCCTGGTGGCCCGCGTACCCGAGGGAGCCGTGTCGGGGCCGGTCGTGGTGAGGACGAACGGGGTGGGCACCAACGGGCACGTTAGCAATCCGCATTCCATTAAGGTTGCGGTCCCCGTTGCCGACAACCTTCATCCGGTTACCAATCCCGCGCTCGACCACGAAGGCAACATCTATGCGACCTTCTCCGGATCGCGCGGGCAAAAAGTTCCGGTGTCGATTTTCAAGATCGACACGAACTACAACGTTAAGCCGTTTCTCAACGAAATGATGAACGCCACCTCGATTGCCTTCGACCGCGAAGGCCAGATGTACGTTTCTTCGCGGCATGACGAGGCCGTGTACAAGGTGGCGCCGAACGGCACCATGTCGTCCTACGCCGAAGGCATGGGGGTCGCGACCGGAATTGCCTTCGATCCCGCGGAGAACCTCTACGTCGGCGACCGCAGCGGAACCATCTTCAAGATCGCTCGCGACCGGCAGATTTTTGTCTTCGCGACGCTGGAGCCGAGCGTCTCCGCCTATCACATCGCCTTCGGTCCCCACGGCGATATGTTCGTCACTGCCCCCAGCACTTCCAGCTTCGACTGCGTTTACAAAGTCGACCCCCACGGAACCGTGTCCGTGTTCTACCGCGGCTTGGGACGTCCGCAGGGCCTGGCTCTTGATGTCGAAGGCAATATTTATGTTGCCGCCTCGCTCTCCGGGAAACGCGGCATCGTGAAGATCACTCCACAAGGCAAGGCCAGCCTCGAAGTCTCCGGCCAGGGCTTGGTCGGACTGGCCTTCGCTCCGGGCAAATCGGCCATCCTGGCGACCAACAATGCTGTGCACCACATTTCCTGGAATATTCAGGGACTGCCGCTGCTGCCGGAATAGTCGTTTCGCTGTCAGCTGTCAGTTCCCGGCTCTCAGTTCTCAGTTAAAGTAAAGAGGAGTGATGAAGAAAGGGTAGAGATACCTCGGTCGTGGTCTCCGGACTTCGCACCCGGTTGGGAGCGGGAAATGCTGTTCTGCAACTGGTCGCCGAGCGACGGCTGGTGGCGCTGGCGACTCCGCCTCTTTTCCTCGAGTATGAGGATGTGCTGAAGCGTCCCGAGCATCGGCTGGCGCATGGCTTGGCGCCCGAGGCGATTGACGAATTTCTCGCCGAGCTGGCCGCGTTGATCGAGCCGGTCGAAGTTCATTTTCAGTGGCGGCCGCAGTCCCGAGACCCGAATGACGAGATGGTGATCGAGGCTGCGATCAATGGCCGGGCGGATGCGCTGGTGACATACAATGTCGCGGACTTCGCCGGGGCCGCGGAGCGTTTTAGAATTCCGGTGTTGCGTCCGGCCGAACTGTTAAAGAAGGTGAGACGATGAGCAAATCTACTTATCCATTGAAGCTTCCGCTTTCCATCAAGAAAGCTGCCCAGCGGCTCGCGAAAGAAGATGGCGTGTCTTTGAACCAATGGATTGCGGCAGCGGTGGCCGAAAAAGTTGGAGTGGTGGAAACCGCAGCCGATTTTTTCAAGAAGCGAGCCGGCAAGGCCACCGGCGAAGGGCTCATGAAGTTTCTCCGCACCGCACCCAAGACCGCGCCCGAGGCGGAAGACACGCTCCGATAGCCTCAGTCAAAAACCACGCCCAAGCGGAGCTGGGACGGGGCACCCTCCCGGTTCCAAATGTTTGCGATAGGCCGGGCCACCCTCTATAACCGTGTCGGCGTTGTCAGCCGTGATTACTCGGGAACTCGACCGTACAAAGCTGCGTTGAACCCGCTCACCCCACTGAAACCGACTTCCGTCCAACTTTCTTTCCTTTGCGGTCATAAGTCTTTGCGAAGGCATTCACAGCCATGATGGGGTGTGGGTAGCCGCGCAAGGAAGAGATCGGGAATATCCACTTCTCACGGGCTCCGGCGGGAGTGGCCCTTTTCGCTTCGCCAACAAGAGCCTCGCCGACCCCGGTACCCGTGGGTTCAATCCAGATTTCGACGCGCGAAAGATAAGAGCCGGTCACCTCGATGCTGGGTTTAATGATCCCGATTGCGCGGATGACGCCTGCAGTTCGCGTCGTCCGAGAATCATTCGTGGAATTCTGGGCGGGGGCGGCGCTTTGACTCACTGCCCAGAAGGACACCAGTAACAGGAAGGACATGGAGAGTAGTCGCATGATTAAAGCCTGTCGAGGATGCTGCGGGCTTCGCGTCCATCCCAACTCTGAAGGGTACCGGGCATCATTCCCCGCTGCCTCACCCCACCGGCTGGCTCAGCACCTTCTCGCGCTCCTCGGCGTCCAAACGCTCTTCACGCGGCGAACTCGGCAGCGCAAACTCCAGCACCTCGTCGATGGTCTTCACGTAGTGGGTCGTTAATCCCAGCAACTGCTCGGGCGTCAGGTCCTCTTCGACATTGGTTTTGTTGTCCGCCGGCAGGATCACGTCATGCACACCGGCGCGTTTGGCGGCCAGCACTTTCTCCTTGATGCCGCCCACCGGCAATACGTTCCCGCTCAGCGTGATCTCGCCCGTCATCGCCGTCAGCGGACGAACCTGTTTGCCCGACAGCAACGACACCAGCGCGGTCACGATCGTGACGCCCGCCGAAGGACCGTCTTTCGGGATCGCTCCCGCTGGCACGTGAATGTGGATGTCATGGTTGGCGAAGAATTCTTCGTCGATGCTCAACTGCTTCGCGTTCGAACGCACCCAGCTTAGCCCGGCCTGCATGGACTCGCGCATCACGTCTTGAATCTGACCGGTGATGGTCAGCCCACCTTTGCCTTTCATCTGGTTGGCTTCGACGAACAACACGTCGCCGCCCGCCGGCGTCCACGCCAATCCCACCACCACCCCCGCGCGCTTGGTGCGCTCGGCAATTTCGCCCTCGCTGCGGACCTTGATGCCGCCCAGAAATTCCTGCACGATCTCCTTGGTAACCACCAGCTTCTCGCTCTTCCCTTCCGCCAACCGCCGCGCCTGCTTACGGCAGATGGTGCCGATGGTGCGTTCCAGGTTCCGCACGCCCGCTTCGCGTGTGTAATGACGGATGATGTAGCTGACCGCCTCTTCCGGAAATTCGATCTGCTCTGTCGTAATTCCGTTTTCCTCGATCTGCCGCGGGATCAGGTACTGGAAGGCGATGTGAATTTTCTCTTCCTCCGTGTACCCCTGCAGTTCGATAATCTCCATGCGGTCGCGCAGCGGCTCGGCGATCGGATCGAGCATGTTCGCGGTGGTAATGAACAACACCTTGGAGAGATCGAACATCACGTCCAGATAGTTGTCGCGAAACGTCGCGTTCTGCTCCGGATCGAGCGCTTCCAGTAACGCCGACGCCGGATCGCCACGGAAGTCGCGCCCCACCTTGTCAATTTCGTCGAGCATGAAGACCGGATCTTTCGTCTCCGCCCGCCGTATCCCCTGAATGATCTGCCCCGGCAAGGCCCCGATGTAGGTGCGCCGGTGGCCACGAATTTCCGCTTCGTCGTGCACTCCGCCGAGCGACAGACGCACGAACTTGCGTCCCAGCGCGCGCGCAATGGATTTACCCAACGAAGTCTTGCCTACGCCCGGAGGCCCGACGAAACACAGAATCGGCCCTTTCATGTTGGGCTTTAACCGCCGCACCGAAAGGTAGTCCAGGATGCGATCCTTCACTTTCTGCAAGTCGTAGTGGTCGGTGTCGAGAATCTCTTTCGCCTTCAGGATTTCAATTTCTCCACCCGAAGTCTTCGCCCAGGGCAGCACCGCTAGCCACTCGATGTAGTTCCGTGTGACGGAATAATCCGCCGCCATCGGCGACATGCGCGCCAGCCGCCCCAATTCCTTCAGCGCTTCTTTCTTAACTTCATCGGGCATGCCCGCAGATTCGATCTTTTGCTTCAGTTCGTCGGTGTCACGCTGGCCTTCGTCCTGCTCGCCCAGTTCTTTTTGGATCGCCTTCATCTGCTCGCGCAAGTAGTACTCGCGCTGCGTCTGCTGCACGCGATCCTGCACTTCCGACTGGATCTTGTTCCGCAGTTGCTGCACCTCCAGTTCTTTGGCCAGGTGCTGGTTGATTTTTTCCAGCCGTACACGGACGTCGGTCGTCTCCAGCGTCTCCTGCTTATCGGGCGTCGACAGTGACGGCAGCGACGAGGCGATAAAGTCCACCAGCCGCCCCGGCTCTTCGATGTTCATCGCAACCGTCGAAAGTTCGTCAGAGAGCGTCGGCGAACCGGCCACGATCTGCTGGAACAAGGTCAGCACGTTGCGCTGCAACGCTTCAATCTCGGAATCCTTGGGCGGGATCGTCTCCGGAATCGTGGTCACTCGCGCGCGCATGAAGGGCGCAAGCTGCGCGAAATCCGCCAGCCGCACCCGCTCCAGTCCTTCCGCAAAAACAAACAGGCTCTGGTTCGGCATCTTGACCACTTTGTGCACCACCGCCAGCGTTCCGATGGCGTACAGATCGGTCGGCTGCGGCGAGTCCACGCGCGCCTCGCGCTGCGCCACCACCACGATGGTCTTGTCTTCGCCCAGCGAGTTAATCAACTGCACGGAACTCTCTCGCCCCACCGTCAGCGGAAGCACAGCATGGGGAAACAGCACCGTGTCGCGTACCGGCAGAATCGGCAACGACCGCTCGGTAGTTTCGTAAGAAGAGAGCTCAGTAGAAATAGGTTCGCTCATGATTTTTCCTTGAGTGACTTTCACTCAACCTTGGATGAACAAAACTGGCAAAAAGATGCAGCCTTCGTGCTAGGTTGTTGAATTCTAGACCTTTTTTAGCCTTTTGCAAGACACAGAAGGGATTCCGCCTCCCGAATGGGGCTAGTCCTTTCGGGGACATGGCTCTCCTCCTGCACGCCCCCGCCAAATCGGCTGCTTTCTCGGGTTCCGCGCCCGCAACTAAAACACGTGCTTCGCGCGATCGCCTTTGAACACCAACTCCTGCAGAACGCGCTCGTTGGCCGCATTCAAGATGTAAATTTTCTCATCCTTATCGGCCCTCGCGCCCAACGAAACGAGTGTGCACTTCGCGCGCACCTCAACCGGCTTCTTTGTCCCGAGCTGCCGAAACACCATGATGTGGTCCGAGCCCTGCATCACGTGCCGGATCTCGTAGTCCCCTTTCGGCAACAACGTGTCCGCCACCCGAACCTTCTCTGAAAAGCTCACCCTATAGGTGTCGGCGATCCCCAACTGATTCTCGGCCGCGCAAACCACGCCCAGCATGAAGACACACAGCAAGATAAGAATCCCTGCAAACATCTGACGCATACAAGCCTCCTTATTGGCTCCGGGCCAGAATGGCCCACCTACAGGCTAGAACGGCGGAGTGATTCCCGCTGTGCATTACCTCACAGGCGGTTGTGACGAAAGGACAGCGCGGATGTTTTTCCTGAGACCTGAGACCTAAGACCTGCTCTTCTAAGACCTGCTCTCCGGATAAATTCCCAGCACCTTCACCAGTTCCGCGACCTCGCTTAAATGCCGCAGGGCATTGCGCGAGGCTTCATCGTCGCCGCGCAGCAGGTCCACAAAAAACACGTATTCCCACGGACGCCCGCGCATGGGCCGCGACTCGATTTTGCTCAAACTGATGTCGCGGAGCGCAAACACGCTGAGCGCCTTGAACAACGCCCCCGGAATGTTCTTCACGCTGAACGCCAGCGAAGTCTTATCCGCATTGCGCGCTGCCCGCGGCTTTCCCCGACGGATCAGAAAGAAGCGCGTAAAGTTCTTCTTGTCATCCTCAATCCCGGCCTTCAGAATCTTTCCCGCATACACTTCAGCAGCCCACCGGCTGGCGATCCCCGCCGCATCGCGCAAGCCCTCCGCCACCACATGCTTCACGCTTCCCGCCGTGTCGTAGAACGGCACCGGCTCCAGCTTCGGATTCTTCGCAAACAGGTCGCGGCACTGATCAAGCGCCACAGGATGCGAGAACACGCGCCGGACATCTCCAAGCTTGGTGCCCGGCAGCGCGATCAGGTTGTGCACGATGCGCAGGCGAAACTCGCGCTCAATATGAACGTCGCGTCCCAGCAATAAGTCGAAATGTTCGGCAACCGATCCAGCCAACGAGTTCTCAATCGGGATCACCGCGCCGCCCACCATTCCCTGCTTGACTCGGTCGAAGACCTCGAGCGAGCGCGGACACGGCACCACCGTCGCCCGCGGCAACATCGCTTCGGCGGCTTCGTGGCTGAAAGAACCGAGTTCTCCCTGAATCGCAATCTTCATCAAGCTGTTCCCTCGTTCCCGTAGAGACTGGGCTTGCCCCGTCTCACTCTGCGGCGGGAGACGCAGTAAGCCGCGTCTCTACGGGGAAACCCGTTGCGAACGCGCCAGCTCTTTCGTCATAACTAGCGCGTCCAGTTGGCCAGAATAATATCCGGCAACCGTGTTTCTCACGAAATATCCTCTCTGCTTGTAGAAGCGAATCGCCGCTTCATTATTCACCGGCGTCTCCAGCGCCACCGCGACCGAGCCCGCCCGCAGCAATTGCTCTTCTGCGGCGCGCAGCAGAGCCGAGCCGACACCCGTGCGCCTCGCCTCCGCGACCACATCGATGGTAATGATGTGTCCACTCTTGCGGCGAGTCTCCGCCACGATGAAACCTAGAATTCCCACCGCTTCGGCGACCAGCGTAAACGACCTGGGCCGCCGTATATAGAAGGCCAGCTCCGGCCGCGAGTAGGCCAATTGCGGATCGAAGCATGCCTGGTCAATCCGCCACAGGGTGTCAAAATCGGCTTTCTCAAATTGTCGGATCCGGAACGGCACGCCGCCATTGTAGCGGGATTGGCGCGGGGAAGTGGCGGGAGAGTAGCAGGAAAGACTGGCCAACCGTGTCCAGCCGTTTTTTCCTCTTCTCCCCCTTGCGCAGTTGCATCTATTAGAAGTACGATTTCTCCGCAGAGGCACCGTGGGGCGTTTCATTCTCATCGACGTGGTGGTGGCCGGCACGCTCTGTTTCCTCTGGTATGCCTGGTTTGTCCGTTACAACCGGCGGCGGGCAGCCGACGTGCTGCGATGGGTCCAGGTCGCATGCCTGGGAAAAGGCCAGGTCCTTGATCTGCGCTGGCAGGCCAGCAGCTCCCGGCTGAAGGCCACTCTTCATCTTTCCTCGCGCTGGTTTGACGACGCCCGTCTCACCATTCGCCTGTTGCCGCGCCCGCTTCCGGTGCAGTGGGCCCTAAGCCGCTACCGCCAGCAGCAGGAAACGCTCACGTTCGAAGCCGACATGGGATTCCCCCCGGGCTTCCAGCTCGACGTCATCCGTCATCGCTGGTCGGGCCACTCGGGAGCGAAAAGCTCGACCCGGGCTCGCGCCTGGACCATCACCCGCCCCGGCCCCGTCATTCTGACCACTAAGGAAGATTGGCCCGTCGAACTCAGCCCGGTGGTAAATGCGCTGGCCTCCTGGCGCGAAAAGGATTTTGTCGGCGTCCGCTTCAACTCCACCTCGCCGCACTTCACGGCCACGGTAGCGCTCGAAAACCTCTCCGATCAGAAATCCGCAACCGCGTTGCTCGGCCTTTTTCGCGAACTAGCGGCTAGTTCCTCAGCCAAACAGCACTAAGAAAAGCGACTGCCAAAGGAGAGTAGACCCCGTGCGCAGCGCCCGTTGGGCGGCCGTAGCGATACCAGTTGCCTGATACGCCCGCGCAGATCCGTACGAGCGTTCGTTCGCGCATGCGGCTCTTATCTCAGATGCATTGCGTCTTGCCCGCCGCAACTATGTTCCAATAAGGAGGATGCCCTTGCTTGCGATCGTCCTGCTCGCGTCGAAGAAGAGCGCCCTGCGATGGCTGATCCATCTCGGCGGCCCGGGTCTCATTTTGCTGGGCCTCGCCGACAACTCGCTCATCCCTATGCCGGGTAGCACGGACATCGTCACCATCCTGCTGGCCGCCCACCATCGCAACGTGTGGGTCTATTACGCGATGATGGCGACCGCGGGAGCCGTCCTTGGCGGATACCTTACCTACCGCATGGCTCGCAAAGGTGGCAAAGAAACTCTGGAGAAGAGGTTCTCGAAGAGAAAGACCGACAAGATATACGCGATTTTTTCACGCTGGGGCTTCGCGGCAGTCGCGATTCCCGCTGTGCTTCCGCCGCCGTTTCCCATCGTGCCCATGCTTTTGGCCGCGGGCGCCATGCAGTACCCCACCAGGAAGTTTCTAACTGCTCTGGCCGTGGGGCGCGGCATTCGGTTCACCATCCTCGCTTATCTCGGGGTCCGCTACGGACGGCACATTGTGAAATTTTTCGCGCTCTACTACTGGCCCGTGCTTTTAGTCCTGGTCGCTTTCTCGGTGTTGGGCGGACTGTACGGCCTGTTCGAGTACAAACGCAGACAGAAAACCAGCGGCCCCGAAACTCCGCCCTCAAGATCGCAAGCTCGTCGTCGAACGGCGTAGAAGACCTTGCTGAAAGGAATGGTGCACGAGCGACACCTTCGATGAAATTGTCCTCCCGAGCGAAGCGAGGGATCTGCAGTTCGCCGCAAAATGCAGATCCCTCGCTTCGCTCGGGAGGACAAATCTGGGGAATTGAAACTCGCCTCCACCGCCTCGCACCAGCTAAAATAGCTATTACCGTGGGGTGAAGAGGATGTCCCTGACCAAACCGCAAGCTCTGGAGATGTTTCGGTCCGACGATCTGATCGGGATTGGCATGGAGGCGGACGCGGTCCGCCGCAAGATGCATCCCGAAGGAACCGTGACTTACATCATCGACCGCAACATTAATTACACAAACTTCTGCACGGAATATTGCACGTTCTGCGCGTTTTATCGTCCGTTGAAGGGGCCAGCGGCCAGGGTCAACGAGGGCTACATCCTCGATTTCGACACCATCTACGAGAAGATCCGCGAGACCGTGGAACTGGGCGGCACCGGCGTGCTGATGCAGGGTGGCCTGCATCCCGATCTCAAGATTGACTGGCACGAGCGCATGCTGAGCGGCATCAAGCAGCGCTTCCCGCAGGTCCACCTGCATTGCTACTCCGCTTCGGAAATTCTTGCGATTGCCGAGTACAGCAATCTCAGCGTGCGCGATACGATTGCGCGCCTGCGCGACGCCGGATTGGATTCGATCCCGGGCGGTGGCGCTGAGATCCTTGACGATGAAGTCCGCTACAAAATCGCGCGGTTGAAATGCCTGACTGCGGATTGGCTGCTCGTGCATCGCACCGCGCACCAGCTCGGCATGCGCACCACCGCGACCATGATGTTTGGCGTCGGGGAGTCCATCGAACACCGCATCAACCATTTTCAATGCCTGTACGATTTGCAGCAGGAGACGGGCGGGTTTACCGCGTTTATCCCGTGGAGTTTCCAGCCCGCCAACACCGCGCTCGGTGGACGCCACTGGGACGAGGCCACGGCAGTTGAATACCTGAAAGTCTTGGCGATTTCGCGGCTCTATCTTTCGAATTTCCTGAACGTGCAGTCCAGTTGGGTAACGCAGGGATTGAAGGTCTGCCAGATGGGCTTGCGCTTTGGCGGCAACGACGTGGGCTCGGTCATGCTGGAGGAAAACGTCGTCCGGGCCGCGGGCGTCACGAACTGCACAACCGAAGAAGAATTGCGGCGCATCATACGCGATGCGGGCTTCCGACCGGCGCAGCGGGATACGCTGTACCGGCAATATTTTCTGAACTGATCGGCAAAACTCACGTAGGGACGGCCGCCCTCGGCCGTCCAGCGGGGCGAAGCCCCGCTCTTGAGCGCACGGATGAGCCAACAAAAACCTGGGCGAGCTTTGCTCGCCTGGACGGCCGGGGGCGGCCTTCCCTACGTGATACATCCTAATGACGCGCCCACTCGCCATCGCCTTTTTGCTCCTCAGCGCCTTACTGGCGAGCGCGCAGGACTCCGCACCCGCAGCGAACGCGTCCTCCATTGCAGGTACGGTGGTGAAGGAACCGGGCAGGGAGCCGCTCAAGAAAGTGCTGGTGCAGGTCGTCGCGGAAGACCAGAAGCAGGGAGGAAACTACACCGCCTCGACCGACGCTGACGGCCATTTCCGCATTGAGAACGTCGTGCCGGGGCGTTACCGGCTCTACCTGGAGAAAACCGGATTGGTCGAGGTGAATGGGCGCGGGCTCAAATCTGACACCAACATTTTCACGATTCAGGCCGGTCAGTCGGTGGAAGACCTTCTCTTTCGCATGTTGCCCACGGCCATCATCGGCGGCCGGATCACGGACGAAGATGGCGACCCGATGTCCGGCGTCACCGTCTTCGCGCAAAAGAAAAGACCAGGAAAGGCAACCCGCGAAGCCACTGGGAGCGGGACAACCAACGATCTTGGTGAATACCGTCTCTCTGGTTTGTTTCCCGGCCAGTATTGGATTGTCGCCATGCCGCCTCCAGACATGCGCGATTACGAACAACCCCACGCGAAGTCACCGCCCGCCGAGATCCAGCCCGATAACCGCTACGTCACCACCTACTATCCGGGCGTCTACGATGCCACGCAGGCCTCGGCCGTGACCCTTAAGGCAGGCGATGAAATGCCCGTCAACCTCACGCTTGTGCCGACCAGAACATATCGGGTCCGCGGCATTGTTATTGGCGTCACCGCCGCCCAGAAGCCCGCTGTGGAGCTGGTCTCTAAAGCGGGCGATTCTATTCGGGCGAGTGAAGTCGGGCCGGACGGCCAGTTCGAAGTGCGCGGAGTCGCTCCAGGATCGTATGTGGTAAGGGCATCGACCCCCACCGAATCGCAGTCGTTTACTGCGCGCCAGGATCTCAGCATCGTTGCCGCCGACGTGGATGGTGTGAAGCTCCTTCCCCAGCCGTCCTTCACGCTCTCCGGCCATCTCCGCATCGAGGGCAGGGCGTCCGGAGACCTTACTCAGTACTCCGCAAACCTGCGCCAGGCCGAGGTTCCGGAAGATTCAGGCTTCTTCATCTCTCAGAACTTCTTTGGGACAAACGCGCCGGTCGACCGGTTCGGCAACTTTGAGTGGAAAAATGTAAACCCCGGCAACTACATCGTGCAGGTGTACGGAGGCGACGGGCAGGATTTCTTCCTGAAATCGGTGACGCTCGGCGAACGCAGCATCGAAACCGGATTCACGGCAAGTGGGCCGGCGACCCTTGATCTGCTGGTGAGCACCAAGGGAGGCACGGTCGAGGGTGCGGTCGTTCTTCACGAAGACAAAAAAGAAAAGGATGTAGACGACAACGATCATCCGGTGGCCAACGCCACGGTGGTGGCCGTGCCGGAGGAAAAATACCGTAAGCTTCGCGATCACTTCGGGACCGGATCGACCGATCAGCGCGGACGCTTTGCGATTCGCGGCGTGGCTCCGGGCAGCTACACGCTATATGCCTGGCAGGATCTGGAAGAAGGCGTCTGGCGCGACCCCGACTTTCTGAAATCCCACGAAGCGAATGGCACGGCGGTGAAAGTGGAGGAAGGTTCTCATCAGAAGGTCGAGCTGACGCTTAGTCCATCGGGCGAGGAGTGGCGATAAAGCTTCGTCCCATCATGTGGAAGCGGGGCTTCGCCCCGCTTGGACGGGGCAAAGCCCCGTCCCCACACAGCCGCGAACGGTGTGGACCAATCAGGTACAATGTTTGGTCTGCAGTGTTTCCTTTTGATTCATGGTCCTGTTGAGTTCATGGATTTGACGCTCACTTCTCCCCCGCTGGCCCTAGTCTTGATCCTTGCCCCCAGGGGCGTGCTGCCCTACCTTCGCCAGCATTTTCTGGACAAGACTTTCCAAGGGCTTTATCAGGTCAATGCCTTTGATCTGGCGCTGCTGATTCCCTATTTCATCGTGCTGTTCATCCTGGCGGCCTACGGCGCGCACCGCTACTGGCTGGTCTATCTTTATTACAAGCACAAAAAGAACAAGACGACGGAACCGGCGGCTCATTTCCAGTTCGACGAACTGCCGCGGGTCACCGTGCAGTTGCCGATCTTTAACGAGCAATACGTGGTGGACCGGCTGCTCGACGCCGTGTGCCGGCTCGACTATCCGAAAGAAAAGCTCGACATCCAGTTACTGGACGACTCGACCGACGAAACCGTTGAGGTGGCCCGCATTTTAGTGGATCGCTATGCCGCGTTGGGACATCCGGTCACATATCTGCACCGCGACAATCGTGAGGGCTACAAGGCGGGCGCCTTGGCGGAAGGATTGAAAACAGCAAAGGGTGAATTTATTGCCATCTTTGACGCTGATTTTGTTCCGCCACCCGACTTTTTGCTGAAGTGTATCCATCACTTCACCGATCCCAAGGTCGGAATGGTGCAGACGCGCTGGACGCACATCAACCGCAACTACTCGTTGCTGACCGAGGTCGAAGCCATTTTGCTTGACGGCCATTTCGTGCTGGAACACTCAGGACGGGCGCGCAGCGGCGTTTTCTTTAACTTCAACGGCACGGCCGGCATGTGGCGGCGCTGCACCATTGACGAAGCCGGCGGCTGGGAGCATGACACGCTCACCGAAGACACCGATCTCTCGTATCGCGCACAGCTCAAAGGATGGAAGTTTCTTTATCTGCAGGACGTTGAATGCCCGGCCGAATTGCCGGTGGAGATGACCGCCTTCAAGACGCAGCAGGCGCGTTGGGCCAAGGGGTTGATTCAGGTCTCCAAGAAAATACTCCCCAGGGTGTTGGTGAGCGACGCATCGCGGCACGTAAAAATCGAAGCCTGCTATCACCTGACGGCGAACCTCAGCTATCCGCTGATGGTCGTGCTCTCGGTCTTGCTGATGCCCGCCATGATTATTCGGTTCTACCAGGGATGGTTCCAGATGGTCTATATCGACCTGCCCCTGTTCCTGGCTTCGACGTTCTCGATTTCCAGCTTCTATCTGGTTTCGCAAAGGGAACTGTTTCCGAAGAGCTGGCCGCGATCGCTGCTCTACCTGCCACTATTGATGGCTCTGGGAATCGGGCTGACGGTCACCAATACGCGTGCCGTGCTCGAAGCGCTGGCCGGCAAGCAGACCGCCTTCGCCCGTACTCCCAAGTACCGCGTCGAATCGAAGAAGGATAAGATCGGCGCGAAAAAATACCGCAAGCGTTTGGGATGGGTTCCGTGGATTGAACTCCTGATCGGAACTTATTTCGCGCTGGCGGTGTTTTACGCCATCGACAATGAGAACTACTTCACGGTTCCCTTCCTGCTGTTGTTCGTGATCGGTTACTGGTGCACAGGACTGATGTCACTGCTGCAAGGACGCTTCGCCGGACTCTCGGTGGGTTCAGAAACCCACACCAAGCCCTTCCCGGTCGGCGTGTAGTCAGCGCGCGTGCCGTCAGCGCGAAGGAGCGTCGGTGGGGAGCTTGAAGTCAATCGTGATCGTGGTTTCGTTCTTCACCGGTTTTCCATCAAGCACATAAGGCTTGTAACGCCAGTGCTTCACCGCCTTCACGGCGGATTGGGCAAGCACGGGTGAGCCTTCGACAACTTTGATATCGCGCACCTTCCCATTCTCCATGATCACTGCGGCCAGAATGACAGTACCCTCCAGGCGCAACAGACGAGCCTGGGCGGGATAAACCGGCGCAACGCGGTGCACGAGCTGGCCGCCCGAAAGCCCTTGCGACACCGGCGCAGAGAGCCCGGGCAACGAAGCTTTTGCGGAGAAATCTCCGTTGGGCGCGGACTGGTTCGTCAAGCCGGCGGGGATCGACGGCAACTCGGTCGAGGCGGTCTCATCGGAGTGCGAACTGGAGTCCGATCCAGTCTGCGAGCTGGGAACCTCGTGCGGGCTGGCAATATTGGCAGCCACGTCAGCGGGCGAGGGTGCTCGATCCGCCTGAGTTTTCTTTCCCGCGACCACGTTCCCTTTTGAGGCGACCTTCACGGGAGTTCCGGCTGAACTCTTTCCAATGGATAGAAACAGCGATTCGCCACCAGGATTCGCTTTCCGGACCGGGTCATTGTGGGGAGGATGTTTGTCGGGAGGATGTACGGTTACGGTGTTGGCGGAAGATGGCGTCGCCGCGCGGGCCTTGCCATCCGTCTCATCGGGACCGCGCCCCCCAAGCCAGATCACCAAGGCAAGCAGCGCGATCGCCAGCAGGCCCATGGCGCCCAAAACGAACGGTCGCGATCGAGTGCGCAGGAAAGCGAGCGCCACGTCCCCGACTCGATGCGACGCCGGTAGCAGGCCGGAGGGTTGCGGCGTCTCTACCGGAGGCTTCGGCGCGGCGGACGATGCACCCTGCGGCTGCGATGCGCGTGCCCATTCCGCCAGTGCCGCTAGTTGCTGCAGAAGAGCAAGATTCTGTTCAGTGAAGGCCCCAGATTTGGTGGAAAAAACCTCGAGAATTCCGTTGATTCCCCGCCGGCCCTGAATCGGCAAGACGGCAATCGAGCGCAAACCGAGGCTGCGGCAGACTTCCCCATCGACCAGCGAATCATTCTCGGTATCTGCGCAATGATGAATCTTACCGGTGCGCAAACACTCGCCCGAGATTCCAGTCTCCGCACTCAACCGCGCACCGACAGGGGGAGCCGTATCGCCACTGCGCGCGCGGCACACCATCGCGCCGTCCTTCCACATCGCCAGTGCGGCTCCGGAGGCGCCCGTCAGTTGCTGGGCGGCATCTGTGATGGTCTCCAGTATGGGGTCCAGGCAGTGGTCCCCGGCTGCAATCAGCTCCTTCAGGGACGAGAAGGCTGTGCTTTCGTCCAGGTTGCCGGACCGGCTGGAGGAAGTCTCCGGCGAAGAATCGCGGCCAATAGCAGTGAGTGTTTTCCCGGAGCGAAACGGCTCTGATTGAGGCACAACCACCGGTCTCTCTCTGTCGGTAAATTGTCGGACAAAACCGGCAGAACACAAGCGGCGCGATTTGGCCGAAGTATGAGCCAACTCCGCGCGGCTGTCAAGACAAGTGGCGCGGCCTTGTCAGCGGTTGATCGGGCGATCGGGTGATCGGAAGTTCGGGCGGGAAAGATGGCCCGATGATCCAATCACCTGATGCTCTGGAGCTTGCACCAAACTAACTAACAATCGAGTCGCGGGGCGGTGCTACGCTGATAGGGCTCTGGTTTCTCGGATGCACCTCCGCAAGGGGAATTGCAGGGAACCAATCTCAAGAAGCTTTTACGAACAGTCGAAGCGCTGGCGGAT
>Ga0209117_1000504_pt1 | contig 15872 bp, 18 predicted proteins | sample BlaSpr_A8_OM2_M2_FD_187978 | JGI IMG/M metagenome (GOLD analysis project Ga0209117, IMG submission 187978) | Forest soil microbial communities from Thunder Bay, Ontario, Canada - Black Spruce, Ontario site 2_A8_OM2_M2 (SPAdes) (version 2) | ecosystem: Environmental > Terrestrial > Soil > Boreal...
GCTCGGCCAGTTCGGCAGCGGCTGGGCGTGGCTGCTCGTCGACAAGGGCGGCAAGCTCTCGATCAAGTCATATCCGAACCAGGACAGCCCCTATATGGAAGGCTTGACGCCGATCCTCGGTGTCGACGTGTGGGAGCACGCCTACTACCTGAAGTACCAGAACAAGCGCGCCGACTACATCACCGCGTGGTTCAACACCCTCAACTGGGATGCCATCAACGCGCGATTCTCGTCCGTATGGGCCTGACCCGGCCTGGGTAAAATCTCCGAGTCCCATGGCTAAGGTCCAGCAGGCGCTCATCATCACGGAGGCCGTTCTCTCGGTCCTCTTGATGGCGGGCATCCTGATCCAGACGCCGAAGGCCTCGGGCCTGGGCGGAACGATCGGCGGAGGGGGCGACGGCAGCGGCGGCGGGTATCGCACCCGCCGTGGCCTGGAGCGCCAGATCTACTGGACCTCGTGGGTGCTCACCGCCGCCTTCCTGATCTGCTCGCTGGCCCTCATCTGGATGAGAACCCATCTCAAGTAGGCGGCTGTTCACCGCCGCAGGTGCGGCGGTGGCTCTGGCCCTCGCGGGGTGCCAGCCGGTCGCGACGGTGCCAAAGCCGGCACGTGGCGGCACTGCCGTCGAGGCGTTGGTGGGAGCCGCCGGCGTGCTCAACCCCCTATTCGAGTCGGTTGACAGCACGCGCGACGTAGACAGCCTCATCTATCAGGGCCTCACCGGTGTAGACGATCAGCAGAGCATCATCGGCGTGCTGGCGAGCGACTGGACGGTCTCGCAGGACCACCGTACGTACACGTTCAACATTCGCCAGGGGGTCAAGTGGGCCGACGGCCAGCCCTTCGGCCCCGAGGACGTGCTGTTCACGTATCACGTGCTGCAGGACCTCGAGTATCAGCAACCGGGTGCCGAGTTCTGGCGGCAGGTTGGGATAGCCGCTGGCGGTCCCAACCAGGTCGTTTTCACGCTGCGCTCGCCGAGCGCCTCATTTCCTCTGGCGCTCCGCATCGGCATCATCGCCAAGCACCTTTTCGCCGGTATGGCCCCGCCGCAGATTGCCGCGAGCCCATTCAGCGGCGTGCGCGCGATCGGCACCGGTCCCTTCAAAGTCACTGCCATCAGCTCGCTTGCCATCAACATGGACCGCAATCCCTACGCGGTCGCGCAGCCGTACCTCGACCATTTGGTGCTGCGCACGTATCCGGCGGGCGATCCCCAATCGGCGATCAGGGCGGTGGGGCAGGGCGTCGCTGACCTGGTCGGCGGGCTCCAGCCACAGGAGGTGGACGCGCTCAAGGGACGGACTGACATTTCCGTCGTCGAGTCGAGGATGTTCACCAATTCGTTCGTAAGCCTCAACGCGGACGGGGACGGCAAGCAGTTTTTCGGCGACGTCAAGGTCCGGCTTGCGCTCGTGCAGGCAATCGACCGCCAGCGAATCGTGAATGAGGTGCTGGCGGGCAGGGCCGACCCTGACCCGACGCCGATCCCGGTCGGAGTCTGGGCTTACTCCGCCGCGGCGGCGGGACTGCATCCGTTCGACCAGCCCGCCGCGGCCCAAGCGCTGGACAAGGTGGGATGGGTGATCGAGACGGGCGCGAAGCTGCGGACCAAGAACAAGGTCACGTTCAAGGTCGAGCTGGTGGCGGCGGATTCGTTCCCCAACCGCCAGGTGGCGGACGCGCTGGCCCGACAGCTGCTGGAGATCGGGGTCCAGGTCGACGTCAAGCCCGTCCCCGCTTCCAAGCTCGTCCAGGAATACCTGGTCGGACGCAAGTATCAGATGGCGCTCGCTTCGTTCGATGTCGGGCCGGATCCAGACCAGTACTCGCTGTGGCATTCGGGCGCCGACGCAAGCACGTTGAACTTCGCGTATTCGCGCGGGTGGGGCCTGATCGACAGCGACCTCGAGAGCGGGCGGGCCGCGGTCGATCCACAAGCGCGGCTGGCGGCCTACATCGACTTCCAGATGCTCATGGCCGACGCGGCGCCGGCGATCTTCCTCTATTCGGCGCGGTACGACTACGCGATGTCGCCGCGCGTGCACGGCGTGCGCATGAACAAGGTGGTCCAGCCCGCTGAGCGCTTCCAGTACGTCACGCAGTGGTACGTGAACACGAGCGGGTGAGTTCTTCTACCCCGCCCCTCTCCCTACCCTCTCGCCTGAAGGGGAGAGGGGAACCTTTACATTTGGAGCGTGGATCTAGGGCTTGGGGGGCGAAAGGCCCTCGTCACAGCAGCGAGCAAAGGCCTCGGCCGTGCTTGCGCTGAGGCTCTGGTGCACGAATCGGCGGACGTGTTCATCTCGTCACGAGACGAGGTTGCGATCGCCAAGACCGCCAAGGAGATCAAGGCCGCCGGTTGGTTCGCCGCCGACCTGTCCAGGCCGGACGATCCAGAAGCTCTCGTCAAAAAGGCTCTGACCCAGCTCGGCGAGCTCGACGTGCTGGTGGTGAACGCCGGCGGTCCGCCACCCGGCAACTTTCAGAACACTCCGATCGAGATGTGGGAGGTCGCGTTCAACCTCACGCTGATGAGCGCTGTGCGCCTGATCAAGACCGCACTGCCGCACCTGAGGCGATCGGGTCAGGGGCGGATCGTGATCATCACCTCGATCTCCGTCCGCCAACCCATCGGCACACTTGTCCTTTCCAACTCCCTTCGCGGCGGTGTGACGGGGCTGGCCAAGACGCTGTCGCGCGAGCTGGCGCCGGAGGGGATCACGGTCAACTGCCTGGCGCCGGACGCTATCCTCACCGACCGGATCCGGCAGCTCGCGGCGGGTGCGGGCGGCGACCTCGAGGGAGAGCTCAAGCGAAGGGCGGCCGCCACTCCCATGGGACGCTTTGGCGATCCATCGGAGTTCGGCGCCGCGTGCGCGTTCCTGTGCTCCCGGCAGGCGGGCTACATGACCGGGCAGACGATCGGTGTAGACGGCGGAGCTCTCGTCGGCGTTCATTAAGATTCGAGAGTGAGCGCAATACGTTTCGCTGAACGAATGTCGCGCCTCGGCACCGAAGGGGCGTTCGAGGTGCTGGCCAAGGCGAGGCGGCTCGAGGCCCAGGGCAAGAGGATCGTCCATCTCGAGATCGGCGAGCCTGACTTCGCCACCCCTGACAACATCATCGAGGCCGGCATCTCGGCGATGCAGAACGGCTACACGCACTACACGCCGGCGAGCGGGATCCTCGAGGCGCGTGAGGCTGTCGCGGGCTTCGTCGCCCGGACCCTCAAAACCGACGTCGACCCGGGCGAGGTGGTCCTGGTCCCTGGCTCGAAGAATGTCTTGCTGTTCACGCTCCTTGCGTGCATCGAGCCGGGCGACGAGGTCATCCTGCCCGACCCCGGCTACCCGGCGTACGCATCGCAGGTCAACTTCATCGGCGGCGTCCCGAAGACCGTCACCCTTCGCGAGGAGAGCGGATTCCGGATGGACCTGGACGAGCTCGCCTCATTGATCACGCCGAAGACGCGGATGCTGATCGTCAACACTCCGCAGAACCCGACAGGTGGCGTTCTGACAGCGGAGGATGTGGAGTTCGTGTGCGAGCTCGCGCACAAACACGACCTGCTTGTGGTTTCGGACGAGATCTACAGCCAGCTCGTCTACGGCTTCCAGCACGTGTCGCCGCTGGCGCATCCGGGCATGCGCGAGCGCACCGTTTTGATGGACGGCCTGTCGAAGTCATACGCGATGACCGGGTGGCGGCTGGGCTACGCGGTCGCGCCGAAGGCGCTGGCAGCCAAGCTGGACACGCTGATGATCAATTCGTCGTCATGCGCCGCGGGTTTCACGCAAATGGCCGCGATCGAGGCGCTGAGCGCGCCTGAGTCAGAGCATGCGGTGGCGCGGATGGTCAAGGTCTTCGAGCACCGGCGAAACCTCATCGTGGACGGGCTCAACGCGATTCCGGGCATGCGATGCGCCCGGCCCCAGGGCGCGTTCTATGCGTTTCCGAACATCGAGGGGACGGGGTTCGACGAGCACGAGCTGGCCGATCGGCTGCTGACCGAGGCGGGGGTGGCGGTGCTGCCGGGGACCGCTTTTGGAAAAGCGGGGAAGGGGTTCATCCGGCTCGCGTACACGCAGTCGGAGGACGAGCTGAAGCTGGGGCTGAATCGGATCAAGGAGTTCATCGCCGCGAACCCGCGTTAACCCGAGACCGTCCGGGTGACGTACATCCGAGCCCTGTCTTTCAAATGCACCGTTGGTGCCAGACGTGTCGAATCGGCGAGTTCAAAGGCGCGTTTGGTGCCAGTCGTGTCGAATCCAGCGCATCCAGGCCGGTTTGTGCCGGCCAGGCGGGCCTTTCCCGCCATTGCGCCCACGACTAAACCCAGGCGAGACCCAACACCCTCTTCATTGCACTCTCCTTTCTTTCTGCTCTGCTCATTGGCGGCCTTGGTTCGTGATCTCACGAGGCGTTGCGTTGACCCCTTGAGCCGACCCGCCAAAAAAAGAGAAGAGCCGGGCGCGGCCCGGCTCTCCTAGGAAGTCAACGTCGAAATTTAGTCTTTCGTCTCGTGCTCGGCGGTGACGGTCGTGTGCTGGCCGGTCACCTTGACCGTGACGGTCTTCTTGGTGGCTGCGGCCGGCGCGGCCTCGTCGTCCGTCTCGAATTCGCCTTCTTGTTCGACTTCTGTCTCTGTTGTGGTCTCTGCGGAGACCTCCGCCTTCTGGGCGGCTAGCCTGGCGGCCAGCTCGGCTGCCGTCTCAGCCGAGATGTCGAACGTGTAGGTCACGCTGGCCGCGTTGGCCGCGGTGATGATGATCGTGATCACCGATTTGCCGGCTGGTGCCGGCGTACTCGGTGTCGTCTGAGCGAAAGCTGGCGCGATGGCCAAAATGGCGCCCGTGGCGGCTGCGGCCGAAGCGGACCCGATCCTGGACAGATTGATTCTCGGCAAGTTTGTTCCTCCTTGGAAATACGACTGAATAGCCTAGAAACGCCTGGCCGGGGGAAAGTCGGAAGTTTCTAGTTGGACGGGGGGATAGGCGACGACCGCTGGCCCGAGTGATTTCCCGAGCTGCTGGGCGGTTCTGGAGGGTCAGTTGGCTCAGGTCTCTCCGTCGGTTCCGGGCTGTCCTTGGGCTCTGCGGTGTTCGCCTGGTGGTCAGGTCCTTGATCGGGCTGTGCTTGGGCTGCCGGAGCGTTGCGTGGAGTCGTCGGGTTTGGTTCTGCGCTCGGGGCCGCCTCTGGGGTGTGGTTGACGGTCTGGATGGTGGATCCGGCGCGCTCCACCCAGACGAGCGGGTTGGCGCTGCCGGTGAACGCCGTGGCGGAGATCGCAAGGAGGACGGTCGCTCCGGCAGCAACCAGGGCAGGCACCAGCGGCCACGCCCTGGCGCCGCCCATGACCGATGACGCGTAGCGGGGGTTCGAAGGCGGCGGTGTGACCCGGTCGAGGGCGGCTTTCAGGCGCCAATCGAAACCGCGGTCCAGTGGGTCGTGCTCAGTGTTCGGCATATGAACTCGTTTCCTGCTCTGAAGACAACGCCGAACTCACCTCAAGTGAGAAGGCTTCTGAGCTGGATCTTTCGACCAGCGGCCGAAGCCGCTCGGCTGCCTGGCTCAGGCGGGTCCCGATAGTCCGCTCCGAAACGCCCAGCGCAACCGCGATCTCCCGGTTGTTGTAGCCGTGGTAGTGGCGCAGCACGATGGCCGCGGCCAGCTTCGGCGGGATCGAGCGAAGTGCTGTCAGCAGGTCGGGCTTGGTCGCGACCTGGGCTGGGTCGTCGCCCCCAGCCGGCCGGCCCAACCGGCGCAGCAGCTCTCCCACGGTGCGGAGCTGCGAGCTGCGCCGGTACGAGATCGCGCGGTTGACCGCGATCCGGTGGATCCAGGCCTCCGCTGGAGCGTCCGGCCGCCAGCGCTTCCAGGCCTCGAACGCCTTTACAAAGGCGTCCTGGGCGCAATCCTCCGCTTCGGCGGGATCGTGCAGGATTGCCGTCAGAGTGCGGTAGACACGCGGGTACGCACTCCTGTAGAGGCGGTCGAAGTCCTCTCGCGAGCCGGGCTGGTAGGTGTCCGATGGCTGGTCGGGCACGGCTGACACGTCGGCTATAACGGAAAAAGGGTACCCAGCCCTGTGGCGGGGCCGTCAAGTTACAGTCGTGGTGTGCCGATTGTCTGGACCGATGACCCGGCGGCCAACCAGCTCCTTGAGGCCGATCCGCTGGCGCTTTTGATCGGGTTGGTGCTGGACCAGCAGGTGAAGATGGAGAAGGCGTTCGCCGGGCCGTACGAATTGAAAAGGCGGCTCGGACACCTCGACGTCCGAAAAATCGCGGCCATGGACCCGGACAAGTTGAATGCAGTGTTCCGGGAGAGGCCGGCGCTGCATCGATTCCCCGGGAGCATGGCGACGCGCGTCCAGGCGCTGTGCCAGGCGATCGTCAAGGACTACGCCGGGGATGCAGGTTCCGTCTGGAGGGAGGCTCGCGACGGGGATGCCCTGGCCGCTCGGATCAAGAAGCTGCCGGGCTTTGGAGACATGAAGGTCAAGATCCTGGTTGCGGTCCTCGCCAAGAAGTTCGGCGTCAAGCCGCGCGGGTGGGAGAAGCACGCCGCCTCGTGGCACACGGTCGCGGACGTGGACTCGGTCGAGACGATGGTCCAAGCCCGCGAGGTGAAGCGCGCGATGAAGGCGAAGGCAAAGGGCGGCTAAACCAAAGGGATCGACCCCCACCCGGGCACCGCAAGCGGTGCCCGACCTCCCCACAAGGTGGGGAGGTGAAAGACCCCCACCCGGGCACCGCAAGCGGTGCCCGACCTCCCCACAAGGTGGGGAGGTGAAAAGCTTTCTGGTAGGGTTTGGCCTCCGGCACGGCCGAAGCGAGTCGTGCGGAAAGATCAGAAGAGAGGGGACTAGATGAGAGAAGCAACGCCTACCCGGGAGGAAGCCCGGGCACTGGCTAGAGACCATGCCCTGATCCCGGTGTATCGGGAAGTGCTGGCCGACATGCTCACCCCAGTCCGCGCTTACACGCTGCTGTGCCCGCCGGGCACTCCGGGTTTCCTGCTCGAGAGCGTCGAGGGAGGCGAGCGCCTCGCCCGCTACTCCTTCATCGGCTCGGAGCCGAAGCCGTTGGAGCTGGACATCGACGACCCCCTGGCCGCACTGCGTGCGGTCGCCGCCGAATCGACAGCGCCGGTGAAAGGTGTGCCGCGGTTCCATGGCGGAGCGGTCGGCTATCTCGGCTATGAGACGGCGCGTCACTTCGAGCGGCTGCCCGTCGCGCAGGGCGCGCCACCGCCGATGCCCGAGAGCGCCTTCTTACGCGCGGAGGACCTCGCGGTTTTCGACCACGTCACGCGGCGGCTCAAGCTCCTCACGATCCACCGGCCCGACCGCGAGGACTACGACGCCGCGCTGAGTCGGATCGAGGAGATGGAGCGGCGTCTTGCGTCGGATCAGATGGCGACGTATGCGCGAGGCAAGAACGGAGCGAAATGGAAGTCCAATGTCACGCCGGGCCAGTACCACGCGATGGTCGACGCGGCGAAGGAGCACATTCTCGCGGGCGACGCGTTTCAGATCGTCGTGTCGCAGCGCTTCAGCAAACCCCTCGAGGCGAGCCCGTTCGACGTCTATCGGTGCCTGCGCGCGATCAACCCGTCGCCGTACATGTTCTTCCTCTCGTTGGGCGGCGATCGCCACGTGGTGGGCACGTCTCCTGAAAAGCTGGTGCAGGTCGAAGGACGGCATGTCGAGACGCGGCCGCTGGCGGGAACGCGAAGGCGCGGCGCCGATCCCGCCGAGGACGTAAAGCTCGAGAAGGAGCTGCTCAACGACCTGAAGGAACGCGCCGAGCATGTGATGCTCGTCGACCTCGGGCGCAACGACGTGGGGCGCGTGGCGCGTCCTGGCACGGTGAGCGTGGACCGGCTGATGGAGGTCGAGCGCTATTCGCACGTCATGCACATCTCCTCGACGGTCAGTGGCCAGCTGCGCGACGGATCCACCTCGCTCGATGCGCTGCGGGCGGCGTTCCCAGCGGGAACGGTGTCCGGTGCGCCGAAGATTCGCGCCATGGAGGTGATCGCGGAGCTCGAGCCGGATCAACGTGGTGTGTACGCCGGCTCGCTGGGCTACGTGAGCTTCGGAGGCAACCTCGACATGGCCATCACCCTTCGGACTGTCGTGATCGCCGACGGAGTCGCCTACGTGCAGGCGGGCGCCGGCATCGTCGCGGACTCGCAGCCCGAGCGCGAGTTCGAAGAGACGTTGGAGAAGGCGGGCGCGATGTTCAAGGCCATCGAGATGGCGGAGCAGATGTGATCGCGGTCGTCGACAACTACGACTCCTTCACCTACAACCTCGTGCAGTACCTGGGTGAGCTGGGCGTCGAGCCTCGCGTGTTTCGCAACGACGAGGTGACTGTGAAGGAGCTCGCGGGGTATGACGGAATCGTGATCTCTCCTGGGCCGGGGACACCTGATGACGCGGGCGTATCGAACGAGGCGATCAGCGAGCTGAGCGGCAAGGTGCCGATCCTCGGCGTGTGCCTGGGTCACCAGTGCCTCGGCCAGGTGTTCGGCGGCCGCGTCGTTCGCAACGAGCCTTCGCACGGCAAGACGTCCTGGATCAGGCACGACAACTCGGGAGTGCTCGCCGGGGTGAGCGATCCATTCGAAGCGACGCGCTATCACTCGCTGATCGTGGCACGCGATTCAGTGCCTGCCTCGCTGGTGATAACGGCGTGGACCGCTGATGGCACAGTCATGGGGCTGCGGCATGTTAAGCATCCGACGTACGGGGTGCAGTTCCATCCCGAGTCGGTGCTGACGAAAGAAGGCAAGAAGATCCTGGCGAACTTCGTTCGGCGTGCCGAGAAGAAGTCTTGAATCCCCGCCTTTGCGAGGCATTCGACCCCCACCCGGGCACCGCAAGCGGTGCCCGACCTCCCCACAAGTGGGGAGGTGAATTCGTCTCCGGCAAGTGGGGAGGTGAATTCTTCCCCCACAAGTGGGGAGGTGAATTGCCGTGATCGAGGCGATCGCCAAATTGGTGAGGTGTGAATCTCTGACCGAGGACGAGGCGGCGTCCGCCTTCGAGCAGATCATTCGTGGCGACGCGACACCGGTCCAGATCGCCGGGTTCCTCGTCGCACTGCGTATGAAGGGCGAGACGCCGGACGAGATCACCGGTTTCGCGCGCACCGCTCGCGCCATGGCGACACCGATCCAGGTCGATGGTGCGCTGCTCGACACTTGCGGGACAGGTGGCGACGGCCTGGCGACGTTCAACATCTCCACCCTGTCCGCGATAGTTGCCGCAGCGTGCGGCGCGCGAGTTGCCAAGCACGGCAACCGCGCCGCGTCGTCGATGTGCGGCTCAGCCGACGTGCTCGAGGCCCTCGGCGTGAAGATCGACCTGGGGCCCGAAGGCGTGGCTCGATGTATCGACGAGGCAGGCATCGGCTTTCTCTTCGCGCCGGTCTTCCACCCTTCGTTTCGCTTCGCCGGAGTCCCGCGGCGCGAGCTGGGCCTGCGCACGGTGTTCAACGTGCTCGGCCCGCTGTGCAATCCGGCGGGCGCCAAGTACCAGGCGCTTGGCGTGGCTGACGGCTCGATGGCGGCCAAGATGGCCGACGTGCTGATCCGCCTCGGCGTCGAGCGCGCGATAGTCTTTCATGCCGGTGACGGTATGGACGAGCTGTCGGTGAGCTCGCCGTCGCACGTGATCGAGATCGACGGGGGCCGCAAGGAATATGAGCTCGACCCGCGAGAGCTCGGCCTCGCCGCCGCCCCCATCGAATCGATGCGGGGCGGAGGTCCGGAGGAGAACGCCCGCATCGCGCGCGAAGTTCTGGCGGGGGCGGACGGGCCGCGACGGGACGTCGTGCTGCTCAACTCCGCGGCGGCGCTCAGGGCGGCTGGGCTGGCCGCCACCTGGAAAGACGGCCTCGGCATGGCCGCCGAGGCCATCGACTCGGGCAGGGCAGGCCAAGTTCTCCAACGCTGGGCGAAAATCTCTCAGGAGTGACCGTCCCTCGAGACGAGGATCTGCTCAGCCGTCTGGTCGTCGAAGCCAGGCAGGATCTGCAGCGCCGCCGCGCCCTGATCGGGCAGGACCAGTTCGAGCGGGCGGTCGCCATGTACACACCGAAGGATTTCGCCGGGGCGCTGCGCGGCCCAGGCCTGTCGGTGATCGCAGAGATGAAGCAGCGAACCCCGAGCATGGGCGTGCTCGTCGAGGACTACAGGCCGGCGGACCTGGCTCATGCCTACACCGAAGGCGGAGCGGCGGCGATTTCGGTGCTGACGCAGATGGCGAGCTTCGGCGGGCGCCCGGAGCACGTCATGGCGGCGCGGGCCGCCACCGACCTCCCAATCCTGCGCAAAGACTTCGTCACCGACCCGTACGAGATCGCCGAGGCTCGGGCCGCCGGCGCGGATGCGGTGCTGCTCATCGTGGCGGCGCTCGACCGCGCGCACCTCGCCGAGCTGCTGGCCGTCGCTCGGAGCAGGGGGGTCGCCGCCCTTGTCGAGGTGCACGACGAGGCCGAGACATGGCTGGCCCTGGAGGTTGGCGCGACGCTGATCGGCGTCAACCACCGTGACCTGCGGACGTTCGACATCGACCTGGAGCTGACGGAGCGGCTGCGCAAGCTCATACCAGATGACGTCGTCGTCGTCGCTGAAAGCGGCATTCATGACGCGGGCGCTGCGCGGAGGGTCTATGAGGCCGGCGCGGACGCCATCCTAGTCGGCGAGGTCCTGATGCGGGCCCAGGATCCCGCAGCGAAGATCAGGGAGCTGACCACATGGTCCGAGTGAAGATCTGCGGCATCCGCGACGCGGCGGGAGCGCAGATGGCTGTCGATTCCGGCGCCGACCTGATCGGCTTTCACTTCTGCTCCTCGCCGCGGAACATTTCGCCCGAGGCCGCGAAGGCAATCGTCGACGGCCTGGCCGTCCGGCCCAGGATCGTCGGGGTCTTCATCGACCAGTCGGAGGACGAGGTCCGGCAGATCGCGGAGTTCGTCGGCCTTGACCTGTTGCAGCTGCACGGCTCGGAAGCGCCTGGCTTCGATGCCGGCACCCCCGCGATAAAAGTGTTGAAAGTCAAGGACGGCAAGATCCCAAGCGCGGAGGGCTGGCCTGACCTGATGATGCTCGACTCATGGTCGGCCGACCAGCGAGGGGGAACGGGCCGGACGTGGGACTGGGAGCTGGCCCGTCCGCTCATTTCCAGCCGGAGGGTGTTCATCGCCGGCGGTCTTGAACCGGGTAACGTGGGCAGCGTCGTGAGTGGTTTCGAGCCCTACGGGGTCGATGTGTCGAGCGGGGTCGAGTCCTCGATCGGGGTCAAAGACCCGGCCAAGGTCCGCGCCTTCATCCGCGCCGTGCGCCTGGCCGAGGGACTGATCTGATGCAGCGCGCCACCCAGACCCACCCTGTCGACGGCCGCTTCGGCGCGTACGGAGGCCAGTACGTCCCCGAGACGCTGATGGGCGCGCTGGAGGAGCTGGAGGGGATGTGGCACCAGGCCAAGGCCGACCCGCAGTTCCAGCTCGAGCTGGCCGGGCACCGGCACGCGTTCGTCGGCCGGCCGACGCCTCTTTACGCAGCGACCCGCCTGAGCGAGCACTTCGGTGGCGCTCACATCCATCTCAAGCGCGAAGACCTGTGCCACACGGGGGCCCACAAGCTCAACAACGCAGTCGGCCAGGCGCTCCTGGCATTGAGGATGGGCAAGAAGCGAGTCATCGCGGAGACCGGGGCGGGCCAGCATGGAGTGGCCGTGGCGACTGTGTCCGCGCGATTCGGTCTCGAATGTGTCGTGTACATGGGCACCGAAGACATGCGCCGGCAGTCGATGAACGTCCGTCGAATGAAATTGTTGGGCGCCGAGGTCGTCGAGGTGACCAGCGGCACGAAGACCTTGAAGGATGCGACATCCGAGGCGATCCGCGATTGGGTCACCAACGTGCGCACGACTCACTACATCATCGGCTCGGTGGTGGGCCCTCACCCGTATCCGGAGATGGTGAGAGACCTGCAGCGCGTGATCGGTGACGAAGCGCGCGAGCAGTACCTCGCGGTCGACGGCAAGCTGCCCGACGTCGTGGTCGCATGCGTGGGCGGCGGATCCAACGCGATAGGGATCTTCACCGCGTTCCTCGATGACAAGGACGTTGTGCTAGTGGGCGTCGAGGCTGCCGGGAAGGGTGTGAAGAGCGGCGAGCATGCCGCGTCGCTGGTGGCCGGGCGGCCGGGCGTGCTGCACGGCAGCTACTCGTACCTGCTCCAGGATCTCGACGGCCAGGTGCTCCCGACGCATTCCATCTCTGCTGGGCTGGACTACCCGGGTGTTGGCCCCGAGCACTCGTTCCTTCGCGACCTGGAGCGGGTCGAGTATGTGGCGGTGACCGACCAGGATGCGCTGGCCGCGTTCAAGCTGTGCACCCGCCTCGAAGGCATCATGCCGGCGCTCGAGCCTTCACACGCACTTCATCACGCGGGCGAGCTGGCCCGGGAGATGGGGCCGGGTGGAAGGCTTCTGGTCTGCCTTTCGGGGCGTGGAGACAAGGACATGGACTCGGTCGAAAGCCCCGCGAAGTCCGAGGCTGCGCCGTGACTTCGCGGGTGACCCTGTAACGATGGTGGCTGAAACTCAATCCAGGTTGGAGCACGCGGTACGAGCCAGCGACGACCTGAAGCTGATCGCCTACATCATGGCCGGCCATCCGACCAAGCAGAAGTCGATCGAGGTGGGGAAGAGGCTCGCCACCTCGGGCATCGCCGCGCTCGAGATTGGCATCCCGTTCTCCGACCCGCTGGCGGACGGTCCGGTGATCCAGCGCGCGGGACAGATCGCGCTCGAGCAGGGCATGAACGTCGGTGCGGCACTGGAGGTCGCGGGCACTATCGCGAACGAAGGAGTGCCGGTCGTTCTGATGACCTACATCAACCCGATACTGGCGCACGACCCACGGCGCTTTGCAGCCGCGGCGGCGCAGGCGGGGGTGGCCGGCGTCATCATTCCCGACCTGCCGGTCGAAGAGTCGGAACCAGTGGCCGGCTGGCTCCGCGCCGCGTCGCTCGACACCATCTTCATGGTCGCTCCGACGACGGCCGAGGACCGCATGGAGTCGATCTGCGACCGCTCGAGCGGCTTCGTGTACTGCGTGACCGTGACCGGGATCACAGGCGCGAGAAAGGAGCTGCCCGAGGGAATGAAGGAGCTGTTCGCGAAACTTAGGCTCCATACGAAGCTTCCGATCGCCGCGGGTTTCGGCATCTCGCGCCCCGAGCACATGAAGGCGCTGCGCGGTCTGGCTGACGCCGCGGCCGTCGGGAGTGCGATCGTGAACGAGATCGACAGCGGCGGCGATCCCGTGCGTTTGGTGAAGGACTTGTTACGGGCATGCCGGTAAGAGGGATCCGCGGCGCGACGACCGCGGAGGCGAACACTACGGAGGCGATCACCGAGGCGACGGAGGAGCTGTTGCGGGAGCTCGTCTTCCTCAACAACCTCGACACCGCTGAGATCTGCTTCGCGTACTTCACGACGACGCATGATCTGACTGCCGAGTTTCCCGCGTTCGCGGCGCGCCGGCTGGGTTGGCTGGACGTGCCGCTGCTGTGCGGCCACGACATGGACGTGCAGCTGCCGAACCCTCGTGGCGTGCCCATGTGCGTGCGCGTGATGCTGCTGTACAACACGCCGCGGCCTCAGTCGGCGATGCGCTTCGCGTACATGCGAGGCGCAAAGGCCATCAAGGCCGACCTGGATTACCTGAGGGGGACGTTGACGAAATGATCATCGTGATGGCGCACGCCGCGACCGACGGGGAGATCAAGGCGGTTGTCGACCGCGTGCACGAGATCGGTCTCAAGACCGAGCTGTCGCGCGGCGAGGAGCGGACGCTCGTCGGCGTGATCGGCGGCAACGCCTATGCGTTCAAGGAAGCCTTCTCGCACCTCGGCGGCATCCACGAGATCATCCCGATCACCAAGCCCTTCAAGCTCGCGAGCCGCGAGTTCCGGCCGGTCAACACCGTGGTCGACGTGGGCGGCGTGAAGATCGGGGGCGATGAGGTCGTGATGATGGCCGGACCGTGTTCAGTCGAAGGGGAGGAGATGCTCCTCGAGACGGCGCGCCACGTCGCCAAGCAGGGCGCCAAGGTGCTGCGAGGCGGCGCTTTCAAGCCGCGCACGTCGCCTTACTCGTTCCAGGGCCTCGGTGAGGCAGCCCTGAAGATGATGGCGACGGCGCGCGACGAGACGGGGCTGAAGGTGGTGACCGAGGTCGTGGCTCCGGGCGACGTCGAGCTCGTCGCTCGTTACGCGGACATCCTCCAGCTCGGCACTCGCAACATGCAGAACTACGCGCTGCTGCAGGAGGCAGGGCGGTCCGGCAAGCCGGTGCTGCTGAAACGGGGCATGTCGTCGACCATCGAGGAGTGGCTGCTAGCTGCCGAGTACGTCCTGTCGCAGGGCAATCGAGACGTGATCCTTTGCGAGCGCGGCATCCGGACGTTCGAGACCGCGACGCGATTCACGCTCGACCTCAACGCGGTACCGCTCGCCCGCGAGCTGTCGCACCTTCCGGTCATCGTCGACCCGTCGCAGGCGACGGGGCGCTGGTCGCTGGTCGGGCCGATGGCGCTGGCCGCGGTGGCGGCGGGCGCTCACGGATTGATCGTGGAGGTGCACCCGACGCCCAACCAGGCGCTTTCGGACGGCGCGCAGTCGCTCGACTTCGCGAGCTTCGATCGACTGATGGCCGACCTTCGGCGCTTGTTGGGCGCGATGGCCAAACAGCTGGCCTGAGACCGTGACTACAGTCGCGGTGGTTGGTCTTGGCCTCATGGGCTCCTCGTTCGCCCTGGCGCTGAAGGAAGCTAAGCCCGACATCGTGATCGTCGGCAGCGACACCGATTCAAGGACGCTCCGCAAGGCGCTGGACCGAGGCGTCGTCACGAGCGCGAGCGCGGACACAAGCATCGCCGGCATGGCCGACGTCGTTGTCATCGGCGCGCCGATCAAGGCGATGCGCGAGGTGTTCGCGCAGCTGTCGGGCCGGACTCAGGGAAAAGTGGTGACCGACATGGCGAGCACAAAGGCCAGCGTGATGGAGTGGGCGGAGGCGGCCGGGATCGACCTGGTCGGCGGGCATCCGATGTGCGGGAAGGAGCAGTCGGGCATCGACGCGGCGGACGCTTCGGTGTTCAAGGGCGCGCCGTGGGTGCTGACGCGGGACGAGCCGGTGCTGAGCGAGCTGATCGAGGCGGTCGGCGCGCATCCGATCGTGATGGACGCGAAGACGCACGACCGCCTGGTCGCGGGCGTGAGCCACGCAGCGTTTCTTTTGTCTGTGGGATACGTGCTCGCCCTGTCCCGGCGCCCGGACTGGCCGGAGGCCTCGCGGCTGGCGGCTGGCGGGTTTCGTGACATGAGCCGGCTCGCCGCCGGTGACCCGGAGCTCTACGCGGGGGTCACCAGGACCAACCGGGCGCAGCTGATCGAGCAGCTCGATGCCATCACTGCCGAGCTGGCGCGCCTGCGCCGGCACCTCGAGGCCGACGACCCGCGCCTGGTAGAGCTGTTCGAGGAGGCTCATGCCGTTCGGGAGAAATGGGCCAAGCAGTGATAGCCACAGTCAGACGAGCGCGCCGTCTCCATGGCGAGGTCAGGCTTCCGGGCGACAAGTCGATCTCGCATCGAGCGCTCATCCTGGGCTCCATCGCATCCGGGCAGAGCCGCCTGCGCGGGCTGTCCCCTGGCGCGGATGTGCTGTCGACCGCCCGATGCGTGCAAGCGCTGGGGGCCGGGTTTGATGGAGTGATGCTCGAGGGCCACGGCCTGCATGGGCTGCGCCGCGCGGCGGGTCCGCTCGACTGCGGAAACTCCG
>Ga0209117_1000505_pt1 | contig 15857 bp, 14 predicted proteins | sample BlaSpr_A8_OM2_M2_FD_187978 | JGI IMG/M metagenome (GOLD analysis project Ga0209117, IMG submission 187978) | Forest soil microbial communities from Thunder Bay, Ontario, Canada - Black Spruce, Ontario site 2_A8_OM2_M2 (SPAdes) (version 2) | ecosystem: Environmental > Terrestrial > Soil > Boreal...
CCTGCCGATCTTGGTCTTGGGCGGCCGCTCGTGTTGGTAGAACCGCAGTCGAGAGCACCAGCCCGAGCACTGCGCTCCACCAGCCTAACTGCTTAAGTATTCTGGTCATAGAAGTGTTCCTCTCTCAAGTCTTCTGTCGCGAACCCGGAAGTTCGCGGAATTCCCGTCACCCTTTGATGCGGGAAATGTTCGTCGCAACCACGGACCCTCGAAGCGTACCGAACAAGGCCCCAAGAGCCGCAGTGCAAATACGGTTTGTATCGAGGCATCCCTTCACATAGCTGAACCCTTTACATCGCTTAAACACTAAGGTTTCTTAAAGGTTTCGTATCAGGGCATCGCTTTAGCGATGCCGAAAGTACTGCATTGTGAAAGCGCTTCGGGCGCTGCGGCCAGAGATTGGAGTTTCACCACGGGCTCCTAAGGACGAAGAAGCGACACGCCCGGCAAAACTATTTACGAGTATTAAGGATAACAAATCGGTCCGGGCAAGGATGTGCAAAATAGCTCAGATGCGGTGAGCGCGGAAGGGGTTGATTCCACCCTGTTGATTTCTGCCTGCGAAAACAACAACAACGCTCAAACTGGCTTCCTTATGAGAGGAGCCCTACCCCACCTCCACCAGCCCGTAACTGAGCGCCCAGCGCGACCGCATCTGCTTGAGGGCTCGATCGATCTCTGCTTTTGATATTTCGGGATTCGGCCCCGAGATCACAAACGCGGCCTCGCGTTTGGCGGCCTCCAGCAGTTGGCGATCGCGGATTATGTTGGCAACGCGGAAGCTCGGGATGCCCGCCTGCTTCGTTCCGAAAAATTCGCCAGGGCCGCGCAGTTCGAGATCAAGCTCCGCGATCTGGAAACCGTCGTTGGTGCGCACCATGGCGTCGAGACGGCGTTCGCCTTCTTCGGAAACCTTGCCACCGTGCATGAGCACACAGTAGGATTTCGCCGCGCCGCGTCCGATGCGCCCGCGCAACTGGTGGAGTTGCGCCAAACCAAAGCGGTCGGCGTGCTCGATCACCATGACGGTCGCGTTGGGGACGTCGACGCCGACTTCGATCACGGTGGTAGCGACAAGAATTTCAATCTTGCCCTGTTGAAATTCGCGCATTACATGCTCTTTTTCGTCGGCATCAAGACGGCCATGCAGCAAACCGACGTGCAGGTTGGGAAAAATCTTGTCGCGCAACTGCCGGTACATCTGCTCGGCAGCCTTCACTTCGCGGTCTTCCGTTCTCGCTGGGTTCTCTTCGATCACCGGATAAACGACGTAGGCCTGATGTCCGGCGCCAATCTGCTTGCGGACGAAGTCCCAGACTTCAGGCGCGCGTTCGTCGGGCAGGGAGCGGGTGACCACCGGCGTGCGTCCCGGCGGAAGTTCGTCGAGCACTGAGACGTCAAGGTCGCCGTAGAGAGTGAGGGCGAGCGTGCGCGGGATGGGCGTCGCCGTCATGACCAGCACGTCCGGCTCGGGGTCGGTGGGCTTGGGGTCGATGGAGCGCCGGGCGTCCCCGCCCGGCGGGACGGGGCGAAGCCCCGTCCCCACACGCGCATCGTCAGCTTTCTTCATCAGCTTCAGCCGTTGCATCACGCCGAAGCGGTGTTGCTCGTCCACGACGACCAGGCCGAGCTTCTCAAATTCGACGCGATCCTGAATCAGCGCATGAGTCCCGATGATGAGTTGCGCGTTCCCTTGCGCGATGTGGCGGCGCACGTCGCGTTTGCGGTCCTGTTCGAGCGATCCGGTCAGGAGCACGATGCGGTATCCGGCTCGTTCGAGAATCTGGCGTGCGGAAAAATAATGTTGCTGCGCTAGAATTTCCGTCGGCGCCATTAACGCCACCTGGTAGCCGTTTTCAATGGCGATGATGGCGGCTTGGAAGGCCACGATCGTTTTGCCCGACCCCACGTCGCCCTGCAGTAGCCGCCGCATGGGGCAAGGCCTCTGCATGTCGATGGCGATTTCTTTCAGCACTCGCTTCTGGGCAGCGGTCGGATGAAACGGCAGTATCTTCTTAATCGCCTCGCGCACGCCACCGTCAAGCTGAAAGACGATTCCGGTGTGCGCCTTCTGCTCCCGGCGCTTGAGTTCCAGCCCGAGCTCGATAAAAAACAATTCATCGAAAATCAGCCGGATGTGCGACGCTGTGCGTGACGATTGCAGATCGGTAAAACTTTCGCCGGCATCGGGCCAGTGAACCTTCCACAACGCTTCGCGCGGAGACACCAGGCTCAGATGCGCGCGCACCGCAGCGGGGATTGGATCGGGAAGGTCGGGATTCAAATTTTCGAGCGTCCATCGGATAATGTGCCGGAACCAGCGCGGCGTGAGTTTGCCCTGGCCGGTCGATTCGTAGATGGGAACAATCCGTCCGATTTCGAGCGAGGCCGCCGCTTTTTTTTCGGCCTCGTCGGCGCCGCCCTCTTCGTTGATGTCGCCGAGAATCTCGAATTGCGGCTGCATGATCTGCAGTTGCCCGTCGCGGTCCTCTTCGACCTTGCCGTAGAGCGCCACCATTTGTCCGGCCTGGAAGCGGTCCTGCAGATACGCAGCGTTGAACCATATACACTTCAGCCGGGTGCGGCCCTGGCCGACCGTGAGTTGGAAGATGGGCATGCGGCGCGTGCGAAACAGCCCCGAGTTGCGGACTTCGGCGATCACCGTCGCCATCTCTCCCGCGCGCAGTTCGGCGACCGAACGCGGGTTCAGGCGGTCTTCGTAGCGAAAAGGCAGGTAGTGCAGCAGGTCGTCGACGGTTGCAATATCCTTGGCCGCAAGGACCTCGGCCAGGCGGGGACCGATGCCTTTCACATACTGCACTGGAGTGGACGGTTCCAGCATCGTAAGCGATGTTAGCAGCCGGGGTCCCCATCGCGCCCAGGTTTTGGCGCAATGGGTTGGAGGAACGGAGGCCGGCTTGGTCAAGAGCCTGATCAAGAGTCCGCTGATGAAGAGTCCGATGATGAAGAATTTTCTCGATGCGCTCGTGGCCGTGCTCGCAGGCGACGCGATCTACTTCCTGCTCATGCCGCATCTGCCCGCGGTGGCGCGGCACGCGCTTTTCAAGGAAGACTGGGGCCTGCTGGTGGATTTCGCGATCTGCACGGTGATCTTCTCGGCGGTGAAGTACGCGCGGCGGCGTGAAGGATGACTGTCGTAAACTCATCGCACGATGTATGTAAGCAGCCCATGCTGAAGCCGCGAGCATCGATTGCCAGACTAACTCCGTACCACTCGCCCATCGTAAGCCGCGACGGGCTGAGTCTCGATCTCAACGAGAGCATGGCCGGATGCTCGCCGCGCGTGCTGGCGCGCCTGCGCTCGCTCACGGCGGCGGAGGTGTCGCTGTATCCCGAGCGCGAGATTGGTGAGCGGCTGCTCGCGAAGTTCCTGGGCATCGCGCCCGAGCAGGTGTTGCTCACCAACGGAATCGACGAGGCGCTGTCGCTGCTCTTTGCAACTTACCTGGGGTCGAACGACAACAGCCCAGGCGACGAACTGCTGTTTGCCGACCCGACCTTCGTGATGTATCCGATGCTGGGCGAGGCGCTTGGGGCGACGGTGGTGCGCCTGCAGTCGGACGAAGACCTGGCGCTTCCCGCTGCCGATTTGCTGGCTCGAATTTCGCCACGCACCCGGGTGATCGCGATCGCGAATCCCAACAATCCCACCGGCCTGTTGGCTTCTCGCGCGGACTTATTGAGGATTGCGGAAGCGGCGCCGGATGCGGCGGTGCTGGTCGACGAAGCCTACTTCGAGTTTTGCGGCGAGACGCTGCTCCCGGACTTGGCGCGCCATCCGAACCTGTTCGTCGCGCGTACGTTTTCCAAGGCCTATGGACTCGCCGGTCTGCGCCTGGGGGTGCTGACCGGCGCAGCGGAACAGATCGGCTACCTGCGGCGGTTCTGCGTGCCATTCAATGTGAATGCCGTGGCGCTCGCTTGCCTCGAAGTGGCGTTGGCCGACCAGGCGTTCGTGAGCGATCACGTCGCGCAGGTGAAGCAGGGCCGCGAGCGGCTGGCGCAATTGTTCGACGAGCTGGGCCTGCGCTTCTGGCCGAGCCAGACAAACTTCGTTCTTGTGCGAGTAAGTGCGCCCGCGAAAACATTCGTCCAGTCGATGCGGCGACGCGGCGTTCTGGTCAGCGATTCATCGGCGAGCCCAGGCTGCGAAGGATGTGTTCGGATCACTGTCGGGACGCCCAGACAGATGGATGGAGTGTTGCAGGCAATTCGCGAGGCGGCGGCGGAAAGCCGGGTCTGAGGCCGGGCAGCTCTAATCCCCGCCGGCTGTCTTTTGCGGGCTGGTTTTCGCGATAGCCGCAGCCGCGATCTGAGCGACGTCGAGCAACTCCGGCGGATCGGTGGTGGCCGCTGCCAATCCGTCGCGCAGCATCGAGTTGCAAAACGGGCAGGCTGCCGCGACAACGCTTGCGCCCGTCGCCACCAACTCCTGAGCCCGCTCCAGGTTGACGCGCTTGCCCGACTCCTCTCCCAGGAACATTAAACCGCCGCCTCCGCCGCAGCAGAAGCCGCGTTCGCGCGCCCGCGGCGGATCCACCACCTTTCCGAAACGCGCCATTACGTCCCGGGGTTCGTCATAGACGCCGCGATATCGTCCCAGGTAGCAGGCGTCGTGATACACCATGCTCTTTTGTGCGGTGGTGTCGAGCGGCAGCTTATCGCGGTAGCGAGCCAGCAATTCTGTGTGGTGCTCGATCGGGACGCTGCCGCCGTGCTCCTTCCAATCCACGCCGATGGTGCGCACGCAGTGCGGGCAGATCGAGACCATCTTCTTCACCCCGGCCTCGCGTATCTGTTCCAGGTTTCCCTGGGCCAGTTCGCCGAACAGATAATCGTTGCCCAGTCGCCGCACGGGATCGCCGTTGCACTTCTCCTGGCGCAAAACGCCGAAGCCGATACCCAGGTAACGCAGCACCTCGACCAGCGCCAGCAGAATCTTCCGGCCATTCGGGTCGTACGAGCCAAGGCATCCCATCCACAGGCAATATTCCTGGGTTCCGTCGAAGTAGGGCAGGCCGTTTTTCTCGATGAATTTTTCGCGTTCGGACGACGGGAAGCCCAGCGCATTGCTGTGGCGCTCGAGCGTGTTGAACAGCTCGCCGCCATGACTGTTGTCCCACTTGCCGGTATTCACCGCGCCGCGTCGCAGACCCACGATCAACGGCAGGTGCTGGATGCCCACCGGGCACTGGAACTCGCAGGCCCCGCACGTGGTGCACTGGAAAGCCGCTTCCATGGAAAGGTGCTTGCCCAGCAGCCGTTCGCTGCTCTGCGGCCCGAACTCTTTCAGGTAATGCCGGGTGCCCAAAATGATCTCTTTGGGATCCAGAATCTTTCCGGTGTTGTTGGCCGGGCAGTGTTCGGTGCAGCGGCCGCACTCGACGCAGGTGTAGGCCTGTAGGCTGGCGAGCCGGGTCAGATCCTTGCCGGTGTCGAGGCCGAAATCCTCGTCGCCCACCAGCGGCGGGATGCGGCTGAAGCCGTCGCGCTCCAGAAACACCGTTAACGGGCTCAGCACGAGGTGCATGTGCTTGGTGCCGGGTATCAGCGGGAGGAAAAAAAGGAGCATCAGCGTGTGCGCCCACCACACCGTCCAAGCCGCCACGCTGCCTTCCGGCACCCAGAACCTGGCCAGGTAGGTGATCATCAACGCGAAAATCAGGAAAGCGATCAGGCCAGATTCCGGAGACAACGGCTCGAGCCATTTCGGCCGGAGGACGAACCGGCGGAAGGCCAGCCCCGCGATCGAGATGGCCACGGCCACGGCGAACACGCCGGCAAACAGGAAATAAAAACGCGAGAAGCCGCCATCGGACAGGAAGCCCACGCCGAATCCTTCGGCGAAGTGGTTGAGCGTCACCAGGGCGAAAACGCAGAAGCCCCAGAACACAAAGGCATGCGCCAGGCCGGGCAGCGGCCTCTGAGCAATCACCAGTCCCTGTGCGGCCACCTCCCAGAGCACTTTACGGATGCGCGGGCCAATGGGCCGCAGTTGGAAGTCGGCGTCCGGCTTCGAGGCCAAGATCGTGCGCACCGCTGCGCCGAACTTCCGCCAAAACAGAAACAGCGAAACGCAGATGGCAACGAGCAGGACGACTCGTCCCGGCCAGTTCATACAGAATGTCTCCAGATGACCCCGACAGTCTAACGTAGCCGCAGTTCCGGATGCACTAGCGCATCCGCCTGAATCCCGCGAACCGCGTGCACTGCAGGACCTGCGACATTCAGGATCCCTACCAGATCATGACCTGCGTTCCGCCCGAGGGCGGCGGCCCGAATTACGACGGGATGTAAAGAAGGCACTTACCAATTAGCAGGTCGCACTTTAGCTTTGGTTTCGCCGGGAGCCACCTCAATGGCGGAAGCCGCGCCCTTGATGGCCAAGAGCGAAAGGCGAAAGGCTAAAAGCCAAAAGCGAAAGGCAGCCAGCTAAGGACTGGTTCCCCTTCCCGACCGGGTATATACTGCTCCCGATACTTTGGCAGTAACCCGGCTATCACCCGGCACGGGGCACATTCTAATTTTTATACAGCTCCGTGAATCGAACGCTGGCGCAGGGCTCTTAGTATCATTCGCCCCTGGACGACCGGCGGGGGGGCAGGAATCGCTCGAGCGGTGCCTTCCCCGAGAGAGGTCTTGCTCGTGGACGTCGTACTCATACGCATTTTGTTTGTCCTCATTGTCGGTGTCATCTGCTTTCTCATTCATCCGTTTAACCTGGCCAGGCTTGATGCCGCCGTCGGTCTGTTGATCGGCATCGCCATCGTCGTGTTCGAGTGGAGGTTGCGCGCGATGAGCCTGAAGCGCCTGATTGGAGCCGCCATCGGCAGCGTGCTCGGCATCATTGGCGCTTATCTTTTCGCGCTCGTCATTCGCAACAGCATCTCTCCCAGCCCTATCCAAAGTTTCCTGCAGATCATGGTCATGATGGTCATGGCCTACGTGGGATTGACGGTCGGCGCCAACAAAGGCGACCTGCTCAATCTGGCGGCGCTCGGCGGCATATTCGGCGGCGAAAAGTCGGGCAAGAAGAGTTACAAGATCCTGGACACCAGCGTCATTATTGACGGCCGCATCGCCGACATCGCCGAGACCGGCTTCCTCGACGGCCTGATTGTGATCCCGCAGTTCGTGCTCCGCGAATTGCAACTGGTGGCCGATTCCGCCGACTCGCTCAAACGCAATCGCGGCCGCCGCGGCCTCGACATCCTGCAGCGTCTCCAGAAAACGGCTTCGGTCCAAATCCAGATCGTGGAAGACGACTTCCCCACCGTCCGCGAAGTCGATATGAAGCTCATCGAACTGGCCAAGCTGTATGAAGGCAAGATCCTCACCAACGACTTCAACCTCAACAAAGTCGCCCAGTTGCAGGGCGTGGCCGTGCTCAACATCAACGAGCTGGCCAATTCGCTCAAGCCCATCGTTCTACCCGGCGAAGCGATGCGGGTATTCATCCTGAAGGAAGGAAAAGAGTACAACCAGGGCGTCGCCTATCTCGATGACGGCACCATGGTGGTCGTTGATAACGCGCGCAAGATGATTGGCAAGACCATCGACATCTCGGTGACCTCGGTCCTGCAAACCACCGCGGGCAAGATGATCTTTGGCAAGTGGGACGAGCGCGGGATGGGCCGCCATGACTCCAAAGGAACATCGCCGCCTCCAGTGGTCGTGCCTCCGGCGACAGCAACCAGTGGAGCGCCTTCCGACCCGGCAAAAAAGCCCACGCCGGCGGTGGCCGACCGCGCCGCCGACTAGACACTTTAGCGATGTCGTGTTAGAGACGGGGCCTGCCCCGTCTCACTGTGCGGCGGGAGCCGCGGCAAGCCGCGTCTCTACGGGAAAAAGCCCAAGACCTGTACTATACTGATCGCCCCTATGAAGGTGTTTGTCATTGTTCCAGCGGCCGGACTGGGCACGCGCATGGCCCCGCCCTCGAGCGCCAAGTCGGCAGAAAGGTCCAGAAAAAGAGCGCCTACCAAACAGTTCAAAGAACTGGGCGGCGTGCCCATTCTTGTCCACACGCTGCGTAAGTTCGCCGCCGCCCCTGCCGTCTACGAAATCATCGTCGCTCTACGCAAAGACGAAATTGCCGGCTTTCGCACCCAGGTCGAAAAACAGTACCCGGAAATCTTGAGCAAGCGCCTGCAGATGGTCGAAGGCGGCGAGCATCGCCAGGACTCGGTGGCGAGCGCTCTGGCCCGTACCGCGGCCGATCCGGAAGACATCGTCCTGGTGCACGATGCGGTTCGCCCTTTTGTTACGCCCGAAATCATCGGCAAAGTGATCGAAGCCGCGCACAAACGTGGAGCTGCCATCGCGGGCTGGCCCGCCGGAGACACGGTGAAACAGGTGGAACGAACCGCGTACGGCGCACTCATCAAAGCCACCATCCCGCGCGCGAGCATCGTGATGGCGCAAACCCCGCAGGGCTTTCGCTACGACATCCTGAAGAAAGCCTTTGATGACGCCGTCGCCGACGGCTTCCTCGGTACCGACGAGGCTTCCCTGATCGAGCGCGCCGGCCTGCCGGTCGTAGTCGTAATGGGCTCGCCGCGCAATATAAAAATCACGACGCCAGCCGATATGGAACTCGCGGAGTTCTATCTGAAACACGAAGACGGGATCAGACCTTGAAACCTGAAATGCGGAAACCCGAACTGCGCATCGGCTACGGTTGGGACTCGCACGAATTCAAGCCCGGCATTCCGCTCAAAATCGGTGGCGTGACTCTGCCGCACGACCAAGGTCTCGGCGGCCATTCCGACGGCGACGTTCTGCTGCATGCGATCACCGACGCGCTGCTCGGCGCCATCGCCGGCCCTGACATTGGATCGCTGTTTCCGCCTTCCGATCCGCAGTGGAAAAACGCCGACTCCGCCGTGTTTCTGCAAGAAGCATTGAAGCGCGTCAAGACCGCAGGCTACGAACTCGTGAACCTGGATTCCACGATGATCCTGTCCGCTCCAAAAATCGGCCCGCATGCCGACGCGATTCGGGAACACGTCGCCGAGTTGTGCGGAATCTCCGCGGACTGTGTCGGTATCAAAGCAAAAACGCCGGAAGGCATGGGCACCGACAACGCCGTGATTGCGCATGCGGCGGTTCTGTTGAAGCGCACTGCCAGAGATGGCACTGACGATTCATGCGATGTTTTAACGGTGATTGAGTCCCGGCGCGTGTGAGGAGTTCGTGTGGGGACGGGCGCCCTCGCCCGTCCAAGCCGAGCGCAGCTCGGTAGCGGCCAGTGGTCGCAGCGACTCTGGATTCGCTGAGCGACTAGCTGCTGGCAGACTCAACATCCCCCGCCAACTCCGCATGCTTGACTCGCGCAGCCTCAATAAATGCGCGGAAAATTGCGCGTGCCGACTCTGCCAGCTCCGGCCCATCGTTCACACTCCGCTCCGGATGCCACTGCACCGCCAGCACAAAATGTCCGGGAGCGGTTCCTTCCAGCGCTTCGATGATTCCATCTTCGGCGGACCGCGCCACCACGCGCAACCCATCGCCCACTGCGTCCGCCGACTGATGATGCGAAGAATTCACGGCCACCGTCTTGCTCGCGCCCACAATCTCCGCCAGTTGCGATTCCGGCTCGATCATTACCGTGTGCGCTTTCGCCACCGCCCGTCCCGAGCTGTGGTTGATCGCGGACTCGATGTGCTGCACCAGCGACCCTGACCGGTACACATTCAACGATTGCAGTCCGTAGCAGATGCCGAGCACGGGCTTATGCATGTGGTAGGCATCCTGCAGCAGCAATTCGTCCACCATGTCTCGTTTGGCGTCTGCGGGCGCCGTCTTCTCGTGGCGATCTGCGCTGTACTTTTGCGGATCGAGGTCGGCCCGGCTGCCGGGCAGGAGGACGGCGTCGCAACGTTCGATCTGCTTCCTTACCTCAGCGGGTGTCTGATCCAATTCGATGCGCACCGGCACTCCACCGGCCCCGCGCACGGCTTCTTCATACTGCGGCAGCGCGCGCTCGGCATACTCGCGATCGCCGGAATGCGGCACAGGAATGGCAATACGCGGCGCGGTCGTTTTCGGCTCAACCATGTTCGGCTCACCCATGTTCAACTCACCCATGTTCAACTCACGCGCTCGATCCCGGCCAGCGCCTTCTGCTGCCGGTAGTGCCGAATTTCCATCAGCAGCAACAGCACGAAGACGATCGCGCCCACGGTGATCGCGAACGGAAACGCGATGTGCCGGTAGGCGAACGTCAGGTTGGGCGCGACGTGCTTCACCTGCGAGTACACCACTGTCCCCAGAATGCTCAGCAGCAGCGCGACCGCAAACGACAGCAGGGTCAACAGAAACGTCATCGCGAATACGCGCACCGGAATTCCAGTCCAGCGCGGCCCGCCCGAACTCGTTTTCCCCATGCTTCTAAGCTACACCATCGGTCCAGGGCATTAGCCACGCGGCGGCGGCGACACGGGCATGTCTCAAAGTGCAGGCCAATCACACTGGAACCGGTCAAGAGTTGCCTCATTGCACCGATAGTCCTGTTTGGGCGGCATTTTAATCTGGAGGTGTATTTTGGCTGTGAACGCACTACTTTCGCATGGGCGCCGGCGGAGCCGGCTCGGTTTCCTGCTGCTGGTCCTCTGCATGGGGTTCGCGGTCAGTTCGACGACACCGTCACACGCACAGGCACTGGGGTGGGAGGGAGAGACCGGCCTATTCGTGACTCCGTTGGCCTACACCGCATCCTCTGAAACCCAGAAATTCCATCCCGTCGTGGCGTATCACTATATCAATGGCGGCCCGGTCATCGGTTCCACGAGGTCTCGATCGAGCTCGGGATCGGTAAGCGATTCGAATTTGGTTACACGCATGAATTTCATACTTTCGGGAGTTATATGACTACCCTTGGTCAACCTGTTGGTCTGAGCGCGCTTTGGCAAAACGGCTTTGACATTTTCAACGGCAAGGTTAATCTGGTGCCCGAGAACTATGGGAAAACGAAATGGGTTCCGGCGATCTCGGCGGGATTCATTGCCCGGCCCAACGTGCGCAACGTCGGCAACCTTCTAGAACAATTGTTAAACAATCCCCTAACGGTGGGCGGCAAAGCGAATGCGGACTTCTATGTAGTTGCGTCCAAATTTGTCCCGACAAAGCATGTGCCGCTCGTGCTGAGCGCCGGGGTTCGGGAAACCGACGCCGAGCTCTGGGGCATGGGCGGAAACGCTCCCAATTGGCAAGCGCGCGCTTTTGGCGCTGTCGCATTCGTCTTCAAGGGGCCTGGCAAGAGCACGATCGTCGTTGGCTCGGAAGTGGCGCAGCAACCTCATCATCCCTACGAGTTCGCCCCTGGCGATCCACTAGGACTAATTGTCAATATCCCCACGACGCTTACGTACTACGCGCGTTTCGTTCCGACCTCGAAGTACAAACTGAACTTCGACTTCGGCGTTGCCCAGGTCGCTGGCAACGTCAGCACCGTGATTCCTAGTCTCCAGGCCCGCCACCAGGTTGGGCTTCAGATGTCGTACGGTTTTTGATGAACACGGGCGGCGGCGAACGCCGCACCAGTTCGATCATCTCCCGCCGGGTACCCGTGCCTCGCGGTTTTTGAGACACGGAATTCCACCAGTTCGGCTTCGTCTATGCTGCGCTCAGGCGCCGTACTGGCCTAAACCGTCGAACGGGTTGAATACCGCTCCGAACTTGGTCGCTGAGCGCTACCAAGTCTACTCGCCCGCAAGGAGCCGACTCGGTTATCTCATCGGCTAAGTACTCAAGATGAAGATTCGACCTCCGGCCGCGTAAAACTCGAGTCCACTCCGGTGCTGTCCTTCCGGCGGCCAACTTTTCCAAAGCCGCGAAAAGTGGGGCGCCCATTTTTCTTCTTTGCCAACACTTAAAGAGCAACGCGCGCGCTATACTTTGGGGGGGCATACTTATGTGCGCTTTCCGTATACCCCAGGGCACATCCCCGAGGCCTACATGCCCAGGCAGCAACTGCCAGAGGTCAACTATGACGCGCTGGGTTCCGGTCTCGTCAAGAGACGAGGCCGCTCCGGCGTCTTCCTTCTGCTCATACTTCTCTTGGGTGGCGTACTTATTTTCTTCAGAGGCCGTCTCTCCCGGTTCGCGCATGTCCTCACTTCCGAACCGGCGACTGTGACAGAGAAAACATCAGAGGTTGAGAATCCTCGACCGCCAGTCCGGCAACCGAAACTCCAGCCCAAGAAACTCGCTGAGGCGGAGCTTCCGTCGACGGCCAACTCTGCAACGGATGAGCGGATCACTCGCCCGGTCATCTCCGTCGAGGTCATCTTTCCCGGAGGTCAGCGTCGGACTATTCACCCGCACAATGCAACCGTCAATGTGGGAGGCTCGACTACGGCAACATCGGCGCAGACGCAATCTGCGGCAGCAGCCGCGACCACTGTGAACGCCGCCGAACATGAACAAGCTTCAGCCGGCTCCTTGGAGATCCTCTATCGTCCTTCGGAACCGATCTATCCACGCCTGGCGGAGCAGATGAAGATCGGGGGATCTGTGACGCTTCAGGTGAATATCGACAAGGATGGAAACGTCGTGAGCACTCAGGTGCTGAGCGGTCCCGAAATCCTGGCCACCGCCGCTCGAGAAGCTGTTCGACAGTGGCGCTTTCGGCCGCGCTACAAAAATGGCGTGCCCATCGAAACGGAAGCTCATATCGTAGTGGACTTCACGATTTCTTCGCGGTAGGCTTCTGGCGGGTCAGTGATTCGCGGCGGTATCTCGTAGATCCCTCGACTTCGCCCGGGATCGCCGGGAGACGACTTAAAAGCCCCGCCCTCTAGCACAGAACGCGAAAAGGGCAGAGCACCTCGAGAATAAGATTGCGGAGGAAAGGCTGGGCCCGCCCCCGCGGCCCGTTCGAACCAATTTTGCCAATGCTTCTAAGCCGCACCACCGGTCCAGACCATCGCGACTGCCCCTGAATCTGCACATCAACCTTCAGCAAAAGGGTTCTCGTCCGCGCTGCGCCCATAGATCACCGGAACGGGAACATCCAGTAATCGCAGATAGACCGAGAGTTGGCCGCGATGGTGGTACCAGTGGTTCAGCATGATCGACCGCAACACGTTAATCCGAGGTTTGGTGAAAATCTCCTTGTCTTTGAAAATCTTCGCCGTGAGGATTGAATCTCGAGTTGCGCGGTGAAACGGGGCTCCCGCGCAAACGACTACGCTACAATACCGTCATGTCGCAAACCGCCTCGGCGATCGTCCGCAGCCCCGCGGAGATCGTGCGAAACAGCCCGGTTTCACAGGCTCCGAATGGCATCTGCTACGCCCGCTCGGGCGAGATTGCCATTGCCGACAACGATCTCGACCGCATGATTTCCGCCGTGCCCGTGCCGGTGGCCGCCGCCCTCATCCGCAAGGCGTACTACTTCGTGCCGCTTACCGTGACCCAGGGCGATGAGACCGTCATTGCCGACCGCTACGACGTTGCGCTCAGCGACAACGCAGTTTGCCATCGCAACCTGAATCTCGGCGATGCGCAGTGCGTTTTCATCTCGACCCGCTTGATGGACGATAAATTTTCGGTGGCGTTCGAGTTCTACATCAACGTCGGGCACGCGCTGGTCGAACGCGCCGGCGTGTCCCAGAATTTCGCCGACTTGGCCTGGCAGCAAGTGGAGTCCGGAGTGCGCGGCGAAACTTCACTCGACGCATGGGAGGCGCGCAAGCTGGCCACTGCCCACGGTCCCGACGCGGAGAAATTCAAGAACGAATATCTTGCCGCCAGCTTCGCGGATGCGATTTCGATCTACCTGCTCTCGCTCTACCTCGACGTCGATTATCACGATCTTCGCGAGCGCGACTATCCGCTGCTGGCGCCGGCTCCGATGGCGGAGCGCCTGCGCAAGATTGCCGAAATCTTTCCCCCGAATCCCGGATTCGAATTCAACATTTACTATCGGCGCCGCGCCTAACCAAAGAAAACAACCCAGGGGCCGGGTGTGGGACCAGCCCCTGTTCTACGAGCTCACCTCGTCAAAACGGCGGGGTAAGCCCGGTATAGTCGCCCACGGCTTTGGCGTCGTAGGGCGAGTTGAGTCCTCCGTCGGCGACGTTCTCGGCGTTGTAACCGAGGGCGCCGAGTTTGCCCCAGGTGCGCACGATGTGCTTGGCGTGGTTCACCTCGATGACGCGGTGGTTGTATTGATCGCTGATCAGGGTGTGACCGCTCCTAAGGCGCACGGCGCGCGTGGGCAGTGGGCCAGTGCCTCGCGCCAGGGTGCAGCCTGCACCGTGACAGGTGAAGTACTCCCACACAACCTTCTGATCCTCATCGATCTCGACGATGCGGCTGTGATTCGAATCCGTGATAAGCGTGTGGCCGTTCTTTAGCCGGCTGGCAAAAGCGACACCACTGACCGGATCGTTGATTGTCGGGTCGCCGCTGCCGTATTGCCAGACAATATCGCCGCCAAGCGGGAGCGTGCGTGTGACCTCTAGGGCGCGGTTGTTATTTTCGTCGCAGATAAGAATGTGACCGTTCTCCAGAAGCTCGGCGCAGTTCGGGTTGTTGAGCTGATTGGGACCGTTGCCGGAGACGCCCGTGGTGCCATATTGCCAGACGATTCCCTTGGTTGCGACATCGACCTCGATGATTCGCTCGTTCGCCTGATCGGTGATCAGCACGTGGCGATTGGGAAGCCAGGTGTTTTGTACGGGAACGTTGAGTTGATTGGGGCCACTACCAGTGACGCCAAACGTCCCATATTGCCAAACAATTTGTCCACCGCGGTCGACTAATAGGACGCGGTTGTCGGGGCAGCCGCTGGGATTGGTGCAGTTGGGGGCTTCGGGCTGACCGCCGGGGGTTCCAGTGCCAGCCATCAATGTCAGCTCTCCGACGCGCTGCGCGTCATTGGTGCCGATGATGGACGCGGGCGAGAAATCGGCCGGACCCAGGCCAAAATGCCAGACAATGTTGCCGCGACGGTCGACTTCAATCACACGATTGTTGAATTGATCGGCAATCAGGATATTGTCGCGAGAATTGAATTGGCCCTCTTGCGCCGTAGCGGCCACCGCGCAAGCCAGCACGACCGCAACCAGAGCGGTGCAAAAAAGGGTCTTGATGGGAAGTTTCATGGGCATCCTCCAGTAAAAGGCGGGCCGTTGCCTCTAGAACCCCACCGGCCCCGCATAGCGAGAAATCTAGACTCCAGCCCCTGCCAAGTTGTCAGAGAGCTGTCGGAGAATTGTCATTTTCTTGTCAAATTTGAGGTGGAGAATCCCCGCCGTGCGAGACACAATTCACCACGGAGACACAGAGTCATAGAACAGAGTCACAGAGAAAACCCAAGAAAGAACAACGGTTCTCTCCCGGGTGATCGGGCCATCGGGTGATCGGGCCATCGAAAAACCATGGGAACCTGGTTTCGATCACCCGATGACCCGATGGCCCGATTACCCGATCTCTCTCTGCCTCCGTGATGCCCGCACGTAAATGCCCTTGGCGGTCCCCGAGCTGACGGCTTATGCTGAAGTGGATTGAAAGGCTCAGGTTCCGTTTGCAAATGATTTCGCTTCGTCTCTACACACTCGCGCTGGGAACGATTGGCCTGGCCCTCGCCTATGCCCTGCTGCGCCGCAAATCCAAGAACGCGGTCGACGTCGAGCTCGAACGCCGCACCTGGCTGAATACGGTCGGGCGCATCACCGATGGCACGGTGATTGATGTCCAGGAAATCACGAACGCGAACCGCCCCGCCACCATGCTGATTTACCAGTATGACGTAGCCGGCGTTTCCTATGAGGCCTCACAGGACGTGACCTATCTGCGGCAGTGGATCAATCTACATTCCTGCCGGC
>Ga0209117_1000506_pt1 | contig 15844 bp, 11 predicted proteins | sample BlaSpr_A8_OM2_M2_FD_187978 | JGI IMG/M metagenome (GOLD analysis project Ga0209117, IMG submission 187978) | Forest soil microbial communities from Thunder Bay, Ontario, Canada - Black Spruce, Ontario site 2_A8_OM2_M2 (SPAdes) (version 2) | ecosystem: Environmental > Terrestrial > Soil > Boreal...
CGCGATGTCCAATGCCAGCGGAACATTAAACTCCCTGGCGGCATCCAGCGTGCTGGATTTTTCGCGGTTGCGCGGGCGCGCCACCGACGGCCAAAAATTTTTGCGGCTTTCGCAGCGCATGACTTTGGTTTGGGGAATAGTGCTAATGGCATTTGGATTGGTCAAATGGGGGCCGCTGCTTGAAGCGGGATTGACGGTCGCCGCCCTGCCATCGGGCAGCTTGCTGGGACTTTTCTTGCTCGGCACTTTCGACCGCGCAGCGAATGCTCCTGGAGCTTTGGCGGGGATGTTCGTGGGACTCGCTACGGTGCTGTCCGTTTTTATGTACACGCACGTTGCGTTTACCTGGTATGTACTGATCGGAGCGGTCACGACGTTTTTATTTGGCGCAATAGTAAGTCGTCTCAATAAGCATTTTTTAGCGAGCGACGGATCGATGCGAGAAAACTCTTGAGCGAAAATCGGCTTGGACTGGTGCGCGGCCTGGGTGCCTGGGCTTCCGTCGCGATTGTTGTCGGCACCATGATCGGCACGGGAATTTTTCTCAAGCCCGCTGAAATGGCGCGCGAAGGGCGCACGGTTTCCGTGGTTTTTGCCGCGTGGATCGTGGGCGCAATACTTTCGTTATTTGGCGCGCTTTCTTTCGCGGAGTTAGGTGCCGCGATTCCAGAAGCTGGCGGCGAATATGCCTACTTGCGCAAAGCCTTCGGCCCAGCATGGGGATTTCTTTTCGGCTGGATGCACTCGATCGTAGGAAGGCCCGCTTCCGCGGCGTCAATTGCCGCAGGCATGATGCGATTCGTCGGATTTCTTTTGCCGGCGGTTGCGACTCCGCTTTTCACCATACATATCGCGCTTCCCGGAATTGCCACGTGGATCAAGCCCTATGATTTTGTTTTTACCTGTGCGCAACCGCTGGCAGCGTTCTGGCTGCTGGTAATGACCGGAGTAAATTATCTCGGCGTGCGGCTGGGTGGCGGCGTGCAAGTTTTTTTGACTTCCATCAAAGTGGTTTCCGTCGTAATCGTGATTGGCGTGGCTTTTTTTTCTCCTACACCTACTACGCATGCCGCAAATCCCGTGTGGCCCCTGGCCTTCGACGGCAGCCTGCTCGCGGCGTTTTTAGCCGCTCTGGCGGCCGCGCTGTGGGCTTATGACGGTTGGGAAGATTTGAACCTGGTTGGATCCGAAGTGCAAAATCCGGAGCGCAACTTTCCGCGCGCGCTCGTTGGCGGCGTCGCCTTTGTAGCGCTTATCTATTTGCTATTCAGTGCCGCGTGTCTACAAGTGCTTCCGTTTGAAAACGTCGCTGCCTCAGCGCACATCGCCTCGGACGTGGTGCAACGAGTTTCGGGAAGCAGCGCGGCAGCGTGGATCACGGTGGCGATGGCTATCTCCGCCCTTGGTTCCATGAATTCGTCAATTCTGAGTGGCGCGCGCGTACCGTACGCCATGGCGCGAGACGGAATCTTTTTCAGAATTGCAGGCGGAATTCATCCTAAATATCGCACTCCCGGGCGCGCGCTAATTTTTCAGTGCGCGCTGGCAAGCTTGATGGCGCTGAGTGGAACATTTGAAGAATTGACCAATCTTTTTATTTTTGCAGGTTGGATATTTTATGGTCTCGCCGTGGTGGCGTTGTTCCGCTTGAGGAAAACGCAGCCGCAGATGCCGCGGCCTTATCGTTGCTGGGGCTACCCTTGGGTACCAGGCGTTTTTGTCGCCGGCTCATTAGCACTGACGGTGAGCATCTGGCTGCAGCGGCCGGGCCGATCTTCCATTGGCTTGCTGTTGATTCTCGCGGGAGTTCCGTTCTACAGGCGGTGGGCCTCCAGGCAAACTCACCAAGGAAGCTAGAAACTTTTTGGCTTACAGCGCTGCCGCTCGCGTCTTTGTCGCGACATCAACGTGCAAAAAAGCGTCTTGTACTGGCGGCGCAACTTCCGCGCTGGCGTGGAATAAATGTGCGAGTGTCTCGGTTCCGGCAATCAGTCTCGGCCCGGGGCGCGAAAAATAACTGTTGGCATTGAGTGCATAAACATGATCGTTGCGCACCGCTGGAACAGAACTCCACTCAGCGGGAAAAGCCAACGTTCTGTATTCGTCGAGCGCTTGTTGCGCATCATATCCGCACGGTGCGATCAGCAAAAAGTCTGGCGCAGCTTCGATCACGTTCTCGACCAAGACGCGGAATGATGGCGTGCGGACACGACCCAGAACGTCATCCCCGCCGGCACAATGAATCATTTCTGGTACCCAGTGGCCGCCAACATAAAAAGGTTGCAGCCATTCCAGTAAGGCAACGCGCGGACGCCTGGACATGTTGCAAGTCGCGATTTCAATTGCCCCTAGTTTCTCTCCGATGCTGCGCAGCAGCGCCTTGCCGCGCGGACCTCGGCCCGTTTCTTCCGCGACCCAAAGAATATCGCGCCAAACATCGCCAAGATCTTGCGGGTTCAGGCAAAGTACTTCGGGCCGTTTCTCGAATCGCGCAAGAGCGGCGGCAAGATCATCGGGCGACGCGGCGCATACGTGGCAAAGATCCTGCGTAATGATCAAGTCGGGTTGCAAATTTTCCAGCATGTCCGCATCAACGGCGTAGAGGCTTTCGCCGCGTGAAACGTATTCGCTAACGAGAGTATCGATTTCTAAAGGCGAAGCGTCATGCGGAATGCGCGAGTGAATCACTACGTTTTTGGTTTTGGCACGCGGCGGATAATCGCATTCATGGCTGACTCCGACGATTTCGCTGTCGAAGCCCAGAGCAAATAATATTTCCGTGGCGGAGGGCAGCAGAGAGACGATGCGCATTCGGGAAAGGTATCACAAATCGCACTCCCAGTCTGAATGCGAATGCGGCCGCAGAACTTCTTCAACGTTTGCGTAACTCTGCTCTATTTGTAAAGAAAGTATTTCCGCCGGATTTTCTCGAATGCCGCTAGATCGGACGACCAACCTGCAACGATCTCGGGAGGAGGAACTCCCGTTTGCAATTGCTTTACGGTTGCGTCATTACCCAGCAGAAGAAGAATTTTAGAGACATCAAATTGCGCCGGGTACTGTTTGAGAAGAAACGCGGCAATTTCCAGGCCCATTCTCATGGAGCGCAAAGCCTGGCGATCCGTCACACGGATGGAAACGCCCCCGCATCGTTGTCCTGCGTGCAAACCGGACACGGGAATGAAGGGCTGATTAGAAAAATGGACGCCAGGTAGAGCGCGTGCGTTCAATGCTGATGCGACTACTTCGCCATCGATCCAGGGAGCGCCGAATTCCTCGAAGGGAGCTTCCGTGCCGCGGCCAACGGAAACTCCCGCATTTTGCAAAATTTCGAGGCCAGGATAAAGCAATGCGCCTTTTTGCGTGCGCAAATTGGGCGAAGGTGGAACCCAGCGCAGGCCGGTGCTGTCGAAAAAATAAGTGCGGCGCCAGTTCTTCATTGGGATTACGTGCAAGTCGCACTGAATGTTATTTTCCACGTTAAAGAGTTGAGCCAGTTCTCCGATGGTGAGGCCGTAACGGACGGGAAGCGGATAGTAGGCGGTGAAGCTGGTCTTATCCGCATCCAACATCGGTCCTTCCACAATTTCGCCGCCAAGCGGATTGGGTCGATCCAATACATAGAAAGCAATTTTGCGCCGCGCGGCTTCTTCCATGCAGTAGGCCATGGTCGTCGTGTAGGTGTAGAAACGAACGCCCGCGTCTTGTACGTCAAAAACCAGCGCATCAATACCCTTCAGCATTTCATCGGTCGGCCGAAGCGTGTCTCCGTAAAGGCTAAATACCGGCAGCCCCGTCGAGGGATCTTTTGACGAAGAGATTTTTTCGTCGTTGCGTCCGGCTAGACCATGTTCCGGACTGAAAAGTGCGACCAGTTGTACGCCGGGCGCGCGCGCCAACAGTGACGCCGTGGATCGCTCCTGCGAATCGAGACCGGTGTGATTGGTAATTAAGCCAACGTGTTTTCCTCGGAGTGGGGCGAATTTTTGCGCCTCCAACACGTCGATTCCACTTTGCACGCGTGAGGCGTGGTGCGCGCGAATACCGCTCCTGGACTTCGCAGACAGAGGAGCGGCCCAAAAAGCGGCCAGGCAAACTAGGGCGACATAGCAGCAATTCAGTTTCCCTCGCAAACTTTTCCCTCCCGTGTTCTGTTCAAGTCAATCATAGTGTGGAACATCGATTATTTCGCCGCGTTGTGAGGGGGATGTGCGTGTGCTATATACAGAACCAAGCCCCGTGCCGGAGGTGTGATTGAAGAATCGCAGCTGTTTGCTGATGCTTTCATTATTTTTTTATATGACTTCGGGGGCCCGTACGCAAAATCGCGAATCGGATACCAGACAAAAATCCGCGCAAAAACTATCGGACGAAAAAATGAGCACTCAGAAAAGACTGGCGTCGGACAAACTCTCTCCCGTAAGCAAGGCCTGGGTGGAAAATACTTTGCGCAAAATGACCTTGGACGAAAAAGTCGGCCAGATTATTTTCGCCACGTATCATGGAAGCCTTACGCCGACCGATTCCGCCGCGTACCGCCAAATGATGCACAACGTTGAAACCCTGCACGTGGGAGGATTCATCAACGTTACGCAGGGTTCTCCGCTGGGCATTCTAAAAAGCCAGGCGTATCCCACCGCGGTCCTGAATAATCAGTTGCAGACCAAGTCCAAATTGCCGCTCCTGGTCGGCGCTGATTTTGAGCGTGGCACCGCGATGCGGCTGGACGAGGGCACTTCGTTTCCTACGGCGATGGCGCTGGCGGCCGGCGGTGAAACCAAGGACGCCTACACCATGGGAAAAGTCACCGCACAGGAAGCGCGCGCGGTTGGCGTGCATTGGGTGTACGCGCCGGTTGCCGATGTAAATAATAATCCGGGCAATCCAATCATTAACACGCGATCGTTCGGCGAGAATCCCGAGAAGGTGGCGCAGTTCGTCACCGAATTTATTCGGGGAGTGCAGGAGAACGGCGGCCTGGCCACGGCTAAACATTTTCCTGGGCATGGAGACACGGCGTCCGATTCGCACATCGATCTGCCGGTGATTCACGCGGACCGCGAGCGTCTGGATAAATTGGAACTGGTACCGTTTCGCGCAGCGATTCGCGCGGGCGTGAGCAGCATCATGACCGGTCATTTGTCGGTGCCGTCGCTGGAGCCTGATCCGAATACGCCGGCGACTCTCTCGTCCAAAATTCTCACCGACACGCTACGTAAGCAACTTGGTTTTGAAGGACTCGTGGTTACCGATGCGATGGACATGGGCGGAATCACGGTGCGTTATGTGCCCGGTGAAGCCGCGGTGCGCGCGTTTCTTGCGGGCGCGGATGCTTTGTTGATGCCACCGGTGCCGGACGCGGCGTTTGAGGCGTTGCAAGCCGCGGTAAAGTCCAAGCGCATTTCGCGGGAACGGCTGGATGCATCGGTGCGGCGAATTATCGAGGCCAAGGCGCGGTTAGGTTTGAACAAAAGCCGGCTTGTGGATGTAAACGCGCTGAATTCGCATTTTGGCAGCGTGGCCGCGCAAGAAGCAGCGCAGGAAATTTCGGATCGCGGCATAACTCTTCTGCGCGACACCGGGAAGCGCCTGCCATTGGACGCGACCAAACCCACGCGCGCGCTGCTTGTCGCGCTGTACGCGGACCCGGAGCCGTTCCCCGGCGAAGATTTAGAGAGGCAGCTTCGCACCCGCGTGGATTCGTTAACTACCTTGCGCGCCGATACGCGCTTTGTTAAAGCAGAAAACCTTAAATTGCCCGCGGCGGATAGTTACGACATTGTGATCCTGGCATTGTTCGTCCGCGTGAGCGACCGCAAAGGGAATGTCGACATACCTGCTGACCAAGCGGCTTTGGCGGAACAAATTTACAAACAGGGTAAGCCAGTAGTCACCGTGGGTTTCGGAAGTCCATATTTAATTGAAAGCTTTCCGCAAGCCGCCACTTGGCTGGCAGCGTTTGGCATTAGCGATGTGGCGCAAATTTCCGTGGTGCGCGCGTTGTTCGGAGAAATTCCGGTGCGCGGGCGCCTGCCGGTGACGATTCCGGGCGTTGATCTAAAAGCGGGATTCGGCCTGGACGTTCCCGCGAAGCCGATGGCACTACAGCCGATGACTGCTAGCGACGAGGTGCGCCTTCAACCGGTCTTTCGTGAAGTAGAGCGGGCTATTGCGGACAAGGCATTTCCGGGCGCAACCCTGGCTGTGGGAATTAATGGAAACGTTTCCGTGCGTGCATTTGGAAAATTGAGTTACGACGCAAAAGCTCCGGCGGTCACGGCAGACACGATGTATGACATCGCTTCGCTGACGAAAGTGGTGGCAACCACCACACTGGTGGAAAAATTAGTTGAAGGCGATTTCCCTTCTCCGCTGAATTTGGACGCGCCGGTCGAGCGATATTTGCCGGAGTGGACATCGAGCGGAGGCCAACTGGATTGGCGGCGTCAGGTCACCGTGCGACATTTGCTGACGCATACTTCGGGGCTGCCCGCCTTCAAGGAATATTGGCGCACGTCAAAGAGCAAACAGGATACGCTGGACAAAATTTTTGCGGAACCTTTGGAATCGGCCCCTGGAACGAAGATGGTCTATTCAGACCTGGGAATTATTCTGATGGCGGAAATTGTGGAAAGGCTTACCGGCCGGCATCTGGACGACCTGGCGAAAGAATATATTTTTCAACCGCTCGGGATGCGCAATACCACTTACAATCCAGTAAAGAATCTTTGGCCGCGAATCGCGCCGACGGAAATCGATAACAATTTGCGCCACCGGCTGGTGCAGGGCGAAGTTCATGACGAAAATGCGTATGCGATGGGCGGCGTTTCAGGTCATGCCGGAATTTTCAGCACCGCGCCGGATCTTGCCGCGTTCTGCCAAATGCTGTTGAACGGCGGCGTATATCGGCACCATCGCATCGTCAAGCGTGGAACTATCGCGGAATTCACGGCGCCGCAATCGTTGGCGCAGAATACGCGCACGCTCGGCTGGGTGGTGCCGACCGAAGGCTCGTCGAGCGGGCATTATTTTTCGGGGCACAGTTATGGGCACACCGGGTTCACGGGAACATCGATCTGGATCGATCCGGACCGGCAAATTTTTGTTGTGTTTTTAACCAACCGCGTGAACCCCACCAGAGAAAATCAAAAGCTGGGTGATGTGCGACCGCTGGTACACGACGCGGTGATGAAGGCTCTCGGATTCGCTAACTAGATCAACTGTTGCTGCAGGTCGACAGTGGCTTGGGTGAGATCAGCGGGACGCCCTAAATCACGCCAATAATATTCGTCAGCCCGGAAGCCGAGAATTTTTTGGCCCTGGACACTGATACGAAGATACTCAGGAATGATGGAGAAAACGCCTTCTTCGCGGAGCATGGGCAACAATCGCGGAGAGATGATGTGCACGCCGGAAAAAGCGAGCGCCTGAAGAGGTTGCGACGCGATTAGATTCGTAATCGGCCCCGTATCCTCGCCGGCAACCCTGCGGCCACAGAGTTCGAGCTGTTCATTGAAAAGGAGAAGGCGAGAGGATTCGCGCGATTGTACAGCCAATGTCGCGAGGGCCTGGTGTTCACGGTGGAATTCCAGCATGCGGCGGAGGTCGATGGAGCTGAGAACATCGACATTATGTAGAAAGAAAGGCTCGTCGAGACGGCGAGGATCCTCAAGGAAAAACCAAGCGGCTTTTTTCAATCCTCCGCCGGTGTCCAGCAGGATTTCTTCGCGTGAAATTTCGATGCGCATGCCAAAATTGTTGTTTGCTTTCAAATAGTCGACGACCATGTCGGCGAAGTGATGGACGTTGATGATTGCTTCAGTAACGCCAAACGTTCGCAGACGTGAGAGCGTGATTTCGAGCAGTGTGCGTCCGGCGATTTCGACCAGGGCCTTAGGGCGCGTATCAGTAAGCGGCTGCAAGCGGGTACCGCGACCCGCCGCGAGGATCATGGCCTTCATTCGGGGGCCTTCGTTCGGAGGCCTTCATTCGGGGCCTTCATTCGAGGGCCCTCATTTGGGCCCTACGGCCATCTTTTCGAGTTCGAGATGGCGCACCACGACTTCCACACCGTTTCTGCCGCGCAAACGTTTTGCCAATTGCTCAGCCAGATAAACCGACCGGTGCTGCCCGCCGGTACACCCGAACGAAACCATTAAATTCTTGAAGCCGCGTTGCTGATAGGTGTTGACGCTGGCATCCACCAACGACAACACGCATGCAAAAAACTGGTGGACGCTCTCTTGCTGCTGCAAGTACTCAATCACCGCGGCATCCCGGCCGGTCAAAGATTTGAACCGTTCTTCGCGTCCGGGATTCGGCAGGCTGCGGCCATCGAATACAAAACCACCGCCATTTCCAGATTCGTCCTTGGGCAATTCATGGTGGAATGAAAAACTAAAAACGCGGACCACCAGATTATCCGCTTCGCCGGCCAAGCTCTGTAATTTCTCCGAAGCGAGCATGCCGTTGAAGGCCGCCATCAGCGCGGGCAGCTCAACGGGCAAGGTGACGTTGTGCAGCAGCCAGCGTAGATTCTTCAGGGCGTAAGGAACGCTCTGAAGGAAATGAGCCTTGCGCTCGTAAAAGCCGCGAAAACCATAAGCACCCAACGCTTGCAGGATGCGGACGTAGACATATGCGTAGTAGTAGCGCATGAATTCCTCGCGGTCCAACTTGATGAAACGCGCGAGCGCATCGAGGTAGTGATCGAGCAATTGCTGGCGCAATTCGGGGGGCAAGTCCGCCTTGGCGTCGTACAAAAGCGAGGCAATGTCATATTGAAGCGCGCCTTTTCGGCCGCCCTGGTAATCCAGAAAAAAAGGCTGCTCATCGCGCAACATGATGTTGCGAGACTGAAAATCACGATAAAGAAAATAATCGCAGCGGGCGTTGAGCAGAAAATCCGTGAGGCGGCCGAAATCATTTTCCAAAGCTTGTTCGCTAAAAGGAATACCAGCCAGGCGAAGAAAATAATATTTGAAGTAGTTCAGGTCCCAGGCAATCGACTGGCGATCGAAACTCGCTATGGGATAACAAACGCTGTAGTCCAAATCGCTGCCGGCTTCCACCTGGAAGCGCGGCAACACTTCAACTACCTTGCGATAGGCGTCAACAGTAGGGCGAGCAATGCTGACGCCGGTGCGGTTCCTGGAAAGAAATTCGAAAAGTGACGTGTCTCCAAAATCTTCTTCCAGGTACGCGCCCGCACTGAGTTCCTCGCCATAAATTTCCGGTACCGGCAGGCCGTGCCGCCGAAAATGACGGGAGAATTCGAGGAAGGCTACATTTTCTTCGCGAACGTTATACAAAATCCCAATGGCGCTGGATTTTGCATTGGACAGCCGGATGATCTTGCGGCCTGAGCCGCCAAGTTCGCCCTGAAGCGGCACTACGCTCTCCGGCGGTGCATGAAAATGCTGCTCAAAAAGTTTTTTAAGAACGTCCATAAACGTTTCCGACCATCCCGGCGCGGCCGCGATAAAGCAAACGTTTCCATCATATCTCGATTCAAGAGGAGGAAATTTTAGCCGTTGGGCGGGATGTCGTTCGCGTAAACGACGGCAAGATTTTCGGATTACACTTTGCAGCGCTGCAAAACGGAAGGGTACAGATATAATGCCAACGTACTCGAAAGTGTGAAACCCAAAAAGATGGAAAGACGCTTAACGGAACAACGCAACGCCGCCTCCCGCAATCTCGACCGAATGTCCTCGCTGGAAATTATTACCTTGATGAATCGCGAAGACCGCAAAGTAGCCGTCGCGGTGAAACGGGAATTGCCGGCAATTGCCCGGGCGGTGGACGCCGTGGTCGCTCAAGTGCGAAGAGGCGGCCGTCTGATTTATGTTGGCGCGGGATCGAGCGGAAGAATGGCGGTGTTAGACGCCGCTGAATGTCCGCCAACTTTCGGTATTTCGCAAAAACAGATGTTTGCGCTGATTGCGGGAGGAAGACGCGCGGTGACCGGGGCGGTGGAAGGAGCGGAAGATTCCGTTGCAAACGGGGAGCGCGATTTGCGCAAGGTCAAATTGACCGGCAACGACATCGTGGTGGGAATCTGCGCCAGCGGAACGACGCCCTATGTCCTTGGAGCGATGAGGTACGCGAGGGAAAAAGAAGCCATCACCATAGCAATCACTTCGAACCGCAACATGCCCGTGGCGAAATTGGCGAAGATCGTGATCGCGGTGGAGACTGGGCCGGAAGTGCTGACGGGTTCGACACGATTGAAAGCCGGGACATCGCAGAAAATGGTGTTGAACATGCTCTCGACTGCCGTGATGGTGCGACTCGGACATGTATATGAAAACTTGATGGTGGACATGACGCTGTCGAATCAGAAACTTGCGGATCGGGCGGTCCACATGCTCGCGCAAGCTAGTGGCGCGCGATTGTCTACAGCCGGCCACGCTGTGCGGCAAGCGCAACACAACCTGCGAGTTGCGTTGGTGATGTTGAAGCGCGGAATAAACGCCGTCGATGCGAAGCAATTAATCAAGGCCGCGAAGGGAAATTTGCGGCGCGCCCTGGAAGCGCGGAGCTAAGTTAATGGATAAATTTCGCATACGGGGCGGTAAAGCACTTCGCGGATCGGTCGCAATCAGTGGAGCAAAAAATTCGGCGCTACCGGCAATGGCGGCGGCGCTGTTAACCGCTGAAAAAGTCACGCTACATAACGTTCCGAAGGTGCGCGATTTAATTACCATGAGTAAATTGCTGACGTTCATGGATGCAAAGGTATCGGTTACACAAATTCCGAGCAGCGATTACACCATTGAGACGCCAACTCTGAACCACGCCGAGGCGCCATACGAACTGGTAAAAACCATGCGCGCATCGATACTGACGCTGGGACCGCTGCTTGCCCGCGTGGGAGTGGCGCGTGTCTCATTGCCGGGCGGATGCGCAATCGGCGCGCGGCCGGTGGATTTTCACCTGAAGGCGCTCGAATTGATGGGCGTGAAAATTGAGACATCGCACGGATATATCGAGGCAAGGGCGGGCAATCGCGGCAGGCTGGCGGGCACGCACATAAAGTTTGAAAAAATAACGGTTACCGGCACGGAAAATATTCTAATGGCCGCTACCCTGGCAGAAGGAGAAACGGTTTTAGAAAATTGCGCGCGAGAGCCCGAAGTTACCGACCTGGTGCGCATGTTGCGGAAAATGGGCGCGGTCATTGAGGGCGAAGGAACGGGCACTTTGCGGATTCAAGGAGTGCCTCGATTGCATGGGGCGGACCACACCGTAATTCCGGATAGGATTGAGGCCGGAACATTTTTGGTGGCCGGCGCGATCACGCGAGGGGATTTGACGATAACCCACTGCGCCCCGGAACATCTTGGCGCCGTTCTCGAAAAGCTAGGTCAGGTCGGAGTGCAAATTGAAATTGCGGATGCCACGACACTGAAGGTTAGCGCTGGGAAAAAATTTGCGGCGGCGGACATGACCACGGAGGAGTACCCCGGTTTTGCGACCGACATGCAGGCGCAGTACATGGCGCTGGCAACGCAGGCCGAGGGCACGTCGGTGGTGACCGAAACTATTTTCGAGAATCGTTTCCTGCACGCCAGCGAAATGATGCGTATGGGCGCGAATATTTCGATTGAGGGAAATCGCGCCACGGTACACGGGCCGGCGAAGCTTTCCGGAACGATGGTGCAAGCTTCGGACTTGCGAGCCAGCGCTGGGCTGGTGCTCGCGGCGCTGGTTGCGGAAGGCGAGACGGTGATCGACCGGGTGTATCACATCGATCGCGGCTATGAAGAGATTGTGGAGAAATTGCAGGCAGTCGGCGCGGATATCGAGCGAGTGCATAATCCCGTTGCCTAGCGGGATCAGAGACGGGGTGTTGGGTGCCTGCCGGGACTCAGGCAAAAAAAGGCGAATTTTGGTACAATCTGGCCCACGCTCGAGATACGGCGCGACGCTCACGTCGTAATTTGCGGAGGACGCTCCAATGGCCAATACCGAACTACTGGCAAAGATTGACGCGGCAATAGCCGAAAAGAGTTTGCTGAAGCACCCCTTTTATCAGGAGTGGCAGGCGGGAACCCTGACACGCAAGGCCCTGCAGCTTTACGCAGTGCAATATTACAAACACGTAGAAGCTTTTCCGAAGCACTTACGAGTGCTGGCGGCGCGGACCGATGGGACGCTGCGGGACATTGTGAATGAGAATTTGGCGGAAGAGGAAAACTCCAACGCCCCGCATCCGAAACTGTGGCGCGATTTTGCCGTGGCCTTGGGAGTGAATGAAGAGGATGTGATTTTCTGCCCTGCCCTCCCTGGGACGCAAACGGTGGTGCAGACATTCCGCGAAATTTGCGGAGACCGTTCCCCCGCGGAAGCCGTCGCCGCGCTTTACGCTTATGAATCGCAAGTGCCCGAAATTGCCACCACCAAGATTGAGGGGCTGAAGAAATTTTACGGAATTGACCATCCGGACGGGTTGGCGTATTTCACCGTGCATGAGGAAGCGGACAAACAGCACCGCGCGTTGTGGCGCGGATGGTTGGAACATCAGGCAGACGGAAACGAAGAAGAGATTTTGGCAACAACCAGGGAAGCGTTAAATTCCTTGTGGGGCGCGTTGGACGCGGTGCATTGCGCGCAGAAGCCGTGCGTCAATTAAGAGAACCTGAGGAATACAATTAGAAAGGCCTCCGATTAAAACCGGAGGCCTTTTCTAATTTAGTGTTGTGATGTTATTCGGCCGATTCTGTATTGGCCGTGGTGCTTTCCGCTTCGCTCTCCGAGTCGCCGGAAGAGGCTGCACCCGCTCCCGCGGCGCGCGCCTGTTTTTCGCGAGCTTCCTTGATCAAAGCTTTACGCGAGAGCCGAACTTTGTTGCCCTCGATGGATAGCACTTTCACCAGAACCTGATCGCCAAGTTTCAGCTCGTCGCGGACATCGCGAATGCGATGTTCGGAGATTTCGCTGATGTGCAGCAGGCCGTCCGTTCCGGGGAACAATTCGACGAATGCGCCGAATTCGGCCAATCGCACTACTTTGCCCAAATACGTTTTTCCAATTTCAGCGGATGCGGTGATGTCGCGAACCATCTGAAGCGCGGAGTCGCCTCCGGGGCCGCTGGTCGAGAAGATATGCACGGTACCATCTTCCAGTACGTCGATCTTGACGCCCGTGGCTTCGATGATCGAGCGGATTTTCTTGCCACCCGGCCCGATGAGATCGCGAATTTTGTCCTGTGGAATTTTCAGCTTGAACAAACGAGGAGCGTAAGCGGAAATGCTGGTGCGTCCCTCGCTAAGCGTCTTTTCCATGACATCGAGAATATGCAGTCTGGCTTTTTTCGCCTGCGCGAGAGCTTCACGCATCATCGGAATGCTGATTCCCAGAACCTTGATGTCCATCTGAAGCGCGGTGATGCCGGCGCGGGTCCCGGCGACCTTGAAGTCCATATCGCCGTAATGATCCTCGGCTCCGGCAATGTCCGTCAAAATCGCGTATTTATTGTTTTCCCCGACGACCAGGCCCATTGCGATTCCGGCGCAGGGAGCCTTCAAAGGTACGCCTGCGTCCATCAGCGCGAGCGATCCACCGCAAACGCTGGCCATGGAAGAGGAACCGTTGGATTCGAGAATGTCCGACACAATGCGCATGGCGTAAGGAAAATCCGCTTCCGGAGGAAGCAGGCTCGTCAGGGCGCGCTCAGCAAGGGCGCCGTGTCCAATTTCTCGCCGCCCGGGTCCACGCAGAAATTTAACTTCACCTACGCTGAATGGCGGAAAATTGTAGTGCAACATAAAGCGCTTGAATTGATCCTGCGCGAAAAGCAGGTCAAGGCGCTGCATGTCTTCTTTCGTACCGAGAGTGAGGGTGGCGAGCGCTTGCGTTTCGCCGCGAGTAAACAGCGCGGAGCCGTGAACACGTGGCAGCAAGCCAACTTCGCAAGTAATCTGGCGCACCTGATCGAATGCGCGCCCGTCCGGCCGGCGATGCTTGTCGAGCATCTCGGTGCGGAAAATATTTTCGCGTAGCCGCTCAAAGGCGCGCTTGGAGAGATTCAGCTTCTCTTCGTCATCTTCGGGAACCGTCGCGGTGATTTCGTCCTTCAGCGCGTCAACAAGGTGATAGCTGTCCTTTTTAGGATGCTTTTCGGTGTTGAGCGCGTCCTGCAATCTGGCGCCGTATTTCTTCTCGTATTCCTTATACAACGCTTCGTCAAAGGCCAGTGGCGGTACTACAACTTTCACCGGCTTCAGCTGCGCGTACAGCTCCTTGATTGCGCCAACAATTTTCTTGACCTGAGCGTGCCCAAACTCCAGCGCTTCGACAACGGTGTCTTCGCTGACTTCCAGCGCGCCTGATTCAACCATAACGATGGCGTTTTCGGTTCCGGCGATAACGATGTTCAGCAAACTCTTTTTCTGCTCAGCGACGGTAGGGTTGGCGACGAGCTGGCCGTCGAGCAAACCCACGCGAACAGCGGCGATGGGATTTGCAAACGGAAGATCGGAGCAATAGCTTGCAGCGGACGCGCCGGTTACCGCGATGACATCGGGATCGTTGTCGGAATCAGCGGACAGCACCATGCTGACAATTTGCGTTTCATTGCGCCAGGATTCCGGGAACAGCGGACGCATCGGCCGGTCAATAAGGCGCGAAGTGAGAATCTCTTTTTCCGATGGGCGCCCTTCCCGCTTAAAAAAGCCGCCGGGAATTTTGCCGGCGGAATAGGTATTTTCGCGGTAGTCAACGGTAAGTGGTAAAAATCCACGATCGTTAGCCGTCGGCGACATGCAAGCAGTGGTAAGAACCACAGTGTCGCCGTAGCGAGCCACGATTGCGCCGTTTGCCTGCTTGGCCATCTTTCCAGTTTCTAGAATTAATTTGCGGCCACCGATTTCAACAGAAACCTGATGCGGCGCTGGTACGTTTGTATTTTCTGACATGAATGATTTCCTTTTGGCTCCACGTTCACGCGGAGCTCCAATACGAGTTAGCCGCCGGGCGGTAACCCTAACAATGGAAGATGAGAGGAGAGAGACGAGGCACAGCTGCCAAGTCCATTACGCCGCGAGAGAAATTGTGCAATTCACGCGCAACGGCGAAAACGTTGAATGTTCATGAAAACGCAGGGGAGTCCGCTTGGGAAAGCGGCTACTTGCGCAGGCTAAGACGATCAACAATCTCGCGATACCTCAACGGGTCACGGCGGTTAAGGTAATCCAGCAGGCGGCGGCGTTTATTGACCATCATGATCAATCCCCGGCGCGATGCATGATCCTTCACATGAGACTTGAGGTGCGTTGTCAAATAACTGATGCGCTCGCTCAAGAGCGCAATCTGCACTTCCGGCGAACCCGTATCCTTAACGTCTCTCCGGAACTGTTCGATCAACACTGGTTTGGCTATGCTCAAGAGCCCTTCTCCGTCGTACCCTGAATTTTTCCTCTTATCTTCGACCATTCAAAGGCTAACACAACAACAATAAAAGAGTAAAGGAATGTAAATACTTTCTAAGTGAACTGGCCGCTGTGTTATCCCAAGCAGGTTGTAGTACAATCCGCCCACTCTCGTCCGAATCACAAAATACTTCATCGCAACAGGAGGGCCGATGTCCCTTGCAACTCCCGTAACCATTCCTACGAAACTCGCTACTCCTCTGCCGGGCCGCCGCTACGATCATTTCTTTTTCTCAGGGATGGCCCTACTCCTCTTATTCACCGTGTTTCTGGGATTTGCGCACAGCTACTATCTCGCGGGAATATTTAATGCGCCGCTTCCGAGCCGCATCATTCATGTACACGGCGCGCTCTTCACCTGCTGGGTCCTTTTGCTGGTCACACAAACTTCACTGGTTGCGGCGGGGCGA
>Ga0209117_1000507_pt1 | contig 15789 bp, 6 predicted proteins | sample BlaSpr_A8_OM2_M2_FD_187978 | JGI IMG/M metagenome (GOLD analysis project Ga0209117, IMG submission 187978) | Forest soil microbial communities from Thunder Bay, Ontario, Canada - Black Spruce, Ontario site 2_A8_OM2_M2 (SPAdes) (version 2) | ecosystem: Environmental > Terrestrial > Soil > Boreal...
GCTGCTGAGCACGACGGAGCTCATACGCAGCGGCGTCTTGCGCAAATCGGGAATTTGCACATCGGTCTCGAACGAACCCATGCGCCCGGATTGGTTTTCGCGCACGACAAACTTCAGGTGATAGCTTCCCGGTGCGAGGAGGAAGCCGGTGTTGTACTGCACATTCTTGCGGCGGACCTGCTGAGCGCTGTCGACCGCGAGCTTCACCGTATCGCGCAGATGGCCGACGGCAAACTTCCCGTCCGCGCGCACCTCGCCGATGACATCGATGGTGGCATTGTCTTTGTCTTTCGCCTGCACGAAGGGAATTTGCGAGCCGGGTATCACAAGCGAGACCGAAAGATAGTAGTGCGAATCATCCTGCCGGAAATACGCAGCGCCGGCGTAAACAGCGACGTCGGTCTGCGACAACTCGGAAGCCAGTTCGTCTTGTATCTGCTGTTCGCGGTCCGCGCGATTCAGATGCTCGAAGTCGCGTCCGGCGTAATAGCCGGAACGATAGTCGAGCTTCAGGTCCTGCCGATTGAGCTGCACTTTCAGATGCCGGAACCTGCCATCCTTCAGCGCGTTTGTGCTGGTGAAGCCCAAGACGTAATAGGCGGAGCTGTCCTTTTGCACCTGCGAAAAGACCCCGCTGAAATCATTGGAGTCGAAGAAGGCTTTGCCGCCGGTGTCCGAAGCCAGCGTGGATAGCGTGTCCTGCGTCGCCGCGTTACCGCTGAGATCGTTGAGCACCGCGGCGCCGTTGTACGCGGACTGCCCGTGCAGGCTGGCGTTCTGCGCCTCGCCGCCGGGAGGAAACGCCTGCAAGCCGCGAATATCGACAGGATAGATGGAGACGTTGGCTTTCACCGCGGAAGCCGTGGCCGCACGCAGCGCCGATTGGTTGTCCCCGCCGTTTTGGCTGATGCCGTTGCTGAAATAGATGATGGCCTTCTTCTGCGATATTTTCCCGAGGCTCTGCATGATCGCTTGCAGCGCGAGCAGCTTGCGGTCTGCGTTGAACGTGTTGTAGTCGGTGTCGTCGGCGGTGAATGCGCCGCTGGTTTCCGCGGCGCCTTCGGTGCTGCCGGTGGCGCCGTTGTCGAAACCCTGGCCCTGGCCGGAAGTATACGAAGTCAAAGCGCCAAGCACCTTCGTTTTGTCGTCGGTGAAATCAAGATCGACCCGCATATTCGTGGCCAGCGAGACGAGCGCTATCAAATCCGCGGGCAGCATGCGCGTTTGCACGAATTTCTTGGCGGCGTCCACGGAACGATCGATTTGCTCGGGGTCCATGCCTGAAAAATCGAAGAACAGGAGCATCAAGCGGCGATCGCGAGCATCCAGCGCGGCCGTTTTTTCCGACGGGCGCAGCAGCGCGCCGTCCGGCGCCGTGCCGGAGACGGTGGCCTCGGCCGCGCCCGCGGTCTTCAGCTCGTCCACGTTTTCGAAGTCGAAGGTCGAAATGGTTTGCCGCTTGCCGTCTTCGAGAACGGTGAAGTCGTCCTTTTTCAGGTCGCGCACAAGATTACCCTTCTTGTCGCGCACCACGACGTTGACCAGAACCAACTCCGAGGTGACATGCACGCGATATTGCGGCTGTTGCGGTGGAGCCTGCGGCGCTTGGGCAATCGCGTTCATTGTTAGAAGCGTCGCTGCGACGATTGCAAGTGCTTTGTTCATACGAAGAACCTTTGCCGTTTGCTAACTGCTCCTACTGAATTCTAGGTTGAGGTCCTTCGGCTATCCTCTTCGGATAGCCTCAGGATGACAACGCTTCTCTCTCGCTGAAACCGATACATGGCTTCAATTCGTCATGTCCGGACTGCCCCTGGCCTAAAATCTGAAGCGCGCCTGCAGGGTGACACGCCGCATGCTTCCGACCGAAGTCACCTCGCCGAAGGTAAACGAATTCACAACGGTGTTGATACCCGCGAAGTGCGCAGTGTTGAAAACGTTGGCGGCCTGAATGCGAAGTTCCAGCGCCCGCGATTCCTTAATGGTGATGATCTTCGCCAAATTCATGTCAAACATGACCTGCCCGGGCCCCTCGATGATGTTTCGCCCGGCATCGCCGAAGGAAGTTCCGTTGGGATTCACACACGTGGTGCCGGAAGCGGGGGTGCTGGAGCCGGAAGTAGCCGGCGAGCAGAACGCCGCGGTGTTGAACCATTCGCGCGTGGTCGAGTTGCCCAGGGAAACCGGCGCCCCCGTAACGTTGGCCCGCAGCGAGCCGCTCACGCCGCGATTAATGTCCACCGAATTGCCGAGCACGCGGGGCGTGAAGTAGAACCCGGAGCCGATGGTGAAATCACCGCTCCATTGCCAGCCATCGAGAATGTGCGAGAGTGCGCCGCGCTGAGCGAATTTGTGATTTTCGCCAAAGGGGAGCTCGTAAATCCAGTTGCCGGTGAATTTGTGGCGCTGGTCAAAACTGGAGAGTCCGCGATCCGCAGCGATATCGAAGGGATTTTGCGCAACAACCGTGCCACCGCCGCCGATCGAGGAAGCGTCGTCGATCGATTTGGAATAAGTGTAGGACCCCGAAATGCCGATGCCGTGTGCCAGTCGCTTGCGCAAGCGAATCGATGCCGAGTTATAGACGGAATTGCCCGCCGACGATTCATAGATGAAGGGCTGTACTCCGGTGATGGTAATGGCGCGCTCGACATCGAGCCGCGTGCCCTTCGAACCATTGTAGTCGAGGTTCATTACCACGCCGCCGGGCAACTGCCGCTGGATGTCAAGATTCCAGATTTGCACGTAGCCCAGGCGATAGTTCGGGTCCACCGCAAAATTGTTGGTTACCGAGCCAGTCGTTGCCGGAAAGCCATTCTGAAAGGTGAGCACGTTGGATAGCGAACTTATATTCGTGGAAGTAATCGCGAAGGGCGGCTGAAACGCGAAATTCTGAATAATGGGGCCATACTGCGCGAGATTGTAGTTGATGCCGTACCCCGCTCGCACCACGGTCTGCTTCATCGGCTTCCATGCGACGCCGATGCGCGGCGCGAAATTGTTGCGATCCGGACTGATCAGAGAGGGCGTAGAGGACGTGGCGAGCCCGCTGGTTGTGCTCGGCAAGACAGCACCAACAGGAACAACCGGCTGCGCGCCGGTGAAGCCGGTGCCTACGTTGAGGTTGGCAATCTGGTTGTTGGCCTCCGTATAAGGACCGTTGTATTCGTAGCGCAAGCCAAGATTGAAAGACAGGCTGGGACGAAATCGAAAATCGTCCTGCGCGTAAACATCAAAGGAGTTGGCGCGGAAATTATAGGAATTCGTTCCGGACTGCAGCGTGGTCTGTTGCGGCAATCCCAGCAGGAAATCCGCGAAATCGAAACCGGTGTCCGCCACAGCCACGCCGCCGCTGCTGGCGAATTGCGAAGTCGCAAAACCACTGAAGACAAAACTCCCTTCGGCATTTTTCGGCGAGCGAAAGCTCTGCAGGATGCGGCGATAGTCTCCGCCAAAGCGCCAATTGTGCCTGCCGCGGCTCCAGGCAACGGTATCGGAAAGTGTGTACGTCTGATCGAGCTCACGGCGGGCCGTCGGGTCCGAGAGTCCCGCGAAGGTGTTGAAACTGATCCCGGGAATACCCCAATCGAAAGGGTTGGTCGAGACGCCGCCGATGCCCGCATCCCCCGCGACATTTTGAACATTTGCGTACAGGTTCGTAGTCTCCACATGGTTGTGGTTGTAGTTCACGCGGAACGTGTTGGTTACGCGGCCGCGGCCATAGGTCCAGCCGGCGCTGGCATTCAAGCCTTGCAAGCTGTTGCCGCCGTTTAGCGAGGGAAATGGATTGACGAGCGTGGAGGAGTTGCGTGTCCAATTCAGGCCGAAATTGATGTTATTTTGCGCCCGGCGTCGACCGCCTCCTCCGCCCCCTCCTCCCGGGCCGCCGAAGTTTATGAGGCCGGGAGCGCCGCCTGAACCAAAATTGTGAATCAAGCGGAGGTTGACCGAATCGCTGGTGCTGCTGCCCGAAGTAACGTAATGAAAATTCTGCGTCGTGGAATTCAGGTTCGGCAGCGGAATGAAGGAAAGCAAGGATTGCGCTGATGCGTTGATCAGCGAGGGGTCCATGACGTTGACCCGGCCGTTGCTCTGCAGTTGTTGCCCATTCGCGGGATTGAAGATCTGCACTGGCCGGCCATCCTGATACGTCGCGGCGGAAAAATCTCCGGAGCGTTCGGCGAGCGTGGGCACGGTGGAGAACGCGTCGTAAGGGGTGCTGCCGCGCGTGCCGTTCCAACCGGCGAAGAAAAACCACTTGTTGCCGCCGTTGAAAATCTTGGGGATGTTCAACGGCCCGCCTAGAAGGGCGCCAAAGTGTGACTGGTTGTAGCTGGCTTTCGGAGTCGCCAGGCCTGTCAAGGAATACGACGTTGCGTCCACCGCGGAGGTATCGTCCGATAGGTACAGCATGCCGTGCGGTTGATTGACGTTGAAGTTGCGCGGCAACCGCGCAATCATGATCGGCCCTCCGACAAGACCACCCAGACCGCCTCCGCCCGGGCCGCCGCCTTGTCCCCCGCCCTGCAAACCGCCGCCTTCGCGTTGCGCGCGTTCGCGAAATTCCTGGATGCGCTCCTGAATTTCGTCCTCGCTGCCGCCGCCAAAATCCTGCGTGCGCCCTTGCGCGCCGCTGATGCTCACGGATTCCGTCGGGCCTTCCGCTCCCGCGCCGTTGAGGGGCAGCGCGGAAACATCACCGCCATTTCCATTTTGCCCGCCGCCGAGCATGCCGGCTGCTCCGCCGCCCGCCAGAGCGGAAAGCGTGCTGTCCAGCGCGAGGCTTTGAAATCCGCGGCCCGCTGTGACCAGCGCCGCCAGATTTCCCAACCCCTGCTCTTGCTGCCGCGAAGCCAGAATCATTTCCGCGTCAAATTTTCCGCTGGGGGTTTCCGGCTTCAGCACCACTTCCTGCGTTTGCGGCGCGAAGCCCATGAATTCCATGCGCACCACGTAGCGGCCGCGCGGCAAGCCGGTAAACGTGTACGTTCCATTGGCGCCGGTGGCCACGAAGAATTTCTTGCCGGTGAGCGAATTGGACGCGGTCACGGTTACGCCCGGCAGCGGAGTTTTTCCCGCCCGCACAACTCCGCTGATTTCAAACGAGGCCGGCGCAGGCGGCGGTGCCGGCGTCGCGGCCTCAGCCGGCGCCTGCGTCGAGCCGGATTCCGGAGAGGGAGCTGGATCTTGCGCGCGCAGCCAATCAGCGGAGGAAAACAAAAGTAGAAACAACAGGGCCGGGGCGAGCGATTTCAATGAGGCGGCTCCGCAGGTTTCTGCGAAGCGCCACCAGGCCGCGCGTTTGCCGGCCCGCCGGGGCGCATACCACCCATTTCCTGCATCTGTTTCCATTGCTCTGATCCAATAACCATAACAAACTTGGGCACAAAAACATTGTCTTGCACGGCGCCGCGCGCGACAAGGTGATCGCCCACCTGCACGTCGGCCATGGTGATCGCGTCGCGCCCTTTGCGCAGCGAAGTGTCTTCGTTCAGCTCGATCGTTTGCGTCACCTTGTCGGAGCGCAACACGGAAATCTTCGGCGCATCGACGGCCTTGACTTCCCCGGCCACGTAGTCCTTGCCCAGCGTGCCGGCCTGTATGTTCGGGCCGCGACCCTCGCCATTCGCGGAACGCGCGCCAATCGTCTGCGCGGTCCAGGTGTGATCGGGATTTTCCTGGCCGCGCACCGCGATCACGTCGCCGACTTTGAAGTCGTTGCGCTTGGCCGCCTGGCGATCCTTGCGATATTCGGTCTGCGGGGTGAGCTTGACGGTCACCGTTTCGCCGTTGGGATTGGAAATCTCCATCGACGCTTCATGAATCGCGGTGATCTTGCCGAACAGCGGCATGCGCCCCTCTTCGCGCGGAGCTTGTTTATAGGCAGGAGTGTCCTGGCTCAGCACGACGTCGGACACCAGAAAGGATTGCGGAAGGGCCATCAGAATAGGAATGGCCATCAAAAAAATTGCTATGCCGAACAGCCTCAAGTCGGGTTTCATTTTTCTCTTTCCGGACGCGTCCCCTTTTGTTATACGCGCCCGCCCAGCGCAGGGTTTCTCTCGGAGTGGGACCAACTGGCTCCCTCGCAGCGTCTCTAACTTTCCTCTTGATTTCCCGTGGCAAAGGTACAAAGTTCCCCAAGGCCAACGCGGGCGGCGCATTTGGCGCCCGCGGGCAGGCTGACAATCGCACAGGCAGCGACGTCCATAAACCGTGTTCGCTCGTGGGACGGTTATTCCCATTTTCGGTCAACCTGCCCTGTTTCCCGCGCCGAAGTTTGGGTGTAAACTGCTGAATAAACGCGGCTTACAGGGGATACGCGAGGGCAGGCTGCGTGCGATTTTCAAAGGTGAACTAAAGACTTATGGATATCCAAAGACCATCGAACGCCCGCGCCAAAAAAATCAAACGAATCGTGTATGTGACCCTCGCTGTGTTGCTCTGCGTCGGGTTCACGCTGGCATTGTCGAAACTGAAGCCTGCGGCGCCTTCTGTCGATGCCTCCACCATCTGGCCAGACACGGTGAAACGCGGCCCGATGTTGCGCGAGGTGCGCGGCCTGGGCACCCTGGTACCCGAAGACATCCACTGGATTCCCGCACAGACCGCTGCGCGTGTGGACAAAATCGTCATCCGTCCGGGGCACCTGGTGCAGCCCGACACAGTCATCCTGGAAATGAGCAATCCGGAAACGCAGCGCGATCTGCTGGACGCTGAATATCTGCTCAAAGCCGCCGAAGCCGATTACGCCAATTTGAAGGTGCAGATCGACAGCGACTTGATGACCCAGAAGGCCAACGAGGCCGCCGTGCGCAGCGATTTCGAGCAGACCCACCTGCAACACGACGTCGACGAGAAACTGTACAAGGAAGGCATCGCCGCCGATGTGACTCGCCAACTTTCCAAGGTGAAAGAAGACCAGCTGGCCATTCGCCTGAAGCTTGAGGGTGAACGGAGCGCAGTCTCCCTCGATTCCGCCAAGGCTCGCTTGGCAGCGCAGCAATCGCGTGTGGACCAACAGAAGGCGCTTTACCAGTTGCGCCTGACCCAGGCGCAATCGCTTCACGTTCGCGCGGGCATTACCGGGGTGTTGCAACTGGTTCCCGTGGAAGAAGGGCAGAACGTGGCCGTGGGAACCAACGTGGCGCGAGTGGCCGATCCCAAGAAGCTGAAGGCTGAAATCAAGATCGCGGAAACACAAGCGAAGGACGTTGCGATCGGGCAGAAGGCGACGATTGATACGCGGAACGGGGTGGTGACCGGGCACGTTTCCCGGCAAGACCCGTCGGTAGTGAACGGCACGGTCACGGTCGATGTGACCTTTGACGAGCCGCTGCCACCCAGCGCGCGGGCGGATCTGAGCGTTGACGGCACCATCGAATTGGAGAATCTCAGGGACGTGCTGTTCGTTGGCCGCCCCGTGCATGGCCAAGCCGACAGCACCATCAGCCTATTCAAGATGACGCCGGACGGCTCGGAAGCCTCGCGCGTCAATGTGAAGCTGGGACGCAGCTCGGTCACCACCATCGAAGTGCTCTCTGGATTGCAGGTCGGGGACAAGGTGATCCTGTCCGACATGTCGCAGTGGGACAACGTAGACCGTATCCGGCTGAAATAATGGCGGTTGGCTGCGCCGCACACCAGGATTTCTACAGATTTTTCGTCGCTTTCGGCAAGACGAGAATGCAGGCTGCAACGTCTCAGTCAGCAGGGGTTGTCTCAGTGCGTAGGGGTTGCCTCATGACGGCCGTGGCGCGGACCGGGTTCGCAAGTCCTTCTGATGGAACAATGTCGGCGCTCGTCGCGTATACCCCTGACATAGAGGCATGCATGGCGCTTGCGGTGTGCTTGTTGGCGGCCTTGCCGGGGAAATCCTGATGCGAGCGATCTGGCAAGACATTCGGTTCGGCGCGCGGATGCTGGCCAAGCATCCGGGGTTCACCATCGTCGCCGTGCTCACGTTGGCCCTCGGCATAGGTGCGAACACCGGAATATTTACGATTCTCCGCCAGGTGGTCCTGCAACGATTGCCGGTGCCGCAACCCGAACAACTGGTGCTGCTGTATTCGCCTGGCCCGAAGCAAGGGCATGTCAACTCCGACGAATCGGGCGCTCCTGGAGAAGAAGGCGCGGAATCGTTTTCGTATCCGATGTACACGGATTTGCGCGACCGTAACAGCGTGTTCACAGGCCTTGCGGCAAAAGACACCTTTTCAGCCACTCTCACGTACCGCGGAAACACCGAACGCACGCGAGCCGACGTTGTCTCCGGAAACTATTTCGAGACCCTTGGCGTGACCGCGGCGATCGGAAGAACCTTTGAGCCCGCGGATACGGTGGCTTCGGGCGGCAATCCAGTGGTGATGCTTTCCAACGGATACTGGAGGAGCCGCTTCGGCGCCGATCCCGGCATCTTGAATCAGGGAGTGTTGGTCAACAACCGGCCGATGACCGTCGTTGGAGTGGTTGCGGCGGGCTTCGACGGGATTCAGCCCGGCTTCGTGCCGGAAATCTATATACCGATCACGATGCTGCCATCGCTGTCGCCCGGGCTCGCCGGCCCCCTTGGTTTGAACAATCACAAAGACTATTGGATCAGGCTGATTGGCCGCCTGAAGGCAGGGATGTCGAAGGAGCGCGCCGCCGCGGGAGTCGCCCCGCTGTACAGCGCGTTGCTGCGCGATGAGTTGCCATTGTTCACCGGGTGGGATGACGCGAAAAAGGCGGAGTTCCTGGCCAAGAAATTGATCTTGCGAGACGGAGCGCGCGGCCGCCCCCAGCTCTCTAGCGGCGCAGGACCGCAGTTGACAGCGCTCATGAGTATGGTCGGACTGGTCTTGTTCATCGCCTGCGCGAACGCCGCCGGGCTGCTGACCGCGCGAGGCGCAGCACGGCAACGGGAAATCGGCATTCGGCTGTCCCTGGGTGCAAGCCGCGCGCGTCTGATTCGCCAGTTGGTGGTCGAGTCGTTGCTGTTGTCAGCGACCGGCGCCCTTTTGGGCCTGGCCATCGCCGCCTGGACGAGCTCGACGCTGGTGCGCTTCGCGGCAGAAAATGGAATTGCGGATGGCCTATCCAGCGCCTTGAGCCCCTCCGTGCTGGCGTTCACTTGCGCGCTGGCTCTGGTCTCGGGTGTTTTGTTCGGAGTGGTTCCGGCGCTGCGCACCACCCGCGTGGAGCTCGTCACGACGCTGAAAGAGCAGTCCGGAGCACTCTCTTCGGGATTGAAGCACACACGGCTGCGGCAAGGGTTGGTGGTCTGCCAGGTGGCGCTGACCTTGCTTCTCGTCACCATTGCCGGAGGGTTTGCGCGCAGCCTGTTCAACGTCAAGCACATCGACCTTGGTCTGCGCACCGCCCACGTCTTGCAGTTTTCCGTCGCGCCGCAACTCAATGGCTACGACCAGGCGCGGAGCTTCGCCTTTTTCCGCCAACTGGAAGACAGAATTTCCGCATTGCCTGGTGTGATCTCGCTCAGTGCCACGCAAGAGCCGTTGATCGCCGACAGCGACCGGGGTTCCAATGTTACGGTGGAAGGCGAGCCGCCGGCGCTGGCCGGCACTCGCCATGTCATGCGCAACGCCATCGCGCCCGGTCATTTTTCCAACATGGGCATTCCGCTGCTGAATGGCCGCGAATTTACGCGCGCCGACGTGGCAGGGAGTCCTAAGGTCGCCATCCTCAACGAAACCATGGCCAAGACTTTTTTTCCCAACGGCGATGCGCTCGGCCGGCGCATGAAGTTTGGCGGTGGATCCGACCCGCTGGACATGGAAATCGTCGCGGTGGTGAAGGACAGCCACCACAGCGGCGTGAAGGAGGAGCCCAAACCTTTCGTCTACATTCCGTACGAGCAGGAAAAGAACGTCGGCGCTTTGACTTATTATGTACGGACTTCGCAGGATCCCACGGCGCTTGCAACCGCGGTGCGCGGTGTTGTCAGCGAACTGGACTCCAGCCTGCCAATCGATGACGTGCGTTCGTTTCAAGACCAGATCAATCGGCAACTGGCCAGTGACTGGCTCATAGCCTCTCTTGCGGAGATTTTCGGGGCGCTGGCGGCGCTGCTCGCGGCGATCGGGATTTATGGGCTGCTGGCGTACGCGGTGACGCAGCGCACCAGGGAGATTGGCGTGCGCATGGCGCTTGGCGCGGACACGGGGAACGTGGGCCGAATGATTTTGAATGACGTGTCGCGGCTCGTGGGGATCGGCGTATTGTTCGGTTTGCCGCTGGCATACGGCTTAAGCCGTCTGCTAAATTCCATGCTGTATGGAGTGAAAGCTTTCGAGTTTCTGACCGTGAGCAGCGCGCTGTTGGTGATGGTTTTCGTGGCCATGGCCGCGGCCTATTTGCCCGCCCGGCGCGCAACTCGCGTCGATCCGTTGGTGGCGCTGCGCTATGAATGAAAACGAATTTGAGGCCCTGGGGAGCAAACACGAGTTTCTAGCATACGAATACTGATCCAAAGGAGAAGCAATGGCGGACGCAAACGGCACGCTCATTAAAATGGAAGGCGTGAAGAAAGTGTTTTTCACGGATGAAGTGGAAACGCACGCGCTCGAGGAAATCCATCTCGAGATCAAGAAAGGAACGTACATCTCGATTGCCGGCCCGTCCGGCTGCGGCAAGTCGACGCTGCTGTCCATTCTCGGCCTGCTCGATTCTCCGACCGACGGCGTTTACGAGCTGAACGGCCAGCCCGTCGCCAAGCTCACCATCAGCGAGCGCACGCGCATTCGCAATCGCGAGATCGGCTTCATCTTCCAAGCCTTCAACCTCATCGGCGATCTCACCGTGTACGAGAATGTCGAATTGCCGCTGACCTATCGCGGCACCAGCTCCAGCGAGCGCAAGCAAAAGGTGCAGAGCGCGCTCGAGCGCGTCGGCATGGCCCATCGCCTGCGCCACTATCCCTCGCAGCTCTCCGGCGGTCAGCAGCAGCGTGTTGCCGTGGCCCGCGCGTTGGTCGGCGATCCGCTCATCCTGATGGCCGACGAGCCCACCGGAAACCTGGACTCCAAGAACGGCGAAGCGGTCATGGAGCTGCTGCGCGATTTGCACCGCAACGGCGCCACCATCTGCATGGTCACGCACGACCAGCGCTACGCCAACTTCGCCGAGCGCACCATCCACCTATTCGACGGCCGCATCGTCGAAGAAACCCAGGAAGCTCGCGTCGGAGCCAATTAGCTCCGGCGATATCGGGGTTTCATGTTGTGTGCCAGCCACTGCGGCCGGCACAAGAGCAAGAGTGTTTCTGCCTGCATTCCGCGAGGAATTGGAGCCTCTATGTTCTCTATTTTCCAAGACGTGCAGTTCGGTTTACGCATGCTGGCAAAGCATCGCCTCGCCACGCTGGTGTCCATCGTGGCCCTGGCGCTCGGTCTCGGCGCCAACACCGCGATGTTCAGCGTCGCCGAAGCGTTCTTGCTGCATCCCGTGCCCTTTGAGAACGCCGACCGCATCGTCGCCTTGGTCGACGCCCGCCCGCAACAAAATATCGACATGAACGGCGTCGCACCGGCCACCTATTTTGACTGGAAGGAGCAGGCGCATTCCTTCGACCAGCTTGGTACTTACGCCTGGAACGAATTGAACCTGACCGGCGACGGCGAACCACAAAAAATCCAGGCCTTTAAAGTATCCGCAAATCTGTTCAGCATGCTCGGCGTAAGGCCGCAGCTCGGCCGCACGCTCCTGCCCGAAGAGGAAGAGCGCGGGAAGGATCAGGAAATTATCCTGGGGCACGCGCTATGGCAGCAGCGCTACGCGTCCGACCCGCATATTGTCGGCAAAAGCGTCAAGGTGGATGGCAAGAGTTTCACCATCGTCGGCGTCATGGCCAAGGGATTTGAGTTTCCCATGCCCGCCGAAGCGTGGATTCCCCTGCCCCTCGACGCCAAGACGCGTTTGCAGCGCGATGAGCGGTGGCTGTGGGTCCTCGGACGTTTGAAACCGGGCGTCTCGTATACGCAAGCCGCCGCCGAGATGCAAGGAATCGCGCAGCGCCAATCCGAGCTGTACCCGGACACCAACAAGGGCTGGCAGCTCAGGCCCATGCTCCTGCGCGAATTTGTCACCGGATACCTGACCCGCCAGTACACGATCCTGCTTCTAGGCGCGGTCGGATTCGTGCTCCTCATCGCCTGCGCCGACGTAGCCAACGTACAGTTCGCGCGCATGAGCGGGCGAGCCAATGAATTTGCCGTTCGCGCCGCGCTCGGCGGCAGCCGCTGGCGCGTCGTTCGCCAATTGCTCACCGAAAGCATTTTGCTTTCGCTGGCCGGCGCGGCCTTGGGCTTGCTCCTTGCGCAGTGGGAGATCGACATGATCCTCGCCCACATGCCCGCCGATGTCGCCAAGTACATCGCGGGCTGGAGCACCATCCGCCTCGACGCGAACGCTTTCCTTTTCACCTTGCTCATTGCCGTGGCCAGCGGCGTTCTCTCCGGCATCGCTCCTTCCCTGCTGACGTCGCGAACCAACCTCAGCGAATCCTTGAAGGAAAGCGGCCGCGGCTCTACCGTCAGCCGCACGCGCGGTCGCCTGCGCGGCGCGCTGGTCGTCTCGGAAATCTCCCTGGCACTGGTTTTGCTGGTTGGCGCGGGCTTGCTGGTGAAGAATTTCCAGGGATTGCTCAACGTAAACCTAAGCTACGCTCCGCGAACGCTGTTGACCCTCAATCTCACTATTCGGGACACGCAATATGCCGCGCCCGCCGCCCGCATCGCCTTTCACGATCAAGTCTTGCAACGTTTGAATGCTCTCCCAGGCGTGCAGTCCACCGCCTTCGTTACCGACCTTCCCTATGCAAACGGAGGCGGCGTGGGCACAGACGTTTTCTCCATTGACGGCCGGCCGCCGGTGGAGCGAGGCGAACTGCGCAATGCCATCATGGAGACCATCACGCCGAGTTACTTCACGCTGCTGAATATTGCCTTGCGCGAAGGTCGTACCTTGTCTGACACCGACGGGGCGGAGACGCTTCCCGTCGCGGTGATCAGCGAGAGCCTCGCGCAACGCTATTTTCCCGGCGAAAATCCGCTGAACAAGCGCATTAGAATCGGCAGGGAAGATCCCACACGCCCGTGGATGACCATTGTTGGCGTGGTGAACGACGTTCACTATAGCTGGATCAACAAAGAAGAAATTCCCACGATTTACCGCGCCGTGCGGCAAGCGCCGCCCTTTCACACGACGATTGCCGTGCGGACGCCCGGCGACCCGCTGCAGTTCATCTCCGCGGTGCGCAGCCAAATCGCCGCGGTCGACCCCAATTTGCCGCTCTACAACATCAAGCCGATGGACCGGCTCATCACCGAATCGATTGTAGGCATCGCCTACGTCGCGGCGATGATGGCCGTGCTCGGCGTGATCGCGCTGGTGCTCGCGTCCGTCGGCGTTTTTGGCGTGATGTCTTATTCGGTGAGCGAGCGCGCGCACGAAATCGGCATTCGCATGTCGCTCGGCGCGCAAACCACCGACATCCTGCGCATGGTGCTGCGCAACGGCATGACCCTCACCGTGCTCGGCCTCGCCATCGGCCTGCCCATCGCGTTCGCGCTGGCCCGCGCGCTGGCCGCGCTGCTGTTCGGCGTTACGGCCACGGACCCATTTTCCTTCATCGGTTTGCCGGTGCTGCTCGCGGCCGTTGCGGCCCTGGCCTGCTATCTCCCCGCTCGCCGAGCCGCGCGCCTCGATCCGCTGAAGGCCTTACGCTACGAGTGAGCTAGTGGGCGGCGATCGCCGCCGCACGTTGGAGCCGGTATGAAGGACATTTGGCAGGATCTTCGTTACGCACTTCGCGCCCTCGCAAAGAACAAAGGCTTCACCAGCATTGCGCTGCTGACCCTGGCCCTCGGCATGGGCAGCACCACCGCCGTCTTCAGTGTGGTCAACGCCGTTCTCCTGAAGCCGCTTCCCTTCCCGCAGCCGGAACGCCTAATCAAGTTAGAGGAGCGCCATCCCGATTGGGCCGATCCCGGATTCACTTACGCCAATTTCGGCGACGTCGCCAGACAGACTCACACCCTCGAGCAATTAACCGCTTATCGTTCGTGGCCTTTCACTCTCACCGGCGAAGGCGAGCCTCAAATCGTGGACGGCTATCGCGTGTCCGCCGAATTTTTCAATGTCCTCGGCGTCGCACCGCAACTTGGTCGCACCTTTCTTCCCGAAGAAATGCTCTCGGGTAATGACGCGGTCGTGGTTCTGAGCAACGGACTTTGGAAAGGCCAGTTCGCTTCGGATCCCGGCATTGTCGGCACGAGTTGCAAGATCAATGGAACGCCGAGCCGCATTGTCGGCGTCATGCCCGCCAGTTTTCGGTTCCCCGCAGACGCCAGCCTGTGGACCCCACTCGCTCTCACTAACGATTTGCTCACCAATCGCCGCGCACACCTCTACACCGTCATCGGACGTCTGAAGCCGCGAGCCACATTGCCGCAAGCGCGCAGCGAAGCACTGGTGCTCTCCAAGACCATCGATGGACAAAACAAGGACGTCGATCCCAACTGGACGGCGTTCCCTTCTCCATTTCAAGAGCGCCTCGTCGCCTCCGTGCGGCTTCCCATACTCCTGCTGTTTTCTGCCGTGGGATTCGTTCTGCTCATCGCTTGTGCCAACGTGGCCAATCTGCTGCTCGCGCGCGCCGCCGGCCGCACCAAGGAAATCGGCGTGCGCATCGCGCTCGGCGCCGGCAAGGTCCGAATACTCAGCCAGCTATTGACGGAGAGCGTAGTGCTCGCTCTGAGTGGCTCCGCGCTAGGCGTGCTCTTCGCCAATTTCGCTTTGCGCGCCATCATTCAACTCAACCCGAGCGACATCCCGCGCCTGCAGGACGCCGCCATCGATTGGCGTGTGCTTTTCTTCACGCTTCTCGTCACCACGCTGACTGGCGTTCTGTTCGGCGTGGTTCCTGCGCTGCAAGCTTTCAAGGTCGATCTGCAAACTTCGCTCCGCGAATCCCGCCGCACCTCCATGAGTGCATCGCAACATCGTCTGCGCAGCGCTCTTGTCGTCTCTGAAATCGCCCTGGCGCTTGTTCTGCTGGCCGGCGCCGGCCTGCTGACCAACAGCTTCGCGCGCTTGCTGCGCGTGCCTCTGGGCTTCAATCCCAGAAATCTTCTCACCCTGCAGCTTTTCTTGCCCGAAGCAGACGAGTCCGCATCCGACACTCGCAGCTCCCAGACGCTCGGCGCGATCCTCGAAAAAGTACGAGCTGTTCCCGGTGTGCACTCCGCCAGCGTAGTCAATTCCCTGCCTAGCGCCGGCGGCGTATCCACGGACTTCGCCCTCGTCGGCCGTCCTCCGGTGAAGCCTGGAGACGAGCCATCCGCTTTTATCCGGGTCATTGATCCCGCCTACTTACGCACCATGCAGATGCCGTTGCTGCGCGGGCGCGAATTCTCTGAACGCGATTCGGCGAGCGCGCCCAAGGTCATGCTCATCAACCAAACCATGGCCGATAAATTCTGGCCGGGCCAAGATCCCGTCGGTAGCCGTGTCACCATGCTCGATTGGGGACCGCCGCTCACCGGCGAAGTCGTTGGCGTAGTCGGCGATGTAAAACCCAATGGCCCGCAGGAGCCCGTCGACTCCATGATTTACTGGCCCTACCCGCAGTTCCCCTCTCTCTTCAATTACTTGGTCATGCGCACCGCCAGCGCCGATCCGCTCTCGGTCCTCGCCGGCGTGAAAGCGCAAGTCCGCGCCGTTAATCCGGACCAGCCCGTCTCCCTGATTCGCACCATGGAGCAGGTGCTCGGCGAATCTCTTGCGCGA